>Ga0137415_10005484_pt1 | contig 12573 bp, 11 predicted proteins | sample CZODoug3_1_1_16f_FD_183082 | JGI IMG/M metagenome (GOLD analysis project Ga0137415, IMG submission 183082) | Vadose zone soil fungal communities from Angelo Coast Range Reserve, California, USA - CZODoug3_1_1_16fungal (Hybrid Assembly) | ecosystem: Environmental > Terrestrial > Soil > Vadose...
AGCGGCGCCTTCCCCGGCGGGGGCGACGCGCTCGAGCAGCTGACGCTCATGTCCTTCGTCGCCGCCAAGAGCACGCGGCTGCGCCTGATCACCAGCGTGATGATCCTGCCGCACCGCAACCCGGTGCTCACCGCGAAGATGCTCGCGACGATCGACGTGCTGTCGCGCGGGCGCGTGACCGTCGGCGTCGGCGTGGGCTGGCTGCGCGAGGAGTTCGCCGCCCTCGGCGCCGCCGACTTCGATCGCCGGGGCGCGGTCAGCGACGAGTATCTGCGCATCTTCAAGACGCTGTGGACGCAGAGCCCGGCGTCGTTCAGCGGCGAGTTCTATCGCTTCGACAGCATCAAGTGCCTACCCCAGCCGGTGCAGAAGCCGCATCCGCCGATCTGGATCGGCGGCCACAGCCGCGCCGCGCTGCGCCGCGCCGCCCGCCATGGCGACGGCTGGCATCCCGTCGGCGCCAACCCGGCGGCCATGCTCGCGCCCCCGGAGTTCAAGACGCTGCTCGACGAGTTGCGCCGCCTCACCGAGGCCGAGGGCCGCGACTCGCGCACGCTGACGATTTCGTACAAGGCGCCGCTCTATGACGCGGGCGTGCCCGCGGGCGGCGTGCGCCGTCCGTTCTCCGGCACGGCCGATCAGGTTTTGGACGACATCGCCACCTATGCGCGGCTCGGCGTCAGCGAGCTGATCTTCGACTTCCGGAGCGATGAGCCGAAGGAGAGCCTCGAGCGCATGGAGCGCTTTGCCGAGGTGATGAAGAAGGCGCCGGGCTAGACCTCCGCCAGATCCACCAGCAACGCCGCGTGATCGCTGAGCCGGTCGCGCCGGCCGCGGCTGGCCGCGCCGCCCCAGACGTACGCCGCGTCCTTCAGCCGCGTCAGCAGCGGCGCGTTGACGAACGCCTGGTCGATGCGAAAGCCGTTGCGTCCGTTCGGTGAGTACCAGGTGTAGGCGCGTGCGTCGGTGCGCAGGTGACGGAAGGCGTCGGCCCAGCCGCAGCCCGCGAGGGCGTCGATCCAGCCTTCCTCGCGCGCGTTGAACGCGGGCACCTCCTCGTCCAGGCCGCGCCGGCCCGAGTTCGTGTCGCCGATCAGGAGCGCGGGTCCCAGGCCCCAGCGCCGCGCGCAGCCGAGCACGGCGTCGAGGAACGGGTACTTGCGTCCGCTGATGCGGTTGGGCACGTGCATGGTGCCGATCACGAGCCGCGCCGGCGCGTCGACGGTCACGAGCAGCCAGCGGCAGCGGTCGGCAGGCGCGGCGCGCAGACCGATGCGCCGCAACGGCCAGCGCGACGCTATGAGCAGGGCGTTACGCTGCAGCGTGCGCGGATCGCACGTCGTGAGCTGGTGATCGAGGCCGCTCGCCACCAGCCGCGCCGCGAGCCGCGCGCTCGGCGGCGTCGCGCGGAATTCGGAGAGCGCGACGACGTCGGGCTGCCAGCGCGCCAGCTGGCGGGCGATGGCGTCGGCGCGCACGCCGCCGCCCGCCCGGATGTTCCACGCGACGACGCGCACGGAACGGAGCCGCGCCTCAGCGCGGCTCGAAGCTCACGGCGCCGAAGAGGGCGGCGCTGCGCGAGCGCGTGTCGTTGGAGTGGGCCTCGAAGCCGACCCACTTGATCGGCCGCGGGGCGTCGCCGAAGACGCGGTGGTAGTCGGCGAACACGTCACGCTGCTCGCGCGTCCAGCGGCCGAGGCCCCCGGACCCCGAGCGCACCACGATGAGCACGCGGTCGAAGATGTCCAGCTCGTCGGGCCGCGACTCGGTGCCCAGCGGCGAGTCCGTGTCCCAGACGTAGAGGATGCCCTTCATGCCCTCGAACATCAGCATGATGCGCGCGGCCTGATCGTTGAGCTTGCGCTGGCGCACGTCGCCGTGCTCGGGCAGGTCGAGCGCCTTCCACTCCCACGTGAGCAGCGGTGTCGCCCTCAGATCGACCTTGACCGGGCGGCCGACGCGCATGGCCTCGTTGTCGGTGCGCAGGAGCAGCGCCCGCCGGCCGTCGCTCTCCACGATCGCCGGCGGATCCTTGAACGCCGGCGACTGGGTGAACGGATAGACCCGCCATACGTGGAGATCGAGCGGTCCGGGCGCGACCCGGTCCCAGTCGTCGACGCGGACCGGCGGCGCCTTCGCCGCCGCGCCGATAAGGAAGACTCCGGCGAGCAGCGCCACCGTCACCCGAGCGAGCGCGCGGGTCACGCGCGCGGGGTGAACTTCTGGAACGTGTGGCAGTCCGCGGGCGCGAGGCCGCGGCTGACCGCGAAGGTCCACGTGACCTCCGCCACGTACACGGCGCCCTTGCTGTCCACGGCGAGGCCGTGCGGCGCGGCGAAGCTGCCCGGCGTGGTCGCCTCCGGCGTGCCCCAGCGCGCGAGCAGACGGCCGTCCTTGTCGAAGACGCTGACGCGTCCGTGCTTGGGCTCCTGGGTCACGCCGTGGCGCCGCGAGGTCTGGCCCTTGTGCCACCAGAGCTCGGAGACGTACGCGCGGCCCTGCTCGTCGAAGACGATGTGGGTCGGGCGCTGCGTGTCGCTCCACTCGGAGAGGTACTCGCCGTCGGGGCTGAAGATCTGGATGCGATCGCTCTCGCGGTCGCAGACGAACACGCGGCCGTCGGCGGCCACCGCGAGGCCGTGCGGGAGATAGAACTGGCCCGGCCCGGTGCCCGGCACGCCCCACGAGCGCTTCAGGGTGCCGGTCGACGAGAACTGGTGCACACGGCAGTTGCCGTAGCCGTCGGAGACGTAGAGGTCGCCCCGGGGGCCGATGGCGAGGTTCGTCGGACGGTTGAAGGGACCGGCCGGGCGCGTGATGGTCATGTAGTCCTTGCCGTCGTAGCCCGTGTCGGACGGCGTATTCACGGTGCCGAGCGTCTGCAGCAGCTTGCCCTGCGGCGTGAACTGCCGGACGGTGTGGTTGCCGTCGTCGGTGGCCCACACGGTGCCGTCGGGCGCGACCGAGATGCCGTGCGTGCGGTAGGTGAAGTCGCCCTCGCCCCACGAGCGCAGGAAGCTGCCCTTCTGATCGTAGGCGATGATCGGATGGTCGCCGCGGCAGATCAGGAAGACGCGATCCTCGCCGTCCACGGCCACGCCCGCGACGTCGCGGTGCTCGAACCCCTTCGGCAGCTGCTCCCAGCCCTCGACGACCTCGTATCTCATGTCGGCCTCCTGCGCGAATTCTACTCCCGGTGCCTTGCAGCCTCGCGCCCGATCGTATACCGTGACGGCGCTCTCATGCAGGGAGGCTCGCGATGAGGATGCTCACGGCGTGGCTCGCGGTCGTCGCACTGCTCGTCGGCGCCGGCGCGCCGCCGCCGGTGGCCGCCCAGCCAGCCGGCACCCTGGTCGTCGGTCTCGTGGCCGAGCCGGTCAACCTCGATCCGGCCCAGGTGACGGACCTCAACTCCAACCGCGTGGGCCGGCGCATCGTCGAGACGCTCGTGACGTTCCCCGAAGAGAGCACGCAGATCGTGCCGGGCCTGGCGGAGTCGTGGACGATCAGCAAGGACGGGCTGCACTACACGTTCAAGCTGCGCAAGGGCATCAGCTTTCACGACGGCACGCCGTTCAACGCCGAGGCGGTGAAGTTCTCGATCGAGCGCCAGATCAACCCCGAGCACCCGTTCAACAAGCTCGGCAAGTACCCCTTCGCCAACTTCTTCTTCGGCAACGTCAAGGCCGTCGAGATCGTCGAGCCGCAGACCGTGGAGTTCATCCTCAAGGAGCCGCGCGCCTCGTTCCTGGCCGTCCTCACCGCCGGCGCCGCGTCGGTGGTGAGCCCGACGGCGGTACGCAAGCTTGGCGCCGACTATCCGCTGACACCCGTCGGCACCGGGCCCTTCAAGTACGTCTCGTGGGACCGCGGCCAGCGCGTGGTGCTGGAGAGGAACCCGAATTACTGGAAGCATCCGGTGAAGCTGGAGCGCGTGATCTTCCGGCCGATCGTCGAGGACCAGGCGCGGCTCACCGAGCTGCTGACGGGGGCCGTCGACCTCATCGTCGGCACCCCGCCCGACTTCGTCGCCCAGCTCGAGAACAACCCGAAGGTGACGCTGCTCAAGCAGGTGGGCGCCCACGTCTGGTACCTCGGCATCAACAACCAGAAGAAGCCCTTCGACGACAAGCGCGTGCGCCAGGCCCTGAACTACGCCGTGAACAAGGACGCCATCGTGCGTGACGTGCTCAAGGGCACCGGGTCGCTCTCGCGCGGGCCCGTGCTGCCGAACACGTGGGGCGCCGACGCGGCGCTCAAGGCCTATCCCTACGACCCCGACCGCGCGAAGAAGCTCCTCGCGGAGGCCGGCTACCCCACCGGCTTCTCCACCACGCTGTGGGTGCCGGAGTCGGGGTCGGGGATGCAGTCGCCGGTGGCGATGTCCACGGTCATCCAGTCGAACCTCAAGGCGGTCGGCGTCAACGTCGCGCTGCAGACGATGGAGTGGGGCGCGTATCTGGCCAAGCTGCGCACGAAGGAGCAGGACCTGTTCGCGCTGTCGTGGATGGCGGGCAACGAGGACCCGGACATGGTGATGTACCCGCTGCTGCACTCGAGCCAGTGGACGCCGAACGGCCCGAACCGCGCCCTCTACAAGAACGACAAGTACGACGAGCTGCTGCACCAGGCGCGGCTCACCACCGATCAGAAGAAGCGCGCGGAGCTCTACCGCGAGGCCCAGCGCATCCTGGTGGACGACGCGCCGTGGGTGTTCGTCGATCACGAGATCCAGACGGCCGCGCACGCCAGGCGCGTGCAGGGCTTCAAGCTGCACCCGAGCTTCGACCTTCGCGTGGAGACCATCTCGCTCAAGTGAGTCTGCCAACCGGGAGAGAACACCGATGAAGAGGAAGATCGCGCTGCTCACTTCGCTGCTCCTGCTGACGGCGGTCACGCTCGTTCACGCGCAGACGCTGTCGAGCGTCAAGCCCGAGCAGGTCGGCCTGTCGTCCGAGCAGCTCGGCCGCCTCGTGGCCACGCTGCGCGCCGACTCGGAGAAGGGGCAGATCCCCGGCGCCGTCCTGCTCGTCGCGCGGCAGGGCAAGCTCGCGCTGTTCGAGAGCGTCGGCATTCTCGATCCCGCCACCAAGGCGCCGATGACGAAGGACGCCATCTTCCGCATCTACTCGATGAGCAAGCCGATCACCTCGGTGGCCATCATGATGCTGGTGGAGGAGGGCAAGCTCGCGCTCGGCGATCCGGTGGCGAAGTACCTCCCGCAGTTCGCGGAGGTCAAGGTCGGTGTCGAGAAGCCCGGCGCGGACGGCAAGCCGACCCTCGAGCTGGTGCCGCCCCGGCGCGCGATGACGGTGCAAGACCTGCTGCGCCACACGTCCGGCCTGACCTACGGCATCTTCGGCAACACGCTGGTCAAGAAGCAGTACCTCGAGGCCAAGCCGTTCTCGGACGACCCGACGAACGCCGAGTTCGTGGATCGGCTGGCGAAGCTCCCGCTGGCGAATCACCCGGGCACGATGTGGGACTACAGCCACTCCACCGACGTGCTCGGCCGGATCGTCGAGGTCGTGTCCAAGAAGTCCCTCTACGAGTTCGAGAAGGAGCGGATCCTCGACCCGCTCGGGATGAAGGACACCGCCTTCGACGTGACCGACAAGGCCAAGCAGGCCCGCATCGCGGAGGCCTTCTCGAACGACGTCACCGTCGGCACCGACACGACCTTCTTCGACCCGCGCCTGCCGCAGCGCTGGCAGTCGGGCGGCGGCGGGATGGTCGGCACCACGCTGGACTACGCGCGGTTCTGCCAGATGCTGCTCAACGGTGGCACGCTCGACGGCAAGCGCCTGCTGGGCCCGAAGACCATCGCCTACATGACGGCCGATCATCTCGAGGCGGGGATCGCGCCGGGCCCGCTCTACCTGCCCGGCGCCGGCTTCGGCTTCGGGCTCGGCTTCGCCGTGCGCCGCGACGCGGGCGTGGCCAACGTGCAGGGCTCGGTCGGCGAGTTCAACTGGGGCGGCGCCGCCGGGACCTACTTCTGGATCGATCCGAAGGAAGACATGTTCGTCGTGTTCGCGATGCAGTCGCCCAAGCAGCGGACCTACTACCGGCCCCTGCTCAAGAACATGGTCTACGGCGCGGTCGTGAAGCCGAACGGCAAGTGAGCCGCTGCTCCGCGCCGAGGTGAGGCGCTACCTCGCGCGCCGGCTCCTGCTGCTGGTCCCGGTGCTGGCGGGCGTGTCCGTCATCATCTTCATGGTGCTGCACCTCTCGCCGGGCGATCCGGCGGAGATCATGCTCGGCTCGCAGGCGACGCGGGAAGACCTGGCGCGCCTGCGCGCCGACCTCGGGCTGAACGAGCCGCTGCACGTGCAATATCTAAAGTGGGTCGGCCACGTCGTGCGGGGCGACCTCGGCCGCTCGCTCTGGATGAAGCGTCCCGTGCTCGGCGAGGTCCTGACGCGGCTGCAGGCCACGCTGCTGCTCACGGCCACCGCGCTCGTGCTCTCGAGCGCGGCCGGCGTGGCGCTCGGGGTGGCCGCGGCCACGCGCCCGAACTCGGTGCTGGACCGCCTGAGCGCCGTGGCCTCGCTGTTCGGGGCCAGCATGCCGTCGTTCTGGCTCGGCATCGTGCTGATGGTCGTCTTCGCCCTGTGGCTCGGCTGGCTGCCCGCCTCGGGGATGTACGCGCCGCACGGCGGCGGCGACCTGCGCGATCTGCTCAGTCACCTGATCCTGCCCGCCGTCACGCTGGCCGCCGCCTCGGTGACGATCGTCGCGCGCCTCACGCGCAGCGCGATGCTCGAGACGCTCGGCCAGGACTACGTGCGGACGGCGCGCGCCAAGGGGGTCAGCGACCGCGCGGTGGTCTTGCGACACGGGCTCAGCAACGCGCTGGTGCCCATCGTCACCGTCATCGGCGTGCAGGCCGGCTACCTGCTCGGCGGCGCCGTGCTCACCGAGACGGTCTTCGCGTGGCCGGGCGTGGGAACGCTGATGGTGCAGGGGATTCTCGCGCGGGACTTTCCGCTGGTGCAGGGCTGCGTGCTGGTGGTGGCGCTCTCCTTCGTCCTCGTGAACCTCGCGGTCGATCTGCTCTACGCCTGGCTCGACCCGCGCATCCGCTATGAGTGACGCCGGCGTCGGCGCCGCGCCCGCGACCGCGCTGCGGGCCGCCGACGCCGCGCGCCGCCGGCGCGCCTTCGGCCGGCTCGCCACCCGCAACCGTCTCGCCGTCCTCGCCGCGCTCGTGCTGGTGGCCGCGGTGCTGGCGGCGCTGCTGGCGCCCTGGCTGCCGCTGGCCGATCCCGACGTGGTGGATACCCCCAACCGTCTCCGTCCGCCCCTGGCGGCGGGTCACGCGCTGGGCACCGACGAGTTCGGCCGGGACCTGCTCGCGCGCCTGGTGTGGGGCGCGCGCGTCTCGCTGACCGCGGGCGTGGCGGCGGCGGCGGCGGCGATGCTCGTCGGCGTGACGCTCGGGGTCCTCGGCGGCTTCTACACGGGCTGGGTCGAGACGGTCGTCATGCGTCTCACCGACATCCTGATGGCGTTTCCGTACGTGCTGCTCGCCATCGCCATCGTGGCCGGCCTCGGTCCCGGCCTGCGCAACGCGATGGTGGCCATCGCCATCGTCGGCTTTCCGATCTACACGCGCCTCGTGCGCGGCGTCGTGCTCTCGCTGCGCGAGCGCGAGTTCGTGGAGGCCGCGCGCGCGCTCGGCGCCAGCGACGCCGTCATCCTCCGTCGCCACGTCCTGCCGCACCTGCTCTCGCCCGTGATCGTGGCCTTCAGCCTCGACGTCGGCGCCAAGATCCTCGCCACGGCGGGGCTGTCGTTCCTGGGCCTCGGCACCCAGCCGCCCACCGCGGACTGGGGCAGCATGCTGGCGACGGGACGCACGTTCGTGATCCTGAGCCCGCACGTCGTCCTGCTGCCGGGGTTGGCCATCTTCGTCATCGTGCTGGCGCTCAACCTCGTGGGCGACGCCGTGCGCGATGTCCTCGACCCGCGCGCGGCCACACGCTGAGCCGCCGGAGGCGGGGTCCTCTATGGGTGATGGTGGTATGGTGCAGGTGCCTGGCCAGGAGGACACGATGAACATCTTCAAGGCGATGGCGGTGAAGGACGTCGCGGAAGTCACCCGGACGATTCCCGTGATCGACTTCGGGCCGGCCTTCCGGGGCGAGCCCGGCGGGCCGGAGGCGGTGGCGGCGCAGGTGCGCCACGCCTGCGAGAGCATCGGCTTCTTCTACCTCGCGGGCCACGGTGTCTCGCCGCGGATCGTGCACGCCGCCTTCGAGGCCTCCCGCGAGTTCCACGCGCTGCCGCTCGAGGCGAAGCTGGCGCTCAAGCTCAACGAGAACAACATCGGCTACCTGCCGGTGAACGAGAGCATGCAGCGCGCCTCCACCGTGCACAAGGCCACGCGACCGAACTTCAACGAGAGCTTCTTCATCAGCCACGAGCGTGGCGCCGACCATCCGGACGTGGTGACGGGCACGCCGCTGCGCGGACGGAACCAGTGGCCGGCGGGGCACGACGGCATGCGGGCCATGATGGTGGCGTACTTCAAGACGATGGAGGCGCTCGGCGAGCGGATCCTGCCGGTCCTGGCGCGCTCGCTCGAGATGCCGGAGGATTTCTTCGCGCCGTTCTTCGCCGACGAGGCGCACATCAATCTGCGCTTCCTGCACTACCCGCCCCAGGAGGTCGACGACGACGAGCAGTTCGGCCAGGGGCCGCACACCGACAACTCGTTCTTCACGATGCTGGCCCGCGAAGACGTGCCGGGGCTGGCCGTGCGGCTGCCCAGCGGCGAGTGGCTGGCGCCGCCCGTGATCGACGGCACGTTCCTGGTGAACCTGGGCAACGTCATGAAGCGCTGGTCGAACGACCGCTTCCTGTCGACGCCGCACGGCGTGCTGAACGACTCGGGGCGCGACCGCTACTCGATCGCGTTCTTCTACAGCCCCAACCCCGACGCGCGCATCGAGGTCCTGCCGACGTGCACGGGCCCCGCCAACCCGCCCCGCTACGAGCCGGCGGTGTACCGCGACCTCGTGCTGCAGTTCTACAACGCCAACTACTTCCACCGTGCAGGCTACGCGGGCTGAGTTACTTCCCGAACCAGTCCCTTAGCGGCTTGACGGTGGCGCCGGCCTTGACGAGCGCGTCGCGCACGGCGGCCACGATCTTCTCGGCGCCCGGGCTGTCGCCGTGGATGCAGATGGTGTCGATCCTCGCGTCGATCACCTTGCCGGTGATCGTGCGGACCTTGCCCTCCATCACCATGCGCACGGCCTGGTCCGCCGCCTTCGACGGATCGGAGACGAGCGCGTCCTTGCCGAGCTTGCGCGAGACCAGCTGGCCGTCGTCCGCGTAGACGCGGTCGGCGAAGCCCTCGGCGGCCACGCGGCAGCCCTTCACCTTGCGCGCCTCCGCGTCGTATTTCGTCATGGCCATGGTCATGAGGATGAGGTTCGGATCGAGCTCGACCACCTGCTCGGCGGACGCGCGCCCGAGCGGCAGGTTCTCCTCGAACATGTGGTACTGGATGCCGTGCGCCTTCACGTGCTGCAGCGTGGTGCCGGCGGCCTTCGCGAAGCCGTAGAGCGCGCCCACCTGGTAGCGGTGGATGTCCTTGATCTCCTGCGGCGAGACGTCCATGCGGCGCCGTCCGAAGCCCATGAGATCCGGCAGGCCCGGATGCGCGCCCACCGCCACGCCGTGCTGCACGGCCAGCTCCACCGACCGGCGCATGACGTGCGGATCGCCGCCGTGGAAGCCGCAGGCGATGTTGGCCGAGGTGATGTTCGGCATGATCTCTTCGTCGGCGCCCAGCGTCCAGCGCCCGTAGCTCTCGCCCATGTCGCAGTTGATGTCGATGTGCACGCTCATGAGTCCGGCGCCTCCTGACGATGGCTTGGTGAACGGGAGTATACTGCGCCGCCAGAGGAGGGACCACCATGGGCGCGAAAGCCGAGACGTTGGCGAAGCAGTTCGAGGCGAAGGTCCAGGAGGCCACGAAGCTGCTCGAGAAGCTCAGCGACGCCGACTGGAAGAAGATCACGTCGGCGGAGAAGTGGCCGGTCTGCGTCGTGGCGCATCACATCGCGATGAGCCACGAGGGGATCGGCAACCTGCTCAAGTCCGCCGCCTCCGGTCAGCACAAGCCGTCGATCGGGATGAGTGACATCGACCAGATGAACGCCAAGCACGCGAAGGAGTTCGCGACCGTCGGCAAGACCGAGACGCTGGCGTTGCACAAGAAGAACGCGGCGACGGCCGCCTCCCTGGTGCGCGGCCTGGACGACACGGCGCTCGCCCGCTCCGCCGAGGCCCTCAAGGGGATGCCGCCGATGACCACCGAGCAGATGGTGGTCGGCATCCTGTGCGGCCACATCGACGAGCACGTCGGCAGCATCAAGAGGACCGTCAGCGCCTAAGCGCGCGTGGACATCGGAGTCTTCGACCACCTCGACCGCCGCAACGTGCCGCTCGACGAGCACTACGCGAGCCGCCTGCGCCTGCTCGAGCGGTACGACGCGGCGGGCTTCGCCGCCTACCACCTCGCCGAGCATCACGCGACACCGCTCGGGATGGCCCCGGCGCCGGGTATCTTCCTCGCCGCCGCCACGCAGCGCACCCGGCGCATCCGCCTGGGGCCGTGCGTCTACTGCCTGCCGCTCTACGACCCGCTCCGGCTGATCGAGGAGATCTGCATGCTCGATCAGATGTCGGGCGGGCGCTTCGACCTCGGCGTCGGCCGCGGGATCGTGCCGTACGAGATGGCGTACTTCGATCTGCATCCGTTCGAGACGGAGGAGATCTATCGCGAGGCGCTCGAGGTGATCCTGGCCGGGCTGACCAACGACGTGCTCGAGCACCGCGGTCCGCGCTACACGTACCGCAAGGTGCCGATGGTGCTGAAGCCGTTCCAGAAGCCGCATCCGCCGATCTGGTACGGGCTCGCGCACGAGCGCGGCGCCGAGTGGGCGGCCACGAACGGCGTGCACGTGCTCACCAACCATCCGGCCGAGGGCGCGACGGAGCTGTTCGCGCGCTATCGCGAGGTCTGGCAGCGCAAGCAGGGAAATGCGCCGATGCCGAAGCTCGGCATGACCCGCCATGTGGTGGTGGCGGCCACCGACGCCGAGGCCGAGGCCATCGCCCGGACGAACTACGCCACGTGGTTCGCCAATCTCACCAAGCTCTGGCGCGACTTCGGCTCCTCGCCGATCCGCTTCGCGCGCGACTTCGACGAGGCGCGCCAGCGCGGCCTCGCCGTGGCCGGCACCGCCGCGCACGTGCGCGAGGAGCTGGAGCGCCAGATCGCGGTCAGCACCTGCACCTATCTCGTCATCCGCCCGATCTTCGGCGACGTCACCGAGGCCCAGGCGGCGGCCTCGACGGACCGCTTCGCGAGCGAGGTGCTTCCGCACCTGACCGCGCTCACGCCCAAGTCCTAGGCCCGCTCGCCATGGACCGCTCGCTCCGGGACGACGTGCGCGTCATCGCGCTGATCGGCTCCGGCCACATGGTCAGCCACTTCCTGCAGCTCACCCTGCCGCCGCTCTTTCCGCTGCTGCGCGACGAGCTGGGCGTGTCGTGGGTGGCGCTCGGCGTGATCTCCAGCGTGTTCTACGCCGTGTCGGGCCTGGCCCAGCCCGTCGCGGGCTTCTTCGTCGATCACTTCGGGGCGCGCCGCGTGCTGCTGGCGGGCATGGTGCTCGCCGCGGTCGCCATCGCGTCGGCGGGCCTGGCGCCGAGCTACTGGGCGCTGCTGCCGCTCGCCGGGCTGGCCGGCCTTGGCAACAGCGTGTTCCACCCGGCGGACTATTCCATGCTGAACGCCGCGGTCAGCGGGCGTCGCATCGCGCGCGCGTACAGCGTCCATCAGATCTCGGGCAACCTCGGCTGGGTGCTGGCGCCCGTGCTCGTGGGCACCGTCACGCATCTCGCCAACTGGCGCATCGCGCTGCTGGCGGCGGGCGGCGTGGCGCTGCTGGCGACGCTGGTGATCGCGCTCCAGACGCGCGGGCTGGGCGCGCCGATGCCGCCGCTGCCGCGCGCGCATGGAACGGGGCTGCGCGCCGATCTCCGCATGCTGATGGCGGTGCCGATCCTCATGGCGTTCGGCTACTTCGTGCTGCTGACGGCGTCGACCGGCGGCATCCAGACCTTCGCGGTGCCGGCGCTCGGCATGATCTATCGCGCGCCCCTCGTGCTCGCCACGGGGGCCTTGACCGTCTACCTCTTCGGCAACGCCTCGGGCGTGCTCACCGGCGGCTTCCTCGCCGACCGCGCGACGCGCCACGACCTGGTCGCTGCCGGCGGCGTGCTGTGCTCGGCGACGCTGATGGTCGTGCTCGCCTCCGGCGCCCTGCCGCTCGGCGCCATCAGCGTGGTCATGGCCATGACCGGCTTCTCGATGGGCGTCACCGCGCCGTCGCGCGACATGCTCGTGCGCGCGGCCACGCCTCGCGGCTCATCCGGCAAGGTCTTCGGCTTCGTCTACTCGGGGCTCGACGTCGGCTCGCTGATCGCGCCCCCGGTCTACGGCTGGTTCCTCGACCGCGGCGAGCCGCGCGCGATGTTCGTCGTGATCGC
>Ga0137415_10005486_pt1 | contig 12569 bp, 14 predicted proteins | sample CZODoug3_1_1_16f_FD_183082 | JGI IMG/M metagenome (GOLD analysis project Ga0137415, IMG submission 183082) | Vadose zone soil fungal communities from Angelo Coast Range Reserve, California, USA - CZODoug3_1_1_16fungal (Hybrid Assembly) | ecosystem: Environmental > Terrestrial > Soil > Vadose...
CCTCACGATGGTCGCGGCGTCCGTCGGCCAATCGATCAGTGGACCCAACTGCCTTCCTTCAGGTCCTTGTCCACGCGAAGAGGGGCACCGTTCACCGCCAGGGTTCGTTTCGTCGCTCCGTCGCGGCCGCGGAACTCGACGGCCCCGCCCGGTCCCACCTGGAACTTGAATTCCTGAAACTCGGAGAAAGGCAGGGTGGGGGCCCCTTTGACGCCGAGGATCTGGGATCCGATCGGGGCATCCTCGGGCGGCATCAGGAGTCCGACGGTCGTCGCGTCCTCAGCCGCCAACAGCATCCCGTTGCTCTCGACCCCGCGGAGCTTGGCGGGTTCCAGGTTGACGAGGAGCGCCACGGTCCTCCCGCGCAACTGTTCGATCGTGTAGTCATTTCGGATGCCCGCGACAATCTGTCGTCGTTCATCCCCGAGGTCCACCTGGAGCACGTAGAGTTTGTCCGCATTCGGATGCTCCTTGACGTCCACGATTCGGGCCACGCGGATGTCGAGGCGCCGGGCGGGGTCGTCCGCGGGTTCCCCGAGTTCAATCTTGGAGAAGAGCGGTTTGCCGACCCGAAGCTTCTGCCCCGTCGGCGCGTCTTCTAGGACCTCCTCCCACCGCGTCGCGTGGACGTCGGAGTCGTAACCGAGGGCGTGCCACAACCGCGAAGAGCTGAACGGCAGGAACGGGGCCATGAGGACCGCGAGCGCGCGGCTCACGCGCAGGGCGACGTGGATCGCGGTCCCGCATGCGGCGCGGTCCGTCTTGAGGAGATTCCAAGGCGCCTTTTGGTCGATGTACTGGTTCCCGAGGCGGGCGAGCTGGATCGCCTCCTTCATCGCGTCCTTCAGGTGCACGAACTCGATGTTCTGGCCGACCTTCGTCCATTGCTGTTCGATCGCGCGGATCATGGCCTTGTCGGCCGCATCGAGGAACGCGGCCGGCGGGATCTCGTGTTGGAAGTTCTTGTCCGCGAAGGTGAGGGCGCGATGGACGAAGTTTCCGTAGACCGCGAGAAGTTCGCTGTTGTTCCGTCGCTCGAAGTCCTCCCATTCGAAATCGGTGTCTTTCGTCTCGGGCATCGTCGCGATGCCGTAGTACCGGATCTGGTCCGGATCGAAACGCTCCAAGAGGTCGGGAAGCCACACTCCCTTTCCTCTTCCCGCGCTCATTTTCTCCCCGGAGAAGTTCAGGTACTGGGTGGCGGGCACGTCGTACGGCAGGTCGAGCCCCTTGTCGTAGCCGAGGAGGATCGCCGGCCAAATGATCGTGTGGAAGACGATGTTGTCCTTCCCGATGAAATAATAGTGGCGCGCCTTCGGATCGTACCAGAAGTCCTTCCATCGGTCCGGTTCATTGCGGCGGCGGTACCACTCCTTCGTCGCCGTCAGGTAGCCCATCACGGCCTCGAACCAGACGTAGATGCGCTTCGATTCGAATCCGGGGACCGGGACCTCGATGCCCCAATCCAGGTCCCTCGTGATCGGCCGGTCCTTGAGGCCCTCCCGGAGCCAGCTGCGCATGAACGTGAGGACGTGGTGTCGCCAGTGCTCCTTGTCGTCCGCCGCCCATTTGGCAAGAGGTTTCTCGAACGCGCTAAGACGGAAGAAGAAATGTCTCGTCTCCTTCGGAATGGGTGTCGTCCCATGGATTTTGCATTTCGGATCCTTCAACTCGAAGGGATCCAGGATCCTCCCGCAGTTTTCACACTGATCGCCTCGGGCTCTCGGGAAACCGCAATGCGGACAGGTCCCTTCCACGTATCTGTCTGGGAGAAACCGCTGGTCCGTCGTGCAGAACGGGGAGACCATCGTGGCCTCATACACGTGGCCCTTTTCCCGAAGGGAGAGGAAGATTTCTTGAACCCACTTCTCGTGATGCGGATCCGCTGTGTTCCAGTATAGATCGTAACGGACGCCGAGTTGCTCGATGTTCCTCTCATGCATCGCGTGGTACCGCTCAGCGACCGCCCGCGGGGATACGCCTTCCTGGTCCGCCAAGACCATGGTCGGGGTTCCATGCATGTCGGTCCCGCCCACCATGAGGACTTCGTCCCCCTTCATCCGGTGGTAGCGGGCGACGATGTCCGCGGGGATGAACGTCGCCACCGCATGACCGAGGTGCCGGGGACCCGCCGCGTACGGCCATGCGACGCAAACGAGAATCTTCATTCCGGTCGGTCCAAGATGGGGGCCTCATTTAAAAGATTCGCGAGGGCGTGGACTCCGGAGGGCACGCGGCAAACTCGGTCTTGATTATCATACCCCACCAGTTTTGACCAACATGTATTGGGCGAAAAGCGCGATGCGCTGTAGTCCTTATGGGGCACGGTTCGACGATGGTTCGGCAAGGGTCGTATGGGAGCGCTACGCGCCGCGACGTCGATAGGATCATGAAGTCGCTCGGCGCCCTGCCGCGCATCTTGTGTTGGAAATGCCGAGAACTCACCTCGTTCCAGCTGGACCGGTGCGAGCATTGCGGCTCCGCCTTCGCGGGAGGCACGGGAGGCGCCTATCGGTCCGGGCGCACGTCGACGTCCAATTCCTTCATCCGAGCCGAGGACCGGTTGGGACTCGGACCCCGGTCTCTCCGGGACATCGTCGAGGATCTCCAACATGTGCGCGATCTGGCTGATTCCCCCAGGGAGCCTCCCCAAGACGAGGAGGTCTCCCTTCTCATGTATCAGTGCCCATCCTGCGGTCGCTTCGTGTCGCAGGCGTCGGAGGATTGCGCCTGTGGGGTCCGATTTGCCCCGGCCTCCGATGTGACGTTCCAGTGCCCCGAGTGCGGCTCGAGCGTGCCCTCCGGCGAGGATTGGTGCCCCGTCTGCCGAGTCGAGTTCCGGGCCGCGAGTCTCCGGGATCATCTGGTGTATTCATGCCCGCGGTGCGGAACGCAGGTCGACTCGGACGCGATCCGGTGCTCGTGCGGTGCCTGGTTCGAAGAGTGACTCAGCCCTAAGTATCAGGGTTGAGAACCGGTGGAGAGATTCCTTATCACTCCACCTCGTCACTCTTTCGTCGACGGACCCACCCCCGCCGTAAGGAACCCCAACCCGCGATGAAAACGAAACGCCCACGGATCGCGAACCGGAAGACGTACTATCTGGTCCTGTGGTGGATGTCCCAGACGCCGTACGCGGCGATCTTCGAGAACGAGGTGGCGGCGGAGGCGGCCGCGAACGTCCGAAATGCCCTCCTCGTGACGATCTCGGGCCGAGACGCCAAGGTGGACCAAATCCTGGACTGGTACCGCCGGGATGAATCGGGCCGGCCGATGCCGGCCGAGTGGCGCGACCTGATCGGTCAGATTCATGTGCCGTGGCTCGCAAAGCCGAAAGCGGCCGTCTGACCCCGGAGCCCTGGACGCCCGCTATCACGCTCGGCCGATCGAGTCTCCGAAGGCCGATACACACCCTATCAAATCGGATAGAGAGGAAGAAACGACTATAGCCTCAGACCGCAGGAGCGGGTTGCCGTCATGGCGCAATCGCAAGACGTCGTCGCGGAATGCCCGACCTGCAAGGCAATCGTGGCCCTCGACGCGACGGAATGTCCGCAATGCGGAGAGCTCTTTGACCAAGAGGTCTCGACCGAGGCACTCGGCGTCGGGAACGCGCGCGACACCGCCCGGTCCACCGACGAGGGTTCCTCGGAGGAACTGAAGACCGGGTTTCGAGAAAAGTTCCTGTTCTATACGGGGATTTTCCTCATCCTTCTCGGGGGGCCCGGCATTGCGCTGGGGTCCTGGCTGCACGACGTGATGCAGATCAGCGTCGGGGAATTCCGCGCCTTCGACGTGTTCGGACCTTGGAACCGGCTCGTCACGGCCATCGGGCTCATCGTCCTCATCGTAGGGATCGTCTTCCTCATCCTGAGCCTCCGGTTTTCGCGCCCGTCCGACGTCGAGAAAGACCTGGACGCGCTCCGCGAATCGTGATGAATAGCGGTAGCGTGCAGCCCTCGCCTATATTGTTATATACCGCACATCGCGATGCGAAAAAGGGCGGCGACGGGGGGTCGCCGCATGGAGTGGGGAATGTCGTATTCGGGGCCTGGCTTCCGACCTTCGAACGTGCCGGTCGAGGAAGGGAAGGTCTACGAAGCCAAGATCGAGGACATCGGGCGCGAGGGGGATGGACTCGCGCGGATCCAGAATTTCGTCGTGTTCGTCCCGGGCACGAAGGTCGGGGACGAGGTGAAGATCCGGATTACGAAGGTCCACCGCCGTATGGCCTTCGGAGAAGTCCTCAAGGAATGAGCGGCACGGTGCGGGGGAAGCCGGGGTGGGACCAGCGACAGCCGTGCCCGGACTTTCCCGCTCGAACGGGTGCTCGCAGACTTCGAAAACCGTAAAATAACTGCCTTATACCTGCCGGACCCCATCGAGTCCGAGGACGTTGTCCCATGGTTTTCACCCGCGCCATCGCGGTAGCCTTCGCCTCGTCCGCGGCGCTCGCCTTGGTCCTCGCTTCCTCTTTAGCCGTTGCCGACGGAACCGATTCGGATGGTGACGGGGTCTCGGACGAGCTCGAAGATGCGACCCAACGGACCGTCGCGGTGAGTACCGCGGGCGACGAGTTCAACGTCTCGAGCCACTTGGGGACGGCCCCTCAGGAGGACCAGTTCGATCTCTCCTACCACGCCGGGACGTTCGACGTGTCGTACAGTCTCTCGGACGGGATCAGCAGCTCGTATTCCCTTGAGGTCCTGAACCTCATCGCATGGAAGGATGGGAACGCGAACGGTCGGATCGACCTCGGCGAGATCGTCCGGACGATCGCCCTCGGCAGTACGGCATTCGGTAGCGTCCGCGTGCTCCTTTCGAACCGGACCGACCGCGATGGAGGTCGTGTCTTCCAGTTTCTGATCCCGAGCCGCGATACGAACGTCACCCTGAACGTGACGTTGGCCCAACGGTTCCAACGGATTGGCAACATCGTCCTCACGCCGATGGAGGCCCAATTGGACATCGAGGTGAATCCTGCGGTCGTTCCTCCGGGAGCGAACCTCGGACTCGTGTTCCGCATGGACACGAATGAACGCGTCACCCTCCTGGACCACAGCTGGGACGAGGTGAACCACTTCGCGCCGGACGAGCGCGAGATCAACGTGACGGCGAGCGGCCAAGGTCACTCGTCCACCGTGTTCTTCTCCTGGTCGAACATGGCGCTTGCGGACGAGAGTCCGATTCCTGTGACCCTCATGAACGGGCCCGTGCAACCGGGTCCGTACAATCTCACCCTCACATACCCGTTCGGATCTTCCCCGCCGAGCAGTCAGGTTGTGCAACACACAACCCTCGGGGTTCGAAGCGCTGTTTACGAAATCCGTAGAACGGCGCCGGTTCTCTCCGGACCCCAGGGAGATTTCGTCTTGTACGCGGCGACCTTCGCCGGCGCGGCGGCCTTCGTCGCAGTGACGATTGTTCTCGCGAATCGTCGTAGCCGCAAGCCTTAACACCCTTCTTCCTTACGGTTCGCGGCGGTCTCCTTGGTGGCCATCGAGAACATACTGCTCGCAGCCGTTTCCGTCTTTGCGCTCGCCCTCACCCTCATCGCCGTCGTTGCGTTTCGGCGAACCCGCGATCGACATCTCGTGTTCCTGGGGGCCGCATTCGGCGCTTTCTTCCTGAAAGGTCTGGTCCTGACCATTTTCCTCTTTTCGCCGACGATCGATCTTCGACAGATGTTCGTCCTCTCGGGTACCCTCGACCTCGTGATCCTCGCCCTCTTTTACGGGTTCACGCTGCGGCGTTGAGCGATGCATGGCGTCCAAGGACGAGGACATCCTGGCGGTCCGAACTCGGAAGGACCTCTACGAATTTGTCCGCCGGAATCCCGGCTTTCATCTCCGAGAATTGTCCCGCTCGCTCAATCTTTCCATCACCCTCGCGGACTACCACCTCCGGTTCCTGGAGAAGCATGACTTGGTCACGTCCTCCATGGACGGAGAGTACAAACGGTTCTATCCGCGATCGACGCCCGGCCTCTCCGACTCGCGACCCGCGCTGACCGATGCGGACCGACAGATCCTCGGGTTCCTGCGTCAGCCGGTGCCTCTCCGCGTGATGAACTTCCTCATGGAACGGGAGGATGCGACCCACAAACTGATCCTGGAACAGGTGCCGGTCTCGCCGTCGACCCTATCCCATCATCTCAAGAAGATGCAGGCCGCGGGAATCATCGACCGCGCAGAGGTGAAAGAGCGAGGGTATCGCATCCGCAATCCGAAATCCGTCGCGCGGCTCATGGCGACGTACGAGCTTGCGTCCTCGGACCAGGTGGACACGTTCATCCGAGTGTGGGGCGAGTTCCGGCTTTAGCGACCTGGAGGGCACTCCGAGTTCGAGCATCACATGATGCTGCGGAGGTCTTCCGCGACCCATTCCAAGAATTCCTTGTCCGTGGGCCCGAACGCGTTCAATTGATCCGAGTCGATGTCGATTTCTGCGAAGGGCGCTCCGTCCCGGAGAATCGGAACCACGATCTCGGCGCGGGTATTGATGAAACATTGCAGGTACCGCGGGTCATTGTTGACGTCCGGCACGACCACCGTGGCCTTCTCAGAGACCGCCGCGCCGCAGATTCCCTCCCCAATCGGGATCCGTATATGTTGCGTCGCGCTGGGTCCGGACCATGACACGAGGACGAGTTCGGGACCGTCGACGACGTAGATTCCGACCCATGTGTAGTGAGGGATTTTCCGGAGTTCTCGGCAGACGAAGTCCGTGATCGCCTTCCGCTGGCTGCCGGAGTGGATGATCTTCTGGAGGCGGGCGGCGACGTCGTCGTAGCTCACCTTGCCCTTTTCCCCCGCCAGCACCTCTCCGAACTTTCCGACGCCCTTCATGTCGTCCGCCGTCGCGTCGAAGGGTCGTGCCTGCCATAAGCCTTGCGGAAAAGAGGCACGAAACCTGATGTCATGGGCATGTCGAGCAAGCAGGGGCCGCCTGCGACATTGAGAGGGTTTCCATACCCGGTCCGAACAACTTCTCTGAATGCTTGATATACCTCATGCAGGCAAGAAGGATCGCAGGCATGTCCCCCGGAGGAGCCGCCCCCTGTTTTCTCGAAGGGAAAGCGGCCTCACCCTCTTTTCACGGACCGTCCGGAGCCCCCGAATTCGAAAAGCTCGCCCCAGATTTGAGCGAGATTCGAAAAACGTTTTATAGATTCGAGTTATTGTGGGAGTTGCTTAGACAAGCATCCCTCCACAACGAGGCCGTTCAGGTTTCCTGGACGGCCCTTTATTTTGGTTCTGATCGTTCTAGGTGGCCTAGGCCATCGGCGGGAGGGAGATGCCCCTCGTGTCGATTTGCACCCGGCGGCCCTCCACTCTGAGGCGTCCTTCCGCGAAGAGTCGGACCGCGAGGGGAAGGAAGATGTGCTCTTGCTCCAAGATCCGCGCCGCGAGCGCCTCCTCGGTATCGTCCTCATGGACCGGGACGGCCTTCTGGAGGATGATCGGTCCTCCGTCGACGGAGGCATCGGTGAAATGAATCGTGCATCCGGTGACCTTGACGCCGGCCGCGAGCGCATCCCGTTGGGCATGGGCCCCCGGGAAAGCCGGTAGCAGGGAGGGATGGATGTTCATGATTCGCATCGGGAATTGGCCCACGAAGTACGTCGTGACGAGCCGCATGAAGCCCGCGAAGACGACGAGGTCCGTTCGTTTTTCCTTCAGGACTTTCACGACCTCTCGCTCGAAGGCGGCCCGGTCCTTCCCGAAGGGCCGGTGGTCGATCACCACGGCAGGGACCTCCGCCTTCTTCGCCCGCGCGATGACCGGCGCCCCGGGCACGTTGCAGACGAGGACGACGATCTCCACGGCGAGATCCCCGCGGTCACGCGCGTCCACAAGGCTCTGGAAGTCCGTCCCCCTCCCCGAAGCGAGCACCCCGATTCGAAGACGGTCCATCCGATCCCTCAGTGTTTGAACAATCGCGTCCCGGTGAAGACCATGGCGATCCCGAACGCGTCGGCCGCGGCAATCACTTCTGCATCGCGAATGGAACCGCCCGGCTGCGCAATCGCGGCGACGCCTCCTTTCGCCAACTCATCGAGGCCGTCGCGGAACGGGAAGTAGGCGTCGCTGACCGCGACGCTCCCGCGCGCGGCGCCTTTCGCCTTGTAGCAGGCGAGCATGCACGCGTCGACCCGACTCATCTGGCCGGCACCGATGCCGACCGTCCGTTCGCCCTGCGCCAGGACGATCGAATTCGATTTCACGTACCGACTCACGGTGATCCCGAACAGGATGTCCCGCATCTGCTCGGCCGTCGGTGAGGATTTGGTCACGACTTTGAAGGATTCCGGCCTCGGTTCGGGAAATCCGGTCGTCTGCAGGAGCACCCCGCCGAGGACGCGGACCATGTCGACCCCGTGGTCATTCCGAAGCGGCCCCCGGGTCCGGAGGATGAGGAACGCCCCCTTCTTCTTCCCCTTCAACACCTCGAGCGCCTGCGGCTCGTACCCGGGGCTGATGACCGCGTCGAGGACGTCCCCCCTCATCGCCTTCGCCGTCGCCAGGTCGATCGTGCGGTTCACACCTACGACGCCTCCATAGGCCGAGATCGGATCGGCGGCGTGCGCGGCCTCGTACGCCTGTGCAAGGTTCGTCCCGAGGGCGACGCCGGAGGGGTTCGTGTGCTTGATCACGACGGCCGCCGGGCGCTCGAATTCCGTCGCAACACGGAGGGCAGCGTCGAGGTCGATCAGGTTGTTGTACGAAAGTTCTCGGCCCTGCAGCCGCTCCGCGGTCGCCGTCGCGGCGAACCGGTACGGTTCTCGATACAGAGCGGCTTTTTGGTACGGGTTCTCGCCGTACCGGAGGTCGGCGATCTTGTCGTACGCGAGGCGGAGAGCAGGTGGGAGCGTCGTCCCTTGGCGGGAGGCAAGATAGTTGAAGATCGCGGCATCGTATCGTGACGTGTACTCGAACGCCTCGAGGGCCAGTTCGTCCCGGAGTTTCGTCGGGATCGCCTTGTGGTCGCGCCAGGCCTGAAGCACATCGCGGTATCGGGCGGGTCGCACGACGACCGCGACCCGAGAGGCGTTTTTCGCGGCGGCCCGAATGAGCGAGACCCCGCCGATGTCGATGTTCTCGATCGCCTCCTCCGCCGTGACATCCGGTTTGGCCACGGTCGCCTCGAACGGATACAGGTTCACAATGACGAGATCGATCGCGACCGCGCCCATATCCCTTAGGTCCTTCTCCTCGCCCGTCGGCGCGAGGATTCCCGCGAAGATGCGCGGGTGCAACGTCTTCACGCGACCGCCAAGTCCTTCCTGCAGGCCTGTGTAATCGGCGACGGTCGTGACGGGGAGACCGGCGTCCTTCAGCATCTTCGCGGTCCCGTCCGTCCCGATCAGTTCAAATCCGAGGTCCCGTAGACCGCGGGCGAACTCGACCAGGCCCTCCTTGTCCGATACGCTGAGGAGCGCACGCGGGGGAGGAACCATCCCTATTACCGGGTCCCCATAGGGAGAACCCAATTAAAGGTTCGGACACCAGACAGAAGGAGTGCGCGGACCGCGGCATTCACTCCGGCGCGTCGGGACGAGGCAACAAGCCGGCGTCCTTCACGACCTTCGGAACGACGTCGTCCCAGCCTACGGGCATCACATGAACTCCGCGGACCCCTTCCACTTTCTTCAGGGCTTTGATCGTCCGCACCGCAATGCTCACGCCTTCCGCCTTCGGATTCGGCGCCTTCTCCATGCGATCCATGATGTGTTTCGGGACCACGGCGCCGAGTTTGTCCACCATGAACCGGGCCATCTTCGACGATTTCAATGGGATGACGCCCGCGAGGATGTACACCTTCTCGTGGAGCCACTCCTTTCGAACGAGGCGCATCCATTCCTCGAATGCGTCGACATCGTAGACCGCCTGCGTCTGTACGAAGTCCGCGCCGGCCATCACCTTCGCCCGGAGCTTGCTGAACGATTCCTCCTTCGAGCCGCGGAACGGGTCAGCGGCAGCACCGATGAACACCTTCGGCGGACTCTTGACTTTGTCGCCACCTCGCAGAGTCCCGGTATCTCGAAGGTTCCGGAACATCTCGATCATCTCCTCGGTCTTCATGTCGAACACCCCCTTCGCCTCCCGCTCGTTCCCGGCGCTCGTCGGGTCGCCCCAAAGGCACAGCACGTTCCGGACTCCGAGTGCGGCGGCGCCGAGGAGGTCCGCCTGGAGCGCGATCCGGTTCCGGTCTCGAAGGACCATTTGCATGACCGGCTCGACGCCTTCTTGATGCGCGATCGCTGCCGCCGCGAGGGAAGAGATGTGCACGCGGGCCCGCGTGCAGTCCGTCACGTTGCACGCATCGACGGCCCCTCGGTATCGGGAGGCGTTCTCCCGGATCTCGGTCCCATCGGCCGAGGCCGGTGGCGCAATCTCCGCCGTCACGGCAAAGGCGCCGGAGGCGAGGATGCGTTCCAGACGGCTGCCCGAGCGGATTGCGCGGACTCCGACCGCCGCCCCCATCGAGCGACGCAACGCGCGGGGCGCTATCTAGGCTTCGCCCGGACCCGAGCTCCTACCATCCGTATCGATCGCACAACTCTAGGGTGCGGATCATCCGGAGAAAGTCCCGCGCATGGAGGGCAAGCCAAGGCTTCCGAAGGATTACCCGAAGCGAGAGGCTTGCATCCACCGCACGCCAGTCGAGTCCCTGCAGCTCCTCGGTCACGGAATCCATCAGGGCGTCGCTCCACGTCCGAATGCGCTCGATCATCCAGGAGAGCAGCGGATCGAGGAACGGAGAGGCCCGCAAGATCCGATCGTAGGCCATCATCGCGTCCGGTTCTTCGTCTCCGAGGGCCACCACAGCGCATTCGCCCGCGATGCGCCCGCTGACGAGTCCCGGATGGATCCCCGCTCCGTTCATCGGATTCGTGATGCCGCCCGCGTCCCCGACGATGGCGAGACCGGACATCGCGAGGGCGGACAGATCGTACCGATAGGGGATCGAGCCTGCGATGGTCTGGGTGCGGCGGGCGATGTCGATCCCGTATTTCTGGCAGAAGGCGACGGTCGCGGCGTGTCCGTCGATCGGGCCCCCGGCTCCGACATTCACACTCTCTCCCTTCGGGAAGACCCACGCATAGCCGCCTTCGTACGCCTGACTCACATATAGGAGGAAGAATTCCGGATCAAGGATCGGCACGTCTTTGCGATGGAATCGATATTCGTAGGCGACGATCTTCTCGAGGCTCCGCACGAGGCCGGCCTGCCTCGCGATGAGGCTCGCCGGTCCATCCGCAGCGATGACGATTCTCGCGTCGACGCTGTCGCCGTTCGCATCGATCCGCCAGCCCCCGTCGTGCCGGGAGATCCCGGTCACGCGGGCCGACGTCCGGAGCTCCGCGCCGTCGTCCACGGCGCCTTCCACGATCCAGCGGTCGAAGGCCGGTCGATCGATCGCGTATCCGGGAAGCCGCGTGATGTAGAACCACTTCCCGTTCGGGGCGACGCACTTCGCACCCAACACGCGTTGCGCGATCCACTCCTCGCGGGGCCGGAGGCCGTTCGACTCGAGGCCGAACTCGCTCACGCCCTCCGCGCACTGGACCGGCTCACCCACGACCTTTTTCTTGTCGAGGATCGCGGTTCGGAAACCGGCTGCCGCAAGCTGTCGAGCGGCCATCCCTCCGGAGGGACCCGCACCGACGACCACGGCGTCGAACACCGCGTATCGAGAGTCGGAGGTGGATATATCGGCCTTACGCCGTGGCCTCGGCGGGGAATCGTCCGGCGAGGTCTTCCCCGTGGGCGGTCGTGCGATACACGTAGGGCGGCACGCCGCGGCGAAGCGCCGGTCCGCGCTGTTTCGTGACGAGCTGGACCGCGGTCAAGACACGGAGGCTGTTCACCGTCGTGTATTCCGAGAGGCCCATCTCCTCCACGATCTCGTTCGCGCTCGCATCGGGATGATCCCGCAGGAAGTGGAGGATCGCGACCTTCTGCCGGTCGAGGACTTCCGAGATCGGGCGCTTTTCCGGGCGCGGCTCGAGTTCCATCCGCTCGTAGAGGCGTTTCCCCTGTTCCGACGGGGTCACGACGACCTGGAGGAGGGCCTCCTTCTCGATCTCGAGGAGGTGCTTCGCGACGGCCGCCGGCGCGATCCCCATCTGGTCCGCCAGCTCCGAGATTTTCGAGTCCCGGTTGCGATACACCTTGTTCTCGACGACGATCGAGAGGACCTCGCGCTGGCGTTCGGTGAGGAGTCGAGACCAGTCGGTAGAGTGCATCCGCGGGTCAAAGGCCCGGACCCGTCTTAAGCGTTTTTGTGGAACGCCGCCGAAGGGTCTTTGTCAGACAAAATCAGCGTACGAAATCGCGCCGTGACGTCCCTGTCAGACAGGTCTCCTTCCATCGCCTCCAAGGCTATAACCGGCCGCCCGTCTTCCGGATTTTCGAGTGGTGCCATGCCCGGCGAGCTCATCGACGGGAAGAAGATCGCCGACGAAGTGCGGGAGGAACTGAAGCCGCGGCTCGTCGCCCTCGCGGAGCATGGGATCGTCCCGGGCCTCGCGGCGATCATCGTGGGAGACGATCCAGGCTCGA
>Ga0137415_10005490_pt1 | contig 12563 bp, 12 predicted proteins | sample CZODoug3_1_1_16f_FD_183082 | JGI IMG/M metagenome (GOLD analysis project Ga0137415, IMG submission 183082) | Vadose zone soil fungal communities from Angelo Coast Range Reserve, California, USA - CZODoug3_1_1_16fungal (Hybrid Assembly) | ecosystem: Environmental > Terrestrial > Soil > Vadose...
GAACGTTTGCCGCAAAGGGGCGCCACACAATCGGCATGCCGGGAAGCTCATTAGCGCGAAATCTCCGTGCCTTTCAGTTGTGATTGGTAGGCCTCGATTTGTTTCTGCGTGACTTGGCGCATGTTCTCGTTTCCTTGCTGCGCCTTGTACCACTCGACGGTTGAACCAAGAGCGGAATCGAGTTCCCAGTATGGTTCCCAGCTCAGTTCCTTCCGCGCTTTCGCGCAATCGAGCCTCAGATATTTTGCTTCGTGCACATAAACACCTCGATCAGCGCACCATCGCGGCACACCGCCCCAGAGTTTCTGCAGGCGGTTCAATATCTCTCTGACAGGCACCGTGTCTGATTGCTCAGGGCCGAAGTTCCATGCGCTGGAAAACTCCTTCGGGTGGGCATAGAGCTTCTCGGCTAGCATGAGGTATCCGCGCAGCGGCTCAAGCACATGTTGCCAGGGGCGAATCGCGTCAGGGTTCCTGATACTGAGTTCCTTTTTCTCACTAATCGAGCGCACAGCATCGGGTATCAGGCGATTGCTGGCCCAATCCCCACCGCCAATAACATTTCCCGCACGGACTGAGGCAATTCCAGGATTCGATACTGAAGCTTCAGACGAAAAGAAGGAGCGCCGATAAGCGGCGGTGACAATTTCTGCGCACGCCTTGCTGCCGGAATAAGGGTCTTTCCCACCGAGACGGTCCGTTTCACGATGGGCAGCATCATCCTCTAGATTGTCGTAGCACTTGTCAGACGTCACGACGATCACACTCCGGACCGTTGGAGCATTCCGGACGACTTCGAGTAAATGCGCAGTTCCCATCACGTTTGTTGCAAACGTGCCAACCGGATCGGCATAGGATTCACGTACCAGAGATTGTGCCGCGAGGTGAAATATCACTTCCGGTTGGACCTCATTTACAACCTGGCGAAGATGGGCGAAGTCAAGCACATCGCCCTGCACGGAGCGCATGCCCTCCTCAACTTGCGCAAGAGTGAAGAGATTGGGTTGAGTTGGAGCGGACAGTGAATAGCCAGCAAGCTCAGCGCCAAGTTTTTGCAGCCAGAGCGAAAGCCAGCTCCCCTTAAATCCAGTGTGGCCGGTGAGCAATACTTTTCTGTTGAGCCAGAATTTTGGATTCATTTCCAGAGTTTCCACGGAGCGTTGCCCGAACTCCAAAGCGACTCAAGCTGATTCTTATCACGCAGCGTATCCATGGGATGCCAAAACCCTTCATGAGAAAAGGCGGCCAACTGACGTTCGCGTGCGAGACGTTCGAGTGGCTCTCCTTCCCACACTGTCATATCGTTTTCGATGTAGTCAATCACGCGAGGAGAAAGTACGAAAAATCCACCGTTGATCCAGCTATCCCCCTGCGGCTTCTCCTGAAAACTGACGGCACGCGGCCCGTCCGTAATTAGCGCCCCAAATCGGCTGGGTGGGCGAACAGAGGTAACGGTGGCGAGCAGTCCCTGTTCCCGATGGAAGGCAAGCAGCGACTGCACATTGATATCGGCAACGCCGTCGCCGTAAGTCAGGAAGAACTCTTCGTCGCCTAGATACGAACGCACGCGTTTCAAGCGTCCACCTGTCATCGTCGCCACGCCGGTGTCCACCAACGTAACCTTCCAGGGTTCCGCGCCGTTTTGATGAATTTGCATCCGATTTTGCGCAACATCGAATGTCACGTCGCTGACGTGAAGTAGATAGTTTGCAAAATAGGACTTAATGACATAACCCAAATATCCGCAACAGACCACGAAATCGTTTACGCCACCGGCGGAAAAGATCTTCATGATGTGCCAGAGGATTGGCATCCCGCCAATCTCGATCATGGGCTTTGGCCGGAGATGGCTCTCCTCGCTGATTCGCGAACCCATTCCTCCGGCTAAAATCACGGCTTTCACGGCGAGCCTCCTCTGAGCTACAAAATCGCCTATGAACCTATGAATTAGTCTAGTTCAGGTGATTGCGAATCATTCGCAGAAGCTAGAATGGATGTTCTAAGAGGCAAGGAATCTTCGATCTATACGCGTATTCGCCCCAAATCTATTGAAGAGTCGGCTAACAGCATTAGTTCAGCGGATTGAAACTCGATGCAGGTTTCGAGTTCTCAGCGTTTATGCCAAGCTCAGTCCGAGTGGTCCAATCGCCGCCATGCACCTGGACTTTCGCTGCGGTTTGCGGAAATAGCCTGTCGCGCAGTCTTATCGCGGGAATCTCGAACAGCTCGGAAGTAAGTATACCAAGCACGATGGAACCCGCCACAAAGGCACCTATTCCAAAATAAGGTTTCCGGAGAATGCCATACGACCATAGAAAAATGAGTAAGGGGATGTGCCAAAGATAAATCGAATACGAGAAGCCACCAACGAAAGCAAGAATTCTCGCAAAGAATTGGAACGCCCCCGGCATCAACTCAATTGGGGCCCCAAGCGCTCCCAAAAGAATCGCGCCAAACCCGAGATAGAGTAGTGAGAAGCCGTACGTATACATCCACGGCGTCTCCTGTGTGAGTATTAAACCGGGGGAGATCAGGAGAATTCCCACTAACAAGAAGAGCGGATAGCGAGGACGTACAAAGCCCCAGAATGCTTGACTGTGGAATTGCGCCCAGTATGACAGCAAGACACCGAACAACAGAGAGTCGATTCGCAGGTGAGTCGGAAACAAATGCGTCAGCCAGGAGAAGGGCCCAATATGACTTGCAGTCCAAAGGCGGGCCAGAAGCAGAGCTATCGCAGTGAAAACGAATATCGCAGGGAAAAGACAAAAAGGATTGGCTTGTCCGCGCGAACTCCGTCGAATCATCAGATACATCAGCAAAGGCAAAAGAATGTAGAAGTGCTCCTCCACGGAGAGCGACCAAAAGTGGCCATAGGTTCCAGGAAAGTAGCTTTGGAGGAAGAAGACGTCATGCAGAAATGGCGCAAGAATGGGAACCGGGCTGTGATAGATGAGGCGAATTAACAGCGTGAGTAGTACGAGAGCATAGAAGGCAGGATAGATTTTCAAGGCTCGCCGGATAGCGAATCGCCCAAAGCGAATCGAGTTGTTCTGCCGATACTCCGAAAACAGAAGTCCGGAAATCAGAAATCCGCTCAAGACAAAAAATAGATCTACACCCACCCATCCAAATTGCACTAAGAGTGCGTCCCAGCCAGGTACTCGAAAAAGAATGGTGTGCCGGCATATGACCAGCAGAATCGCAATACCTCGCAGGCAGTCCAGCTGAAGATTTCTTGGCCTGCGGTTGGATTGGGAATCTACCATGTTGTAAGTTTCCTGCGGCCGCTTGGCCGTCTTCTTTAAAGGGTGTGCCAGCCATTCACGTGTTGGCCGCTCTTTGCTTGAAGCTATTGGTCTCTTTGCACGCGTGCAGATCTCGCGTCGCCGCCTTCACTCATCGCTCTTTCTGCTCTCAAATCAAGTATGTCCGGCGGCAGCAGGCTTCGGCCGTGGTCGACGAACGCATTCGGGCGTTGTAGGCCATTCTTGTAGGTACGAGCGACGTACAGCGCAGTAAAAGCCAATGTCGCACCCACGTATCCGGCAAAACAAATCATGGCCGTTAGCAAACACCAAACTGACTTCGTCTTGATGTATCCAATCCCGAGACCAAGCAGGCTAAGAATCCACAGAGGCAACAAAAAGATTGGGAGTCGCAAGAACAGGGTGGACGAGGAAAGGATGCCTGCAATTGCGAAGATGGACATCCCAACGAGGTTGTAATGCGTTCTTCCAGCGATTCGCTTGTGGCGCTTAAAAGGAATTGCCGCTCGCTTGAACCCTACCCGGCCTATCGAAGCCCTGATGAACGGAAAAGATGTGTTTTCAGCGAGGATGGCGTCTCGCACTTCCCTGGTGAACAGGGAAAATTCTGCCATATCCAAGATGATTTCTTCGTCGGCCAGTCGGTGGAGCAATCTATAGAAGATCTTGCGGGCGCCTTTGAGTATTTTAGCCTCTTCTCGATCAACCCGTTCACCGTAAACGATGTCATAGCCCCGCTCGTACTTTTCAATGAACTGAAGAATCATTTCTGGCGGATCTTCGCAATCCGCGTCGATAAAAACCAGTAGGTCGCTATTCACGTTCCGCAAACCGCATTCGAGCGATGCGTGGTATCCGACATTTCGACTCATCGTAATCACATACGTTTCTGGCCAAGACTCTCGTAGTTTCTGGATCTCTTCGCAGGTATTGTCTGTGGACGCGTTATTCAGGAAGACGAGCTGCACCGCATATCTCTTGGAGAGGGACTCCATCACTGGACGAATCCGCGCGTAGAATAAGGGAATTACACGCTCTTCATTGTAAACAGGGCAGAGAATCGTAATGAGTTCGCGAGAATCAAAAGGCTTCTTTGCTGCGGCAGAGGATTTCGGGATGAGCTCAACTGGCATGGAGACTGTCTCTTTTTCACTTCACCCACGATCCAAGAAGACGCACTAACGGCTCGCAGTCGTAGCGGCAGGCCCGAAAATCCGTTCGTTTCCTACTACTAGAGTTTGCACTGGTCCTCCGCAGGCGGGCAATTCATTTCGCAGAGTCTGTGTCGCAGAGGTTAGAGCTGTCTCGTGAAGGAGAGTCTATTGCGCCTCTTCATCATCGACGCCAGTACGCACTTCAGACACTTTCTTTTCCTCTTCGGGGAAGAAAATAACCAAGATTGAATTCGCGAAGGTCGTCAAAATCTCCTCCGAAGCAGGCGGGGCCGTAGCTGCACCCATCGGAACTATAGTGGTTGGAGTGCCTAAGCACCCAGCGAACCAATCAGATGATAATCCGGAGCCAATCTTCGGAGCTAGAGGTCGGAGACAAAGGTTTGGTCCCATGGGCCACAGACCACTGTGGTTCACAAACTTGAAGTGCCACCGTCAACTGTTGCCAACTGTTGCCAGAATAGGGCATTATACGGGTGTCCAAAGAACCTCTAAGGGTTTCTAAGGGACATTGGGAAAATCAGTAAGTGGCAATAAACTCTGGAATTTAGCGGTTTTCTTCGGTTTTCTTCAAGGGTCGAGACACAATCCCATCGGCTCCACCATTTTTGCTTCACGCATCCATTCTTGCTAAACGAGTCCTGATCAGTGTCGTGCTGGTTCTGGCGCTTCTCTACGGCAGCGACTATCTATATCTTCGCGTTCGCATGCTCCACCCGAAACCCGCCAGCCCGTTCGAATCCCTCAAGGCCCTGCGTGTTCTCGCCATCCCCGAAAAGAATGGCAAGACCGAATATGAAGTGGACACCCAGAATCCGGAGCAGACCGTCACCTGCGTCCACGCGCTCTTTCCGCACTCCGGTTATTCGCCCTGCTGGTACGTCAAGCCGAGGATCAACCAGCCCATCGCCATGTGATCGTTGCCGGGTCCCTCATTTTCGTCCCGTGAGTGAGAGGTTGGAATGAAATTACTTTGCTGCGGGAAACTTTGGCGGGATTTCAGCGTAACCTGGCGCGGCCTGTTTAAGATTCACATCCACCTGAGCGCTAGCCTCTCCAATGCTCCATCGAATTCCGCCGGCGAGCGAATTCAGGAAAAACTCATTTTTCCAATTTTCCGGCCGGTCGCCCATCGCCGTGAAGAACACACGGCCTTTCCCTTGCCTCCGCGCCCACATCACCGGATACGGCGCGCGCTGGTAGCACTCGCCCTTCATTCCATGCGTGTCCAGCGTCAGGATCACGTGAAGATCGGGCATGAAATCCTTCAACGAATACCACTCCTCGTTGAAGCTTACCGGTGATGTCACGCCTTCCATACCCGGAAATTTCGGATCGTTGACGATCAAGTTTCCGTCCTGCAGCCGTGGGTCCCGCCCGTGAACTATGAATTCGCCTCCAAGCATCTTTAGGTACGGATCTTGCTCTTCCCCATGGGCGATATATCGATTCGCAAGGTCCGGCGTGTCCGGCGGCGTATGAAACGTGTCGCTTGCCGCGTGCACGCCCACAAATCCCATTCCATCCCGCACCGCGTCCAGCAGCGCCTGTTTGCCTTTGGCCGACATCGGAGGCTTGCCGTCGTTGCCCATAGTAGTCAGATCGCCGGTAGTGAAGAACACGACGGCTGTGTAGGAGAGGAACTCTTTCGAATCAAAAATGCGCCCATCCTTCGTCACCCCGGCGCTGAATCCGTGCCTATTCCCCATTTCGTTGATCGTGTCGTCGACAAGGCTCGGCTTCCCCTCCACTCTTTTCACCACGGTATGCTCGAATCCCGAAGATTTCGTAAACACCAGCACCGATTTATTTGACGCCCCGAGCAGCGGGCTCGAAAGCGCCAGTCCTGCACCCGTCAAGGTTGCCGTGCGAAGGAATTCTCTCCGGCTTGAAAACTCGTTCATGAAATCCTCCTCAAGAGTGCCCCCCAGAGTGTTCGCAACCGGGAAAACTTGCAAACACCCGGTCCGGCGTCCATCCCAGTTCTCTCATTCCTTTTTCCGACGAGTAATACGCTCCGACCACCCATCCCTTCAAGTTTTCAAAGTGCCCGCTGAGCGCCGTTCTCTTTTCACCCACACCTGGGCCATCTGAATTCTCCTTTGCAGAGGTTGCCGACGCATCCGCCAGCACTTGGTTTTTCTGGCTCTCATCCAGGGCAGCGAACTTCTTCGCGAATCGCTCCTTCGCTTCTCCTTCAAACGCCGCGAGCGCTTCCACAAACTCATGCTTGTGTTTGTCCGTATCCACGCCCAGCAGCAAGTCAATGAACCGGTTCACCTGCGCCTCCGTCGACCCTGGCACAATGCTCTCCGCAATCGCAGTCAAACTCTCATTTTGTTGCGCGTCCAGGAAAAGCGGTTTCCAATCCGCAGTCCCCAGCCTCGCCGCTTCCTCGAGAGCCGCATCATTTCTCAAAATCTCATGAATCGGATGCGAAGCCGCCACCAAAGGCCACGCCGCCCCAGCCCCCATGCCCGCCACCAGCCGCCGCACCATCTCACGCCGCGTGACCTGCCGACCCGCCGCAGCGGCATCACCGATCACCGGCAATGCGCTCTCTGTTCCCATCCCAATTTCCCCATCCTTCCGATTTCGCGCCGATGGTATCACCCACCAACAATCGTTCACAAGAACAGCACAAATCTTTTTCTCTTCCTCGATTGACCTGACATTGCACAGTTGCTAGCATTCGCTTCGGATTTTCATCCTATGCCCCAACACAAAAACCATTCCTTCGATGTCATTGTCGTCGGTTCAGGCGCTTCTGGAGGCTGGGCCTGCAAACGCCTTGCGGAAGCGGGCCTCAAGGTCGCGCTCCTCGAAGCCGGCCGCCCACAGTCCGACAAAAATTTTACCGAACATAAGCCAGCGTTCGAACTCAAGTACCGCAACAAAGCTCCCGAACTCATCCGCAAAACTCGCCCCATCCAGATCAAATTTGGAGTTTGCAACGAATACAATTACAACTGGTTCGTCAACGATCTCGAAGAGCCATATACAACCCCCGCCGACAAGCCCTTCAACTGGATGGGCCGCCTCCGCATCACCGGCGGCCGCACCAACGTTTGGGGCCGCGTCAGCCTGCGCTTCAGCGATTGGGATTTCAAGGCCGCCTCCCTCGACGGCTACGGAGAAAACTGGCCGCTCGGTTACAGAGACATCGAGCCGTACTACGATCTCGTCGAAAAATACGTCGGCGTCGCCGGCAGCGCCGAAGGCCTCGAGCATCTCCCCGACGGCCAATTCCAGCCGCCCGTTCCGCTCACTTGTCAGGAAACTCTCTTCCGCAATCGCGTCAAGGAAAAGCTCGGCCGCACCGTCATGCCCGCGCGCTCCGCCAATCTCACTCGCCCCATCGACGGTCGCGGCCCTTGCCACTTTTGCGGCCCCTGCGAACGCGGCTGCATGACGCACTCTTATTTCAACTCCGCCTTCACCACCGTTGCGGACGCACTTGCCACTGGCAACTGCACGCTCCTTTCGAATGCCATGGTCTATAAAGTCCTCATGGACCCAGATCGAAATCGCGCCCGCGGCATTCTCTACATCGACCGCAACACGCGCCAGCCCCGCGAAATCTACGCCCGTACCGTCATCCTCTGCGCGCAATCGCAGGAATCCGTCCGCATCCTGCTCAACTCCGCCACGCCGCGGCATTCCAACGGTCTCGCGAATTCCAGCGGCGTCCTCGGCCATTACCTCACCGCCCATGTCCGCAGCGCTGGCGGCAGCGGCGAATTTCCCGCCTTCGGCGCAAAGCCATCTCTTGGCGCGCCCGATAAGCCGCTTGGCATCTACATCGCGCGGTTCCGGAATTTACCCAACGCCCCGCCCTGCAAGAAATTCCTCCGTGGCTTTGGCTATGAAGGCGGATCCACCACGGAATTCAACTGGGCCGCAACCGGCTTCGGCGAGGCCTACAAAAGAGCTCTTCTCGAGCCTCGCACCCGCGTCGGAATCACCGGCTTCGGCGAAGTCCTCCCGCGCTGGGACAATTTCGTCGAGCTCGACCCCGCCGTCAAAGATATTTACGGAATTCCCGTCCCCAAGATCCACATGTCCGACGGCGAAAACGAGCGCGCCATGATCCAGGACATGGGCGACTCCGCCGGAGAAATGCTGGAAGCCGCCGGCGCAAAAAACATTCGCACTTACGCCCAACCTTCCGCTCCGCGCTGGGCACTCCACGAAGCCGGCATCGCCCGCATGGGCGCCGACCCCAAAAAATCCGTCCTCAATCAATTCCAGCAGGCCCACGACATCAAGAATCTCTTTGTCATGGACGCTTCCGGCTTCACTTCGAATCCCTGCCAGAATCCCACGCTCACCATCATGGCGCTCTGCGTCCGCTCTTGCGACTACCTCATGTCCGAAATGAAGCGCAACGCCATCTGAATTTTTCCGCTGTGTGCGTTCCTCGGGGCAGACACGCTTCCATCCTGCCCACTCCTGTAGCGGGCAGATTTCCTCAACCATCTCAGATTTCCGTGGATTCTTCGCGGCGATTCCGGAGCAACTCCGGCTGACTCTCAACCAGCGCCCAATTCCCGCAATGCTGTAGCCGGGCTAGCCGGATTGCTTCTGTTGCTCCTGCTCCGCTCCATCCAGCCAGCGCTCCAGTACTGCTTGCGAAGCCGGCGTAACCTCCAGGAATCCCAAGCCCGCCCCCATGTTCGGTTGCGAATAAATGACCTTCGACTTGGCCTCGAAGAACGCATCTCCCGCGGCAATTTTCACCAGCACCAGCGTTCCCTTGGGGAAAGGATTCATCATATCCAAATAGCACCCATGCAAGCTCAGTTCGCTCACCCGCGACGCGATGCGCACATCGGCGTTCTCTTCGATCAGCTCCGCGCTGGCTATGAACGAGTACCTCGGCGAACGGCGTTTCTCTAGATATAGGATGGCTGCCTCCGGCTGGAAAGCCCTGCCAATATGATACGATGTTTTGGCCACCCTCCCCACAACGTCCCGACAGGCTCTTGACCAATTTGAAACCTCTGCTGATAGCGCCTCGCTTCACCGGCGTGGTTTCTTCCTCGGCGGCGGAGTCCGCAACGCCTTGAGCCTTGCCAGGTTCCCTACATTGTGGAGGTAACGCTTTCCGTGTGCCATGAGCATCGCCTTCTGCAGATCATTCACGGCGATAAATCGCGTCGTTGGTTTCGCGGGTCCGCCGGTTGCAGCAATAACCGGCAATTCCGCCCGCGGCGTCGAGCGCGTTAAAACGTTCCCGAATGTCGGAGCTTTCTTAATCCTGGCGCTGTTCAGCATCTTGTCCACCGGGATTTCCAGCCAGTCGCGGATCGTTGCCAGGATTGACGTATGATCGTATGGCACGTCCCCAGGCGAACGGAAGACCGTCCCCGCTTCGATGTATGGGGAAACGAGTACTGCGGGAACCCGTACTCCAAATCGATTGAAGCCAAACCCTCCTTCTCCGGGATTACTCTGCGCATCCGGTGGCTCTGCCGCTGGCGGTTCGACGTGGTCATAGCAACCGCCGTGTTCATCAAACGTAATTACCAGCAGCATGCTGTTCCAATCTTTGCCCCCGCTAACCGCCTTCCAGACACGCAAAAGAAATTGTTCCCCCAGACTCACGTCGTGCGGCGGATGTTCGTCATTGGGCGCAACCTGGAAACTTGGCTCCACGAACGAGTACTCGGGCAATGTCCCGTCTCGGCAGTCTTCCTCGAACTCCTCCATCCTGTGGAAATGCGGCTGCAACAACGGGTCCCACAACTGCGGAAACTGCAGCCGCGCCAGCGACATGAGGACCGTATCGTTGTAAACCTTCCAACTGTGCCCGGTGGCTTCCAGCATTTCGAAAACCGTTTCCGCGTCATACAGCGGTTCGGGCTGGTTGTTCACGCGCCCCATCGACGTTCCCGCATGCATAAACGCCCGGTTCGGCAGCGTCTGGTTGGGCGTCGAGCAGAACCACCGGTCACATACCGCATAGTTCCTCGCCAGTTGGCTGATGACGCTGACTTGGCCCGGGCTGTAGCAATCCATCAGTTGGTTGGCATTTTCCGGGTGTCCGGGATCGGTCGTGATGTAGTCCACCAGGAATCCCATCATCTTCGGCCCGGTCCAGCCCTGCGGCCCCAGGATCTGAAACGTAATGTTGTCGAACTCCTCGTGCGGATCATGATTCGGCGATAGGAACGGACTTGTTCCCTTCGTGCCCTGCGTGGCGAACACTTTCACTGGCGGCGCATTCGCCGTGAAATACTCGGGATTGGACGGGTTCCAGAACGGGCTGTCCGGACTTGCATCTACAAGACCATCAAACGTCGGTTGCCCTCCTCCAGACGGCGCCGGAATGTTAATCGGCGGCCGGTTGTTCACATCCGCATACAAGAATCCCAGCAGGTTGTCGAACGATCGATTCTCCATCATCACCACAACCAGATGTTTGATGCGATCCATCCCATCGCCCGCCATGGTGTTCCTCTACGCCGCCCCGCGCCGCTGCTCAATCTACTCCAACGCCGGCACTTTACTACCAAGCAGACTGGCCCGCGAGCTTCACCAATCATTCTGAACGAACAAAGTGTCAACCCTCCCGCTTCGGCTCCCTCGCTCGTTCTTCGCTTCCACCTCGCATTTACTAGCCGTTTTCCGCTTGACGGCAAGGACGCGCTTTCTCTATCGCTTTCCTTTGCACGCCGATCGTGGCGACCACTCTCTCGCTGTGGCGCTGTTGTTTGAATTGTCCGGCAACACCGTACAAGCTAAAATCCTCTCAAATGAAAGATCGCGCGCGAGCCCGCGAACTAGCCGCGGAATTCCACCGCAAGGGCGACCCCACCGGCTGGTTCGAGACTCTTTACCGGGAGGGCGAAGCAGGGAAGAGCACCGTTCCCTGGGCTAATCTCTGCCCCAATCCTTGGTTGCTTGATTTTTGGAATACCCATCCCCAGCAAACCGCGGGAAAAATGGCGCTGACCATCGGCAGCGGCCTGGGAGACGATGCCGAGCAACTCGCCGCTTGGGGATTCCGTACCAGCGCGTTCGACATTTCGGAAACTGCGGTTCGAGTTTCTCGCAAACGTTTTCCCATTACTACCGTCGAATACCTCGCCGCCAACCTGCTTGAGCCGCCTTCCAAATGGCGCCGCACTTTCCATTTTGTCTTTGAAGCCAACACCCTCCAGGTTCTGCCAGCCGCTCTTCGCCCTCGGGCAATCGAAAATATTGCGGGTTTCCTCTGCCCGGGCGGGCGCTTGCTGGTCATCGCACGCGGCCGCGAACCGTCCGACCCAGAAGGCCAGATGCCCTGGCCTCTCACCCGCGCCGAACTCTCAGCCTTCACGGCCGCGGGCCTGGAAGAAGTTTCTTTCGAGGATTTTCTCGATCTCGAAGACCCCGCGGAGCCCGCCGTCCGCCGTTTTCGCGTCCTCTACAAAGCGAAATCGGTGTAACATCTCCCTTTAGCGGGGCCCCATTTTTCTTCCATAGACAAGGAGGCAAGCTCATGTTCCGCAAGCTCATCAACACCAGCGGCGATCCGGTCATCACCATTCTTCGCTTGGTCCTCGGCGTGGTCTTTTTCGCCCACGGCGCGCAAAAAGCCCTCGGCTGGTTCGGCGGTTACGGTTTCTCGGGCACCATGGGTTTTTTCACCAACATCATGCACATCCCTGCGCCGTTGGCCTTCGTGGCCATCTGTGCCGAATTCCTTGGCGGCATCGGCTTGCTCCTCGGACTACTCGGCCGGGTCGCCGCATTCGGTATTGCCTTCAATATGCTGGTCGCCGTGCTCATGGTGCATTGGCACTTCGGCTTGTTCGCAAACTGGGCCGGCAATCAAAAGGGCGAAGGCATCGAGTTCCACCTTCTCGCGCTCGCCATCGCCCTTGCCATTATGATCAAAGGCTCCGGCGCCCTCTCCATCGACCGCGCCCTCTCAAAGTCTTAAGCGCAGGTACTCTCAGTCGCCTTCGCCGCATTCCGATCAGTGTGCTGCGGTCGCTCCGCTGCCCAGGAACGCCATCACCGCCGCCAGAAACTCCTCCGTTTTTTCCATCGGCGGCACATGCCCGCATTTCTCAAAGCTGACCAGCTTCGCTCCGGCGATTCCCGCGGCGTACCGTTCACCGGACGTGATCGG
>Ga0137415_10005491_pt1 | contig 12563 bp, 10 predicted proteins | sample CZODoug3_1_1_16f_FD_183082 | JGI IMG/M metagenome (GOLD analysis project Ga0137415, IMG submission 183082) | Vadose zone soil fungal communities from Angelo Coast Range Reserve, California, USA - CZODoug3_1_1_16fungal (Hybrid Assembly) | ecosystem: Environmental > Terrestrial > Soil > Vadose...
CCAGTTCTTTTTCGCGAAATATGCCGCTGCGGACCCCTGTTCTGCCTGCGAGAGGGTCGTTGCCATCCACGACATGACCTCGAAGTTGCGATCTCCGCTCTGGAAGTCATGCAGCTGCTTTACGAGATAATTTTCCTGCTGACCAAAGATGACCGGAGTGGCCGCATTTTTAGGTACGCCGTTCTCGCCGTGGCATGCGTTGCAAACCAGCAACTTGGCGCCGAATTCTGCTTGCGTGCTCGGACTGGGGATGGCCTCCGCGGCATTTGCCGGCGCGGCCAGCGCGGCCAGAACGACCAGAACGCCGAAAACAGTCGGAACGTGATTGTTGGTCATGTTACGCCCCATTGTTCGAGTGCCCGCGGTCCCCTGACGCGACCAGCGCGCTGGAACCACCTAAAACATGCCGCAGTCAGGCTTGTGGCGCAAGATGGCGCGGGGTTCGGATGGTTGTGAAGCCGCGGCGGAAAATTCGAGACGGCGCCGCCGAGCCCGGGGACGAAATCGCTGTGAGATCGCGTTCATCAGATCCTCCCGCCCGCTTGCGCCGCCTTGAGGACCGCGCGGACAATCCGGTTATGGGCCCCGCAGCGGCACAAATTGCCGGCAAGTCCGAGCCGGACCTCGGCCTCGCTCGGCTGCTGGTTGCGGTCGAGCAGCGCTTTGGCCAACATGATCATGCCGGGGATGCAGTAGCCGCACTGCGCCGCCTGCTCCGCCATGAATGCGGCCTGCAGCGGGTGCGGCCGCTCGACGGTACCGAGCCCTTCGAGCGTGGTGATCTCCGATTGCCCGAGCGCGCCGATTGGCGTGATGCAGGAGCGCATCGGGGCGCCGTCGACGAGCACCACGCAGGCGCCGCATTGGCCAAGCCCGCAGCCGAACTTGGCGGCATTGAGGCCAAGATCATTGCGCAGCACGTAGAGCAGCGGCGTGTCCGGCTCGGCCGCCACGCTGTGCACCGCATCGTTCACCTTGAGGCTGACAGCCATGATGCAAAACTCCGCTTGAGACAGCGACCGCATCTTGCTCCGGCTTTGGCGCGACGTCGAGGCCCGACGCGGGTCGCCTCCAAGCGGCCGCGGGCCGTCCCGAAGATAAGGAGACGATCCCGCGAGTAACCGAAGCGCTTGCGAATCGTCGCCAGCGCCCCTCGGGCCGGCACCCTTTAGACTAGTTTCTGTCGCGAAATGCGTGGATTTGCGCGCGGACGGGTCAGTTCTGCCGATGAACTGGGCTTAAAATTAGCGCTGTGCAGCTGAATTTGCCAGCTCTTCTCGCGCCGTTTTCGGGCAAGGACTGGCGTGCGCCAGGTGGAGTTGCAACCGCGATTCCAGCCTACTATTTTGGCCTTGCGACAGAAACCAGCCTAGCGAGACGGCGATCGTGGGGGCGATCCGCTTGGCGCGGAGCCAGTCGTCGCCGGCGGCGACGGGAGCGGCTTGAAATCCGGGGCTTGGGTCAGTTGCTCCTTGGTCATTGGGACCTTCAACTGTGCCTTGTTGCCGCTGGCAGCCGGCACTTCGCGAAACTCGGTCAAGTCGATTGCAACCTCCTTGGTGCCGAGGCCGAGGACACCGCCCACGCCCACGATGAACGCTCTGACCTGCCCGCTCTTATCAAGCAAGATGTCGACAACGTCCCCGACCTTCTGGTTGTCCGAGCCGAGGACGGTGGTGCCCCTCAACTTCGATGCCAGCCACTCGTCCCTGCCCTGGGCATTGACGATCTGAGAACTGACGGGGTTCGCAGAATCGGCGGGCTGGCCCCCGGCGCCCGGCCGCTCCGGCGCCTGCGCGAGCGCTGTCGACATCGTCAACCCGCTTATCGTCGCGACAACAATAAATGCTTTGGTCACGTCCGTTCTCCTGCGTTGAAAAGCAAAGGGAATCCGTTGGCCTCTATTCGGCATGCCGGAAATAACGCTCGTGAGGGGGTGCAGTTCCTGGGCGCGCTTCATGCCGCGTGTTTTGCGAGGCGGCTCATTTCCTGCAGCACAAGATTGCGATAAATGCCGTCGTGGCGCATCAACTGGTCCGGAGGACCATCCTGGACGACTTGTCCGGCTCGCAAAACGACGATGCGGTCGAAGTTGTGAACTGTCGATAAGCGATGCGCAATTGCGATCACGGTGCGCCCGCGCATCAGCTTCGTGAGCGCCTCCTGAATGGCTTCCTCGGATTCGCTATCGAGCGCCGAGGTTGCTTCGTCCAGCAGAAGCAGCGGCGCATCTTTCAGGAAAGCGCGGGCAATCGCGACGCGTTGGCGCTGTCCCCCCGACAGCTTCACGCCGCGATCGCCGACGATGGTTGCAAAGCCGCGCGGCAGAGCCTCGATGAAATCGCGGCATCTCGCAAAATCCGCAGCTGCGATGACCTCGCCATCCGTTGCATCAGGCCTGCCGTACCGGATGTTCTCCATGGCGGAGCGATGAAACAAAGAAAGGTCTTGCGGCACGACCGCAATGGCTGCCCGCAGGCTTTCTTGCGTGACCCGTGCGATGTCCTGTCCATCGATCGCGATGCGGCCGTCATGAAGATCATAGAAGCGCTGGATCAACGCGAGCAGGCTCGACTTGCCTCCTCCCGACGGACCGACGAGGCCGACGCGCTGGCCAGGCTCAAACGTCAGGCCCAGGCCTTTGAAAACGGTATGTCCATTCGGATAACAAAATGAAATGCGCTCCAGCTCAACCGATGCGCCCCGCCGGACAAGGCAGGCCGCTTCCGGGTGATCGCGAAGTTCGTGCGGGACGAGGAGCGTCGCCAGCGCTTCCGACAGCCTTGCGAAATGTTGGGTTACATCGACGAGTGCAACCGCCAGATCCCGCGTCGCATGTAGAACGGCCAAACCCAATGTGCAGGCAAGGATAACGTCGCCGGCCGTCACCGCGCCCTCCTGCCACAGGAGAATGGCCCACCCCAGCAATCCTATCGCGAAGATAATTGTTACGGCGGCATGCAAGATGCGAAGCCGTTCGAGATAGAGCAGGCTCGTCCGGCGGGCCTCCGTCTCGCGCGCCACCGTGGCATCGAACCGGCGATACTCCCGTCCGAGACCGCAGAACGACCAGACGAGCGGCATGTTCGTGATCACGTCGACCATTTCGCCGTCCACCGCCGCTGCTTTGTCGGCAAAGTCGTGGTGGAGGGACTGGCCCCGGGCCGCCAGGCGAAACAACGCAACGACCATCAGGCCGGCCGCTGGCATGAGAACAAGCGCCATCGACGCACTGACCGTTCCGACCAGCGAAATGGCGACGGCGGTGGCCGCACAGGGAGGCAGGACGTTCCAAACAAACATGTTCTCAACCGCGAACACGGCGTTCGACGTTGCCGTGATGCGGCTCGCAAGCGTGCCCGGCATTCGCTCCGCGAAGTATCCCGGCGCGTGGCCGGTCAGGTGGCGGAACAGGTCTCGGCGCAGATCGCCGGTAACGCCGACGAACGCCGAGTGGGCAACGAGGCCGGCCAACCGCCACAGCACGCTATCCGCGGCGATAAGTGCGACGAGGAACCCGAACGCCGGCCATGCGCGGTGCGCCCCGTTTGGGTGCGTCAAAGTATCGACGAGCAGCTTGATGCCGTATTGCGTGCCCACCGAGCATCCAACCGCGGCCAAGACCGCGGCCAGGATAGCGGCGTGAGCAACCCAGCGCTGATAGACGAACCTCAAGGTAAAAGCGATTGGACGGTTGGCGTACCGACTCACATCGCTTGCTGCCGTGTCGCGCGGAAAATTCGAAGCTTTCATAGCCCGCCGCAAGGAAACCCAAAAAGCACTCGTGCTTGATGTGTGATCGGCTTTGGCAGAATGCCCCTCGCATGCTGCAAGTTTGCCTTCATCGCCGGTTGACGCCTCGTTGTGCAAAAGGTTCCGGGCTTGGGTAAAATAAGCGCGATGTCATCGATCACCTCGTCCCGAGGAACCGACCGAAGGACGGCCACAAGCGAGATCGTTCCAGCGGCTATCCTTCGTCCTTCAAGGGCCTCAGGACGCCGTGCTGCGCACGGCTCCTGAGAATGAGGTTCGCGGATGTTATCGAGTCAATCCACCCCGATTGCCGTCCTCGGCACTGGCCGCGTCTCAGGCATCAAGGCCCACGTTGCAACGAAACCGAGTATCGCTACCGCGGTCAACCCAAGGAAGGCGATCGGACTGGAGAAATGGTCGCTTAAATACCCTGCATAAGTTGGACTTACTGAAGCGCCGATTCCGATCATGGTGCCGACAATGCCCTGGCCCAGATTGAAATGCCCGGTACCGCGGGTCACGTCGGCAATCACCAGCGGCACCAACACGGCAAACACCGCAGCCGTGACCCCGTCGAGCAATTGAACTGCAACTAGCGCATAGGGGTTGGTTACCGTTGCAAACAGAACGCCGCGGAGCGGCAGCGCCGCAAAGGCAACGAGGAGCAGGGGCCGCCGTCCCCATTCTTGCGCTTTCTGTCCCACCCAGGGAGAAAAGATTGCGACCACAAGCTGCGGTCCGACAATAGATGACGCTATCATCAAGGTCGCCCACTGGCTGGACCGCATCGTTAAAACGCTTCCCATCAGCGGGAGCATTGCGGCGTTCGCGAGATGGAACAGCATGAGGCAGGCCGCGAAAATCACCAGCGGGCGTTTTCGCGCCAATCCCAGGATGTCGGGCGCTAGCTTGCCGGCCGGGCGCTCGCGCGGCCCGCCATGGGCCCGTTCCGGGTCGATTTCCCGCGGCGAAATGAGCCGAAGCATGAGAAAAGCCGGAGCGAGCAGTGCGGCGGTCACGAAGAAGACCGCGCGAATCGACAGAAAGTATCCGCACGCCCCCATTGCGGCGGCGGCAAATCCGTTGCCGATGGAGGCGAAACGGGCATTACGGCCGAGCCGGTCGCCGATGGCCTCATGTCCAACCAAACCAAGGCTGATCGCCGCGATCGCCGGCCCCAGGACGCAACTCGCCAAAGAATGCAGCGCGGCCGCCGCCAGCATCACGACGAAAATGGGCGATATTGCGTACGCAAGGGCGCTGATCGCGATGGCCGCAACGCTTAGGCCAGCGACCAGGCGCTCCGAGCGAGCAGCGTCCACGAGCGCACCGCCGGGCATCTGCCCCGCGAGCGCCACGACGCCGCTGACCGTAAGGATGAGACCGATATCTATCTGCGTCCATTTTTGCTCAGTCAGGTAGACCGCTACAAATGGACCAAAGCCGGTTTGGATGTCGGCGACGAAAAAGACAAACCAGTCCAACCCCCGTGCGCTGCGCCGTGTCGGACCGGCAGATGGTTCGTTCTGCATAGGCCCCGTCACGATCCGGTGAAGCGTGTCCGGTTCGTCCAGGCACGGCGGACGGCAAGCCGGGCGATCAACGGGGCGCCGCAACGGCTTCGCCGGCGGGGAACTGCACCAGCGGGATTGTTCCTATGGAAATGGAAGCGACTCAAGGCCGCCTGATGCGCCCAACACGACAACCGGTTTGTCTTCCTTGTATTCTGGCGCCCCTTGGACCTGATCGCGCGTCAATTCGAGCCCGATGCGCTCGACGTTCTTTGCGTCGGGTAGAAACCGCAGCGCATTCCACGCCACTGCGATCTTGCGGCTCCCGACGCCGAGAAAACCACCGAAGTCGATGATGGCCGCGCGGACTTCTCCGCTTCGATCCACGATGACGTCGACGATACGCCCCATTTTCTCGTTGGCGCCGCTGCGGACTTCTCTGCCGAGAATGCCCTGGACCTCCTGATGATCGAGGACCGTCACCGTGGGCTCTCGCACGGTACCGTTCGGACCCGGGATCTGGTCTTCCTGCTGGGCTCCGGGTTGCAGCAAGGGATTGCCTTGTCCGGCGGAGTACGCAACGGAAGTGGTAATCAGCATAGCCGCCATTGCTGCTCGACAAGATTTGCGCATTGGCCTCCCCGGATTTCGCCGTAGCTCAATTACAACTCCGAACCATGCGATCGTGTTTCACTGGCACCCGCATATTTGCAGTCTCGTCCTTCTCGGAGGTTTGCCGACGCCGGCGCTCCGAGGCGAAGTGACAGGACAGGCCAATCGCCGATGAGCGCAACGCGTCCGACCGGCAAGGCGTTACTCCCTGATACGCGCGCTATCCCGGAGAACGCCATGAAATCCGTTGCGAAACGCAAAGAAGAAGCGATCGGAAAGCCGACGCCGAAACGGTCGCCGTCACTCGACGAAATGCTGGATGAGGCTCTTGATGAAACCTTCCCGGCCTCCGATCCGGTGGCACTCACCGCGCCTTCGAAGACCATCCGGACGCGGGCAGGAGCCGAGAAACGCGCGGCGAGGAAGGGAACTTGAGGCCTGCCGCCCAAGGCGCTCCGCCGGTCGCTCAGTCGACGACGGTTGCTGTGTCACGAAGCTGACAACCGGGAGGGCGCACCGTCCGTGCACACTCGGTCTTTTGTGCGATAAATCGTCGGCCGAGCGGGTCAAAGTCCGATCCGTCGGGTATCCGTCCAGCATCCGTTCCATTTCAACGCAGGCCGCCCGAAGTGCGGCCCGCGAAGCCAGCGCATTCGTGAACGAAATGCGGGGTCGTGCGCACGAATCGCGAAAATTCTCCCGATGCTTCGGAACTTTCCCTGGTTTGCCGGGTTTTGGTTTGGATGAGAGCTGGCGGCGCGCCGCGCCTGCTCGAAGATGCGGGAAAATACCAGGGCCGTGCAACTCGTCTCGATCTGGTCGCCAGCATTCTTGCGGCCTGGCGCTGCGCTTTGATCATTGCCGGAGGGAACGACAATGCAATGGATTAGCGAGACGATTGAGTCACCGGCCACTGGCTCTCTCGACACGGATCTCGAGCAAGGTTCCACCAGAAGCAGTAGTGGCGCGACTTCATTCGGATACGATCTGTTGCATGTCTTGCAGGCTATTCGCGGAGGCGATTTCTCGGTCCGCATGGCCGGCGACTACGACGGTTTGCCTGGCAAGATCGCCGAAGCGTTGGACGGGATTGTGGCCGCCAATCAGCGGATGGTCCACCAGCTCAAGCGCGTCGGCGAGGAAGTCGGACGCGAAGGCAAGACGCGCCAGCGGATGAAGTTCGGGATATCGAATGGAGCCTGGGGCGAGATGGAGGGAGCGATAAACGCTTTAATCGACGATCTGTTATGGCCGACGACGGCGGTCACCCGAGCCATCGCAGCCGTCGCCAGAGGGGATCTCTCGCAGACCGTCGCTCTCGAGGTAGACGGCCGTCCGCTTAAGGGTGAATTCCTGCAATCCGCCACCATCGTCAACACGATGATGAAGCAGCTCAAAGCGTTCACCTCCGAAGTGACTCGCATCGCCCGGGAAGTCGGAACGGAGGGAAAGCTTGGCGGACAGGCCGATGCCCGCGAAGTTACCGGAGTGTGGAAGGATTTGGCGGAGAGCGTGAACGCGATGGCGAGCAATCTCACCGCTCAAGTCCGCAACATCGCCGATGTCACGGTCGCCGTCGCGAACGGCGATCTCTCAAAAAAATTGACGCTCGACGGCCGTGGCGAAATTCTCCAGCTTAAAGACAATATCAACACGATGATTGCCAACCTGCGGCTCACCGCTGAGCACAACGCCGAGCAGGATTGGCTCAAGACAAATCTTGCCAAGTTCGCCAGCATGTTGCAGGGGCAACGCGACCTCTCGAGCGTCGCCCGGCTGCTGCTGTCCGAACTGACACCTCTGGTCGACGCGCAACTGGGCGCGATTTACAGGGTGGAGACCGAAGAGGGCGTCCCGTACTTAAAGGTGCTCGCCGCCTACGCCGACGACGATGGGCGCCTTTACTGCGAGCGGATTCCGCTCGGAGGGGGCCTGATTGCACAATGTGCAGTCGACAAGCGGCGCCTCCTCATAACGGAGATGCCTGCATACGTCGCGCCGGTCAGGTTCTCAACGTTCAAGGCGGTGCCGCAAAACGTCATCGTCCTTCCGATCCTGTTCGAGAACCAAGTCAAGGCCGTCATCGAACTCGCGTCGGTTTCCGCCTTCACCAAGCTTCAGATGACTTTCCTGGAGCAGCTGACAGCCAGCGTCGGCATTGTGTTCAACAGCGTCGAGGCGGCCATGCGGACCGAGGGGTTGCTCAAGCGCCTCCACGACAGCGAGGATCGGCAGAACCTCGCCCTCGCAGCCGGAAAGATGGGATCGTGGGATTGGGACCTCGTCAAGGGTCGTTGCGTTTGGGACGAAGGGCAAAAGCAGATATTTGGAGTCGATCCCGCGTCCTTCGACGTCGTGTTCCCCAACGTCCGCAAGCTGGTCGATCGCGGCGATTGGAAAATGCTTTGCCGGCTGCTCAAACGGGCCCGACAAGACGGGGAGGTCTGTCAAGTTGAATTCCGCGTTCGCCGTCCCGATGGCGGCCTGCGATGGTGCCTCGGCAGGGCCGTTGCCGTCAGGGATGCCGGCGGCCGTATATCGCGCATCAGCGGCGTTACGATGGATATCACCGAGCGCAAGGAGGCCGAGGACCGGCAGTCTCTACTCGCCCGCGAAGTCGATCACCGTACTAAAAATGTGCTTGCTGTCGTTCACGCAATCGTTTCCCTGACGAGGGCTGAAGATATCAAGCAATTTAGCGCTGCCGTGGAAGGGCGTGTTCAGGCGCTGGCGCGCGCCCATAGTCTACTTTCCGAATCCCGCTGGTGCGGTGCCAAAATCGCCGACCTCATCCAGGGTGAGCTCGCATGCTACCGCACGCCGAATCTCGAACGGATCAGGATTTCAGGAAAGAGCCTGTCGCTCCACCCGTCCGCCGTGCAGGCGCTTGCGCTCGCCGTTCATGAGCTCGCCAGCAACGCCGCCAAGCACGGGGCATTGTCAGTACCGTCCGGCAGCGTTGAGGTCACCTGGGAATCGCGTGACGACCAGCTTGAATTGCGGTGGATCGAACGCGGCGGACCGCCTTCGGAACCGAAGACACAGCTCGGCTTCGGCATGCGGGTCATCAAGGCAAGTGTGGAAACCCAGTTGTCCGGCACTGTGGAATTCGACTGGGGGTACGATGGGCTGCAATGCGCGATCTGCGTTCCATGTCGCCCGAAAATGGAGTTGTTCGACAACTTCTGGGACTCAATTCAAGATTCGGGCATTCGCCATGCCGACACTCGCGAACTCGGGCCACGCAGACGGATTGCGCTGGTCAAGGATGAGAGTGTCATCGGCAGGATGCTGAATCAAAGCTTGGAAAACTCGGCTTCGACCTGCTAGAGCATGATCCCGAAAAGTGGGAGCCGGTTTTCGGAAAAGATCATGCTCCAACAATAAGGTAGAGCGGGATGACGATTCGAAGAAAAGTCATCCCGCTCTAGGTCGTTCGCGTCAGCCAATCTGAATGCAGGGGCGACCTTGTGGTCGCCCCGTTTGCGCTTTTACCAGTCCGGCCAGGGTACGCGGCGCGCAAATCGGGCGACCACAAGGGTCGCCCCTACACAAGGCAACGTTGGAGAACGCTGCTTGTGCGCGCCGTCAGGACCGGCGCGTCAAGAGATCGGAGTTGACGACGGCGCGTGTTTCTCGGTCCGGTCCAAAATCGCTGGTATCTTCGATGGACAGAATTTCGGCGAGCCGGCCTCTTGCGCGGTTCACGCGGCTCTTGATCGTGCCGACGGCGCATCCGCAAATCCGCGCAGCCTCCTCGTAGGAGAAGCCTGACGCTCCGACGAGTATCAGCGCTTCGCGCTGCTCCGGGGGGAGCAATTTAAGCGCCTCGCGGAATTCATTGATCTCAAGACGGGTGCTTTGCTCCGGAGAGAAGGTGAGCTGCTCGGCGTAGGACCCGTCGACGTCCTCGACCTCGCGCCGGCGTTTGCGGTATTCGGAACGGAACAGATTGCGAAGGATTGTGAACAGCCACGCCGACATGTTGGTGCCGGGCTCGAACGAGCTGAGATTCGCCAACGCTCGCAGCAGCGCTTCCTGCACCAGATCGTCGGCACGATCGACATTCCCGCATAATGAAATGGCGAATGCGCGCAAACTCGGCACTGCCGCCAGCATAACCTCGCGTATGTTTCTATTTGGGCTCATTCTTCGAGCCCTCGTCGTCGTCCGGGTCATCGAGGCCACGCAGGGTTTCATAAAAACGTTCGGGCACCCCCTGGTCGAGGATTTCTTTGTATGTGTCGCGCAGCTGCTGGCCAATTTTTGCCTTGACGTCAGTTCCGAGTTTGGCCACAGGTTTCATATCCGATCCTTGCAGCTTCATCGATTGTCTTCGCCATGACGGCTTGCGTATGTTCATCAGTCATCCTCGCGCGGAGCCCACGACGAAGCGTTGGGGCAAGGATCGTAGGCCCCCTGTAGAAACCTCATAACGTGCGCGGCTGCAACTAGTTCCGAATCGATGGAACGAACTTTTCCCCCACGCGTGCATTATTGTGGTCAACCGGCCGGCCGCGCCATTGGGGAGAATTGGCATGACGACGTCTCAGCTTGTTGCCCAGCATGTACCCTATTTGCGCCGATATGCGCGCGTCTTGACGGGAAACCAGGCGTCGGGCGATTCCTATGTAGCCGCAACCCTGGAGGCCCTCGTCAAGGAGCCGAACCTGGTCGCGCTGGCAGAGCACCCCAGAATTGCTTTGTACCAGGTGTTCTCGAGAATCTGGAATTCGGTCCAGGTGAATGGGGGCGTTGAGTTCGCCGTCAATCTGGTGCCGGCGGAACGCCATCTCGGCCAGATTACCGCGATGCCCCGTCAGGCATTCCTGCTTGTCTCGGTCGAAGGGTTTTCCGAGGAGGACGCGGCCGCGATTCTCGACGTTGATCAACAAACGCTGCAGGATCTGGTCGATGAGTCCGGACGAGAGCTTGCCGCCCAGATTGCTACCGATGTTCTCATTATCGAAGACGAGATTCTGATCGCGCTCGATCTTGAACAACTGGTCGAAAACCTTGGGCACCGCACCATTGGGATCGCCCGCACCCGGGCTGAGGCGATAGCTCTGTCGAAAGCCAAGCGCCCCGGTCTTATCTTGGCGGACATTCAGTTGGCTGACGGCAGCTCCGGATTGGAGGCCGTTAACGATTTGCTCAATTCATTCGAAGTCCCGGTCATCTTCATCACCGCGCATCCGGAGCGCTTCCTCACGGGCGAACGGCCGGAGCCGGCCTTCCTGATCTCCAAGCCTTACCAGCAATCCACTGTGTCCGCCCTCGTCAGCCAAGCGCTGTTCTTCGAGCGAAATGCAACGCAGCCAAAGCGGCGACTAGCCGAATAACGGGCTTGACCTGGGCGTGAAAAACTTGGGCGTGAAAATCCGAGGGCTGTTTTCGCCGTAATTCCCACATGAAATCAATGCTAAATCGGCATTCTTTCGCGCGGTCCGAAAGACCCTTGTTTTCATCCCTGGCGCAAAAGAATGAGGCGCAACCGACATAATTGCCGATTGCGCCTCGTATTGGCCGACCGCGCGCGGGGGAGGGGGGATAGCGGCCGGTCGCTACTATAATTCGCGGATTGCGAAACTGTTCCCGAGGTTTCAGGTCCATGCATAAAAATTCAACCAAACTGCGGATTAACGTTTGAAATAATTTTGCCGCCGTTCCATCGAGGCCTCGGCGGTCATGCTCCCCGCCGGCTGTGAACTCGCTCGACCCGAAGGTGCGGTTGAAACGGAAAATTCAGACCGCTGCCCTGCTCAGGGTCGCAGGTCGATTTGCCGCAATAGATCGGGCACTGTTCCCGGACGACGCACAGCCGTCCCCTCCCCGTGGTTAGGAATCTGATCATGGTTAACGGTGACTTCCGCCAGGGTGCGGAAGTGATGTAGCCTCACGGGCACGGTCTCTTTGAGGCGCCCGCGGCCATATCTGGGAGGCACACGCCATGAAAGCTCCGCGCCGTCAATTCCTCCGAGTTGCAGCGACAGCTGTTGCGGTCCCGGTTCTTTCGCGCGTGGCGAGCGCGCAAACCTACCCGGCGCGCCCGGTGCGCCTGATCGTGGCGTTCGTGCCCGGTGGCGCGACCGACACGCTGGCCCGCCAGATTTCGAATGACCTCAAGGAGGCGCTCGGCCAACCCATCATCGTGGAAAATCGGCCGGGCGCGAACGGTTATCTCGCCTGGAATCACGTCGCGACCGCGGAGCCGGATGGCTACACGCTGCTGCTCGCCGAAAACGCGTTGGCGATGAGCCAGGCCTTGTACAAGAAGGCCGCTTCGAGCTTCGACCCGCTCACGCAATATGATGCGGTCGCCGCGCTCGCGACCTCGCCCTCGGCGTTGATCGTATCCAACACTATCCCCGCCGGCACGGTGACGGAACTCGTTGCATTCTCGCGCACTGTGCCGGGGAAAATGAATTACGCGTCCGCCGGCGTCGGCAGCGTCTCTCACCTGAACTTCGAGGTGTTCAAGGACGCGACGGGCATGGAGGCGATCCATATTCCCTACAAGGGCGGCGGCCAGGGAATCGCTGACGTGGTGGCAGGACACGTCCCGATGATGATCACCTCGGTTCAGGCGACGAAGAGTTTGGTCGAGTCGGGTCAGCTCAAGGCCTTGGCGGTGACGAGCATCGCACGGTCGCCAGCGATGCCGGCGGTTCCCACCATGGCGGAGGC
>Ga0137415_10005492_pt1 | contig 12563 bp, 7 predicted proteins | sample CZODoug3_1_1_16f_FD_183082 | JGI IMG/M metagenome (GOLD analysis project Ga0137415, IMG submission 183082) | Vadose zone soil fungal communities from Angelo Coast Range Reserve, California, USA - CZODoug3_1_1_16fungal (Hybrid Assembly) | ecosystem: Environmental > Terrestrial > Soil > Vadose...
TGGCTCCCCTGATTGAGAAGGCGGAGCGTGAACGAAACGTTCGTGTCGTTTGCATCGCGAGTGATGACTCGCCGACTTGCAGGTCTACAGCAATCAGTGTCGACCCGGACGTTAATGGCAGCGTTGCGGCCGAATTAATGGCGAAGATCGTGCCTCCAGGCGCCAAGGTGGCCATACTTACAGGGATGCTTGCTACCGAAGAGCACAAGATCAAGGTGAGCAGCTTTTACCGCACCTTTCCGGTGGAATGCCGGGGAGGCAAAGTAGTAAGGACCATCCAGGGTCATGAAGATGAAGAGGAAGTATTCACAAAGACAATCCAGCTGCTCCGAGAAGAGAAAGATCTCGCTGGCATTTACATCAGCACAGTCAATAGCATCCCGGTCTGCCGCGCTGTAGAGATCGAGGGAAGGGCAGGCAAGATCAGGATTATCTCGACTGACTTATTCGCGGAGCTCACTCCCTATTTTATAAATGGAACCTTGAGCGCCTCGATTTATCAGAATCCTTATCGACAGGGTCAAATTGCTGTCCAGCTTATCGTCGATCATCTTCTGCATGGAAAGCCATTTCCTCATACTTACTATCTGAATCCCATCATCGCTCTGCGATCAAACCTTAGGATGTTTCGGGAGATGCGGGGGACGCACCCTTCGCTCAATGAGGTTGACTCGGCCGTGATCGTTGACTCGATCTGATCTCCCAGACTGACATGGCTTGGTCACGATGTTCTTCGCAGTAGCTTCAACCGCTTATGGAAGGCATTTGACGGCGGAGATTTCGGTTCAGAATCGTCAGCATTTCCTTCTCCGTCCCGAACTCGTGCGCTCCAAAATCGGGTTCTCCACTCGAGCGGACTACATTCATAAGCTTGTTTGAACTTTCGAGAGAAATGAAACTGGTTCACAAAGCCACATTGCTCTGCGGTCTCGGCTACCGAAAGTCCGGTTTGCAGGAGCAGGTCAGCAGCAACCTCGAGCCTACGGACGTAAAGTTGTTCTGTAGGAGTCCCTCGGGCATTGTCTCGACATAGACGCAATAAATGCTGGCGCGATACCCCTGTCTCCTGCGCCATCTGAAGAAGGTTGATTGGTTCAGCGTAGCGCCTCAGGATGCAGCGTTCGAGTCGATCCAACGTGGCTGCGTGAGGATTCTTTGGTCCTTTCTCGTCTCTCGCGGCTGAAGCGAAGTCGCAGATCGTTGCAATTGCCAGCCCACGATAGAACTCTTCGCGTAGGGATTCGTTCTCCTTCGAGATGGACAGCTCCTGGCGTGCGAGTTCAAGGAGGCTCGACATCCTACCAAGAAACGGGGCGGGCCCGTGCTGCTGTTCGAGTTCTTTGCGGATTGCAGGGGATATAAAACGCGGCGAAATGGCAATCCAACTATGGTGCGTCTCTCGATCCATAGAAAAATGGAAGTGTTCTCGATGGCGGGGACTTAAAAGGATGCCGTCACCCTCTGCAACGTCAATCCAGTCGCCGTCCAATCTCAAACGAAGTGATCCCTTGTGGACGACAACGAGCTGATAGTCCCGCTGAATGCGAGGTCCGAATATTCCGCCTGGCGGATAAAGAACGTCTCCGATGACGACTGGGCCGTGCTTGAGGTACATGTTCAGTCTGTAGGAATGTTGCGACCTGACAGTCATTGGTTCCGTCCCTTGTTGCGGGCACACTTCTTCTTCTCGACTGAATGCTAGACGAGTCGTCAAGTCGCGTGGGCGCCGCCCACTGGAATTCACGTTCAATGCCATGTGTTGCTCTCCCTGCTTTTTTAGGGAGGGGTAAACCCCGCGATAGTGGGTGCCTAAGTCGACATCTAGAAACATAATGCTCCTGAACTACCGCGGGAGAGTCTGTGAGCCCCGAATGTTGAATGATGTTGATGCTCCGGTGGCGCCTGTCCCTGGCTGTCCTCCACCAACCCAAAGTTCGTACCGCCCTGCGGTGACCCTGTAGGTTCCGTACTCATCAACCAAAGCGAGATCGCGTGGGGACAACGTGAGAGTTATGGTCTGCTCCTCGTTGGAGGCGAGGTGAACCCGTTGAAAACTCTTGAGGGCACGAATCGGGGCGGTGGGTTGTTCCGGATAGGACAGATATGCCTGGACAACTTCGTCACCGGCCACTTTGCCGATGTTCTTTACCCGGACCGTTACCTTCTGCTCATGTGCAGCTTGCAGTTCTGCGGTGACCTTCAGCGGAGAATACCGGAAGGTGGTGTAGCTGAGCCCAAAGCCAAGGGGATAGGCGGGCTTTCCATTGAAATACCGGTATGTGCGCCCCTTCATCGAGTAATCGCTAAATGCTGGCAGCTGATCGACCGAGGAATAGAAGGTGATCGGAAGCCGGCCCGAAGGGTTGCTCTGCCCGCTCAAAGTCTCGGCGATAGCGCGTCCGCCGAACTCGCCCGGATACCAAGCCTCAAGAATCGCGTTCGCGGTTTGTGCCGGGCCGCTGAGCGTAACCGCGGAGCCGCTTTCGAGAACAATGATGATTGGCTTTCCGAGGGTTGCGATCGCTTCCAGCAATCTGGCCTGGACCTCCGGAAGTGCAAGATCGGTTCGATCGCCGCCCTGAAATCCTGGGACATGGAGCGGCATCTCCTCTCCCTCAAGCCACGCATTCAATCCAACGAATGCGACGATCGTATCGGCCTCGCGCGCAACTTGAAGTGCCTGATCGAGCAGCACTTGCCGCGGAGCACGCCAGGAGAACGTAAGCCCTGCCGAAAAGCGTGGCGACTCGTGTGTGTACTCCAGAGTGAAGGAGTGGCGCCGGGTGTCCGTGAAGTGTATGGTAAGAGACTTCCTCGACTGGCCCCAGTCTTCGCACGTGGAGGTTGCCCGGAACACATCCTGGCCTTCAATGTGGATCGCGTATGTTTCCTTGTCCTGACTCGGGTCGCAGTGGCGGTCGTCGATCTGGAAACTGTAATCACCTGCACCGGGAACGGCGATCGTACCCGTCCATCGTACTGAGAACTGGTTGGGATTTACCCCTGGAGCGGGAGCAACAGCATTCCAATCGAAGTCGATCTGGCGATCATTACGCGCGTAAACGGGCGCGCCTTCGAAATGGTTACCGTTATAAAACTCGGCGTGCAGGCCAGACGAGAACGCCGTCCGTGGCACCGGTATCGCAACTTCTTCCGCGAACTGCGAGCCCTGAGCATAGACGATGCGACCTGCCCCAAACGTCTCTTCCATGCCGTCCAAAGGGAGAACTGGATGTGTCGGAGTCCCTTTGTAATTTCCCTCGAGCGCAATCAGCGACGTAGCACTAGGTCCGATGACCGCAATCTTGCCACTTCCTTGCTTGAGTGGCAGGGTTCCATCATTCCTGAGAAGAACGATGGACTCACGGGCTGCTCGCAGCGAGATGGCCTGATGTGCTTCGGAGTGGTTTTCCGCTATCGGGACACGTGAGAAGGGAACTTGGGCGGGTGGGTCGAACATGCCAAGCCGCATTCGGGCGGTGAACAGGTGTTTGAGTGCAGTATCGATCTCAGACTCTGCGATCAGGCCGGTGTGCACGGAGGACACGAGATCGACATATTCATTTCCGCAAGTCGTGTCGGTCCCGGCCTTGACGGCGAGCGCGGCACCATGGGAGTTGTCAGGACTAAAGTGGTGGCCGGTCGTGATGTCCTGAATCGCTCCGCAATCAGACGTCACAAATCCGTCGAACTTCCAGTCTTTACGAAGCAAGTCACTAAGCAACATCGTGTTGGCACATGCCGGCTCCCCATTGATAGCGTTATAGGAGCACATCACGGAATCCGCCTTGGCATCGACGATCGCTCTCCTGAAGGCCGGCAGATAGGTCTCAAAGAGATCCTTAGGGGACGGGTTGACGTTGAATCCATGTCGCAATGGCTCTGGGCCGCTGTGAACTGCGAAGTGTTTCGGCGTTGCGATAGCCTGAAAATACTTCGGATCTGTCCCTTGCATGCCTTGGATGAATTGAGCACCCAGCGTGCCGGTGAGGTGAGGATCTTCTCCCAGGGTCTCCTGGCCGCGTCCCCACCGCGGATCGCGAAAGATATTGATATTGGGAGACCAGAACGTCAGACCGTAGTAGCGAGCCGTGTTGCCTTCTCGTTGTGCCTGGTTATAGCGAGCCCTGCCCTCGACCCCAATGATCTCTCCTTCGACATGAAGGAGCGGTGCATCCCATGTCGCGGCCATTCCGATGGCTTGAGGAAACATTGTGGCTTCTCCGCCTCTTGCCACGCCGTGCAATGCTTCGCTCCAGTATTCGTAAGCGGGAACGCCGAGGCGTGGGATCGCCGGTGCATCATTCTGCATCTGCCGGACTTTCTCTTCGAGTGTCATCTTGCTTACAAGATCCTCGACGCGTCTCTCAACGGGCACAGATGGGTCGCGGTAGATCTGTGCTCGTGCGGTCAGGCAGCATAGGGTCATCCCAGAGAATGCACAAAGGATCAACTGAAGACGGATGGGAGGGTTAGTGCTGTTTCGACTCATGTTCAAGGTTGCTCTCGTTCCTTGTCTATTGGTTCATCCAATACGTGCGACGAGTGTACGAATCTGACGTAACCAAAGTCAACACGCAAACGCCCTTCAAGCAGAATATCCGTGCGCAATATGCCTGGTCTGAAAGACTGCACTCGCAAAACGCGTTGTGGGTGCGGTAGAATCGCTGGACTATTGGATCAGCCTATGAACGGAGAGCAGGATGAAGGAAGAACCACAGCCAATGCGAGTCCAGAAGAAAATACCCCGACATTCCTTGGCTTATCTTCGACTCGCGTTACTGATAGGCGCATACGCGGCTATGCCGAGCAATGCTCAGCAGAAGACGGATGTTTCGAAGACAACGGACGGCATCGTGGCGGCGTGGGACTTCAAGACGGCATCGCAGGGCTTCGCCCTGGAAAAGGTTAGTGGCAATCACGATCCGATTGTGGGAATATCGGACGTTGTAGTTGGACCTACAGGGCCGGGTTTGCTGATGGATGGCTATACCACGGTCATCCACCATGCCCCTCTCTATCTAATTTCGCATGCCGGCGATTTCAGCGTTTCCTGCTGGCTCCAGGTCGAGGCCTATCCCTGGAATGACTTACCAATCCTCGATCAAAGTGGACCCGGCCGCGCATTTTTCTTCGGGATAAACGCGGAAGGTCATCTTATCGCTTCTGTCGGGAAAGGGGTCGCCGCGCGCAAGGTTACAACAGTTGAGCCGTTGCCTCTCCGTCAATGGACCCTTGTCACGCTGAACATCGCCCGCGATGGAAGGCTGTCCTTCACCGTTGGTGGACATGAAGTCGCTTCTCAAGAGGCTGCCCCATTGTCGACTCCGCCACCCGGCTCGGGTCAAAAGGCAGATCTGATCATTGGGCACGTTCGGAGCCCGCTCCTGCCAGGTCCCCCGACCATGATTCATCCGCAACTTCCGGTTGAGTATTCCCTTCAGGGGTCGCTCGCGGGGTTGACGGTGTACGACAATATCCTTACGTCAGCCAAGGTGAATTCTCTGATCGCCGCTGGAGACGGGAGATTACTCAAGCCGACACCCTGGCCGGAGTTTCCGAGAGGGCCAGGCGTAGCAGACGAGTTTGGGGCTTTCTACACGAGTTTGAAGTTCGATCCTGTCTGGGATCAAACTCGCCGTGTCGGGCCTGACTCGGATGTCGTTGTGCGTTTCCCGCAAGCTCCAATTCAGCTCGTGTTTTGGCAGGGAGCGAACTATGTTCCCGCGTGGGTTACGGAAAACAACCGCTGGTACACCGACGAGTTCATGGAGACCTATGGTCACCCGAGATGCCCAGATGGCGAGGACTGCGAACCGATGTCTGACAAGCAGGTTCGGTATTCCCATGTTCGCATTCTTGAGAGCACGCCCGCTCGGGTCGTCATTCACTGGAGATATGCTCTTTCCGAGGTGGAACGGTATGGAATTTCTGACGCACCCTCCCCTACGGTCTGGGGAGACTGGGCTGACGAGTACTGGACGGTCTATCCAGACGGTGTTGCGATACGGCGACAGGTGTTATGGAGCACGGTGCCCGAACGGGAGCAGACTGAGTTTCAGGAGTCGATTGTTCTCATTCCTGCCGGTGAGACCCCTGAAGACAGCATTCATTTTGACGCCCTCACCTTTGCCAACCTCAAAGGCGACGAACGTACCTACAGCTGGCAACCAAAGACTGAAAAAGGACTCGCTCTGCCGAAAGGCCCCGAGCACTTTCCTGAGCCAGTGGGCGCTGTGATCCAGTGGGTCAATCTCAAATCAACATGGAAGCCGTTTCAGGTAGCATGGGGTGATCCAGTGACGTTCGACGCCTACAACGGTGAGAAATCGATCTCCGCCTTTGAATGGTGGAATCACTGGCCTGTGGCGCAGATTCCCTCGAGTGGTCGTCCGGCACTTGCCGCGGACCGGCCAGGACATACATCGGTGTCTCATATCTACTGGCCTCTCTTCGAGCAGGATAAACAGCATATCGGGAGAATTCTTATGACAGGGCTTACGACCCTGAAGGCAACTCAGTTGGTTCCTCTCGCAGAATCGTGGAGAACTCCCGCGACGGCTACCGTCAGTAATGGAGCGACGATTCGATATGAGGCTGCACAGCGTGCATATGAAATTTCAGGAGTTAAGCCGGGAACGTTTTCCGTTACTTTGCATGGAAGCAAACAAAATCCCATTCTGAATCCGGCCTTTGTCGTCGATGGCTGGCAAGGCACAGCGACCATTTCAGTAAAGGCCGGATCCGAAGACTTGCCAAGTGAAGTGAAGACGGGTTATATCAAGGATCTTGAGCAGACGAAGTTGATCGCATTTCTCCCTATAACTTCAGAGCAGGATGTGACGATCACAATTCGCTCAGACCGATGAGATGCGGAGGTTTGAACCGCCATTAGTCTTTGGCGAAGTTGAACCATGTAAGGTTGAACAGATATCCGTCGGCGTTGCCGTCTCCTCCTCGAGCCACAAGACATAGATCGTGAACTCCATGTACTTGTGGGTCGACTTTGCCTGAGAAGACACGATACTCGGTCTTCCCTTTGCCTCCGTAGACGGCGATCGAGGCAATGACCTGTCCAGCAGGATTATCCAACCGTATCTCGAGTGAAGCATCCTTCAGTTTTGCCACCTCGGAACTCACCTCGACATTAAACTTGACTGCACCTCCCAGTCCAAAGTCCACGCGGTTGAATCGAAGGTATCCACCGTCTTTCATCTTCATCTGATACTCGTCCGAAAGTCCCGGCTCGGCTTCCGCTTTGGTGCGGACATGAAATTCGGCGGCTTCCCGGCGGGGCGCAAATGCGTCGAGATCGAGCGAGGTCACGCCAGGGGTGCCAGCACCAGGATCGCGGTCGGGGTTTATTGCCTGCAAACTACCGTCTGGATTGATGGTGAGCAACGTAATTGCCACTTGGCGGTGATGATCGTTGTATGGAGCGATGTTGTCGTAGGGAAGGTGGTATGCCAGATAAGAGCGTCCGCGGTATTCGCATACACCCTGTTGAACAGACTCTTGCCCCCCAGCCGATGGATAGATCAAATGTTTGGCGGGGGCATCGAACGGACCGAACATATTGTCGGCCACGGCATAGTCGACATACGATCCCTTGCGATCACAGGAAGGTCCTTTGGCGTCCTTATAAGCGACATAGGTCAGATACCACTTGGACCCGCGCTTGAAAAGCATCGGACTCTCAAAGTATTCCAGGTTCCCGCAATCGTCCTTCTGCTGAACAGCGAGCCTGCGCGGCTGCTCTGCCAACTCGACCATGTCGGGGTTCAGCCGTGCCAACATAACTTCGTGCTTTTCCGTATCCCCTGATCCCCAAATCAAATAAGGCGATCCATCGTCCGAGGTGACCACAGATGGGCTGAGCGCCTCGAGCGGTGATCCATCTACATTCTTCATCGGTCCGCCGTAGATATCTCGATACGGTCCTATTGGGTGCTCTGCGACAAACACACCCACATTGAAGCGTCCGTAGTTGGCTTCCTTGTTCGAGTTCACTCGGAAAGGAGCGTATGCATAGAACTTACCGTTGGCCGGTATACCTGCGTCGCCATCCCACAACGCCGCACCGGTATTCCAGGTAACGTCTCTGGAGGTCAGGATAGAGCCATAATCGGTCCAGTGATCGAAGTCAGTGGTGCTGAGGGCGTGGTAGGCATACATGCCTTTGAAGAATCTGTTATCCGTCTGAAGCGTGGTTGTGAACGGGTCTTGGGTCGTGAACAGATAGAACCTTCCGTCGATCTCACGGCAGGTCGGGTCTGAGTTGAAGAGGTAGCCGGGTGTAACTAGCTTCTGACCTATCGAGCTCTGCATTACGAGCAGCAAGCAAATGAGCATGAGTGAAAGCCTGATTCGCTTCTGTAAGAAAGCAGGAGGCAGCTTTTGCGCGCGGTTGTTGGAGTCTATCGAGCGAGAGCACTCCATCGATAAAGCTTCCAAGTATGCAAGCTCTGGAGTTGTTCTCGGATTGTCATTCGGCCTCATAGTCCGTACACCCTGGTACTCGGCTGGTTGATAGCGCCAAAGATGATGATGCGCGTCGATCCAGTGTTTACTCATCTAGTTGTTCTCGGGACGTCCCGTCGTCCATGTGATGTCTTTGACCGGCGCCAGCCTTTGTTGGACGGCATGGAGCAGTTCTTCATCGATCGGCTCGTCAGCCCATCGCATGTTCCGCTCCAATTCGGCAGGAATCGCGGTACCGATCAATGTGGTCGCTATTGCCGGATTTTGAATGGAGAACTGTATGGCCAGCTTCGAAAGGGAACTCCCGCGTGCGCGCACGAATCTCGCAGTATCCGCGCATAACGCCTTTATGTCCGCAGGGGCAGGATGCCAGGATGGAGTCCCGCTGTCGTTGAGCAATCCTTGAGAAAGAGGCGCCGCGTTGATGATCCCCAGATTCTTGGCCTGAAACTCAGGGAGCGCGGATAGAAGCGTCGTGTCGTTGAGGGAGTAGTGATTGTAAGAGAGCACGGTGTCGACTTCAGTAAGTCTGGCTAAAGCGCTTAGAGCTTTGAGAGGATATCCGGTCACTCCGACAAAACGCGCTTTGCCTTCCCGCACGATGTCGTGCAGGGCTGGGATCGTCTCCGTTTCAATTTGATGTAGGTCGCCGTATTCGACATCGTGAGCCTGGATCAGATCGACGTAGTCCACACCGAGTCGACGGAGACTCTCCTCCACGCTACGTCGAGCACGCTCAGCACTGAACTCGAAATCTTCATCGCCGTAACGGCCAACCTTTGTGGCCAGGATATACCTGTCGCGGGGAACGTCCCGTAAAGCTTTTCCTAGAACGGCTTCGGCACGGGTCGCTCCATAGAAGGGCGAAACATCGATCAATTGCACCCCGAGGTCGAGCGCCAAATGCACGGTTCGCACAGCATCGAGTTCATCCACATCGCCAAAGACCCCTCCTCCAAGCGCCGATGCGCCGAGGGCGATTGGATAAATCGAGAGTCCTGTCTTGCCCAGATTCCGCTGTTCCATCTCGTCACCTATCGGAAAACTATGTACAGCACACACATCACGCACAATAGTAGGCCTGCGATCAAACGAGGGTCCGCAAACGAACGTAAAGGCTCCTGAAGCAGGACCGCCATCGGATTGGTCCAGGTGAGGCCTTCGATACTTTCAGGGGATGGAGCGGGAGTGCAAAGGCTGACCACCACAAAGATGACGGAGCAGATGCAAAACATCCACCATGCCTGCATGAGAAACGATATGCCCCAAACATCTGTGAGCACACGTATGTTGCCGATAACGGGAAGGTCGAAGAGGAAAGCAAGCACGCCCATCGCAAGACCTGACAGAAGTGTGGCTACGGATGCCTGTTTGGTCCCGCGTCGCCAGAAGATGCCAAAGAGAAATACAGTGGTGATGGGCGGCGCCAGATCCGCCGCAATGATGTTGATTGCCGCAAAGATGCTGGAAAACCGGCTTCCCTGGGTGGACCAAAGGATTGCCAGAATCATCACCACGGCAGAGCTGATGCGACCGGTCGCGACGAGCTGCTTGTCGGATAGCGACGGGCGCAGGCGCTTGACGATGTCGACTGCAACCAGGGTGCCGGAGCTGTTGAGTGCCGCCGATACGGCACTCATAAGTGCTGCCAATACGGCCGCACTTATCAATCCTCGCAATCCGGTCGGAATCAGAGCGTTGATGAGTACCGGTAAAGTCTGATTGCCGTCATGTCCGACCTGATCGCGAAAGAGAACATACGCGATTACGCCCGGAAGAATCAACAGAAACATTGGAAGAATCTTCAGAAATCCGGCAAGGAGGGGACCTAGTTGAGCGTCTCTCTCCGACTTAGCACCCAGCACGCGCTGCACAATCGTCTGGTCTGTGCACCAGTACCAGACACCGAGAATGGGATAGCCCAGGAAGACCGCATACCAATTCAGGCCGATCGGGCTGTGGGTTTGCAGCACAGTTAGCTGGCCGGGCTTTACAGCCGCTCGAAAGGCCACAATGCTATGAATGCCATGCGCAGGCAGTGCCAGTATTGCGAACACGGTGATGAGGCAAACGCCGAGCAGCAACACGACCGTGTTCAGGGTTTCAGTGATCACGACGGCCTTGAGGCCTCCGACGATCGTATAGATGGAGACCACTGCTGAGACGATGAGGATGGATACCTGCACGGGGATGCCGAAGAACTGCTCAAAGACAACAGCTCCCGCATAAAGGCTCATCCCGATATGGATAAACAGTGCCGCGAGGATCGCCATGATGGCGAGTATCGATCGGGAGGCAGGCGAGTATCGCCGTTCGAGGAACTCCGGCAGCGTAGCGATGCGGCTGCGGAAATAGAACGGAGCAAAGATCAACGACAGCAGAATGAGCGTGAATGCTGCCATCCATTCGAAGTTTCCCCAAACCAACCCCTCATTGAAGCCGGACGCCGTCAGACCCACAAGGTGAATTGTCGAGATATTGGAGGCAAAGAGTGCTGCGCCAACCACCCCCCAAGGCAAGCTGCGACCTGCGAGGAAGAAGACCTGACCTGTAACCTTTATGCGCCGTGAGCTCATGACCCCCAACAGCAAGATCGCCAGGATATAGCCGATGATGATGCCGAGATCGAGACGCGGGATGTGCAGGGAAGGGGTCATCCCTCTCTGTTCCCCGTAGCACTTGGTTTCAGATCGACTACCGCTTTGATCAACCTGGGGCGCGTCTGCAAACCCGCGAACGCTTTGGGAAGGTCGGAAAGGGACAATCGATCTGTCACCCAGCCTTGCACGGTGATCTTGCCTTCTTCCATGAGATGAATGATTCTGGGAAACTGGTTGGCACTATTCCTGCTGGAGAACAGTGTGATCTCGCGCTTGTGGAACAGGCCATCGTCAAGAGAGATCGGATCGCTGGTAAGTCCGACGAAGACGAGTTTACCTCCGGCAGCGACATGGTTCAGGCTCTCGGCCATCACAGAGGAGCTCCCAGTTGCGTCGAAGACAACGTCTGACAGGATCTCACCCCAGGAAGAGATGGTCTTCCATCCAAGATGTTCGGCAAAAGAACGACGCAGTTCGTTGGTCTCGACCAGGGTCACGTCTGCCCCATTCTCTCGAGCGAAGAGTGCCGTACCGAGCCCAATGGGGCCAGCCCCAACCACCAAGGCAGTCTCGCCCTTCGCGATGCCGCTGCGCTCGACCGCATGTGCGCCAATGCCGAGGGTTTCAACAAGGGCCAACTCCTCGAGAGACAGGGTGGCCGAGCGGTGGAGCAGTCGAAGCGGAACCGCCATGAGATCCTGCATGCCACCGTCGCGATGGACACCCAATACCTCCAGACGCTCACAGCAGTTAGTGCGACCCTTGCGGCATGTTCTGCACTCGCCACAGTTGACATAGGGATCGATGGCACATCGGTCACCCTCGCTTATCCCGAATTCATTGGGCGGAGCGACGAGTATGGTGCAGGCCAACTCGTGCCCGAGCACGCGAGGATACACGTAGGCCGGATGTTTGCCAGCAAATGCATGAAAATCAGAACCACAGACCCCGATTCTTTCCATGCGAACCAGCGCCTCTCCCGGGCCGGCAGATGGTTTCTCGACATCCCGTTCAGTGAAGTTTCCCGGACTGCTCAAAATGATCTGCTGCATGTCGCCACCATTGGTTCAGCCTTTCAGGCGTATTCGGATTATGGCATCCGATTGCGATGATGGTCAACAGGATTCACGCGGTAGCGGCAGGTAGCCGAGACGCCCTTAAGGTCCGTCCGTTGGCCGTCGGAACCGAAAGTAGAATCTTTCGAGCAACGTCTCAAGGTGCAATAATGATCAGCGATGGCAACAGTTTCCAAAGTTCGCGACAAAGTTCCAGACGACCGAGTCACAGCAAAGCTCATCTCGCAAATCAAAGAGATGATCTCGAACGGCGCGATCTCGCCTGGAACGAAGTTTCCGCCGGAACGTGAGTTGGCTAAAAAGTTCGGCGTGAATCGCGCCTCCGTTCGACAGGTGCTCAAAGTTCTTGAAATGATGGGAGTCTTGACCCAGCGCGTCGGAGACGGAACGTATCTCAGCACAAGTG
>Ga0137415_10005493_pt1 | contig 12562 bp, 14 predicted proteins | sample CZODoug3_1_1_16f_FD_183082 | JGI IMG/M metagenome (GOLD analysis project Ga0137415, IMG submission 183082) | Vadose zone soil fungal communities from Angelo Coast Range Reserve, California, USA - CZODoug3_1_1_16fungal (Hybrid Assembly) | ecosystem: Environmental > Terrestrial > Soil > Vadose...
AGGGTTTTGCCGGATTTTCCACTGCGCAGAAGCTCGACAAGCTCGGCATGCGCGGGTCCAACACCTGCGAACTGGTGTTCGCGGACTGTGAAGTGCCGGAAGACAACGTGCTCGGGTCCGTTGGCGGCGGTGTCCGCGTACTCATGTCCGGGCTCGATTACGAGCGTGTCGTGCTGTCCGGCGGACCGCTGGGCATCATGCAGGCCTGTCTGGATGTCGTCCTGCCCTATGTGCACGAGCGCAAACAGTTCGGGCAGGCCATCGGAGAATTCCAGCTGATGCAGGGCAAGCTGGCCGATATGTATGTGGGTCTGTCGGTCTGCCGCGCCTACGTCTATGCCGTGGCGAAAGCCTGCGATCGCGGCGAAACCACCCGCAAGGACGCGGCCGGTGCGATCCTCTATTCAGCCGAGAAAGCGACCTGGATGGCGGGGCAGGCGATCCAGACCCTTGGCGGCAACGGCTATATCAATGACTACCCGACCGGTCGTCTGTGGCGTGACGCCAAGCTTTACGAGATCGGCGCCGGCACCTCGGAAATCCGCCGCATGCTGATCGGACGCGAGCTGTTCGGCGAGTCCGCTTGAGCGTGCTTCCCCAGGGGCTGTTGACCCTAGCTCTTGCCTCTCACGACCAGCAGCAGCGCACCCGCGACAATGGCGGCGAAGCCGGCCCAGGCAGGCACGTTGACATGCTGCTTCTCATCCACTGACATGTGCAGCGGACCCAGATCGGCCTGATGGGTTTCCTTGGTGTAGCTGAAACCGTCATAGGCAAGTCCCAGCGCGCCGACGACGATCAGCAGGATGCCCGCAATTTTTTGAATGCCCATCCGAACTTCTCCAGCGAGTGAGAGTGCTGCTCCGTTGCGGCTGCCTCATCCGGCACACCTCTGCAGGCGTGTCAGATCCGCCTGCCCTGGATGACGCGGAGCACGATGACGATGACCGCGATCACGAGCAGAATATGAATAAACCCGCCCATTGTATAGGACGATACCAGTCCCAGAGCCCACAGGATCAGCAGGACGACTGCGATGGTTTCAAGCATATCGATTCCTCCGGTATTTCCAGGTCATGATCGACCTGCGGCCAGCCTGAACTCAAAAACCGCCGCAATCTGTACGGCACCGCACGCAGTGCGCCTGCTCGATCCGCGCCGTCCACAAGATGGTCAGCCCATGACCTTTTGGCGTGCTTTCGCGCCCCGCGCGTAACATTCGCAGGCCACACGTTCCAGGCCCGCGCGATCAAGCACGGTGATGTGGCCACGGTGGTAGTGGATCAGCTTCTGTCTTTGCAGCGAACCGGCGGCGACGGTGATGCCGCTGCGACGCACACCAAGCATTTCGCCGAGCAGTTCATGTTTCAGATGGAAATGATTCGCGTGGGCGCAGTCCTGAACGCTCAGCAGATAGCGCGCAAGCCGTGCCGCCACGCGGTGAAAGCGCACGCACAGGGAACCGCGCGCCAGATTGCCCAGAAGAAGATGGAGATACCGCTTGAGTTCACGGTCCAGCTTCGCGTTTGCGGACAGCTCGCGCTCGAAATCGGCTGTCGTCATGCGCAGCGCGCATCCAGCGCCCTGCACAAGCGCTTTCAGCGGGGATTGCCGCACACCGAGCAGCAGCGAAATGCCAAGCATGCCTTCGTCGCCGATCATGCCCAGTTCCAGCGTGGAGTGATCGTCCGCCTTTCCGATTACTGCAATGTAACCGCTGATCGGGAAATAGACGTGCCGGATCGGCTGATCGCATTCGGCGAGAACATCGCCAAATGAGAGGACAATCGGTTCCAGCTGCCCTCTGAGCCTGTTGCGCCGATGTCTGGACAGCCCGTTCAGCAGACGATTCTCACCTGTGCGGAACGGAGGATCAACGGTGCCCGGCCTCGGTGCAATCATCACACTCCAACAAACGTCCATGCAGCTGCGACTGAAAGGCGCAGTGCGAACCGGGGCTCAGCATGCGGCCAGACCCGCAGTGTGAGTCCTGGGCCATTCAAAGTTCTGTGCGTTGAACCACTTTGGGAGCCGTGTGCCCGTTGGGGCCAGATGACGTCACCAGCGCCCATTCGCTGTGGTTGGTTCCAGTTCCTCGATCGAAGGCAGCAGGCGGAGACTTTCCCTGCGAACGACGTCGTAACACTCGCACGACATCTTTTCGATGCCCGCGCGATTGAGTACTTCAATGCGGCCCCGGTGATATTCAATCAGTCCAAGAGACTGCAGCTTGCCGGCTGCCGCGGTTACGCCTTCGCGGCGCACCCCCAGCATGCCGGCGACCAGTTCCTGCGTCATCACCAGTACATTGGTGGGGAGACGGTCCAGGCTCACCAGCAGCCAGCGGCAGAATTGCTGTTCCAGCGTATGCCGGCGGTTGCAGGCGGAAGTCTGTGCCATCTGCGTGAGCAAAGCCTGCGTGTAGCGCAGCAACAAGTGCTGCATCGCGCCGGCACGATTGAACGAGTCCTTCAGCATGCTGCCCTTCATGCGATATGCCCGACCGCCACTCTGGACGAGTGCGCGGCTGGTCGTGGTCTCGCCGCCCATGAACAGCGAAATCCCCACCACGCCTTCGAGCCCGACCGCCGCGATCTCGGCGGACGCACCGTCTTCCATCACATACAACAACGAAACGATGCAATCGATGGGGAAGTAGACATACTGCAGCCGTACGCCGGATTCGTACAGGATTTTACCCAGGGGCATCGGCACCAGTTCCAGATTCGGAGCCAGCCGCGCATATTCCGCCTCCGGAACAGCGGCCAGAAGATGGTTGTCCCTGGGGTTGGGGCGAGGAGCTTCTGCCGGCATATCCGCGAGTTCCTCAATTTGGTATTCCGCATACAACCGCCGCCCGCGCCCGAACGGACAAAACAGCGAACGCTTCGAGTATAGGCGCATATCGGAGGCGCTGTCTGTCGGGTTTCGCTCTGATGGATGTCTGGCACCCGAAAGCCGTTAACAAGTTAGTGCGGTTGCGCACCGAAAGGCTGTTGCACGGGTGGCCACACTGATTTTCAGGAAGCCTGATGGATGAATGCAATGACGATGACCGCGCACCCCCTGGATACCTACGATCTTTGCCGCGCTTTGCAGTATCAGGTGGTCTCCGCGATGTCCGTTGACGACGTTGCCGTCAGCTGCAGTACCAATGCGGCGCACCGAAGCTCGGTCGGAGATCGCCTGATCGAACCTGCGCTGTTCGCCGCAAGGCTTGACGGCCATCGATCGAGCTACGGCGGCCTCGAAGCTGGAGCATGGAGTGCGGACAACAATCCCGCAGTGAATTCGTATTTTTCAGAAGCGCTGCGTTCGCATGAGGTTCGTATCTGGCTGATGCGCGGTGTGATGGCATTCTGGTCGGGTGTATTGCTGCTATGTCTCTATCTGCTCATCAGTGCTGTGACAGTGGAACGTTACGACATCAAGGAGAAGAGACGCGGACGTGAGGGGATTTCGCCGGGTGAGTCTGCGGACGCGGAGCCGGAGCGTCTTGAGCGCTCGTCCGTCAGCGCGTTGGTATCAGAGGCTGTGTGCGGTATCAGACGGATCGAGGCTGCAATTCTCCGTAAAACACCCAGCCTTGCGCAGATGCCGGCGCAACGCTCAAACTGTTTCTCATCTGGTCAATGAGCTTTGGCGAGGTCTCGCCCGCCAGGAAGCTGGCCTGGGCGAGTGCGATTCTGTCATCACCGTCATCGCGTGCTGTATGCGCGAGGTGCATGATTGCATCGGTATAGGCCATTCGAGGCAACGGCGCGTTGAGCGATATATCGAGGGGAACCGGGAACGCTGCGTCGACCGCAGCTCCATTGCGGTAATGGACCACCCCGCCAAGACATAGAAAAAGCGAGGGCACCGATAGGAGTGCGCCCACAAACCAAAGCCGCAACCCAGTCACACAATACCCCTCTATTGCCAAGCTACCTGTCGAGGGCTCTCAATCCTGATAATATTTATTGTAATAATAATAATCCTGATATCCGTAGCTGTAATACTGGAAACGTTTCATGTCTGCGCGTGTAAGCGCAATCCCAGCGACGTGCGCATGAACGTCCTCCAGCGAACGCAAGGCATTCGATACGCCTTCGCGCGGTGTTTTTTCCCAGCGCGTAACAAACAAAATCGTATCTACCAATTGGGCCAATATCTTGGTGTCATGAACGGGAAGCACCGGCGCCGAATCCATGATCACCAGGTCAAATGCCTTGCTCAAATTGGAAATAAGCTGTCGCATGGCCATGGAGCCCAGGATATCGGCGGGACTGACTGGCTTTTTTATACAGGGCAGAACAAATGCGCTGGAGCGCGGGTCCTGCGCGAGGCATTGATCAAGCGTGTGCGTACCGGAAACAGCTTCAACAATGCCAAGTTCAAGCGCATCTAGTCCCATGGTTTTCGCTACGCTCGGCCTGCGCAAGTCGGCGTCAACAATTGCAACAGTCAGACCACTTCTTGCGGCAAGGCGCGCAAGACTCACAGCAGTGGTGGTCTTTCCCTCACTGGGAACGGAAGATGTTACGGCTATGACTTTCGGCTTTTTATCAACATTCGAAAGCGTCAAAGCCAGTTCGAGCCCCCGAATGGCCTCTGAAAAAGAGGACATGGGCCTGTCGATAACGCGTGCCGCCGCATCAACAATTTCGCCATTCTTAAGGGCTCCAAGTTCTGGTATCGTCGCTAGAACCGGCAAGCCCAGCGTATTTTCGATTTGATAGCTGGTGCGGAAGCCTGAATCCAAACGCTCCATCAAGAAGGCGAACATCAGGCCCAGCAAGAACCCAGCCGGTACTGCCACACCCAAAACAAGGATCTTGTTCGGATAGCTGGGCGAAAGTGGTACTGCCGGCCGCGAAATAATGCGTGCGTCAGGCGTTTGAATGCCTTGTTGATCCTGCGTCTGGTTCAATTTTGATAAGAAGGCCTCATACATAGATTTTGCGGAGGAGGCCGCAGACTGGAGCGCAGTGAGTTTCACCTTCAGCTGATTTTGCTGGCCTGATTGGCCCTCAATGTGATTCAAACTCGATTCCAGCGAGCCGACATGGGCCTCAGCGATCGTGACGTCATTGGCAACACTCTGAACGACTCGATTAACTTCTTCGCTGATCTTGGCGTCGAGATTGGCTTTTTGTGACTGGATCTGCAGCATTTTTGGATTTCTGGGTCCGTACTTGCTGGAAAGATCGGCTTCCTGGCGGATCAGATCGGCTTGTTGACCGCGCAACGTCGCAATAAGAGGTGAAGCGACGGCTTCCGAAATGTCGGCGGCACGTCCTTCGCGCGCCAACGCCGCAACATGGGAATAGGTTGCCTGTTTTACTGCGAGATCTGACTTCGCTATCACCAGTTGTCCGCTGATCTCAGACATTTGCTGATCGACAACGGAGCCGCCAGTCGCCGTTTCGGTCAATCCGTTAGCAGCACGATACTGCTGAACCGCGGACTCCGCGGCTTGAGATTGCCGCGAAAGCTCCTGGATCCGGTCCGAAAGCCAGCCCGTTGCCTTTTGAGTCGCTTCAAATTTGGCATTCAATTGATCTTCAACATAGGCATCGGCAACAGCCTGATCGATGCGCGTGGCTTGCTGAGCATCGGGCGCTTCATATGTTACCTTGATGGCGGTCGACAAACCAATCGGCGCGACTGTGAGGCGCTTCTCAAAATGATCGATCAGCGCGTTACGTTCGCGATCTATCGCCTGTGCATCTGCCTGCGTTTTGCTGCCTGCACCAAACCAGGAAAACGGGTTCAGATGGGCTAAGCCACTGGTCCAGGAGTTTGCGGCGCCATGGAATTCTGGATCATCCTTGAGATTGAGTTTATCGATGACGTGCTCTGCAAGGTCACGCGAGGTCAGAATTTGAACCTGATTCTGGATACCGGCTTGATCGGTTGGCATCCCCGATAGGACGCTGGAAAGATCTTCGAGATTATTTTTTTGTTGATCAAGCATCACGATGGAAGAGGCGGAATATAGCGGCGTCAGCTGAGACAGTATAATGAGGGTCAGTGCGACGACGGCTGCGGCCGTGCCCAGAATGACTTCACGGCGGACGCGCAAAATGCGCAGCAGGACAACAAGATCTATGCCCGGCGTGGCGTTATGCGCGGCATGCTCTGTGGCACCGCCGTCGGGATATATCTGTGAAGCGTCGATTTGCGGCGGGGGAAAGGCTTTTTGTACGGTCATGCTTAATTACCGTCCCCAATGAGAAAGGCGTCTCTTTTCAGAGACCTAGCGGCTTTCCACGTCGAGCTCAAGGATAATGGCGCAATCTGGTGAATAACCGGACTGAACCCCAGGAACTTATCGGGAGCCGGTTGCCAAGCCCTATGGAACAGCCTGAACGCCATACTCAAGCGCATTAATCGTGAAGATTTATCCCGACCATGATCAGGTTATCGCTAAAGTTAAAGCCGCCTATGTTCGTTGAGCGTTCGCTGTAATCATATTTGAGATCGGCACTGAAATGACGATCAATCATGTATTTCAAACCGACGCTCAGGTCGGGATAGGTGTCATGGCGCGTAATACCGGGATAGCTGCTATCGACATAGGCGCCACGTGCCTGAACAATCACGTCGCGGAGAAGCTCATAATCCGCGCTTAGACTGATCGACTTGTCATCGCTGACCGAGGCCCCGGCCAGGATAACCTGAGTCAAGGTACGTTGCCCTTCGAGATGAACAGTCAATAGCGGGGTCGCAAGCCAATCCAGCTTAACGGCATAGTCTATCCCGCCCAAACTCTTCAGAGGGGCGGTAAAATCTTGTTTCAGATACCCCACATAGGCTTCGCCGCTGACCAGGTGTGACAATTGCAAATCAACACCGGCATCAATCCTGTAGCCATTCGAGGAACGGTGCACACCGGTCCGGTCTAGCGTCGAAGCAAATTGCCTTGTGTCATAAGCTGCCCGCACGAACCCGGTATATCCCGGCGAAAAGTCATAGAACGCTTTTCCATAAGCCTGGTATTCACTGAAATTGCGGTCCTGATTGTTTTGAAAACCACCGCCAATCAGCGGCGTGAATTGATAGTTGAACTGGTCATAAAGACCGCCCGCCGTGAACCCCAGACGGTTGGGCTGGTAGGTTGCACTAATTTCGTCGTGATACTGGAAATAGCGGTTGGGAGACGCCTGAAACCCGACATTGTTCGGAGAAGAGCGATTTTCGTGTAGCTGGGCTACCGATCCATTGTCATAAACGGACGCGCCACCGGTGATGTCATACCGCCCATCGGCGCCCGCATTCCAGTCCGTCAGATTTTCGCTCGAGTGAGACGTATATTCGTAATTGTTGAGGCCCGCATATAGTTCCAGCATATGCCGGTTCCAATCGGATCTAATCCTCAAGGTTGGCGCGATGTCGAAAATGAAATCGCTCTGCGTCAAGGTTTGGGTGCGGTAAATGTTATCGTCAGAGGTACCGGTGACGGTCAGAGCAGGAAATAGCCGGAAGCCGCCATCTAGCGGAATCCCCTTGGCGTCATATTCGGGCCGCGGACGGGCCATGACCGGTAAATCTTCGGTCGCGGTAGATGCGTAGGTTTCAGTAAGCGACGGACTGGCAACTTGCGCGGAAGCTGAGTTTGAAAAGGCGCCGACAGCTGCTGTCAGAGCAAGTGCGGTTAACTTTAACGGTCGCAAATACATAGACAGCCCCGAAACCCCTCGCAAACTTATTTTTCAAATGACCCTGAATGAATGCTCAGGTGCAGGATGGCTTGCCGCAGCCGGTGCTGGCGCTGGAGTTGCCCGCCGTCAAGCCGCTCGACGCGGAGCTCGTGCCGCTGCCCCCGGTGGTTCCGGTACCGGTATTGGAACCAGAGGTTGCTGCCGAAGCAACGTTTGTGGGCCCGCCATTGGCCGTTACCGCGCTGGCAAAAAATGCCTGTGATCCATTTGGGCCTTCGTTGGCAACAGTGGTCGCGATCGCAAGCCCCACCGCATCGGATTGGCTTGCGGCGAACTTGCCCAAACCACCGCCCACGGCTGCGTTCGCGACATTGCTAAGCGCCGGCGCGGACAGAACAGCGGAAGTTATGGAGGCAGCGGCGCTTGCCCCGTAAGTCGCGATCGCGCTGGTCATAGCGTTCGCAATTACGGTTTCCATCGCCTGCAACTGGGCATCGGCACTTAGCCCGGATGTTGCGTTGGCCGTATTTTGAAACGCAATCGCGGTCGCCAAGCTTGCTTGAATTGCGGTTGCCTGGTCAGCGGTAATCGTCGTCGTCTGCGCATAGGCGGGCACGACACTCATTGAGACCGTCCCCACCACAGTCGCGCCCGCCAGCGTCAAGGCAACCAGAGCCGCAGACGCACGCATTGATATCTTTAAAGACGTGAATTTCGCCATGGAACACCCCTAATTTTTTAAGCTCCGCGCGTTTCGCACCATAACAGGAAATGGTGCAGCGCACAATGTCGATAAATAGAAAACACGTTTAGGGGTTTTTTTGCAATCTCAAACCCTTGAAATTCAATCGTAAACCATAAATTTTCGTCGCATATTGTATGTCATGGTAAATGTTGACCCTGACACCTTCCACGCCGTTGCACCCTAGTCGAGCAGGTTGCCAGCCCGCCAAGCACACAAGCAAGGGAATTCCCCCATTCTTGCCGGGGGCGTACTCGGACGCGGTAGGCCGGCCTTTATTCCCAGGGTTTTGGCTGATTTTGGGGTGCCAGATCAGCCTGTCCAGTGCACTGACAAACGATCAGAAAACCCGTTCATCAACGCGAATGATGTCGCCAGGATTGACCTTCGTGGTCTGGTCCGCGGGTACTTTCACTTCGGTAGTCCCGCCACTGCGGCGAATGTAAACCTGGCTATCATTAGCCCGATAGGTATAGCCGCCGGCCAAAGCGACAGCATTGAGGATATTCATGCCGCTGACATAGGGATATTGCCCAGGAGTCTTGACCTCTCCAATGATATAGAAAGGTCGATAGTTTTCGACCTCGACGCTGACGCGGGGATCCTTGAGATAGCCCTCGGAAACGAATTTATTGCCAATTGATGCCTGAAAATCATGTATCGACATGCCGGCAGCCGGCATTTGACCCAAAAGAGGAAGCTGTACCTCCCCGGTCCCGTCAACCAGATATTCGCCGCCAAGATCGTCCTCGCCATATACGACGACGCGCAGCTTGTCTCCTGAGCCCAGTTTGTAATTTTCGTCTTGAATTGCGGGCCCGGCGGGCAGCGGTAAAGAAGCGGGCGCACCGGCCGAGGCACCAACCGGCTTAACCGTCGGCGCCATCGCCGGAGCGGAGGGCCCAGGCAGATTGGACTGGCTTTGCGCGAAAGCACCCGGTGCAGAAAAGCTGCCCAGCCCCAGAAAAAATAAAAAGGCCAACGCGCCAATTACACGCGCAAGCGTCATCCGTTTCATCGACTTTAGCCCTATCAACCCAATACGGAAGCCTAGCCAATGGGTGAATTTCTCGCCAGCCCCTACCAACAACAACCTTAATCTTAGCACCACAGTCGCAGCCGCTTTATCTTGGGGAAAGCGGCCTTATGTGGCCACGATGCGACACCCGATTCCCTCTAAGACAACGGCTGACAAGCATCCGGTGGCATAAGCGCCGGTGTCGATGCCAATGCGATTGGTTCGCCGGGTCACTGTTTCTTGCGGGGTGTGACCGAAAACGACGACTTTTCCAAAAGACTCCCGGTGCGCCAAAAAATCATCCCGAATCCAAAGAAGATCCTGAGCGTCCTGCTCATCCAGAGGAATCCCCGGTCTCACGCCGGCATGCGCAAAAAAGTAATCGCCGATTATGTGGGAATATCGAAGAGATTGCAGAAACCGAACATGCTCTGACGGACATTTCTGCGCAAATTCTGCGCGCGCCCTTTCAAAACCTGCCTCATCGTCAAAAAGAGGTGGCGTTACCCCGTAGCTGACCAGTGTTTCGGGCGCGCCAAACTTCCGCCATGACCTATAGAAATTAGCATCGGCCATGAAATCCAAAACGGACTGGTCATGATTGCCTCGAAGGCAAATCACTTCCCCGCCTTTCAACTTGGCGTGGATCAGAAATTCAATAACGCCTTTGGAATCCCGGCCCCGATCGACATAATCGCCCACGAAAATAACGACCTTATGCAAGGGGGCGCCTTCGGCATCGGCTTCGATCATCGCCCATAATTTTTGCAGCAGATCAAGACGGCCATGGATGTCTCCAACCGCATAAACCCGGCAGCCCGCAGGGACTGAAGCCGGCTCTTTCTTGTGTCCGAACAGCAGTGCCTTCCAGCTTGAACCCTTGGAGGGGAGCGCTTTCGAGGAACTGGTCGTCGGCGGTATGGGGCGGTTTTCCAGCATTTTATCAGAGGCTTATATTGGACCTTACGCTTCTGCAACAAGCATGCCTGTTGCAGCAAATGGCGTTGCGTGACTCATAACATTGCTGGTGAAAACAACGCCCTCGGTGATGTGCCTTTTGTCGTTTTTTCGGGGCCCATCACGGTTACCAACTCCTTGAAACACTTGGGTCAATTTACAGAAAATGCGAGTTCCCGATCTAACCTGACCTCAATCGACCCCTGCCTACCCTTGTCTCCAACAACAAGACGAGCGGGCAATGTTGGGCGGGTTAAGACTGATCGCAATACTTTCGGTAGGCTGGATGGTTTGCGGTTGCGCGACCGCTCCTGGCCCCGTCGGATCCATCGGGCCGGTAAGTCAGTTCAGGGCTTCGCGCAGCATCGATTCTGGACTGCCCCAAACTGCTTCCATGCCGGACAGTAAGGTTGCGGCTGCAGTTCCCGCGGGTTTCATAAGCTTCTGCACACGCTTTCCGGACCAATGCGTGGTTCCAGAAAATGCGCCTGCGACCGTCACGCTGGGAGCTACCCAGTGGATGACTCTGGAACAGGTCAATGAAAGCATCAATCGTGCTATCCGCCCCATGGACGACCAAAGGCACTACGGGCGGGCCGAATATTGGAATATCCCCACAGACGGGTTTGGGGATTGCGAAGACTATGCCCTTACCAAGCGCAAGGAGTTGATGGCGGCCGGCTTTCCGGAACCGTCGTTGCGCCTCGCAGTTGTTGTGGACTGGCGGAACGAACGTCACGCCGTACTGACTGTCGCGTCTGACCGCGGAGACTTTGTGCTCGACAATCTAACGGATGAGATCGTCAGCTGGAACAAGGCTGGCTATACTTGGGTAGAACGTCAGGACCCCAACAAGGCATGGGGATGGATCGCACTCGGCCCCACCATAGACCAGACTTATGTGGCCTCGATTGCCAGCAAGCCGCTCGGCTCAGTGCACTGACAGCAGTTCATCGCGGATCGCCGCCGAAATCGGCGTCGGACCCACTCGCCCTGCGCTTTCGCGCAGCCTGACTAAAGGTTCGCCGACAGGTTCAAAGCGCCGAACTGGTCGAGCCCGTGCTGGCGGGCATATTCGCGGAACCGGAACATATGCACGAAGGGCAGCCGGAAATCCTCGAATGCGATCACTCCGCAAGCACGAAATCCTGGACGAACAGTTCCTTATCGACGTCTCGACGGGGCTGAAAGCTGTCACCGTCGAGGAAAATGTTGCGGCCTGCTTCAGCGTGGCGAATGCGCGCAAACTATTGAATTCCGGCGTGCCCGCCATGGGCGAAGCGAATGGTGGGCCCGGCAGGACTCGAACCTGCGACCTAACCGTTATGAGCGGTCAGCTCTAACCAACTGAGCTACAGGCCCTTACCGAAAGGGGGTATAACAGGATTTTCCGGCTCGCCAACTGGCAGCGTTACGCCCTGATTTGGCCCCGGTTTGCCGCCAGCATGCCTTTGGATGGGCCCCCGATTTTGAAAGAAAATCTCATGAAAAACAGTCTTTTACTCGGCCTAGCGCTGGCCGTAGCCCTTGTTGCTCCGGCCCTGGCCGCCGACCGCACCATCGCCATGACCGGCCATGGCGAGGTGCGCGCCGCACCCGACATGGTGTCGGTCACCGCCGGGGTCACCACCAGCGCCGCCACCGCGGCGGCCGCGCTGGCCACCAACACCGCGCGGATGAAATCCGTGTTCGCAAGCCTCGAAAAACTGGGCGTGGCGGAAAAGAATATCCAGACGGTGAATTTCTCCGTCTCGCCGCAATATGCCACCGGCAACAATGAGCCGCCGCGCCTCACCGGCTATCAGGTCAACAACGAGGTGTCGGTGCGGCTGGACGATGTCACCAAGCTGGGCGGCGCGCTGGACGCGCTGGTCAGCGCCGGGGCCAATCAGATGAACGGCATCAGTTTCGACATTCGTGAACCCGCGCCGCTGCTGGAAAAGGCCCGCACCGGCGCCGTCGCGGACGCGCAGCTCCGCGCCCAGACCTATGCCAAGGCGGCCGGCGTCACCCTGGGCGCTATCCAGTCCATCAGCGAAGGCGGCGGCGAGGTGCGCCCTCTGCGCATGGCAGCCCCGATGGTCTTCGCCGCCAAGGCGGTTCCGGTGGCGGCGGGCGAGCAGAGCGTCACCGCCGATGTCTCCATAGTGTGGGAAATCCGCTAAAGCGCCTATATTGAGCCCATGACAAATCCTTTTT
>Ga0137415_10005494_pt1 | contig 12561 bp, 7 predicted proteins | sample CZODoug3_1_1_16f_FD_183082 | JGI IMG/M metagenome (GOLD analysis project Ga0137415, IMG submission 183082) | Vadose zone soil fungal communities from Angelo Coast Range Reserve, California, USA - CZODoug3_1_1_16fungal (Hybrid Assembly) | ecosystem: Environmental > Terrestrial > Soil > Vadose...
CCGGCCGCGACGGCGCGGGAACACGCTCGCCGCGCACCGAGTGACACCTGAAGCATTGCAGCTTCACGAACACCGACCGCCCCCGCGCCGCATCGCCCGGTGGTGGGGTGACGGTGCCGGTGACCCTCGAGCCGCCGTCGCCCTGGCTCGGCGTGATGTTCGTCACGTGGCTTGCCGGCTTGCGCTCGAAGGCGGTATGGCGGCCGGGCGTGACTTCGCCGAGGGCCGCGGTGCAGATGAACACCGCAAGTGCGATCGAAGCTTCTAGCGTGACGTACGTGGATAGCCGAACGGCCGCCGCCGCGGCTCGGACGCCTCGCCGTGGCCCCCGGAGCACGAGTCGTGCTACCCGGAACAGCCGCGTGCCGAATCTCGCCCTGGCGCGATCGTCGCTCAGCTGGGGGACGACGACATAGCGGTTCACGGCGCCCACCCAGAGCAGCGCCACGACCAGAGCCACCTTCGCGAGCAGCACACGACCGTACGCGGTGGTCCACAGCCGCGAGACCACGCCCAGCTGCGACCACGCGTTATAGATCCCAGTCGCGACCACGACGAGCAGACAGAGCCCGGCGAGTCGCGAAAAGCGCCGCCCGACGGCGCCGAGGACCGGCGGCGACAACGCGGCATGCCCGGGGAGCACCGCGAGCGCGAGGCCGAGGAGCCCGCCCGTCCAGGCCGACGCCGCTATCATGTGGGTCCAATCGACGGCCACGCTCGGAGTCACATCACCCCAGTTGGCGGCATGACCCGTGAGGCTGAGCGTGAGCGCGACGCCGAGGGCGATGAGCAGGCAGAGGGCCCTGAGTACGGCCACCGTCGTGAGCGACAACAGCCCGGCGAGCACGACCGCCCCCACGCGGGCCGTCAGGAGCGCCCCCAGGTGGGTACCGCGTACGACCTCGGGAAGATTGGCGACCGCGGCGGCGAACGGAGCGCGGCTCATCGCCTGCGTGCGAATGACGAGCTCAGCGAGCGTCGTCAGGACGAGCACGCCGAGACACCCCGTAATCCAGCGGCGAAGGCGTGCCCGCGCGATCGCGAGCTCGGGTAGGCCTGCGGGGAGAATCATCTGCTCGAGGACGAGCCCGCCGATGATTGTCGCCAAGACCATGAGGCCGAGGCCGTGCACGAGCCCGGAGACGACGGGCGTCACCTGAGGAGGAACGAGAAATCGCCCTCCCGCGGATGACCGTCGCGAGCGATCACGCTCCAGAACACGCGGTAGCGGCCCGGCGGCAGGGGCGGCAGCCCCACCTCGAGGAGGCGATTGTCGTTCAGGTTCACGCGACCGTCGCCCTTGTCAACCCGACGCTTGTCGCGGTCCTCGACGTAGATCTTGGCGAACAGGGGCTCGATCGGTCCATCGAACCAAATGCGGACCTGCGGCGGTGATTCCACGATCGTGGCGCCCGTCCGCGGCTCCGAACGGCTCACGAACGCATGCGCCAAAACACCGCTTGCAGTCGCCACGATCGCGCTCGTGAGGGCCAGACCGAGGGCGCCTATCACTACGCGTGACCACCGGTCCCGTGCCACGGCACCCATGAGGGATGGGGCGGAGGCGAACCCTCCGCCCCTGTTCTGGCGCTATCCTACGACATCGTACGGCCTCATCATGTCGTTGTCTTCGTGCTCCAGGATGTGGCAGTGGAAGACATACCTGAACTTCTCGCCACGGCTGACGCTTGTCCCCGTGGGCAAGTCGAATCGCATGATGAGCCGCGTGACCTCGCCCGGGAACGCCTTGACGGTGTCCTTGCGGGCATTCTGCTCGTACTTGAGGTACGGCCGCGCGGTCTCATCCTTCGGTTGCCGGCGAAGATCCGTGAACATGAGCTTGGTGACCTGGGGCGGGGACACGCTGGTATCGATCTGATTGGCGGCAAACGCCTGACGATCGAGCACCTGAAACTGCACGAGGTGAATGTGGATCGGATGGCCGTCGCCCGTGGTGTTGATGAGCCGCCAGATCTCGACCGAGCCCGCCTTCGGAGTCTCGGTCACGGGCATCTTCCACGGGTCTATCGTGGTCGGGGGCGTGCCCCGTGCGTCGATGCGGCCGATGATCGGGTTGACGTAGGGGTCCGCCGAGTCCAGCTCGCTCAGCACCAGATCTCTGGTCTTGACGTCTTCCGGTTCGATCCTGTTTCCGGGTCCCAGGGTCCTCGGCACCGAACTGGTGTCCTTCCCGCTGAGCCGCTTGGTGACCTTGAACAACATGACCTTGCCCGGAACGACGTCGCCGCCGCCGGGAAACGGCGCCGGCCCATCGTTGCTCAGCACGAACGACTTCCCGTCGGCGCCAGCGAAGTCGATGATGACGTCGTAGCGCTCCGAGGGAGAGGTCAAGATCTCCGTGGCGGTGACCGGGAACGGCCGGAGCCCGCCGTCCGTGCCGATAATGTTGAATGCCGGGCCCGGCTTCCCGTTCGGGGTGCCGTCGGGGCCGGCCTCGTTGAGCGTGAGGTGATACCACCTGGCGTTCGAGGCGTTGAGCATCCTGAACCGGTACCTTCTGGGCTCGACCTCGAGGAAGGGCCACACCTTGCCATTGACCAGCACCGTGTCGCCGAAGAACTCGGGGATCCAGATGGGCGGCACCCGTTTGTCCGGATCGCCCCCCGTGTCGACGACGGGGTAGAGCAGCGAGCCGTCCAGGTTGAAGGATCGATCCTGAATCATGAGCGGGATCTCGAAATCGCCCCTGGGAAGGTTGAGACTGTCCTCGAGCTCGTCGCGGATGAAGTAGAACCCCGTCAGCCCCGCGTAGATGTTCAGTCGCGTGGTGCCGAGCCCATGGTCGTGGTACCAGAGCTCTGTGGCCTCCTGGTCGTTGGGGTAGTGGTAAACCTTGTTGTTGAAAAACGGCCCAACCTGCGCGAAGCCCTTGGTGAACCACGCCTCGGGATAGCCGTCACTGTCCGGCTCTACCTTGGCGCCATGCAGGTGGACCACCGTACGCACCGCCGGCTGTCCGGGCTCGTCGCCGTGCAGCGTGCTGTCGACCGGGAACATTTGCCTACCGGGGAGGTTGTTCATCCACTGGACGTTGATGGGCTCCCCCCGGCGGTTCTCGAACGTCGGGCCGGGGTAGAGGGCGTTGTAGCCCCACAGAGGCGTCGGCTGCAGGTCGCGATGAAGCCTCTGCCTGAACGGCTGCATCGTGACGTTGAACAGCGGTTGGCCGTTGAGAGTGCCGCTGCGGCTGATCACGGGCGGAATGGGAAGCGGATCCACGAACGGGACCAGACGGCCCTGCGCCTCGGTCCGCCCGCTCGAGAGCCACACGGCACTGCCTCCGAGCGCGACGGAGGCGCCGGCGGCGCCGCCCACCAGCCTCAAGAACGTTCGCCTCCCGACTCCGGAACCGCGATGGGGGAGTTTCATTACTTGCCTCCTCGGTTGGCGACGGTTCTCTGGAGATATGGCGGCCTGTAAGGAGGCCGAGCCTTCCCGCTTCGGTGAGGGCCTTCTTTATAGCACGATTGATGCCCGTTTGTGACTGCTCAGTCGTTGACATTCACGCGCACGCCGTGAATAGTGCTCACGCCACTCACGCGTGGTCCGGCCCGCCAGCCCCACCGTAACAATGGGCCGAATGTGTAAAAAGAAGGAGGTCGCGATGCGCTCACAACTCCGCCGCCAGCTGCTCCCCGCCCTCATCGCCCTCGTCCTCGTCCCGTCGCTCGCGCTCGGCGCCGGCACTCAGGCGCGCTTTGACCTGTCGTCTCCTGCCGGCGGGCCCTTCCCGACCGATCGCTTTGCCGTCGAAGACGCCAGCCATCTCACGGGCGTGCGTGTGAACCTGCCGAAGCCCGACTGCGCGACGCGCCCGTCAGACTGCGCAGACATCGACGTGATCAACACGCTCGACGGTTTCAATCCCCAGCCGCGGCTGGCGATCCCGTTCGCCGGCGCGATTGACGTCTCGACGGTGAACAGCGGTACGGTCTTCCTCGTGAGCCTCGGTGACGTGCGCGGCGGGCATGGCGGCAGGATCGTGGGCATCAACCAGATCGTCTGGGATCCGACGACCAACACACTGTACGCCGAGTCCGATGAGCTGCTGGACCAGCACACGCGCTACGCGCTCATCGTCACCGATGGCGTGCGCGACACGGCTGGCGATCCCGTCGAGGCGTCTGCGGGCTTTCGCCATTTCCAGGACGATCAGGGCGACCATCAAGACAATCAGAGCGACCACCCAAAGGATCCCACCCTCAAGAGGTATCGGAAGGAGCTAGGCGCAGCGCTCGAGGAGGTGGAGCCGCGGCGACACCGTGTCGTGGCGGCGAGCGTCTTCACGACCCAGAGTGTGACGGCGGTCCTCGAGAAGATCCGCCATCAGATCAAGAAGACGACGCCTACGCCGGCCACCATCCTCGGCACCTTCCCGCTGAGCGACATCGTCGCGATCCAGTTCAATCGCCAGGACGGCACCGCGCCCTCCTTCAGCACGTCGTTCGTCCCGACGCCGGCCCTCTCGATCTTCCCCGGTGCCGTGGGGAGCCTCGCCTTCGGCAAGTACGCGTCGCCGGACTACGAGACGGCCGACAAGTTCATCCCGCCCGTCGGCACCCGCGCGGGCACACCCGTGGTCCAGGGCACGAACGACATATACTTCAACCTGATCCTGCCGGCAGGGACTCCCCCGCCCGGCGGTTGGCCGGTTGCGATCTTCGGCCACGGCTTCACCGACAGCAAGCAGGGTGCCCCCATCGCGGTGGCCGCGTCGATGGCCTCTCACGGGATCGCCACGATCGCCATCAACGTCGTCGGCCACGGTGGCGGTCCGCTGGGCACGCTGACGGTGCTTCGCGCCACTGGCGCTGCGGTCACGATCCCGGCCGGCGGGCGCGGTATCGATCAGGACGGCAACGGCACCATAGACTCGACCGAGGGCGTCAACGCGGCGGCGCCGCGCGCGATCATCGCGAGCCGGGATGGGTTGAGACAGACGGTGGCCGACCTGATGCAGCTCGCGCGGGTCATCGAGACCGGAGGCATCCCCGGTCTCGACCGCTCACGTATCTATTACTTCGGCCAGTCCTTCGGCGGGATTTACGGGACGATCTTCCTCGCGGTCGAGCCGAGTGTCCGTGTCGGCGTGCCCAACGTCCCCGGAGGACCCATCATCGAGATCGCGCGACTCAGTCCCGCCTTCCGCGTGCTCGTGGGGTTGTCCCTCCTGACCCGCGTTCCCTCGCTCCTCAACGCCGGCGCCTTCGCGCCACCCCAGTGGGGGTTCAACGAGAACATACCCCTCAGGAACCAGCCGCCGGTCATCAACACCGTCCCCGGCGCGACCGCAATCCAGGAAGTCGTCGAGAACACGGAGTGGGTCTCGCAGTCGGGCAACTCCGTCGCCTACGCGCCCTACATCCGGCGAAGCCCGCTCGATGATATGGAGGCCAAGTCGGTGATCGTCCAGTTCGCGAAGGGCGATCAGACGGTCCCGAACCCGACCGCAACGGCGCTTCTGAGAGCTGGGGACTTGGCGGATCGGACACTGTATTTCCGAAACGACCTCGCGTTCGCCGCGAATCCGGGCACGCCGAAGAACCCGCACACCTTCCTCACGAACATCGCCAGGCCCTCGGTCGCGGCATTCGCGCTCGGCGCCCAGCAGCAGATCGCCATCTTCTTCGCGACCGAGGGGGCGGTCGTCATCGACCCCGACGGCTCAGGACCGTTCTTCGAAGTCCCGATCGCGGGGCCGCTGCCGGAGACGCTGAGCTTCATCCCTTGAAGGCGCACCCCAAAATTCTGCAGGAGTCGAAAAGGAGTGAGGCGCGATGAGACGCACACCGATCCTCGTAGGCCTCGCACTCTTGTTGCTTCCCTCGAGCAGTTACGCCGAGTTCCCGGCGCCGCCGTCCCGGGCCGAGGCGTGGCTCTATGAGACCGCCGAGCGCGTCACGTTCGACGTCGAGAAGCGGGTCATCCTCCGCAAGGCGGTTTCCCCCCTGATGGGCTTCACGCTCATCGGCACACCGTTGTGCCCCTCCGCCATGCTGGCGAATGTCCCTGGCCTCGCGCACTGCACCGTGATCGGCGTCGGCAAGAGCACCCTCGACGCCCAGACCGGAGAAGGGCCGACCTCCGGAACCTTCGACGTGGTCATCGACATTCCGTCCAACCCCTCGGTTCACGTCCCCGACCTCCCCGTGATCAGCGGGACGTTTGAAGGGTCCATCACGTCGGTTCCCGGGCTTCCGCTCCTATCGCTGGGCGGCCGCTTCCGGATCCGCACGGTTGACGCTCGAACGTTCCCCGCGTTGGAGTCGTTGGTCGGCGAGAGTGTGTCGTTCACCGGGATTTTTAGGATACCGGTCGGCCCCACCGAAACTTCGGGGCTCTGCCCGGCCGCGTGCTACGTCGTCGATGGCACCCTCGTGCCGGTGCAGGACGCCGAGCTCTCTATCGGCTTCGCGTTGGTTCGTCTCGAGATCCAGTTTGGCGAGATCGAGCGGGAACGTGACGATGACGACCGAGACCACGGGCGGAACCCCGATTGATTTATTTCTTGATTTGGTCGAATACCCGAATATCTAGATCCGTATCCCAGGAAAGACTCATGACTTCGTCCTTCGAATCTGGTCCTGTGTCGTACGTTCCTCTGCTCTTCAGTCGCAGCCGACTTCGATCGAAGTGGTAGCCAGAAAAATATTTCGTCAATTCCTCACGACTCGAACTTTCAGTGCGTTCGTCTTTCCCGCAAAGAATTCGTTGGTGTAAGTGACGAATGCGCTCTTGGTCTCCAGCCTGCTCTTACCGGCGGCTCCGCATAAATATCCGTGGGAAAGGCGCAGAGAAAAAGGACCACGATCACACTCATCCGAGCACGCATGGTCTTGTTCCCTAGAGCAGCTTCGCGCTCAGGTGAATCTCCGTTCCGGCCAATGCCTTCGACACGGGGCAGTTCTGCTTGGCGTCCAGCGCATGTCGTTGAAATGTCGCGCCGTCAATGCCGGGAATGTCGGCCTCGGTCTCCAGCTCGATTCTTGTGATGGAAAATCCTTCGCCGATCTTTTCCAGTTTCACTGTCGCGCCGGTGTGGATGCGCCTCGGCGTGACGCCTGCGCGCGAAAGTTGTGCGGTGAGCGCCATCGTGAAGCAGCCGGCGTGGGCCGCACCGATCAGCTCTTCCGGATTGGTGGCCGATTGGCCTGCTTCAAATCGGGACTTGAACGAGTATGGGCCGTCAAAGGCACCGCTCCCGACCTTCAGCCGTCCGCTGCCTTCGATCAGATTACCTTTCCATTCCGCCTCTGCCCTCTGTGTTGGCATAAGACCTCCTTCGCTCTGTGAAGTGCGACCTCGCATATCCCGTCTTAGTGCGACGGCTCTTGCCTTCTACCGAGCCTCCCGGGGGACCATGGCAACCTCGAAGCGCCGATCCTCGCGGATCACCCCGGCCTTACTTGCGTCGCCGAGAGACCAGCCAACCAGCATCGTGTGCATGTCGTCCACCGTGCGCACGGGGCGCTCGTTGAGCGTGACGATGAGGTCTCCGTCCCGTAAACCGGCGATAGCGGCGGGACCGCGGGGCTCGACGGAGACGACCTCCACCGCGTGGGACGCCGACAGGGCGTGGCGTCGGGAGACGTGGCGATCGATCGGCCGCGATTGCCCGACGATCCCAAGGTAAGCGCGGCGGACACGGCCGCGAGCGAGGAGCTCACTCACCACCCACTTCGCCGTATCGATCGGGATGGCAAAGCTGATGCCTTGGGCCAGCCGAATGATGGCGGTGTTGATGCCGATGACGCGCGCCCGCGTGTCAACCAGGGGGCCGCCCGAGTTCCCGGGATTCAGCGCGACGTCTGTCTGGATGACGTTCTCGATGAGCCGGCCCGTAGCGCTCCGCAAGGATCGACCTATGGCGCTGATGACGCCCGCCGACACGGTCGATTGAAATCCGAAAGGATTGCCGATGGCGACCACGAGCTGTCCGGCCCGCAGAGACGCGGACGCTCCGAACTGAGCGATGGGGAGTCCCGTACCGTCGGCCCGGATCACCGCGAGATCGGTCGCCGGGTCGCTGCCGACCGGCGTTGCACCGAGGGTGGACCCGTCGGTCAGGGTGACTGTGAGATCGGTCGCCTCGTGCACCACGTGGCTGTTGGTCAAGACATATCCGTCCGGCGTGAAGATCACTGCCGAACCAGCTCCGACAACGCCTGCAGCCGCACCGGGCCGTCGGGTGCCGGCGGCGATGCTCACGACCGCAGGGCCGACGTGCTCCACGACCGAGACGACCGCTCGCGAGTAGGAGTCCAGGAGTTCACTGTCGTCGACGCCGCTGGCAGGGAGAGCGTCCATCATTGTTCTCACCTCTGGTCAGGAGGCGCATCGAAAACGATAAAAGACCGTTCCCTATCACCGTTGGGATGCGCGGCGCGCGCTGCCCGATTCATTCGCCGTGGCGCGCGCGGCCGTCGGTCTTAGGATGACCCCGAATCGTCGCCGGCGCGGCGGGCGTTCATCTGCTCATCCCTTGCGCCTGATCCATCCACTGAGGATCCGTCAGGCTCCAGCCGCCGCCGAGAGCCTTGTAGAGCCGGACATGGCTGAGGAGTCGGTTCAGGCGGATCTGCGCCAGCGCGTTCTGCGCCGGGTAGAGCTGCTGCTGGGCCTCGAGCACCTCGTAGTAGCTAGCGAGCCCGTAGCGGTACCGATCAGTTGCGTGCCCGACGGCCTGCTCCAGCGCCTTCACCGCCCTGTCCTGCCCCGTCTCGGCCTCGCTCAGCTTGCCCAGCGCGGTGAGAGCATCCGAGACTTCCCGAAGCGCGGTAAGCACCGCCTGCTCGTACTGGAGCTTGGCCTGCTCCCACTGCGCGATGGACGCCCGATAGTTCCCGAGGGTGCGGCCCGCGTTGAGGAGCGGCCCGCTCACCGTGCCGGCGACCGCCCAGATCGTCGCGGTGCCGCCCGTGAGGGCCGACACCTCGGGGCTCGCCGTGCCAAAAAGAGCGGTCAGGCTCAGCTTCGGGAAGAACTCCGCCTTGGCGACGCCGATGCGCGCGTTGGCGCTCACGAGTTGCTGCTCCACCTGGCGGAGATCGGGCCGCCGCTGGAGGAGCGACGACGGCAACCCGGCCGGCACCGTGGGCACCACAGCCTGCGCGTACATCGGCGTGCCACGCGGGACCGGCGCTGGGCTCTTGCCCAGAAGGATCCCGATCTGATTCTCCTTCGCGACGATGTCGCTCTCGAGCTGCGGGATGGTCGCCTGCGCTTCACCGAGGGCGCCCTCGGCCCGAGATGTCTCCAGCTTCGAGGCGGTGCCGAACCGGAACCGATCCTGGAATAGGTTGTAGGTCCTCTGGTAGGCGTCGGTGCTGTTCCGGGCGATGTCGAGCCGCACGTCGAGCGCCAGAAGCTCGAAGTACGCCTGCGCCAGGTCGCTGACGAGCGTCAGCCAGACCCCGCGCCGCGCGTCCTCGGTGGCCAGGAGGGTCGCGCGCGCCGCCTCGGTCGAGCGCCGGATGCGTCCCCAGATGTCGAGCTCCCACGATGCGGTGAGCGCGCCGAAGTAGAAGTTGCCGGCGCTTGGGGCCGGTCCGCCGGGCGCACCCGCCACGCCGGGTGTGATCTTGCTCCTCGACGCGCCTGCGTCGTAGTCGAGCGACGGGTAGAGATCAGACCGACTGACGACGAAATTGGCCCGGGCTTCCCGCACGCGCGCGGCCGCGATCTGCACGTCGTAGTTGCTGCCGAGCGCTTCCGTGATCAGGTTCTTCAGGATCGTGTCCTGGAACACCTCCCACCAGGGCAGGTCGGCGAGCGACGCGGCCTCGGCGGTCGCCTGGCCGCGGAACGTCTGGGGCTCGGCCACCGAGGGGCGCTTGTAGTCCGGTCCGATCGCGCAGCCCCCGAGGAGCGCGCCCGCGACGAGACCGGAGGCGATCCATCCGTTCGCGGAGAGCGTCATGGACGCCGTCCGTCTGCCGGAGGACCGTCGTCCGTACCTCCGCGGATCGGAGCCAGAGTCCCGGCGGGTATCGCCGCGTGCTCGCGCTTCCGTCCAAGGCGCTCGCTCACGTAGAACGTGACCGGGATGATGAAGATGGCGATCAGCGTCGCCGCCAGCATGCCCCCGATCACCGTCGTGCCCAGGATCCGCCGGGAGTTGGCGCCGGCGCCTGTCGAGATCACGAGCGGAAGAACGCCCAGGATGAAGGCGAAGGCGGTCATGAGGATGGGGCGGAGCCGCACGCGGGCCCCGGCCAGCGCGGCGTCGACGAGCGAGCCGCCATGCTCGTATTCCTCTTTGGCAAACTCCACGATCAGAATGGCGTTCTTGGCCGCCAGCCCGATCACCATCACCAGACCGATCTGGGAGAACACGTCCAGTTCGAGTCGGCCGAGCCACAGCGCACCCACGGCGCCCAGGACGGCGATGGGCGTGCCGAGCAGGACGCCGAATGGCAGCGTCCAGCTCTCGTACTGGGCGGCCAGGAGCAGGAAGACCACGAGCAGCGAGAAACCGAAGACGACGGTGGGAGGGATGCCTTGCTCCGCCACCTTTTCCTGGAACGACATCCCCGAGTAATCGAAGCCCATGTCGCGCGACATGGTCTGCGCGAAGACCTCTTCGAGGGCCCGCATCCCCTGCCGCGTGCTGACACCAGGCGCGAGGAGTCCGTTGATCTGCGCCGCCCGGTACTCGTTGAACCGCGTGGTGAACTCGGGGCCGTTGACCTGTCTCATGCTGACCAGCGTGGAGAGCGGCACCGGCTGGCCCGCGGCGTTGCGCACGTAGAACTGGCCGACGTTCTCGGCCTTCGTTCTGAACTCGCCCTCGGCCTGCACGTACACCTGCCACACCCGTCCGTACTGGTTGAAGTAGTTCACGAAGGCGCCGCCCAGGAAGGCCTGAAGGGCCTGGTAGACCGAAGAGAGCGTGATGCCTTGCTTGAGGACCTTGTCGCGATCGACCTCGGCAAAGAACTGTGGCGCGCTCGGCAGCAGCGTGGTGAAGAGCCGGGCAAACTCGGGTCGCTTCCGCGCGGCAGTGAGGAACTTGGCGGTGTTCTCGGCCAGAAACGCGGGATCTTTGCCCGCGCGATCCTCGAGCATGAACGTCACGCCGCCGGACGTTCCGATGCCCGGGATGGCGGGCGGCGAGAAGGCGAAGACCTGGGCCTCGGCCACACCGGCCAGCTTCTGGTTGAGCTGCCGTATGATCACGTCGGCCGTGAGGCCCTTCTTGTCCCGCGCGTCCCAATCCTCCAGCGTGATGAAGTAGAACGAGTTGTAGGTGGTCGTCACCAGGCTCAGCAGGCTGAAGCCCGCCACGCCCGTGTAGTACTTGATGCCGGGCGTCGTCTTGAAGATGGCGTCGAGCTTGTCGTTGACGGCCGCGGTGCGGTCGAGCGACGCGGCCAGGGGAAGCTGGGCGTTGACGAAGAAATACCCCTGATCCTCGTCGGGGACGAAGCCGCCGGGGAGCCGCAAGCTGATGAGGCCGGCGAAGACGGCCACGACGAGGAGGAGCATCATCGACAAGGCCGACTTGCGGATCAGATGGCCGCAGGCGCCGACGTAGCCGTCGGTGGCGCGGGCGAACCAGCGGTTGAAGCCACGGAAGAACGCCCCCAGCGGGCCGCGCATCTCCCGCCGCTCTTTCAGCAATAGCGCCGAGAGCGCCGGGCTCAGCGTGAGCGCGTTGAACGCCGAGATCAGGACCGACACGGCGATCGTCACGGCGAACTGCTGATACATCCGCCCGGTGATGCCGGGGATGAATGCCGTCGGCACGAACACGGCCGCCAGGATGAGCGCGATCGCGATCACCGGCCCCGACACCTGCTCCATCGCCTTGAAGGCGGCGTCGCGGGGCGCGAGCCCCTGCTCGATGTGGTGCTCGACCGCCTCGACCACCACGATGGCGTCGTCCACCACGAGACCGATGGCGAGCACGAGACCGAAGAGCGACAGCGTGTTGATCGAGAAGCCCAGCAGCGGAAAGACCATGAAGGCCCCGACGAGCGCCACCGGCACCGCCAGCAGCGGAATGAGCGTCGCCCGGAAGCCCTGGAGGAAGACGAAGACGACGATGACGACCAGGACGAGGGCCTCCACCAGGGTCTTGACGATCTCCTTGATCCCGGCGCTCACGGCCAGGGTCGTGTCGAGCGACGTCACGTAGTCGAGGTCGGCAGGGAATCGCGCCTTGATCTCGTCCATCAACCTCGTCGCGCCCTTCATCGTGTCGATGGCGTTCGAGCCCGGGAGCTGGTAGACGGCGACGAGGGCGGCCGGCTGGCCGTTCAGACGGCCTCGTCGGATGTAGCTCTGCGCGCCGAGCTCCACGCGGGCCACGTCCTTCACCCGGACCAGCGCGCCGTCCGGCCTCGCCCGCACCACGACGTTCTCGAAATCCGCCAGGCTCGCCAGGCGTCCCTGCGCCAGCACCGTGTACGTGAATTCCTGGCCGCGGGGCACCGGGTCGCCGCCCAGCTGGCCGGCCGGGTTGACGGTGTTCTGGGCCTGCAGGGCGCTCGCGATCTCGTTGACCGTGATGTCGAGCTTCGCCAGCGTGTCGGGATT
>Ga0137415_10005495_pt1 | contig 12561 bp, 7 predicted proteins | sample CZODoug3_1_1_16f_FD_183082 | JGI IMG/M metagenome (GOLD analysis project Ga0137415, IMG submission 183082) | Vadose zone soil fungal communities from Angelo Coast Range Reserve, California, USA - CZODoug3_1_1_16fungal (Hybrid Assembly) | ecosystem: Environmental > Terrestrial > Soil > Vadose...
TTCGTCATCGGGTAGACGGCTTCGACGGCGTCGTTGCCATAAATTCCTCCCTTGGCTGCGGCGGCCCGCTTCAGCCAGTCGCCGCTGTAGAATACCCGGTCTCCGAATAACGACCCGATTTTCCATCCATTGACGTCCTTTTGTCCGTTAACAAGATACTTCTCGACCTTCTCTTCTCCATCTTTCATACCCAGTCCGATTTCGATCTTGTGTGTCACCGGAAGATCCTTGAAGTCAAAGGTCTTGCCGGCCCCGACGCCAATGCGCGCGAGCCTGGCGCGGATTTCCTTCTCTTCCGGTCCCGCCGGCGCGAATTGGAGAGCAAAGTCGAGGTATTCGAAGAAGTTCTTCTTCACCAACTCTGCATTGGCCTTGGGAAAGTCGATGGCAGCTGCGGCGGGCGGTGCGGGCTGCTTGAGATAGGCCGACAGCGGCTGCACCTTGTAGCCGGCCTGTATCTTCGCAACATTTGGCATGTCCGCCGGATTGAAGAGCTGCGTCCGATAGGCAACGGCAGAGAATTGCGTCGTGGCCCGGAACACCTTCTTGATACCCGCGGGCGTTGCACCCTGCCAGTCTGGTCCAACGACCATATGGTCTCCGGGATCGCTGCCGGTCGCGCGGCTGCCGATGTAACCGTAGTTGAACGTGTTGCCGTCGCAGAGCATCACCGAATAATACCGGGCCTTCTCGACCGCCGGCACCGATAGAACGATCGGTTCGGCGCGCAGATCGAGCCAGGCAATGGAATACGGCGTATCGCTGTTGGGCGTTATGACCGCAGTGTCTTTGTAAGTGAAGACCCGCGCCTCGTTGTTGATCTGGTTGAACGGCGCCTTGTATTGCCCGGAATTCCTGTCGACGGAATACTCGTACATGACCGCATAGTTCATCACGATGGGCAGCCCGTAGATGAAGCCTTCCTCGGCAATCGCCTTGGCCTCGCGGATGTCAGGCCATTCGGCCTTGGCCTGCGCGCTCGCCGGGAGAGGCATTATCGTCGTAACGGTCATCGCAGCCAGCGCGGCGGAACGAAGAAGATCGCGTTTGGTCAACATTTGACATTCCTCCTTCAATCGTGGTCCGGCGCCGGCGCGCCTTCCGCAATTGGTTCGACAAAGTTACGAGTGCCCTGCATGCGCGGCTATGCAAAATCCGACAACTTGAGCACACTACCTGACGTTTAGAGCAGGATACTTCACGGTCTCAGGGGAATCGGCTACTCGGCTTTTCTCGCATTCCGCCAGCATGAACTTGGCCACGGGATCGCCAGCGAAGTTGTCAAGGATGGCGCGATAGGCGCGCTCCGCAGCAGCAAAATCGCAAGCTTCGAACGCTTTCGAGGCTTGCCAGGTCATGGCGCTCAGCTGCGCGTCCCGATCACGAACGCTCAGCTCAGGATCGTCGCTAGCTCGGATAGCGAACAATTCATAGATCATGAACTCGGTCTTGCGGCCCTTCACCTGGACCCGCTTCAACGGTCGCGCCAATATCTCGGCCCGCACCTGTTCGTAGATGCTGTCGCTGATGCAGATGGTGGTGCCAAACAGCTTGTTGATGCCCTCAAGTCGGGCGGCAACATTCACGCCGTCTCCCAGGGCAGTGTAGCTCAGCCGAGTTGAAGAGCCGACATTGCCGACCAGGACGGTGGCGCAATTGAGCCCAATCCGGATTCGGATTCGCGGCCGTCCTTCCGCCTCCCAGGCATCGTTCACGCGCTCCATGCGCCGCGCCGCGCGCAACGCACCGGCGCAGGCGCGCAGCACATGGTCGGGACACAGAACCGGGGCATTCCAGAAAGCCATGATGCCGTCGCCAATGAACTTGTCGACCGTGCCGCCTTCTTCGGCTATCGCGCCGGACACTTGCTCGAGATAGGTCGAGATCTGGGCCAGAAGGTCGGCCGGTGCGAGACTCTCGGAGTGGCTTGAGAAATTCTCCAGGTCAGAAAAGAACACGGTGATGAACCGAGGCTCGACGCCCAAGGTCAGCGGAATGCCGGACTTGATGAGTTGGCGGACCACGTCGAGCGGGACGAAGGAGGAGAACGATCTTAGCGAGGTCCGAAGCAGAGAAGCAGCCGATTCCAGCCTGGCGATCTCCCGGATATTGGATGGCCGCAACGCGGGCGCATCGAAGTCCAGGCTTTCAATTGCCTGCAACTGGCGGGATACGTTTTCGACCGGCCGCGATAGCCGGCTTGACGCGAAATAAATGAAGAACAACTCGACGGCAGTGAGGACGACGATGATCACCATCATCAGGCGATTGGTTGCCTTCAACGTCCCCACGAAATCATCGATCGGCGTCAACGTGATCACCTGCCAAGGTTGACCGAAGCCACCCGGAAAATTGGCGAAGGCCGCCATCAAATCCTCTCCGTTCGTCGGTGACCGGAAGACGAAACTGTCGGTACCGATACGAGCATGCTGACGATGAGCCTCGCGCACTTCCGGATCGTCGATATCGGCCAGAGTTGCGATCCTCAGCTTCTCATTCTCGACGCGTACGCCCTTCTGCTTGTTTGGGAAGGCGATGATCTTTCCGTTGTTGCGGTCGGCGATGAGGGTGGTGGTGCGCGCGCTGGTCCGGTGCTTGTCAAGAAAACGCGACAGCACGTCCATGGTGATGTTGGCCGAGGCGCAGCCGAGGAAGTCAACACCATGGAAGAACGGAACCCGTAACGAGAGAATGGGAAAACCGGTATCCGGATTGATCGAGGGCTCCGTCACTGCGAGCGTCCGCGTTATCTTGGCGGCCTGATAGCCGGGCAAGGTGCGAATATCGGTCTCGGTGGCAACATCGTAATTACCGACTTCATGGGGCCATATGTCGAAGAATTTGCGATGGCGGGTCCGTCGCAAGGCGTAGCTGATCGCGTCGATGTAGCTGGAGTGCCAGTTCGCGCTCGCTGGAATACGCGTATCGGCGTGCCTGCGGTCCTCGTCGATGCGGGTGACCACCCGATGATACCCGTCTTCGAAGCTGACATAAATGGCGTCGATATGAGCCGCAGAGGTGAGGGCGCGGTACAGCAGATCGCGGCTTTGCTCGGTGCGGAAATAATTGGGATCGGCTGCGGCCACTTCGGCGAGAAAGCGCAGCGGACTCTCGGTGTTCTCGATCAAATCCTGGGTGCGTTCAACGGCGGCCTGGCTGGTCTGCAGGACCGCTTCGTTCAGGATCGATACCATGCCGGCCGAATTCTTGTTGTAATTGTAGATCAGGATGAAAATGAGAATTGGAATGCTGAGGCCGATAAAGAGCAACGACATGATCAGGCTTAGCCTCGGTCGGCCTACTGTGGCGAACAAAGCGCCAAGTCGGGCCGGCGTCATCTGCAGGGATCGGCGACGGCGGTACGCGACCAAAGCCGCAATCGCCAATCCCGGCGGCACCAGCAGCAGTGGGATGAACCAGCGCCACTGGCTGCGGTCATCGCCGTCCCAAATCAGTGCGGGTGGCAGCGTTTCGTCACTGAGCAGTCCGAGCTTGCGATAAGTCGCGGCGATGCTTTGCCAGCGTGAGGGATCCTGCTCTCCGATCCGCTTGGGATCGCGTCCGACCAGGCTCTCCGTGTGCTCTGCCTCAAACAGGAGAGCCTCACGACTCTTTTTCGCTGAATAGCTCCTGAGGATCAGGTCGATCGTTGCCTCCTTGTGCTCGAGGGCATAGGCCCAGCCTTTCAGGCTAGCCGCCCTAAACGCCGCCACCCGGTTCGGGTGAGCTTTAACGTTCGCTTCGGAAGCGCACAGATTGTCGCCATAGAAATCGATTCCGTACGCGTCTGGCGAGAAAGCGCGGTATGCCGCGCCCATCTGTTCAAGGACGAACGGCTCGTTGGTGCTGTAGGCAACCATCGCGTCGGCCCGTCCGGCCAAGAGGTCGCGTGGGTTGCCCTCATGAGCGACGCGAGGCAGGGCGTCATAGTCGACCCCTTCGTGCTTCAGCATCGCGGCGATCTCATCGCTGGCCGGCGTGTCCATCAGTGTACGGCCGCGCAAATCCGACACGCTGCCGATATCCGCCCGGCGCGGAACCAGAATAACGGCGGGAGAGCGCTGGAAGATGACAGCCAGCACGACCAGCCGGCGACCCATCGTCCATTCGCGCAGAACGTTGGCACTGCAGACGCCGAAATCCGCTTTACCGCTGGCAACCGCCTCGGCGACGTCGATATCGGGGCCGCCCTCGCGGATGGTGACATCGAGACCGGCGTCGCGGTAGAAACCCTGTTCCAGCGCCGCGTAGTGACCGGCGAATTGAAACTGGTGCTTCCATTTTAGCTGCAAGGATACTGACTCGAGCGCTGCAGCAGGATGCGATGCCAGCAACATCAAGCAAGTGGCGAGCAGCCACCGGGCTAGTCCGTTCCGCTGCTGCGAGCATGCGGCGAGCAGCCAAGCCGCCGACGCAGCGCAAAAGGACCTGATGAATTCGTGCCGTCGCATATGACCCCGCCAAGCACATTTCCTTGAGGGGCGAGGCGGTAATGCGCGGGTGCCCCTTTTTCGGAATTGGCCCGAAAGGCTACGCGCGCTCAGATCGGACGACTATGCAAAATCGGACGATCGACCGAACCTCTGAGCCACCGCCGGACTCTGCTTCGCAAGACACGGCCAATACCGCCCAATAACGAAGTTGCGGCGGTCAGATAGTGCGCCAACGGAACCGTCAATGCCTGGGAGAAGCCCAGGAAAATGCAGCATCCTTTACTTGGATCAATGCAGGCGCTGGCAGCATTTTTGCGGCCTCAACTGCTTTGTTTCCCCGACCTACAAGCGTCGCCACCCTGATCTCTCCGTCCGTGTAATAAGGGTCTCCTTCGCCATTGCGCCCATTGAGCGTGGGACCGATTCCTCGCATTTGATAGATGCCCGTGACCATCCGTGCCTGGTTGAGATCGCCGACCAATTGGTCGCGCTCTTCATCAACGTTTGGTGCGATTTTGTGCGTAACCTGGCCGGTATCGCGGCTCAGTGTCACGCCCTTGTCGAAAGTTGCGGATCCAAGCCAGACCGGACTTGCATCGGCCCCGTTGGCAAGGACCAGCCATAGCCGGACGTGTTGCCGGCGGTCGGCGCTCACTCCGTCCGGTTTTTCAAAGGCCAGGTCCTCGCGCCGCCCCTCGAAGAAGAGCGGACTGACTGGCGCGTCCTTGTAAGGCCGGTCAAACAATACGCTGCCCACGATTTCTGCGCTCGTCCGCAACGTGATGGGGTCTGCCGGATACCAGCCGGCGATATGAAATGCGGAAATGACGTCTTCGCGGCTTCCAACCAGGCCGACGTTGATGGGATCTCCTGGAATTCCCTGCGCCGTCGAAGTCAGCATAGGCAGATGTGAGAGCCCAGGCTCGCGCTCGATCCGCGACCAGGTGGCAGGCAATATCAGATAGCTGATGGTGACGTAACAAGCGATCGCCGCCGCGGGGAACAAGAAATAGCGACGTCCGCGATCTCCCAGACCGATATTCACTGGACCGCCTCCGCACGAAGTTTGATCGTGACGAATGTACGTAAATATCTGCGAGCCCACGTTTGCCCGCGGATGATGCCGACCCAGCTCGGGTTTGCAGAAGCACGCATCATTAAACTGCGAGAGGGAGGCTGTCTTGGACAGTACGGTTGACCAGAAGAGTTCCACCAAGGGTCGTGGCATGCAGCGTCTGCGAAGGACTTTCGCCAAACGCTTTGCGGTACTCGACCGAGAAGCGCCCCAATTCCACGAAGCCACAACCGGTCGCAATCTCCGTTACGGTCACGAGCTTGTCGTCCGCGGCCAAAAGCGCGCGTCTCGCCTGATACAGCCGCAGCATTCGAAGCTGCCGGCACGGCGCAACGCCATAAAGCTTGTGGAATGCCTTGCGAAGCGTTCGCTCGCTTACTTCAAGGGTACGGCACAGGACCGAAATGTGCAGCGGCTCGTCCAGATGTGCGAGAGCCAATATCTTCGCCTGTTCGACGAGATCGCTCCACGGGTTGCTTTCCCGAGCAAAAGGCGTTTCCGCCACGGCTGCGAGCCACTGATCCAAAGTCATGGAAAACCCCTGGTGAGGTGATCCACCCAGGGGCAACACACCACCCTACGCGCCGCGGCGATATTGTCCTTTGGGGCAAATTGGCGGCTTCTCAACCTTGCGGCGAGACGGTAAAATGAAACCCGTGGTTGCAAAGAGCCTTACGAGGCGTCTTTTGTGTCAGGGGAGGGCGAGGACACCAGCAATCCCACACGCTCCGCAATAGACACTGCCTCCGCAAACGATTGAACCTGCAGTTTTTGCATCACCACGTGGCGATGAGCTTTGACGGTCCGTTCGGACGTACCGAGCAGGTGGGCAATTTGCTTGTTCGGTCTGCCGCGGACCATCAGCGCAAAGACTTCGGCCTCTCGGGCAGTCAGCGTCGAGACAAGCGATTTAAGGGAATCAAGCTGGTCCTGCTTGTGCTGCATCGCCGCATGGCGGGCAAGCGCGCGTTCGATTGCTTCCAGCAATGTCTCCCTGGATACGGGCTTGGACAGGAAGTCTTCGGCGCCGGCCTTGATGGCGCGCACGCTCATGGGGATGTCGCCATGGCCTGTCATGAAAATGATGGGCCAACTGTGCGACAGCTTCGCAAGCTCGTCCTGAAGCTGCAGGCCACCTAAATCCGGCATCTTCACGTCGAGAAGGATGCAGCCGGGTTTGGCATTTCCAAGAGCGCGCAGGAAACTGCTGGCGGATTCATAGTCCGTGACTTCATAGCCTGAAATTTTCAGCAGTCGCGAAATCGCCGTCCGAAACGATGCGTCGTCGTCCACGACATGAATCACGGGGGCGGCGGCCATTGGGGTTTCGCGCTCGGATGGAGGTCTGGTCAGACGCGGCGTTAAAACAGCGAGATAATAGCGCGAATTCGAGCTGCGCGGCCCCATCCAGATACCACAAGATTTTGTCTTAATTCGACGGAATGTCGCTGCGGCGAAATCAACTCACCGCAGTGCGTTCGGCGCGCGCTACAGGTAGGCGGTGTAGGCGCTGATCCAGACCAGAATGGAAGCGAGGAGCCCGATGACGCCGGCATTTTCGGCAAATGCCGTGGCATTTCCGGACATTCCCAGCCGAAGCGAGTCGCGGCTCATTTCGTCCGGGACGGAAATCTCAGCCGGAAAAGCTGATGCGCCGCCGATCGCATTGGTGCGCGCGAGCGTTCCGGATACGGCAACTTGCCCCTGACCGACGCCTTTGGGAATTGCCGTAATCTTTGCGTGATAAATGCGGCCCGGGGCGTTGTCGAAAACGATATCGACGGGAGCGCCGAGCTTTATCGTCTGGAAGCCATTTTGCGAGAACATCCCGACAATTATGATCTCATTCTCGACGATGAACGACATTACCGACCGGGCCTGCAGTGCGCGATCGCCGACACTCAGTGCCACGACCGTTACGTAACCGTCGGCAGGCGCCAGAATGGTGGTCTGCGATAACTCCCAGTTTGCATCCTCGAGCTGCGCCTGAATCTGAGCGACTGTGGTATTGACGCCACCGATCTCGGAATCCACGGCGAGCTTGGCGCTCTGCTGCGCCGCCTTGGCGACGTTTAGTTGCGCCAGCGACGTCTCGTATTGATTCTGGCGGTCCTGCGCCTGGAATTCCGTGTTGGCGCCTTCCGCTGCAAGCTTCTGAATGTCCGCGTTGCGTTTTGTGTTGAACTCGACCTGCGCGGTGAGCCCTGTGACATTCGCGGTGGCCTGCTCGTAATTCGACTTCAGGATCTCGGCCTGCTGGCGCGCCCCCGCTAGCGACGCCTTGAGCTGCGCGACCTTGTATTGAAACGGCGCCGGATCGATCTGAAACAGCACATCGCCTGTTTTCACCGGCACATTCGGTTTGACCGGAATAGCGATGATCTGACCAGTCACATTCGGCGTTACTTCAACAACCCTGCCGGCGACAGTGACCCTACCTGAAGGCGTGAGGTAATTAAAAAGGGCAAGAAACACTGCAAGAATAAAGGCGCCGATAAGTATCGAAAGCGTTCCCGACAGCCAGCCCCAGCGCATCAGCTTAAACCTTCCGAACACGGCCCACAGCGCGCCAATGTACAGGCATAGGATAATAAGCACGGCCGAGCCCCATCATTCGCTGATGCCAAACGTCTGTTTGTAAGGCGTTTGTTGGCTGACGCTATGCAAAATCGGCGCGCCAATGGTCGGAGGTGCACTGAGGAGGAGCAAGGCGGATAGGGGTGCGCTTCTCGATCTCGAGGCGCAACAGCAAGTGATAACCCGTCACACCGTGGAAAAGGCGGATTCGACGGAGCGCCGACCCAAGGGATCGGTGCTTCGGATGCTTGGACGCGTGCCAAAGAATATGCGCCTTACGTTGGATTTTGCATAGCGTCGCGACGCACATGGTGCAGGACTGCACGTAGAGGCCAGGCAACTCGCCAGCCGATCTTTAACGATGTACCAACATGCAGAGAGTCTGGAATTACATTTGGCTGCGCCTCTCGTTCGCGTCAGATTGACGATTGTTTCCTACCGTCGGCAGATTTGCATGTTGCTTCATCTGGATTGGCAATCGCATGCATACCATTGCTGTCGTTGAAGACGACCCAAGCATGCTGCAAGGCCTTAGCCGCCTTTTGTCGGTGCATGGATTCCGCGTGGAAAAGTTTTCCTCGGCGGAATCCTTTCTTGAGGATGTCGCCAGATGCGAGGCCAACTGCCTTCTCGTTGATATTCATCTCGGCGGAATCTCTGGTATTGATCTGAAACGGCGATTGACGTCGTCAGGCAGCGATTTGCCCGTCATTTTCATGACCGGAATCGATAATGAAGCTACGCGGCAGGAAGCGTTTGACGCTGGCTGCGTCGCTTACCTGAGGAAACCATTTCTGGCAAAACTGCTGATTGATGCAATCAATAGCGTCGTGTGATGAGATCCTCTTGCGTCCCGCCAGCTACCCAAAGCGTCAGTGCCACTGACGCTAGTGCCCCATTGCAGGACATCGCGGTGCAGCTACCGCGTGCGCAGGCATGGGATTCTCGCAAGGCCTCCCGCGGATACCGCAATTTCTGGTAGAGTCGGGTACTCGACAGTGGTAAAACAACTCGACACATCCTCGTGACCGCTCGAATTCCCGTCAAAGGCTTCGTAACAGCATGAGAGCCCAGACATTTCTTGGCGCGGCGGTGTTGCTTCTCTCCATGACCGGCGCGGCGCTCTCTGAGCCGAAGCGGGTCCTGATTCTGCATCCGTTCGGCCGCGACTTTGTGCCGTGGAGCCAGTATGGAAAGACCTTTCGAGAGGAATTGCTCCGGCAGTCGCCAGAAGGCATAGACCTCTACGAAACCTCGCTTGTCTCCGCGCGCTCCGGAGACATAGAAGAAGGCCCGTTTGCCGAATACCTGCGGGCTCTCTTTGTCAAGCGCCAGTCGGATCTGGTCGTGGCCATCAGCAGTCCGGCGATCGGCTTCATTCAGAAGCACCGCGAACAGCTTTTTCCATCCGTCCCTGCCGTATACATGGGTGTGGATCAGCGGAGAATTTCGCGGATTGCGCTTACAGGGCATGACGCATTGGTGGTGACCGACGTCGATTTTAACTTGATCGTCGAGAACATTCTGAAGGTGCTTCCTGGTACCGCCAATATTGCGGTGGTTCTGGGTAATTCCCCCAATGAACAATATTGGTCTGAGCAAATACGCGCCGAGTTGAAACCGTTCGAAAATCGCATTTCCTTTACATGGTTCAACGAATTGTCATTCGACGAGATGCTTCAGCGGGCCACCGCGCTTCCGCCTAACACAGCCATCTTCTTTGCTCTGCTGTCGGTCGATGCAGCCGGCGTCCCGCATGAAGAGGGAAAGGCGATGGCCCGTCTTCGCGCGGTTACGAACGCGCCGATCTTTAGTTATAACGACGCCTTCTTGGGACAGGGGATCGTCGGCGGGCCGCTGATTTCCATTGCGTCCGTCGGCCAACAGGCCGCCAGTGCCGCCGTGCGCATCCTAAACGGCGAGGCTCCGGGAGACATCGACACGCCTCCAATCAAACCAGGAAAGCCGAAGTTCGACTGGAGGGAAATGCAGCGATGGAACATCAGTGAAAGCCGGCTACCGACAGGGAGCGAGATTTACTTTCGCCCCACTGGCCCGTGGGAACAGTACCGGTGGCAAATCACTGCGGGTCTGGCCGCGCTGCTGCTCCAGGCCGCGATAATTTCCTGGTTAGTCATCGAGCACCGTCGGCGGCATTTGGCCGAAGCTGAAGCAAACAGTCGCCGCCGGGAGGTTGTTCGCTTGAACCGATTTACGACGGCAAACGTGCTGTCATCATCGATCGCCCACGAGCTTAACCAGCCGTTGGGAGCGATTCTGAGCAATACCGAAGCCGCACAGATGTTGCTCAAGGCCAGTCCGCCAGATCTCGTCCAGATCGGCGACATCCTTTCCGACATCATCCGGGACGAGCAGCGCGCCGGCGAGATCATTCTTGGCTTGCGGAGTTTGCTGAACGAGAGAAAAGCGGCCGATCTGCAAGCGCTCGATCTGAATGACACGGTTCCGGGGTTGGTCAAAATTGTTACGCCTGAGGTAGTCAGGCGGGAGATCACGCTGCGCACCGTACTTGCGCCCGAGGCGTTGCCAGTACGAGCCGACCCGATCCATATGCAGCAAGTGATAATGAACCTCGTCATGAATGGCATCGATGCTATGGAGAACGAGCCCAGACCGCACAACTTGACCATACGAACCCGCCGAGATGCGGAGCGCGACGTCGCCGAGGTAAGGGTATCAGATTCCGGAACGGGCATTCGCCAGGAAGACTTGACGCACATTTTCGATGCATTCGTCACCACCAAGCCCCAAGGGACCGGGCTGGGGTTGCCGATCGCGCGCACGATCATCGAAAGCTACGGGGGCACCATCTGGGCAGAGAATCGCCTGCGCGGGGCGGTGTTTTGCTTCACGCTGCCATTGGCGAGCGCAGGTGCGGGATAAAGGGATCGAGACGAGCGGAACAGGCGACAAGGCTGCACACGAATTGTGGTACGGGGTCTCCGTCAAGTTCCAGTGGTGCTGTTTTCAGAACTGTCCCGGTTGAGCAGGTGGACCGGGCCAATCTGATCGCAGGTTGTTCGGGTTATTTCGATCGAACAAGTCTTGCCTTGTGACAAAGCCGCTCTTGGGAATATCAATCGATGGCGGGATTTTCCGAACATCATGGGGCGTCGCAACTTTCGTATGAGGGGTCTTCGCGAAAGCAATCGTCGGGAATGCCAAAGAACAAGATATGGCAAGTATCATTGCCTTCTTCATTGGGAAGCTCCTCGACGACCTCATGTTAATCCAGGTGGTCCCACGGTTGAGCGCGCTTTGTCTTCCATCCTTGCACTCGAACTCGGACCTCGCTCGATGCTGTCGGCAGGTCTAAAGGTCCCATGGGTCGACATCGCAAGGCTTGGCTTTGCATGAACAAGGCTTGGCTTTGCATGAAAAAGGCTGCCAACCGAGGCGGCCTTATTTCTTCGCGCCCAACAACTTGCCGCTAGATTTGTCGATCAGGTGACTCCCAACCGTAGCGGAAACCACCGCCGAGGTGTTGGTGCGGTCCTGCAACAACCTAGTAGCACGGTCGATAGGGATAGTATCCGCAGCGATATGCTCCGTAAGCTCCGGCGGCAGCTGCTCCCACTGCGGCAGCTCCGACACCTACCGCCACCCCACGGCGCACGGCTGCACCACGGTAAACGCCACCGCGATAGACGCCGCCGTGGTAAACGCCGACGCGACCAACCCCAACGCCCCTTCGATATGCGAAAGCGTCGGTTGAGATCGTCGCGATACACGCGATACCGACGATAACGGATGCGGCGAGCGAGACAATGATTCGGCTCGACATGACTAATCCCTTTCTCAGGCTGGTGACCAAGTTAAGCATAGGGAAAGCTCGGTGAGCCGACTATGCAAAAACGATCATGGCAGGCCGATTTGACGCGTCGCCCCACTGAATGGCGGCCCATCCCACTCGGCTGCGATCCGCTTCTCGTCGCAGAATTGGCCGACGTCCTTAGTCCTACAGGGATTTCGAACCGCCATTGCGTGATGCTTCTGCCAAACCGCGCGCGGCACGAGCCAAGGCGCTTTGCGCGGAAAAGCCGAGCGGTTCGGCGACTGCCGGCAGGGAGCGGGTTTGGCCGTCGATCAGGCGAACCACGAATTCCGCATTGCTGAATTCCGCATTGCGTGCCGACATATCGCAAAATGTCACGCTGCTGGCTGCGCGCCGCTGGTGACTCGTGCCCCGGTCGCAGCCCAAACGTTCGGCCACGTGCTCGAAGCGGGGTGAAAGTCATGCCATCCTACGCGGCGAGTTGATGGGCATTCTCGATCTTGCCGCTGGCCGCCGGAGGTCTCCCGGGCCTGGAGTTATAACAAACGCGCTTGCGCCTCCTCGATTTGAACCTACACCTCCACAAGATTCCTACACTTTAGGCGGACGATTGGAGAAAATATCGCAGATTTGGGTCGTGTGGGGAAAGGCGGTAGCGCTCTCCCGCTACCATCTTTCCC
>Ga0137415_10005496_pt1 | contig 12561 bp, 11 predicted proteins | sample CZODoug3_1_1_16f_FD_183082 | JGI IMG/M metagenome (GOLD analysis project Ga0137415, IMG submission 183082) | Vadose zone soil fungal communities from Angelo Coast Range Reserve, California, USA - CZODoug3_1_1_16fungal (Hybrid Assembly) | ecosystem: Environmental > Terrestrial > Soil > Vadose...
GCCTGACTTTGGCAAAGCGTATTACAATCTCGGCCGGTCGCATTTGACGCTTGGCAATCGCAATGCGGCGCTGGAACAGTACAATATCCTGCAAACACTTGATCCGGACTGGGCAGAGAAGCTTGATGGGCTGATTAACCCGTAACAGTCGGCAGACGGCAGGGGCAGTCAGCAGACAGGAGGGTCTTCAGGAAAACTTTTCTGGATGCGCAATCATACCGCCCAGCATGCGACCAACTTCTTCATAGCCTGCTACTAGTTCGAGTCGGCGCTTTTCCGATAGGTATTCACAGGCGGTAGCCAAATCCAGCCATACCTGAGTTTCAGTTGCCTCGCCATCCGCATCAGCCATCTTACTGACGAACATCTTCGGATAAAGCTTTTTGCGATAGCCCTCACCGATATTCGCCGGAACACTGCGTGATGATCGACGGATTTGATCGATTAACGAGTAAGTTTCTTCCTTTGGAAAATGCTTCGACTCCTTAAAAATCTCCATGGCAAGTTTGAAAGCTAGTTGATACGCCTTTAAGTCTCCGAACCCTTTCGCCGTTGGCATATTGGCCTCCTACTAGCGGTTTCAGGGTGATCACTTGAAACAATATCGGTTGCTCCTGACCGATCTGACCTGCTGACTGCTCCTGCTGACTGCTCCTGCTGACTGCTCCTGCTGACTGCTCCTGCCGACTGCTCCTGCCGACTGCTCCTGCCGACTGCTCCTGCTACTGCTCCTGCTACTGCTCCTGCTACTGCTCCTCCCAGCGACGATTAATCAGACTCGCGACAAACCCCGCGCCGAATCCGTTGTCAATATTTACTACCGTCACGTTCGACGCGCATGAATTGAGCATGCCCAGCAGCGCCGCTATACCACCAAACGACGCGCCATAGCCAATGCTTGTCGGCACGGCAATAACGGGCACGCTGACCAATCCGCCAACCACCGAAGGCAGTGCGCCTTCCATGCCCGCCACCACAATGGCAACGCGCGCACTTTGCAGCAACGAACGTTCAGCCAGCACGCGATGTATGCCGGCCACACCGACGTCCCAAACGCGCTTCACGCGATTTCCCATTGCTTCCGCGGTTAAGGCGGCTTCTTCCGCGACTGGTATGTCGCTGGTTCCGGCAGTCACTACAACTATTTCACCAACGCCGCGTTCAGTCTTATCTTTTTGAATTCTTATGAGGCGTGCCGTCGCATGCCATTCCGCTTCAGTAACGATGTTGCGCACTTCTCCAAACGTGCCTTCGTCTGTATGGGTCACGAGAACGTTGGGAGCATGTTGCAGCAGCCGCTCAACTATGCCGATAACTTGTTCGCGCGTCTTTCCGGCGCCGAACACTACTTCCGGAAAACCCTGACGCGTCGCGCGCGCGTGATCGACACGCGCGTAGCCGATGTCTTCATAGTGAAGGTTTTGAATGCGACTGACCGCTTCGCTCGTTTCCAGCTCTCCCGCGCGATGCGCCGCCAATAGTTGTTCCAGTGCGGTCAGGTTCATTAAGAAAAGCACTCGTTGGGTCGTGAATTAAGGGGGGCATTCTAGCATTCGCCAGCGAAGCATTCGAAATGAGCTTGCTTGCACGGGATTCGACCGCCAAGTAAGATTCAAACAACGAAAGATTTTAAGAGATAGTTGAACGTCAACGGCCACTAGACCCCATGACTGCTCTGCTCAGAAATGTTCGCGTTACGCTCGAGATGATAAAGATCGAGCACACGCTGTTTGCACTTCCGTTTGCTTTTCTAGGGGCAGTGCTGGCCGCCAATGGACTGCCATCAATCAGACAAGTTTTTTGGATCACCATCGCGATGGTCGGTGCTCGCTCGACAGCCATGGCCTTCAATCGCATCGCCGACAGAGATTACGACGCGCAAAATCCACGCACGCAAACTCGCGCTATCCCGGCGGGACTTTTGTCGGTTGGTTTTCTCTGGATGTTCACTTTAGTTTCCGCAGCACTCTTCTTATTGGCTGCAGCAATGCTGAACCGGCTCACATTGCTGCTGGCGCCCATCGCGCTGGTGAGCGTCATGCTTTATTCGTATTCGAAACGATGGACCTTGCTTTCTCATTTGTTTCTTGGTTGGTGTTTGTCGATTGCGCCGGCAGGCGCCTGGATAGCGGTGCGCGGCCATCTGGACAGCCCAGTGCCGCTCTTGCTCTCGCTGATAGTGCTGTTGTGGACCAGCGGCTTCGACGTCCTTTATGCGTGCCAGGATTATGAGTTTGATTTGCGCGCGGGCTTGCACTCGATTCCGAAACGATTTGGCATTGCCAGTTCGTTGCTGATCGCGCGACTCTTTCACCTTTGCGCGTTCGTTGCGATTCTGGCTTTATACTGGATTACGCAGCTTGGAGCTTTTGCTCTCGTGGGTGTTATTGTCACGGCCGCCTTGCTTGTCTATCAGCATCGCCTGGTGCGCGCCAATGATTTGAGCAAACTAAACGCGGCATTTTTCACTACTAACGCCTTTGTAAGCGTCATTCTGTTTGTGACATTTGGAGGTGCGGTTCTCTTGAGGGCTTTTTCATGAACTTTTCACACGACAAGAATTTGGTGGCCATCGCACAGAAAGTTGAAGCAGGCGAGCGTCTGACTTTTGCAGATGGGGTCGCCTTGTTTGCAACCGATGACCTGCCTTCACTGGGCAAACTCGCGGATAGTGTTCGGCGCCGCAAGCACGGGCGCACCACTTATTTCAACGTAAATCGTCACTTCAATCCCACAAATGTTTGTTACGTCGATTGTAAATTTTGCGGCTTTTATCGCACCCCGCGACAGCCCGACGCCTACACCCACAACATCGACGATAGCCTGCGCATCGCCGGGGAAGCTGTGAAGGAAGGCGCAACTGAACTGCACATCACAGGTGGACTGAACACCAAGCTGCCGTTTAATTATTTCACCGATTTGCTTTCCGCGCTGAAGCAGCATTATCCGCAACTTCATTTAAAAGCCTTTACGATGGTCGAGCTTGACCACTTCGCGCATTTCTACAAGCTGAGCGACGAAGAGGTAATCGAAAAGTTGATCGAGGCAGGCCTGGATTCCTGCCCGGGTGGCGGTGCTGAAATCTTTCGCGAGCCGACGCGCTCAATGATATGCGCGCATAAATGCGACGCGGACCGCTGGTTAGAGTTGGCAGGCAAGGTGCATGCGGCGGGCTTGAAGACAAATGCGACGATGCTTTACGGACATATTGAATCGATTGAGGACCGCGTGGACCACTTGATTCGTTTGCGGCAACAGCAGGACAAGTCTGGCGGTTTTCAGTGTTTGATACCGTTGGCGTTTTATCCGGAAAACACCCAACTTGCGCATTTGTCAGGGCCTTCGGCTGTTGACTCGCTTAAGACAATGGCAGTTTCCCGCCTGCTGCTCGACAACTTTGAACACTTGAAGGCCTACTGGGTGATGCTTGGGAAACGGCTGGCGCAAGTGGCGCTGCACTTTGGCGCCAATGATATTGACGGCACCATTACTGAAGGCGGTGAACTAAGCGAAAGCTACTCGATTGAATCAAACAATGAGGTGAAGATGTCGCGCGATGAGATCGTTACCTTGATCGAAGACGCCGGCTTTACGGCCGTCGAGCGCGATACGGTTTATAACCCGGTTGAGCGCCGTAACGTCAGCCTCGTCTAATCATACATCCACTCCGAAATACGATTATGTCAACGCTAATTGAAACACGCACAATAACTGTCGCCCATTCACCAGACTCCGACGACGCTTTCATGTTTTATGGTCTGGCTACTGACAAGCTGGATACGGGCGAGCTGAAATTTACACACGTCCTGAAAGACATTCAAACCTTGAATGAAGAGGCCTTGCGCGCCACATACGATGTCACCGCCGTCAGCTTTCATGCCTACGCGTACATCAGTGATAAATATTTGCTGCTGCCGCATGGAGCGTCGATTGGCGACAACTATGGCCCGGTTCTGGTCTCAGGCCGACCAGCAAGACCTGAAAACATCTCGAAACTAAGGATCGCTGTGCCCGGTACATTAACCAGTGCCTTCCTCGCGCTGAGAATTTTCAATCCGGAATTCCAATACGAAGTTGTGCCTTTCGATAAGATTATCGACGCGGTAAAGAGTGGAGATTGCGACGCCGGCCTTTTGATTCACGAGGGACAACTGTTCTATGAATCACTTGGTCTTCACAAGGTATTGGACTTGGGTGAGTGGTGGCACGAACGCACGGGCTTGCCGTTGCCCATGGGCGGCAACGCGATCCGTCGTGAGTTGGGCCCTGAGATCATTCATCAGGTTTCCGACTGTTTGCGCGAAAGCATTCGCTTTGCGCTCGACAATCGTGAAGACGCTCTTCAGTACGCAATGCAGTTTGCCCGAGACATGGATACTTCGCTCGCCGATCGCTTCGTTGCAATGTGGGTCAACAATCTAACTCTCGATTACACCGAACGAGGTCGCGAAGGTGTACGCAGGTTTCTGACCGAGGGATTTGAGCGGGGCATAATCGCGAACCGTCCGAACATCGAATTCGCGAGTTGAGTTGGAGCTGCAGCTGGGGTGCGCGCGGCGGTTATTAGCCACCCCGCCCAGAAGGGGTGACTCCCGCCGCGCACATCATCGGTTCAAGGCTGGCGATCAGGCTCCTCCCAAAGCTTGACCTAAACGTCTTTCTCCCATGTAGCAACGCGGCCGCTCAGCGTTGCATATGCGCCTTCGCGCTATTGAGGTCCATGGAAATTTCGACGTTGCCACGTCCCGACGTGAGGACTTTACAATCTCCCGGAAGGCCCGATCATGAGTCGACGGACCGAGTCTTTTTCAAACTGCCCGGCGTCTTCAAGAAGCGCTGGAATTCGCCTGCGATGCCGTGTAAAAATCGTAAAAATCGATTAACTGATTCTACTGGGAGCACATTACATCACTTGCATGAAATTTTGCAATAAGAATCGGGGAAGTCCGGAGACGCCGTTTACCGCTTAGAAGTAGGTGGCAACACGACTTTATTCCAAGGCCATCTGAGAGGGGTAATTTTTGGATTGCTCCGTCTGGTTCTCACTCAAGGATTTATAGAAAAATGCATAGAAAACCCCAGGTAAAGGCCCTTAAGTTTATGGCTCTGCTGATTGGCCTCCTACTATTAGCGTTGCCGGCGTTCGGGCAGGTTTTGTCTACCTCTGCAGATCTTCCGCCAGCAGAAGTGGACCGCATAATCAATACGTTCACGGCTAAGGAAAGTCATTTTCGTAAGGCCCTTAACGAGTATGCATTCAAGCGAGATGCGGTGTTGCAGAGTCTGGGAATGGGCGGCCAGGTAACCGGCGAATATCACCGCATTTCTTATTTCACCTTCGACGATTCCGGTAATCGATTCGAGAAAATCAGCTACTTTCCGATGCCATCGTTCGGCGGCTCCGTTACTCAGGAGGATCTTGAGGACCTTGGTGGAATCCAACCTTTTGCGTTGGAGCCTTCGAAAATCCCCCAATATGATTTTAAATATGTCGGCAAAGAAAAAATTGACGAACTAAGCCTCTACGTGTTCGATGTCAGTCCGAAAGTGATGCCTGACCCGAAAAAAACTAAGGAACGATTTTTTAAGGGTCGCGTTTGGGTGGAAGATCAGGACTTTCAGATTGTGAAGACCAAGGGAAAAGGTGTTCCGGAAACAAAGAACAATAAATTTCCTACCGTTGAAACTTACCGCGAACAAATCGACGGACGTTATTGGTTTCCGACGTATTCTTACGCTGACGATGAGTTGATTTTCGAGAGCGGCGAATCGCTGCATGTTCGCATGCAAGTTCGCTACTCGGATTTTGTAAAGGCGAGCGCCAAGGTGAAAATAATTGAGATTGAGAATCCCGACGCGCCCCCAAAAGAAACTAAACCTGTTACGCCGCGGCCGCGCAAACCCTAGTGCAGTAGCGCCGGCTTAACTCGAAAATCCCAATTCGTCGCCAATCATGGTGTGCACGCGTTCAAGCAGTTGCTTGACCTCCTCATCGCTGGAAACTCCGGCGGTCGATACTGGCGGAAGTATAACCATTTCGATCGTTCCTGATCTCGCTTCACCGGTTCCCTTGCCCATCAAGTAATCCGTGTTTCTGATTGCGACCGGCACGATCGGTACGCGTGCCTGCGCAGCCATGTAGAACGCGCCTTTCTTAAAGGGGAGAAAGTCGCGCGGCCGGGCGCGAGTACCCTCCGCGAAAACACCGAACGATCTGCCGGAACGAATGCGCGCGGTGGCCGCTTCCGTGGTCTGCAATGCGCGCTCGCGATTAGAGCGATCGATAGCCATGACGTTTACATAACCCATACCGTATCCAAGAATCGGCACCTTCAGTAATTCCTTTTTTGCCAGCAGTCCGAGGCGCGGCCCGGCGTAAGCAAAAAGAGTAGCGGTATCCAAATACGAACGATGGTTCGAGATGAAGACGTAAGTTTGATTTGGATCAATATTTTCGTTTCCAGTTACCCGCACCTTCATGCCACTCAAACGCAGCCAGTTGCGAGCACCAAAAAGCGCCCAGGGATAAACGAGCTCATGATTACGCGTCAACCAAGCCACTAACAGCACTGGCGGAGCAAAGATGAGCAGAAGCGCCGCCGCAACGCATAGTGACCACCAGTAATGTAGACGTCGAAGCATGGGCATCTGGCGGATTATGATTCCGAGCGGCAGATAATCGCACACTTTCGCTTTTCCGGGCGACCGAAGGGCAGTTAGCGACTGCATCTGGATAATCGCAGATTTCCACGAGTAACTTCTCCGCCTTGCTTCAACCGCATCAGTAGCGTTATCTTTGCGTCGCCCAATCTCTCCTCCGGCCGCATCCGTGGGGCCAACATTCGAAGCATCTAATCCGGTCACTGCGCATCCAAGTCAGGTGGGCACAGCCACGCGTTAGCATCGAATCAGGAGTCCAGTATGAAGAGAATTTCTCTAACCTTACTTGTTGTTTCGCTTTTCGCGGTTTTTGGCGCAGGCCTAACTGCGCAAACGCGAGCGCGCCGGGTTGGCGAAAACTCTGCCCGAACAGGCAGCACTGCCCCGCCCGCTTCGCGCCCGCCGGTCCTCGGGGGCGCAAACCGTACTAATAATTCGCAACAGTCTGGGCAGACTTCAACCGCCGAAGGACCGGAAGAAGTTGAGGCAGGCGACGTCATCAAGGTGAATACTACGCTGGTTACACTGCCCGTCAGCGTGATGGATCGCTCCGGACGATACGTTCCAAACCTGCGCAAAGAAGATTTTCGACTTTGGGAAGATGGTGTCGAACAGCAGGTCGCGTTTTTCTCTTCTGTTGATAAGGCTTTTTCCGTTGTGCTGATGTTGGACACCAGCGGTTCGACTCGTTTTCGTCTCGAGGAAATTCAGGATGCAGCCATCGCGTTCACAAACCAACTGCGGCCGGACGATCGAGTGATGATCGTTTCGTTTGACGATCAGGTACGCGTGCTATCTGAATTTACCAGTGACCGGGGTCGCTTGCGCGATGCGATCCGTCGCACCCGCCCGGGCGACGGCACCAAGCTCTATGAAGCGGTCGACATGGTCATGAACCAGAAACTGAACAGTGTTTCCGGTCGCAAAGCGATCGTGCTTTTCACTGACGGCGTTGACACCACCAGTCGCCATGCCACTTATGCCAGCAACGTGCGCGACGCAGAAGAGCTGGATGCGCTGATCTATCCCGTGCAATACGACACCTACATGGATATGAACAACGGCGGCGGCGGGTGGCCCGGATCGAGCCGAATGCCGAGCTCGCCCGTAGGCGTGTTGATTCAAATTCTGGGCGGAATCAGTCGCGGTGGCGGCGGCCCCGTAAACGGCGGCGGTGGCGCGGGAACAAGCAGGCACGACTATGAGGTTGGCAACCGCTACCTGCACGACCTGGCCGACAAAACGGGAGCGCGGAGTTATCAGGCAGACTCAACGCAAAACTTGAGTTTCGCTTTCGGCAATGTCGCTGAAGAATTGCGGCGCCAGTACAGTTTAGGTTACTACCCGAAGCGGCCGGCCCAGGCAGGCGAGCGACGACAGATCAGAGTACGGGTTAATCAACCCAATCTGGCCGTACGCACGCGCGACAGTTATATATTTAATCCTTCGGGCGCGGTTGACAGTACGGCGCAAAGAACGGCGCCTGTGCAGCAACGAAAATTTGCAAATGAGGGACCAGCCAATTTGGCAAATCGTTAAATTCTGCGAAACAACACTGGCGGAATTATTTTAGGGCGGGAAACGTGACAGTGAAAACTGCGCCATTCTCGCCCTCGCGGTTTTTGGCTTCGACGTGTCCGCCATGCAGCTCGGCGAGGTGCCTCACGATCGCGAGGCCAAGGCCAAGTCCACCGTGCGTTTTTGTGGTGCCGCTTTCAGCCTGCGTAAATCGCTCAAACGCGTGCGGCAAAAACTCCGGCTTTATCCCCGGGCCCGTATCGGCAATCATTAACTTTGCAAACGAATTTTCCTTCAACAACGAGATCTCGACTACGCCTCCGTCAGGTGTAAACTTTACGGCGTTGGAAAGCAGGTTCCAGGCGACTTGCTGCAAACGGTTGGCATCGCCATTAACGATCAAACCAGCCGAATTGTTATTTGTAATTATTCTTATTTCTTTCGCCTCGGCCGCCGGACGAACAACATCGATTGCAGCATTGACAACATTCAATAGATCGGTTGGCAGGTATGTTAGGTGCAACTTCCCGGTGATGATTCGCGAAACGTCGAGCAGGTCGTTGACAATCTGGGCTTGTGACCAGGCATTCCGTTCAATGGCTTCAAAGGCGTGCGCTGAAGTGTTTTCGTCCAACTGGCCCGAACGCAGCAAGCGCGACCAACCAACGATCGCATTCAGCGGGGTTCGCAGCTCATGAGAAGTGTTGGCGAGAAATTCATCCTTGAGCCGGTTGGCTTCTTCGGCTTGCGCTCGGGCCTCGCGCTCGCGCAGCAACAATTCACTGCGTTCCTTTTCTGCGTTGATCACGCGCGTTACATCCATGGTTACGCCTCGCATGCCAACAGCTTCGCCCTTCTCATCACAGACAACCACTGAATACGCGTCCACCCAAACCTCTCGTCCATCTTTGGTGAGCCAGCGAAAGCGACTGATGCCGCCTCTACGGGTGGCAAACTTCTGAACAGCTTCGGCTGCGGCGCGTTCCTTGTCCTCGGGATGAACGATGGTCAGCCAGAAGTTTGGCGTCGACAGCCACTCGTGCTGGCTGTAGCCGAGCATCTCTTCGACGTAACCACTGACAAAGTTGATGCGCTGATTGGCCGCGTCCGGCTGTCCCCAGGCTTCCCAGACCACGCCCGGAACATGGGCCACGATATCTGCGACTCGCTCGCGCTCTAACTCCATCTCCGCGCGCAAGCTGAGTTTTTCTTCTTCGGCTTTTCTTCGTTCCGTGATCGCTGCATGGAGTGCCAGCGCCGTCAACGTGCTGGCGCCTACAAAAAGTAGCAGCAGCAAAAGAGATTCGTTTGCGGAAGCTTGAATGAATGGCCCAAAGCCTCGCGAAGTGCCCCACACCGCAATGCCGGTCAGAAGCAATATTGCCGAGCACAGAAAGCGCTGATCGAAACGCAGCGCCGCCCAAACAAGAAACGGCAGGCACAAGTGTTCTATTGGGTAGTCCTGCTGCCGGCCCAGTATCCAGCCGGAGAAAATACTCATCGAAACGACAAACAGAAGAGCCAGAAGGAGACTTCCTTCAACCAGAACTCTTCGCCGATTGCTGAACTCAGCTCGTGACGTCCAGGAAATTAGAAACGGAGCGACCACCAGCGCGCCAAAGCCGTCGCCTAACCACCACGTCAGCCACAGGCCAGTAAAGTTGGACCAGAGCGCCGCGCCGCCCAAACACAAGCTCAACGTCCCAATCGTCGCACTTACCGCGGGACTTAACACAACAGCGAACAGGACGAATTGCAACACTCCGGCAATCGAAGCAAACGTTTTATAGGGAGGTTGCATGCGCCTCAGTAAATACCAGGCAGTTAAAGCTTCCAGAGTATTTCCAAGGGCTATGCCCGCCGCCGTGGCAAGGGAAACGTGGGTAAGCAGATTTGCGCCAAAGGCGCCCAGCAAAATGGCGGGCCAGAATTTTTTACCGAGAACAAGTAATGCCGCTATCGCGACACCCGTTGGAGGCCAAACAGGAGAGACGTTTGTGTGAACCGAGGCCAGGCTCAGGCCGAATTCAGCAGCGGCGAAATAGACGATTGCGACAACAAGCGCGACCAGTGCGTTCTGCGGGGTTGTAAGTCTTAGTCGGGTCAAGATTTCGTTCGCCGAAGGATCGGATTCGGGGGAACCAAACCATGGGGGCGATGATTATAGCCGAGCGTGCCGTGCCTTCTCAACGAGTAAGATCCGAAGCGTTCACTACGGACAAATCAAATCCAGCAGAGGTGCTGGCCGGGATTCTGACATAACAGATCAAGTGAGGCGTTCTCGCGAAAATACAACCTTAATTATTAACGGTAATGTCCGCTGCCGTACAGACCGCGACGGAAATTGCTTATATGAGTCGTATATCACGGCACGCTTGGCCCAGGCTTCTGTGCTTTTGCGGTCAAAGGAAATGCATAACAGCCGCCTTGGGCGTTGCCGATTGTAAAGAGCGAGCTCAGATCCCCTCTTAGCTGGAGGTTTCAGCTTTGTCGAGCAAAACTAGCATCCTTTACCTCGAGGATCATGAGGACACGCGCGACTTAATCCGGCTTGTCCTGGAATATCGGAACTACGACGTTGCCACCACCGCTACGGTCGCCAGTGGCCTGACTCTGGCGCGGTCACGGCATTTCGATCTCTATTTGTTAGATTCGCGCCTTCCCGACGGTTCTGGTTTGGATTTTTGTCGAGAACTGCGTGGGTTTGACTCCCTCACGCCGATACTCTTTTACTCGGCGGCCGCGTCCGAATTAGATAAGCAAAGCGCCCTGGCTTGCGGCGCACAAGGCTATCTAACCAAGCCCACCTCGTACGAAGATCTATGCGCGCTTGTCAAAAGTCTCATACTTGACTCCCATCAAATGACCCTCGTAACGAGGGCCTAGTATCCTCGCCCGCCCAGAAAAATTTTTGCATTTACTGTTGCAAGCGCATCGCTCAAGCTGTATAAAGTCGGCCAACTGGGTGATGGCTGGATGCCTCACCCCGGTATAGCTAATTGAGTCTTCAGATTCTTAGCTGTGCGAGAGAGCGGCGGCGGGGTGAGGACGTTGCCGCTCTATTTTTTTTGTTTGCGGCCTTTCGTCCTGAGCGAAGCTCATTTTGCCTTACCACTCAAGCTCTTCTTCAACACGGCGACCAAGTCGATCACTTTGGCTGGTTCTCGCTCTTCAGTTTCCACTTCGACGACGTTGCTGCGCTTTTTCTCTTTCTTCTTAACGAGTTTAAGCAAAGCTTCGGCCTGTTCATCCTGAAGCTTCGCGCCGCTAAACTCCTTTTTTGACCTGCTGCTTATTAATTTCTCAAACTTGCGCACACTCGCCGCCGGGACCTTTTTCTTTTTCGGCAGGCCAACATCTGCCGGAGAACGAAGCTCGTCCACAAAGCGCATCGTTTCCGCTCGTAAAAGTCCGTGATCGGAAAAAATTGCCACCAGATATTCCTTACCGCGCATGACAAAGGTGGCCAGGCCGGCAAATCCGCTTTTTGCCATTGTCTCGGCAAGCAGTTTATATGCCTTTTCGGAACCGCTTTCGGGAATCAAGAAATAGCCGCGCTCGAAGTGAACTGGGGGAATGGAATCTTCTTTAACAAAGCGCGTCAGCTCGATGTCGCGGGTCTTCTCGGGTGCCAGCCGCTCCAACTCCTCATCCGTGACCACGACGTATTTTCCTTTTTTGAATTCATAACCGCGTACCAGCTCGTCCGCATCAAGATCTTTCTCTGTTTTTTGTGAATAGTAGCGGCGCTCCAGCGGCGCTCCCTCGTCGGAAAGCATGCGCAGCGATGGGCGGCTCGACTTGTTTGCGGGAAATAAATTCACCGGTACGCTAACGAGCCCGAAGGTAAGTGTGCCCGACCAAAATGGCCTCATTCTTGCCGGCTCGTTGTCAAGCGACTCGACTCTTTTTGTTGCTCTCTTAGGCAGCGCGTTTCTCCTTCTTTAGCGATTCCAGACTCTTGGCAAGCACGCTGTCGAGCGAGGTCGTCTTGCGTTTTGTTTTCACAACCCGCAGCTTCGGCGCATGGCCCTTCGCTTTGCGCTCGATGAATTCCATCACCCGCTTGCGATACTTGTCTTCAAACGCTGCGGCATTGAATTCTCCCTCGAGCATGCCAACGAGCTGTTTCGCCATGTTTAATTCCTTCGCTGAAGGTGCGCGGCCTGCGGGCTTTGGCAATTCGCGCGCGGAGATGACTTCCGCCGCATTTCTCAACGTGCAAAGAACCAGGTAGCCATCCTGCGAACGTAGCGCACCAATGTATGACTTGTTGCGCATCACCCACCGCGCGATCCCCTCGCGCTCGCTCTTCTCCAGCGCTTCCGCCAGCGCAAAGTAATCCTGCTCATTGCCGTCTGGTCCAAGGTAGTAGGGCCTTTC
>Ga0137415_10005498_pt1 | contig 12554 bp, 10 predicted proteins | sample CZODoug3_1_1_16f_FD_183082 | JGI IMG/M metagenome (GOLD analysis project Ga0137415, IMG submission 183082) | Vadose zone soil fungal communities from Angelo Coast Range Reserve, California, USA - CZODoug3_1_1_16fungal (Hybrid Assembly) | ecosystem: Environmental > Terrestrial > Soil > Vadose...
GAGGCCCAAATGTAGCGCGTGAAGGTGAAGTCGGCTTTCGCGACGCCGAAGAGCGACCCGCCAAGAATGCCCATGGCATTAGCCCAAATGGTGAGGCAGGGCAACATCACGGCCATGGCGATGAATTTCGGGGTGACCAGGAAATGCACGGGGCTGATGGCCATGGTTTCGAGCGCGTCGATTTCCTCGGTCACTTTCATGGTGCCGATTTCGGCGGCGAAGGCGGAGCCGGAACGGCCGATCACGACGATGGCGGTGATGAGTGGGCCGAGTTCGCGAGACATGGAGATGGCCACGGCGGCGGCGACGTAGCTGATGGCGCCGAAGCGGCGGAGTTCGTAGGCCGCCTGAAGAGCGAGGATTAAGCCGATGAAGAAAGTGATGAGGGAAAGAATGGGGAGAGCGCGGACGCCGACGTCGAGGGCTTGCGAGACGGCGCGCTGAAAGCGGATGGGTTTGCCTTGGAAGGGAGCAACGAAGGTGTAGTAAGCGGCGCGGCCACTGAGGGAAGCGAGTGAACCGAGGTAGGCGAGGCCGTTGGTTACCGAACCGCCGACTTGGGAGAGCAATTCCATGTTGTACTCTGCACGACCACAGTCAAGGTGAAGTCCTTGGGACCGGGAAAAGAGACCGGACCCTGAGGATGACACCCGCTACAGCCGAAGCATAGATTCAGGAGGACAAGGCCTGATCTTCGTTGTCGTAAACTTCAAAAATCTTCAGCAGCCGCGAAAGTTGCAGGACCTCGCGCGCGGAGGGGCTCAGGCCGAACAGGATGAAACGCGAATTGACGTCGCGGCTGGCCTTGAGGCCCTCGACTAGTGAGGCAACGCCGGAGCTATCGATATAGCGGACCTTGCTAAGATTCATGACCACGCGAGGGGTACGCTTTTCGCGAACTTCGCGTAGAAGAGCTTTGCGGACCTCCGGCGAGTTGGCCAAGTCGATGTCTCCCGAGACGTCGAAAATCGTGGTGTTATCGGTATGCCGCGCGGAAATCTGCACGGAGCCTCCTTTGGGCAATCAAGAACTGCGCGACTGCGTCGATGGCTGGAGGTACTTGACCAGCCGAAACTGATTGGTGCCGCCCGCCCGCTGATACTCCACGGTATCCATGCTCTGGCGAATAAAATGCAAGCCCAGGCCGCCGGGCTTGATTTCGTCGAGACGGCGGCCACGCAACTTTGCGGGGTCGATCGCGGGACCCTGGTCACGGAGCAAAATCTCAAGACCATCGGCGCTCTGGGACGCGCGAGGGCGGACGCGGCTGCAATACACTTCGATAGGTTGATCGGTCCGTCCGTCATAGCAGTGGCGCATGATATTGGTGAGAGCTTCGTCCACCGCGCGAGTGACGGAACGGCGATCCGGCGGAGAGAACCCGAAGACCTCAGTGAGGCGTTCGAGCGCGCCACGCACGACGCAGAGCAGTTGGGGATCGCTGTGCAATTCGAGCTTCAGCAAAAATCCGTCATCCGACGCGGGGCTTACGCTTTTTGTATCACGCTGACGCATAAGAAGAAAGGACCGGTGGCATAGTGGCGCCTGAGGCACGGGACAAGAGCATGAGGATAGACGCAAAGGGAGAAAAAAGAAATGGGCTAGTGTTTGGCTGCCTGTCACAGGCTCGACGACGAGGGAAAGACAACGCCGAGACGAGAGACGCAAAAGCGCAGAGGAACGCAGACACGTTGAGGAGCGGTGGTAGACTATCGAGCTATGCGCGTACTCCTGTTGAATCTGAATTCGGAGACGAATGAACTGGTAAGCAGCGCCCTTGCGGGCCAAGGCTACGACGTCACGACCGAATCCGGGCTGACCGTGGACGAGGTGCTCGCGCTTTCACCCGAGGTACTGGTTACCGAGGCTTCGCCGACCGATTTGAGTTGCTGCGGGATGATTTCGCAGTTGAAGGCGCGGTCAGACACGCGCGGGTCGGTGCGGATTCTGATGGTTGTGCGCGGGGGAGCGCTGGAACGAGCGCGGGCATTGGATTTGGGCGCGGATGATGTCATCACGTTTCCGTTCGAAGGAATGGAGTTTGCCGCGCGGGTGCGCACACAGTTCCGGGAGCGGCAGCCGGAAGAAGATTTGAAGACGATGTTGAAGTATGCGGTGCAGCGCGAACAGATGGCGGACATCGCGGTGGAATCCCTGAGCGGCGGGGCGGTCGGCAAGCACCGCTTCTGGTTGATACCGGCGATTTTTGTGGTGAGCGCGGCGGCGATTCTAGCGGCGGCTTTTATTGTGATCACCATGGGACGGAGCCAGAGGGAAACGCTGCGACTGCGGGCGGACATTGCGCGGCTGAACAGCGGGCTCGGCTTGCACGATCAACTTTTGCAGCGCACGGAGCAGGCGCGGAGTTCGCTGGATGCGAGCGCGAAATCCGACTCTGCTACGCGCAATACCCTGCGGGCGCAGTCCGAAGATTTGCGCAAGAAGATGGCCACGGCGGAAGGACCGGATGCGCAATCGCTGAAGCAGCAACTTGTGGACACCCAAAAGCGGCTGAAGCTGCTGGAAAACGAAGGGAAAATCGCCGAAACGATTGTGCACAGTTATGGGCCGAGTGTGTGCTTGCTGCATGTGGTGGTGGAGTTTCTGGACAAAGAAAGCGGGAAGCCGATCCAGATTGCTTTGGACGCGATGGGCAAACCGCAGGTAGATGATAAAGGAATGGTGCGGCTGGACGCGGGTGGAGCGGGTCCACATTTGCAGATCGATGTGTTTGGCACGGGATTTTTGGTGCGGCGGGATGGACGGATTCTGACCAACCACCACGTGGCGGAACCATGGTGGAGCAACGATGAGCTGAAGGAACTGCTCGATCATGGGGCGGCAGCTTATGTTCTGTCTTACAAAGCCTATTTTCCGGGCAGCTCTGAGGGGATTTCGGCGAAGCTGGACAAGGTCTCGCCCAGCGCGGACGTCGCGACGCTGAAATTGGAGACGACTCCGCCGACGAACGCTGCGCTGCTGGAGCTGGATGAGCGCAGCGAGGCCAGCGTATCGGGCGAGCCCGTGGTGCTAATCGGATATCCGACCGGGATCGAGGGGATTTTGGCGCGAGCGGGAGCGGATGTCGCCCAGAAAATCGCGGATGGCACGCAGAATGTAAACCAAATGGTCTCGCAACTGGCGGCGCAGAAGCTGATACGGCCAACCACCACGCAAGGTCATATCGGCGACGTGCTGAAGGACAAGATTGTTTACGACGCGGCGACCACTTCCGGGGGGTCGGGCGGACCGCTGTTCAATCGCGGCGGGAAAGTGATCGGCGTGAATTTCGCGATACTGAAGGGATTTGGGGGATCGAACCTGGCAGTACCTGCGCGATATGCGACGGAACTGCTGAGGTAGGCTAAGCCAACAGTCCGAGAATCCTTGAGAGGCACCTCCGCTCGGCGTAGAATGGACTTGCAAGTCTAAAGTAGTCAAGTATTTGAGCGTTTGCGCGTTGCGCTACACCCACCCGGCGCAATCGGCACAGCCATGACAAACACTGCGCAGCACGGAAACCGCGCCCATGCGCGACGCAGAATGTCGCCCATCGGCTACGTGGAATTGGGACAGGAAAACGGGGGAATCCTCCTGAACCTGAGCGAAGGGGGACTGGCGGTGCGGTCGGCGCTGGCGCTGACCTCACGTAAGTTTGCCGAGCTTCGGTTTCAAGTGCCTGTGTCTCAAGGATGGTTGACGGCCAGCGGCCGCATCGTTTGGATAAGCGATTCGAAAAAGGAAGCTGGGATTCAGTTCACAGAATTGCCTGGAGAAGCGCGGCAGCAGATTCACGTGTGGGTTTCGGCGGAGGGCGAGTCCGAAAAAACCGGAGAGACGCTTCCAGGCTTATCCGAGGAAGGCCGGGAACCTTCCAAACAAATTCTTGATACGCCTGATCACGAGCGCGCAGGGGCTAGTGAACCGACAATCGTACGCGGCGCACGGACGCAGGAGGCGCAAACGCGAAGAGAACGGCCGCCGACGCTGGGGGAGGCAGTGGGCGTTGCGGCGGCGGGGCCACCAGCGCAGGGCTTTCGATTCACGGATTATTCAATGTTTGCAGCAGAACCGGAAAAAGAAGGAGCCTGGATTGAGCCGACGCGGCATCGAAAAGGGCGGGGTGGCACAGCGCTGTTGGTTCTTTTGGTCGCGGCGCTGTTCTTTACGTTGGGTTCGACCGTTGGGCGGGGAAGCTTAGACCGTTGGATTGCTTACCTTCGAGACGCCGCGGACAATCAGCTGGCGCCGCCGCCAAAGGTGACGCCGCCAGCCCCGCCAGAGCAGGCTGACGCGGCTGGAGCTGCCGCGGATCAGGAGGACGCGAAGAACGCGCCAGACGGGGATCAGGCAAAAGCGGAAGCAGGTGCGAATCCGACTTCCGGGCCCGTGGCGAATTCGCAGGTTGCCAATACGCCCGGCACAGAGGAGAAAGTCGACGCGCTTAAGGGCACAACTGAGCCAAGAGGCGGCTCGGCGGCCGGAGGGAGCGCAGCGGATTCCACGGCCCGAAGCGCAATAGTTCCGGGTACCAATGAATCGCGGCCAGTACGTACCGCTGAAAACGCGACGCCCCGCAACAGCCGCGAAATGGACGCTGAGCCAGGCGGGATGGCCCCGAAGCACTCAATTCTGGTAAACCCGCCGGGGCCGGGGGGCCGGCCTTTCTACGTCAATCTTCCAGGGGAAGCAATTAGCGCCTCTCCAGCAATTGCCATCACTGCGCGAACAACTTTGGAAATCCTCCCGAGCGCATCTGGCCGATCCGAGCGAGTGGTCATTGGAAAACTGATATCGCACAGCACGCCTTTTTATCCTGTCGAAGCCCGCAAACAGCGTATCGAGGGAAGCGTGGAGTTGAAGGCGCGGGTAGGGCGCACGGGCCAGATTATTGGGGTGACGCCGGTGAGCGGGCCAGGCCTGCTCGCGTCAGCGGCAACGGCCGCGGTGCGCGAGTGGCGCTATGAACCTACGTTCATCGACGGGGATCCGGCGGAGACGCTGGCGGACATTACTGTCGTTTTTCGATTGCAATAGCGGCGGCCTGCCATCTTCAGAATTCGCACGGAATCATCACCCATCTAGAACGCTACTTCGCGCCCTCAACTTCGCTGGAACCCAGCAGCGCCGAATCCTTCGGAAACTCCTCGCCCCAAATGTAATGGTTGAACCAGTCCAGATTCGCCTGCATCACCGCGCGATTCGATTTGGGCTTTGTGATTGGGTGTCCGAAGCCGGTGTAGAGAATCAGTCTCGATGCTACATGCTGGTCCTGCAGCCCGCGATACAGTTCAAAGCTATTCGGCGGGGGCACGCGTTTATCCGCGCTGCCCACTTGAATTAGCGTCGGCGTTTTGGCCTGCTTGATCGCCGCCATCGGCGAAGTCTTCTGATAAATCTCCGGATCATCCCACGGCGTCGCGCGCAGATATTGCCGGGTGAACGGAGTGATATCCGTGTTCACGTAATACGTTCGCCAGTCGCTGATTCCCGCCCCCGCGGAAATGGCCTTGAATTGATCGGTGTGCGTTGTCAGAAACGCCGAAATGTATCCTCCCTGCGACCATCCCATTGATCCCAGCTTCGTGGCGTCGACAATCCTCCGCGCGATCAGCAAGTCCACCCCGCTCATCACGTCCCACATGTCCCCTTCGCCCAAATTTCGCACATTCAACGCGCGGAATGCCGCTCCATATCCCGCACTCCCTCGATAGTTCGGCTGCAGCACCAGCGCGCCCTTCGACATTAAGATCTGGATCGGATAGTACGTGTCCCCGGCCGAGAGCGTCGCTTGCGAGATGCCTGTCGGCCCCCCATGAATTACCACCAGCAACGGGTACTTCTTCGAGGCATCGTAGTTCGCCGGCTTCCGCAGTATCCCCTCGATCGTCGCGCCATCCTTGCTCTTCCAGGAAATTACTTCCGCGCTGCCCAGGTTCCAATCCTTGACCTGCGCCGTCACGTCCGTAAGCTGCCGCGGAGCGAATTTCTGTGCGCCCGAAACGAATACTTCCGTCATATGCGTCGCGTCTTGCGCCGCGATTCCCAGCGTCTTGAAATCTTTCGTGAATGACACGTCGTCGAGATAATACGCATCCGGCGCGCTGATGCGCGCGATTTCCTTCGTCTTTGGATTCACCCGGAAAAGATGTGCTGACGTCTTTTGCAACCCTTCGAAATAAATCCCATCCGGTCCCCAGTCCGCAATCCGCGGATTTTCATCAAATTGCGCGGTCAGATCCTGCACGTCCCCGGGTTTGGCCGCCGGTTGCGCAAGCACCCGCTCCACGTCCACCACGGCAATGTGCCCGTTCGCGTAGTAGAAATAAGGCTGTGCCAGTGCCGTGGCAAACGCTATCTGCTTCCCGTTTGGCGAAAAAATCGGATCGTTGTCCGGCCCGTCCAGCGCGACGATCTTCCGCACCGCATTGTCCTGCCTCAGTTCCGTCAGATAAATATCTTCATCTCCTCCGAATGCCAGGATGGGGTTGTGCGTCGCCGCGAACGCGATGCGCTTCCCATCCGGCGACCACGCGAATCCGTTCACGTTCAGGCTCGCGTCATGCGTGAACTGCCGCGCCTTCGCTGGTGCTTGGTGCGCCTCCCCCTCCGCCGCGTCCACCACCCATAATTGGTTCTGCCGGTAATCTTCCTCAAACACTTCGTAGTCGCTGTACTTTTCCTTGCGTTCCTTCTCGCTCTTGCTTTCCGCGCTCGGCGCCGTAAACGCAATCTGCTTCCCATCCTTCGACCAGTGAAATCCTCCGATATCCGTTTCCTGCTGCGTCAACTGCCACGCCTCTCCGCCATCCGGTGAGATCACCCAAATCTGCCGCGCCGCCGGCTTCCCTTCCCCCTCTTTTTTCTCGTCTTTCCCTTCCTTCTTGTCGTCTTTCCCTTCTTTCTTCTCCGCGCCATCCGCCGGCGCAATCGCATTCGATTCCCGCTCCCCGATAAACGCCAACCACCGTCCATCCGGCGACCATTCCGGCGCGTCGCTCGATTTCTTTCCGCGCGTCAATTGAAAGCTCGCTCCCGTCGCCACGTTGACCAGCCAAATCTGCCGCACGTAGGCATTTTCCTTCCAATCCGTTTCGCGCACTCGATACGCGATAAATCTCCCGTCCGGAGAGATGCGCGCTCCGCCGATCACCTTCAAACTCAGCGACTCCTCCAGCGACGGCGTATGCTTCGTCTGCGCGCGCAGCACTCCACTGCAAAGAAACGCAAACGCTGCTACCGAAACCAACCGAACAAGTTTGTTCACGATGCCTCCCCTCGCTTGCTCCAAATTGCTTTGCTACAAAATCCGCCCGCCGCAAACATGACGCCGCGCCTCTGCAAAACGTCATCTACTTTTTCTCGCCGGACATCAGCCGCCGCTTGCCCTTGATCAACACATCCGCGGAGTCCGGACGCCCGTTCCAGAAGTCCAGCCGCACTCGCCCATCCGCCAGCATGTTCACCGTCGCCGGGACTGCGCTAGCCGTCAGGTACCACCCCTCCGGCAGCACGACGGCATTGCGCGGCCGCCCCAGGCTCCGGTCAAACACCAACTCATCTGCCTCCAACCGGTAACTTCCGACTGCCGTATACGTCTCCGAAATTCGCAACCTGATCGACTGCCCCTTCTTCACCGGCGTAAACCGTATCACCACCACCTGCGCCGTGGGTGCGACCGCCTCTCCCGCATCGATCTTCGCCGCCGCCAGCTCATCTCCGGTCATGATTTGCGTCGCAAGCTTTTCTCCCGTATCCAACACATACGCCGACGGTTCGGAAACCGTGCTGCCCGCGCGCACCACGTTCAGGTACTTGTCCACGCCCGGCCGCGACTCCGTATAGTCGTGATACAGACGGAAAGCGTGCGTCTCCGGTTCTTTTAGGAAATAAACGATGTCGCGATCCTGATGCGCCCGCTCCGAGAGCCGCTGCTTCTCCGTTTCCCCGGCGAACGGTGCTTCCCAGCTCACCGCTGTCGTCAACGGCCGAGGCACCGCAGCTGCGCCCGTCTGCGCGCCCAATCTTGCGCGCACCAGCAGTGGGACCTCTCCCGCGCTTCCATTCATGAAGCTCACCGCAGTCCGCCCGTCCGCCTCCGGCAGAACTTGCGACGGCACATTGCATCCAATCAACTCGTAACCCGCCGGCAGCACCACGCTATTCCTCTTGATGCCCATCGAGCGGTTAAACACAATCGCATCCCTGTCCCGGTAATAGCTCTTCGCATCCTTGTACGTCTTCAGAATCAGCAGCCGGCCCTGCCCGTCGTTCGGCACCGGCCGCGCCAGATGCACCTTGATGTAATTCGTCCCCGCGTCGGCATCCGCCATCAACGCGTCCTTCCGCGCCTCTTCGCCGCCCACAACTTCAAATTGCAGCGCTTCCCCGCTCATTGCGTCGTAGACAGCCTCATCGGTGGCCACGCTGCCCTTCCGTATCGGGTTGTAAAAATATTTTGCTCCGGCCGTCGTCGCCGTCACTTCATAACGAATCCGAAAGCTCGCGCTGTCGGGGGCCAGTAATTCGTACCGCGTATACTCATCCGTCTCCGTCTGTCGCGCGGCCGGACTCGCTGCGGTTGCTTCGCTTGCCTGCTGCTGCGCATGCAAAGCTTCACCTGGAATCAGCAACGCCACGCTTGCGCACGCCGCAATCCATTTCCTCACGTCGATCTCCTCAACCGCGAATGCCGCGCCCGCATCATACCCACCTCTGCCATGGAGTAAATACCAAAAGCACGGCGACGCATTTGCCGCTACAATCGGCATGAGTTTCTCATGCAGGCAGACTTCCGCATCCGTCCCGCCCTTCTCGCGGACCTTCCCGTCCTCCGCGCGCTCATCGACGCTTCTGTCCGCCAGCTCCAGGCCCGGGATTACACTCCCGCGCAAATGGAAGGCGCACTGACCACCGTCTTCGGTGTCGATTCGCAGCTCATTGCCGACGGCACCTATCTGGTTGTCGAGTATTGCCCAGCCGAATCGCCAGCGCAGGCGCTAGTCATCGCCTGTGGCGGCTGGAGCAAACGCAAGACCCTCTACGGCGCAGACCAATGGACCGACCGCCACGACGACCTCCTCGACCCTCGTCATGACGCCGCCAAGATTCGCGCTTTCTTCATTCATCCGGACTGGGCCCGCCGCGGCGTGGGCACTCTCCTCCTCGACGCCTGCGAAAACGCCGCAAAATCCGCCGGCTTTTCCCGCTTCGAAATGGGTGCCACGCTGACCGGCGCGAAACTCTTCCGCGCACGCGGCTATCTCCCCGTCAAGAATCTGGAAGTGCCGCTAGTAAACGGCGAGTCTCTACCGATTATTCAGATGGAAAAAGGGCCAACTTGAACGCGCGATCTCGTCGGTCGCTCGGTAGACGAATCCGAAGGCCCGGTGCTAACATTAACTGCGCTGCAGCTCGGTGGGGCCGTGGCGCAGTTGGGAGCGCGCCTCGATGGCATCGAGGAGGTCGTGGGTTCGAATCCCATCGGCTCCACTTACTTCTAAGTTTTTTCAATGACAATTGAATACCCTGCATTACGCGAATACACGGAAACTCGGAAATTGCGAGGAGTCCCTCAGTAAGTTCCGGGTACGCCGCGATCGAGCTCCCCTGACGCGCTCGGGAAGAGCGCGTAAACAAAACTCTTCAGAGTTTTTCAACTTGCGTTTGTGCCTCTCAGCGGTGGTTCCTGCTCGATCCAGGACCAGACATCCATGAGAAGGCGGCCACTTTGGACGAAAAGCGCGCGATCCAAACTTGCCGGTTTTTTGGCGGGCTCAGCCAAACACGTTTCCGCCGACCATTACCACCGCACTCTGGCCAAAATTAAAGAGGAAGTCCAATATTAGACCAAACCCAGGAGGGCATATGCATATGTCTGACGCTCCATTGCAGCGCGACGGCAAAGCCGTTACCAGGTCGCGGTCCTTACAGAGACTCCGAGACAGCGTCCTTTCCGGTGCCAGCATTTTTCTGATTGTCCTCGGATTCGTCGTTTGTTCTCTCAATGCATACAACATGGGGTACGTTAACGCGAAATTGGCGATGGCGCCGATGCTGCGCGAGCTAGCGCGGTTTCAATTACTGAATAAATCTGAAGTGATCGGAATTTTTAGCGGCGCGGGGATCACTTTTGTGGGAATTGTTACGCTCTTTCGTGCCCTGAAAGAACAGCACAGCAGAGTGAGTCCATCTTGATGTGACTTTGCCTGGCAGACCGTGAAAATGCTCCGTCAGGTGCGCTACGCCATGTTAGTAACTTCCGGTTTCGCCGTCACTCGGGCACAATCGCGAAAGTTGACCAGCCGGGCCATACCCCCGCTTTGCCGATCAATCGGCTATTGGAACCTGAATCCGCTTCGCAAGCCCAGACTTGTCAAAGGGCATTCCGCGTGTGTGATCCCGGGGATTTGTGCGAGGCTCAGAACAACGCTTAGCAACTATGATTCCGCGGAAGAGGCTGAGGGGCTCGAGTGGGCGCAGGCCGAGAAAATGACCGCGAAACTGGACGGTGCTCGACAAATGGAAGTCGCAGTTGACTGTGCGCGGTAAGGGGACTATTTTGGCCCCCTTGATAAGCCCACCGACCGCACGCTGAGTTCACCACCATTCCGCGGTCGAGGCTCCCAGGAGGGAACAACATGAGTACTCCCGCGATTCGCATTCTCTTTCTCGCAGTTCTCCTGACGCCGAGCTTGGCGTCGGGACAGAGTGGGGCACAGAACCCCATTCCCACGCAACACAATGAGGCTACCGTGGCCCAGCTCCAGGCACAGATGGCTTCCGGCATGCTCACCTCGGAGGAACTAACCAGGGAATATATCGCGCGCATCCTCGGGCTGGACCAGAGCGGCCCGGGGGTCAACGCGGTGATTGAGCTCAACCCGGACGCGCTGGTGATGGCCCGCAACGCGGACGCGTTACGCAGGCAAGGCATCGTGAAAGGGCCCTTGCACGGCATACCGGTCCTGCTCAAGGACAACATCGACACCGGCGACAAGATGCAAACCAGCGCAGGGTCGTTCGCGCTCGTGGGCATGCCCGCGTTGCGGGATTCCACCGTGGCAGCAAACCTGCGCGCCGGCGGCGCCGTGATCCTCGGCAAGACCAACTTGTCGGAGTGGGCGAACTTCCGGTCTTTCGAATCGATCAGCGGCTGGTCCGGGCGTGGTGGGCAGACGCACAATCCGTACGGCATCGATCGCAACCCCTGCGGGTCCAGCTCTGGCTCGGGCGCTGCGGCGTCAGCGAATTTCGCCGCGGTCTCGTTCGGCAGCGAGACGGACGGCAGCATCGTGTGTCCCGCAAACGCTAACGGCGTCGTGGGCATCAAACCCACGGTTGGGCTGACCAGCCGCGCTGGCGTCGTGCCCATTTCGCACACACAGGACACCGTGGGTCCCCACGGACGGACAGTGGCCGATGCGGCAGCGGCGCTGAGCGTCATCCAGAGCCGCACCTTCGACGGACGCGATCCGGCGACAGGCGGCGTCCCGCTGGGCTGGCAGGGAACGGGCAAGACGCGTCCTAAGAACATCCCGACCGACTACACGAAGTTTGTGAACCCGAGCGGGCTCCAGGGCGCAAGGCTGGGCGTTACGCGCGTAGGGTTGGGTGGATTTGACCCGTTTGTCCCGACGCCACCGCAGGTGCTGGATGCGTTTGAGGCGGCGGTGGACGAGCTTACGGCGGCAGGCGCCACGGTGATCGACCTGGATGCGGCAGGTTTCACCTTCGCGTCAGCGGACGGCGAGTTCCTGGTGCTGCTCTTTGACTTCCGCAACGACGTGCGGGCGTACTTTGGCACGCGCGTGGGCGTGCCGGTAGCGGGAGGGACGCTGCAGAGCGCCATCGACTTCGACAATGCCGATGCGGACGTGGAGATGCCGTTCTTCAACCAGGATATCTTCGACCTGGCCAATGCGCTTGCGCCGGGACCGGATGATCCGCAGCCCATCTTCGGCGGGCTTACTTACAACCAGGCGCTCGCGATCGATCACAACGCGGGCGTGAACGGCATCGACGCGGCGATCAGCCAGTTCAATCTCGACGCGGTGGTTTCGGCGACGGACAACCCGGCGTGGTCCACCGACCTGCTCTACGGCGACCACTTCATCTTCGGAACGTCGGGCTTGGCAGCGGGGCCGGGATATCCGATCATACAAGTGCCCGCAGGCTTTCCTAAGCTCTGTGCGTCACTTACGCAGCCGACAAACTGCACGCAATACGGTGTTCCACTCGGGATCAGCTTCTTCGGGACGGCGTTCAGTGAGCCTACACTGATCAAGCTGGCGTCTGGCTTTGAGGCGGCGACGCAGGTGCGCGCTCACAACCTACCGACGTTCGCGGCGACCGCGCCCTCCACGAATATCCAGGGCACGACCCTCACGAAGCCGACGCGGCGGGCTGCTCCAGCCCCGACCGGCACAGCGAAGAAGGTGCCACACCACTTGTAGTCCGTTGCCCTTGCGCGCTCTCGTTCAGGACACACCGCATCTGGTGGAGCTGAACGAGGCGCGTGAAAATGTCGGCGGTGCCGATGTCGCCGGCCTTGG
>Ga0137415_10005499_pt1 | contig 12554 bp, 14 predicted proteins | sample CZODoug3_1_1_16f_FD_183082 | JGI IMG/M metagenome (GOLD analysis project Ga0137415, IMG submission 183082) | Vadose zone soil fungal communities from Angelo Coast Range Reserve, California, USA - CZODoug3_1_1_16fungal (Hybrid Assembly) | ecosystem: Environmental > Terrestrial > Soil > Vadose...
TATCGCTGCTGTCAGTCAGGCTGGTGAATACCATTCTTACAAAAACATCCGGAGACACGTAACCCTGGCCCCATTCGGCGTCGAAGTCCTTAGTCGGCGCTGCGGCCACTGCTTCATCCATTGTCTTTCCTTCCCCAACCAAAACCTTGATGCGCTGCCGAACCTGCACCAGCATGTCACGATAATCCTGTAGATCTGAACGGGTAGTTACTTTGCGGCGCAAAAATGACGTTTCGCGTGGTCCCAGGGTTGTACCGGATAGATCAGGGGCCTTGCCCGAGTATGCATAGGTGCTGCCCCGGGCTTTTTCCGTCGCCCGAGGGAAGCGCTTTTGTTCTTCTTCGCCCCGGGCGCCTGACGGCTTTATCCATTCCTCCGACTTGCCAAAACTCTTCCCATATTGATGAGCGTGTCTGCGACCACCCCGAATCCGACCCACCGTTCGATCCCTTCCTCTCCCCGATAGCGGCTGCGGTTTAGACCGTGCCGTCGTTTGAGCACGCTGATCCGGCCCTCGCAGCCCGTGCGCCATCGCAAGGCGCGACGGAACCAGCGGGGGCGCGACTGACCGCGGCCCTGAGGCAAGGCCACACGACGCACGCCGCGAGCCTCTGCCGCCAGAGCGTTGGCGCGCGAGCTGAAACTGCTGTCGGCGACCGCAAGCTTGGGGGCACGGCCAAAGAGTTGCGGGTGCCGGTCCAGCGCCGGCCCCCACAGCTCACCGTCCGGCACGCGCGTCGGACAGACCGTGTAGTCGGTGATTAACTGATGCTCGGCTTCCTGAAGCTTCACGACCTTGCCGAACTCGGTTGGCTTCGCGGCCTTGCCCTTGCGAATCACCTCCGTCTGCGGCTCAAAGATGCTGAGCAGTTTGTCAGGATAATGCGTGTCGCCGTGCAGGACGCGCGCTCGCGTCTGGGCCAAGACACGCCGAACGAGCGCCGCGGTGTCCTCGAGCCGCCGGCCGAGCGTGGCGACCACGTCCTGGCGACTCGTGAGTCGCTGGCGCACCCTCTCGGCATCCCGCACCACGGCGCCGGTGATCGTCATGACCTCGCGGTACAGCATGGTGACGCGGCTCGTACGCCGAGCGTGAGTGGCCGCGGATCCTCGGCCAGCCGCGCGGGTAAGTTGGTCGATCTCAAAGACCCGTCGGCGCACACTGCGGCTGCGATCCCGGACGGGGCGCGTGCCGATGCCGACGCGCTCCGCCACTCGCCGCATCGTCCGGGTCAACACCCGCACGCCGTCGGCCAGCAGCGAGCTGTCCGTCGGATAGTGGATGTTCGTTTCGACCACCGTCGTGTCGACTCGCAAGCGCGCCCCGCGGGTCACCCGCCGCTGCCGAGCGATGTGCACCAGTCGCTCCAATATGGGCGTAAGCGTCTCGGGGCCGAGCAGCTGCGCGAGGCGGATCAGCGTCTTGGCGTCGGGCACGCGCTCGCAATCGATGCGACAGAAGGCCGCCCGCGAGCGCCGCTCAGCGGGTGGCGGCGGCGGAGAGCGGCGGCGACGAGGTCGACGAGGTCTTCATCGTCCAAGAGCTCGTCGATCGCCCGGAGCTCGGGGGCCCAGAGCTTGTCACCGTCGGGCAGCAGTATCTCGAAGACGCTGCGTTGCGCATACACGCGACGGACCATGGCGCCCCCATCGAGACGGGTCGGCTACGGTATGCTGACGATGCGAATGTCGACGCGAACATCACCGACGACGATGAGGCCCAACGAGCGCAAGCGTCAAGGAAATTGAGCGTTCTGTCGATGGCGCGACGGCGCTCCCCGCGAAAAACGCGGCCGAGCGCCGTCACTTCTGCACCGGGAAGTAGCTAGCAAGGTCCCAAAAGGTTCTTCGAACGGCCAACAAGAAGCCACCGAGCTCATGGCGCGCGCGTATCGGCCAGGGCGAAGCGGAGGCGATCCTCCTCGCGAAAGAGAGGCGACGACGTCGTGGCGCTCTTCCGCGCGCCTATCGCGTACGAGGGCCACAGGATTCTAATCCCCCACCCCAGGTAGTTGACTAAACATCGTTTAACCGCTCGTCGTTGCGAAGAAAGCGCGTGGCGAACTGGAAACGCGGGTTCGAATCCCGCCGGGGTCACCACCGAAACTGGACTGGTGGTTCCCGCCAGGAGCCGTCCGAACGACCCCCGCCCGGAGAACTCGTAGACGCGAGCCTCTGGGCGGGGCTTGAAGGCGATCCGGCCGACGACCAGGTTCCGGAGGATCTCCCGCGCCTCGGGGACCTCGCGCCGCAGCATCGCCCGCCAGTCGGCCAAGCGGTGGCGGATCTCGCGCTCCAGGCGCGGGATCTCGTGGCGGCCGATCCGCGCGGTCGCGTCCAGCTCGATCAACGCTCGCTCGCAACGCTCGCGCTGCGCCTGGCGTTCCTTGAGTGCCGCCAGGAGGGCCGGCAGGTCGCCGCCGCTCGCGACCGCGGCCGTGAGTCGGCTGAGCTCGCCATCCAGGCGGCGCATCTCCCTGAGGACCTCGTCGCGTCGTCGTCCGGCCGGGTCGCCGCCCGGGCGCAGTTCTTCGATCGCGAACTCGATCGCTCGCTCGACGACCTCACGCCGGAGCAGATCGCGCTCGATTGAAGCGAGCACAGCGTGGTCCGTCGCCTCCATCGGCGCTTCGAGACCGTTCACGCACACCGTTCGGCCACGCTGGTGGTGATAGCCGCAGAGGTAGCCGAACTTCCGGGTCGAGCCGTAGTCGCGAGAGCGAGCCATCAGGCTGCCGCCGCACACTGCGCACTGAGCGAAGCCCGTCAGGAGATATTTCGAGTCGATCGCCTTCACGGCCGGCGCTCGCCCGTTCAGCTTCCCGTTCGTGTTCCAGAGATAGCTGGCGCGTGCGTCCTCGAGCCGGCGATGCGCGGCCGTCCAGAGCGCGTCGTCGACGATGCGCAGCTCGGGCGCGTCGCGGCGCATCCACTCTTCCTCGGGACGTGCGAGGTAGCGCTTGAGGCCCCAGACGTCGCGCTTCCGAATGCGGTTCCAGACCACAACGCCGCGGTAGAGATCGCGATACAGGATCTCACGCACAGTTGAAGGCGCCCACGACCGCGGCCGTCCAGCGCGCCGCGGCGTCGGCGCGATCGCACGCTCGTCGTTGAGCATGATCGCAATGCGACGAATGCCAACGCCCGATGCGCACAGCTCGAAGATCCTGCGCACCACGGCCGCTTCCTCGGGAGCGATCTCGCGCTCGACGTACTGGCGACGTCCGTCGCTGGCGACCACCTCGCGGTTGCGGTAGCCGAACACGATGCCACCGGTGACGTGGCCGGCGCGCGCCTTCTGCGCGAGCGCATCGTAAGTCCGCTGCCGCGCCTTCTCGCGCTCCAGCTCGTCGGCGAACGCCGTCACACTCATGAGCAGCTTGTCGGTGGGGGAGTCGAGCGTACGCTCGCGATCTTCGAGATACAGCCACACACGAACGCCCTGTCCTTCGCCAAAATCTCAGCCAATTCGGTTGACCGAGCGGCCAATGCTCGCTCGCGTGACACGCCAGGGGAACGCCAGGAGACGGTGGACAGTCGAGTCAGAGGAGGGCAACCAGATCTTAGGCGCCATCCGTCCACCACGGAAAGAGGTGAAGGTACGGGGCAGCGCGCTGACGGAAGGACGGGCGCGGGCGTGACGAACCGATTGGGCTGGATCAGGCCGCCCGTCGGACGTAGCGATGGTGCAGGCCACCGACTTCGGGGATGGGAATGACCCTGCCGAGGTCCCGCCGCTCAACTGGCCGGCCGTCGGGTGCATCCTTGTCGAGCGAGAGGTGAGTGCGCGCCCTGTGGTAGTACGCGAAGTAGCGGGTGAGGGTGCGGCGCAGGTGCCGTTCGCCAAGGACGAGGACGTGATTCAGACATTCGCGCCGGATCGAGCCGATGAGCCGCTCCGCGAAGGGATTCTGCCAGGGGCTGTGAGCCGCCGTGAGGACTTCACCTATGCCCATGCCCTTCACGCGTTGGCGGAACGCGTCGCCGTAGATGGAGTCGCGATCGCGGAGAAGAAAGGACGGGGCAGAATCGTCCGGGAACGCGTTGACGATCTGCTGGGCCGTCCAGGCAGCAGTGGGATACTCGGTGACGTTGAAGTGGAGGACGCGGCGGCGATCGTGGGCGAGCACGACAAAGGCGAACAGGACACGCAAGCGCACAGTGGGAACGATGAAGAAATCGATGGAGACCAGGTCGCGGACGTGATTGGTCAGGAACGTGCGCCAGGTCTGCGAGGGAGGTGTGCGGCGCTTCGGGAGGAGCCGGGAGACGGTGCGCTCGGCCACGTGGATGCCGAGTTTCAGGAGCTCACCATGGATTCTCGGGGCACCCCAGAGGGGATTGGCCGCGGCCATTTGTATGACAAGAGCCGTGATCTCGGGGTCGACCCGCGGGCGGCCCCGCGTGGGCCGCCTAGAAAGTTTGGTCCAGTGTTCGCGGAAGCGGCGCCGCTGCCACCGCAGCACAGTGTCGGGGGTAACGATCACGAGAGATTGCCTCCACCCGACCCAGACCCTGGCTAGCCACACCCAGAAGAGGCGATCACTCCGGCGCAGCTTGGGCCGGCGCGCCATTCTCTTGTACACGGCAAGCTGCTGGCGCAAGGCGAGGTTCTCCAGGGCGAGCTGCCGACGGCCGTCACACAGAAACGGGAGGACTCGAAGCAGGTAGAGCAGGAGGGTGATCATCGAGCCTAGGTTCTCACCGGATCAGAGCCGACAGATCAACGACTTGACCGCGGACGGAATTTTGGCGAAGGACAGTCACCCCTGACGAAAATCGTGGAAGTATTCACTTGTAATCACATAGCGTACAAGGTAAGTTATTTGCGTCATGAACCGCCCTAGGTTAAAGCGAGGTCGCAAGATCGGCAGGCGAAGTGCGGTGACCCGCAAGGAGGTTAAATCGAGCGGGCGCGAGCCGAGAGTGTTGACGACTATGCGACTCCGTCAATCATTGCGCAAGGACCTCGAGACGGTCGCGGTGCGCACGCGTAGATCGGTCGCAGACGTAGCTCAGGAGCTACTCGACGAGGCGCTACGAATGCGTCAATGCCCCGGTATTTACTTCGCTGACGAACCGAGCGGTCGGACGGCGAAGATAGCTGGAACCGGCCTGGGTGTCTGGGAAGTCATGCGTGACTTCGACAGAGACCAGAATTCAGGCAGGATTCGAAAGGCGTTCCCGCAACTTTCGCAAGCTCAAGTGACGGCGGCGCTGATGTACTACTCGCGCTATCGTGACGAAGTTGAGGCCAAGATCGCCGCGAACACCGCGCTGACGCCCGAGAACATTGAAAGAGAATATCCAGGGCTGGTGCGTTTCACGCGGTGAAGCTCTATCTGGATGAAAATGTGTCTTCCGTCATTGCTGCACTGCTTCGAAAGCACGGCATAGACTCGACTACCGCCCAAGAGGTCGGCAACGTTCAGCTGGACGATCGGGCCCAGCTAGCGTATGCAGCGCAAGAAGGACGGGCTATCGTCACAGCGAATGTGATTGATTTCATCGAGCTTGCCCATGAGGCGGTCGCGACCAATCGCGAACACGCAGGGATCCTTTTGGTTCCTTCGAGCTTCGGCGGAGATGAATTTCAGGCGATTGCGGATGCGATCATCGAAGCCGTGAAACCCTATCGGACCGGCTTGCACGGTCTCGTGCTCTACGTGAGCCGCGTGTAATCAGGGGAGGTCCGAGGCACCGCGCCGGCATGGGTCACAGTCCAGAAGAGTGCTTGGCACACGCTCCCTCCCCCAAATCGCTCGACCTGCCTGCGAGGCGCCGCGGCCGGTGGACCTTTCCGAGGCCGCACCAGAAGCACGTGGCCGCCCTCCAACGCGCGATCGGCCCACGAGAAGGGGAGAGATACCGGCCCGCGCGACTTCAGCGCGTCTCAACAACCCCTTGAAATTCCGGCGTCCAGATTCGATCACCACCCGCCGGGGTCACCACCGACACTGGACTGGTGGTTCCCGCCAGGAGCCGTCCGAAGGACCCCCGCCCGGAGAACTCGTAGACGCGAGCCTCTGGGCGGGGCTTGAACACGATCCGGCCGACGACGAGGTTCCGGAGCATCTCAGTCGGCCAGGCGGCTTCGGATCTCACGTTCGAGGCGCGGGGATCTCGCGCGCGCCGATCCGCGCCGTGGCATCCAACTCGATCCACGACGTGCTCGCAACGCTCGCGCTGCGCCTGGCGTTCCTTTCAGGGCGGCCAGGAGCGCTGGCAGGTCCCCACGGCGCGCGATCGCCGCGGTGAGCCGGGAGAGTTCCGCGTCGAGTCGAAGAATCTCAGCGAGGAGTTCCGCCCGCCGGGTCGCGTCGGTGCCGGGACGCAGCTCATCGATCGCGAACTCGATCGCTCGTTCGACGACTTCCGGGCGCAGGAGATCGCGCTCGATCGAACCGAGCACCGCGTGGTCGGTGATGTCCATCGGAGCTTCGAGGCCGTTCACGCACACTGCCTGTCCGCGCTGATGCTGGGTACCCGCACAGGTATCCGAACTTCCGGCGAGAACCGTAGTCGCGAGAGCGAGCCATGAATCCGGTCCTGCTGATGCTCGACGAGTTCCCCATGCTCGGACGAATGGACGTCCTCCAGACCGCGCTTGCATATCTGCCTGGCTATGGCATCCGCGCGTACCTGATCGTGCAGGATCTCACCCAGCTCGCCCATGCCTTACGGACGGTACGAGGCGATCATCTCGAACTGCCATGTGCGCGTGGCTTTCGCCGCCAACAAGGTCGAGACCGCCAAGCTCATCTCCGACGAGGAGCCGGCTGACGCCTGCAGCCCTCGAGATCTGCGCCTCCCTCCAACCCCCGATTGGGGTCGGTCACCCCCCTTTTTCTGGGATTCCAAATTCCCTAGCCCGGGGGTAGCCGCGCGTTCGTGCGCGTGGTCTATATGTACCAGCGTGACGCGGTTGTTGCCTCCCGGAGCCCCTGACGCAGCAAAGGGAGCGAAGCTTGCCGACACCGAGCATGTCGAGCGGGCGACTTGGAACGAAGTTGGGCCTGGATGTCCGGCGCGATCGGCGAAGTCGGGACAGGCGGATTTGGTCCGGTCCCTCGTTATTGATTGAGACGTGCTAGCCCGAGTCACGCCTAGCGAAGGCACCTCACTGGTGCGGCGAGGAGCTGCCCATGCTTCTCTTACTCGTTGACGAGACGCAAGAACTCGTTTTCCACGTCGAATCGGCACTGGCGCCCTATCAAGCCCAGATCGAGTGCGCCCATTCACCGGGGACGCTCGAGGCGGCGCTTGGCTCCACAGCGCCGTACGACCTCATCCTCGTCAACCTGACCGAGACCGTGGCCGGCTGGGACGTTCCGGCAAGGCTCCGGCGATCGGCTCATGACGCCTTCACCGTTGTCTTGTTCGATCCCCACGCCCCAGCCCGCGTCGACCCGTTTGCGAGCCTCCCCCAGTGCCGCAAGGTGGCTCGCCCCTCCAGCCCGACGCTGTTCGGGTGGCTCTTCAAGCAAGTCGCCGCCGAGTGCATGGGGTTTCCGTTCGCCCGTCTCCTCGCCGCGCAGGCGGGCACCGTCGGCTCCGAGACGATCATCGGGACCTCGAAGAAGATGCTCGACGTCCTGGCGGTGGTGACCAAGGTGGCGGCCAGCAACGCCAACGTGTGCATCGTCGGCGAAAGCGGCACCGGCAAGGAGCTCATCGCTCGCGCCGTCCATTACGGCAGCGCCCGCCGCGATCGGCCCCTCGTGACGCTGGACTGCCCGGCGGTGCCGGACGGCTTGATGGAAAGCCACCTCTTCGGCCACGTCAAGGGCGCGTTCACCGGCGCCGTCGATCATCGCGAGGGCGTGTTCGCCCTGGCGCACACGGGGACGCTGTTCATCGATGAGTTGTGTGAGCTCGGTCTGCCGCTCCAGGCGAAGCTTCTCCGCGTGCTGCAGTCCCGCGAGTTTTTCAAGGTCGGTGGGACCAAACCGATTCGCACCGACATCCGCCTTATCACGGCGACGAACAAAGACCCCCGCCGGGAGGTCCAACGGGGGAACTTCAGAGAGGATCTCTACTACCGGGTCGCGGTGGTCGTGATCAAGGTGCCCTCGCTCCGAGAGCGCAAAGAGGATATCCCGCTGATGGTCGAGCACTTTCTTCGGAAGTTCTCAACCGCCTACAACAAGCCGATTCGCGGCGTCGGCCGTTCGGCGATGGGGCGCCTCACGGAGCTGCCGTGGCCAGGGAACGTCCGTCAGCTCGAAAATGTCATCGAGCAGGCCGTCGTCTTGGCCGAGGGAGACATGCTCAGCGAGCGCGACTTCGTGAGCGAGCCCGACGCCCTCGTCGAGGAGTCTTCCGTGCAGGGCGGTGGGGCTCCTGCGGTCCAGCCGTCGTCCGGGCTGCCGCTCCACGAGGTGGAGCGGCGCTACATCCTTGGCACGCTACGAAAGGTCTACGGCAATCGGGCCGAGGCCGCACGACTTCTCGGCATCAGCCGCCGCTGCCTTCAGTACAAGTTGAAGGAGTACCGGGCAGACGAGCCCGTCGTGGTCCCCTCGAACGTCATCCCCTTAGACGGTTCGTTCAAGGCTCGGGGCTCGATGATGGGCTGACGGTGAAGCGAGCATGGGTCAGCTTTACATCGTGGCGCGAGACCAGCCCGAGCTCTATGAGCGGCTCAGGGGAAACTTCACGAATGAGCCGGATGTCCAGGTGATCCTCGATCGCCGATTCAGCGAACGACGCCAGCGTCCTAAGACGCGCTCGCCTGAACGACGCCAGGCGGACCGCCGCTCGCGGCCCCTCGTCGACGCCAACGTCCGAGCGCTCGGCTGGGGGGTCGTGCGGACTAATAGGTGAGCAGGCGCAATTACTGCGCGCGGGGCGAAAAAGTGCGCGGCTGACCCGGGGTCGAGCGCGCCTGGAGGGACAGGAGCTTGGAGCGGTCTCGTCGAGTAACGCCGTGGAAGAGCGGGGGAAATTGGCCGATTGTCGAACCGTCGAAAAGTTGGCCTCAGTCATGCTCAGAGATCTGTCCGCAAGAGGTTGAGCGCGCCGGCCAGTGCCGGTGAGCGTTTTCGGCCGCTCGGAAAACTCGAGTCTCGTTGGTTCGTACTCCCGGGCGGGAAGGAACCAAGGGGGCGAAGCCCCGCCGGCGGCAAGGCGATCGTGAGTCGGAAGCGGACGCCCCAAAGTCCGACCAAGCACGAGGGCCTCGAGGCCCTCCTCGAGCGCGATCCTATCTGCCTGGAGATCGCGACGTACCTGAGCCGTCACGCCGACGCGGTCGACACGGCCCGCGGAATCGCCGATTGGTGGATCAATCGGCAAACGCGCCCCACCGAGGAGGCGCTTGGCAAGCTCCTCAAGCGCGGCGTGGTCCGGCCGCTCGCGGTGCAGGGCACCACGTGCGTCTACGCATACACGAAAAACCGGCTACTGCGCCGGAGCCTCGCCCGGTACCTGAAGTCACGCAGCGACCGGAGCGGCCATCGTCGGCGGCGAGGCCGGCGTTAACGTGCGCAAGACGATCGTCTGGTAGGCGGCCCGCGGGAACCCTCGGAATTAGCCGGACTCGCGCGACGGCCGCCGGCAAGCCCTCGGATGAGAACGCTCGCCAGCCCGGCGAGTGATCGCGCTCCTCCCCGTCGCCCATAACGGAATCAGACGGCCTTGGTCGCGCCTAAAGGGGGTGAGGTCCCTCCCGTGTGTGTTGGGAACGGAACGTTGATCTTTTAACGACCCTAGAGGAGAGGTAGCGACGATGAAGACCGTGACAGTCTTGTGGATGGTCGCTTTTACCTTTGCCCTGCTGGCCCTCGGAGCAGTTGCACCGGCGGCGGCGTGGGTTCCAGTGGTGGATCGGGGAGAGCTGAATGACTCTCAGGAGCCGGGAAGCTTCCTGGTCTTCCCCAAGTTCAGAGCCGGAACGGTGAACACCACCGAGGAGGGCTTTCTCCCCCGGAGCGAGTTCGAGATTAGCATCGTGTGCCCCCAGGGCGCGACCTGCTCCCAAAACCCGATGATGCCAACGCAGGTCCTGCTTAAGGCGGTCTGGATCTGCGGCAGCGGCGGCAGCGGCAGCGGCGATTTAAGCGTCACTTTCCCGGCTCAGTGCCGCGAACAGAACTTCATGATCCCAACCACGGTTAACTCGACCGTCTACTTCGGCGCGCAGGGCACGACACAAGTGAACCTGGGCCCGAACGCAACGACGTCCGTTCCCCCGCCACCCTGCGAGCGTGGCTACCTGGTCGTCTGGGTGGTCGGAGCCGACGGCCTGCCGATCAAGTACGACGCGCTGATCGGCGATGCAGTCCTGCGCACTCAGACAGGCCCTGCCAACGTGGGTCTCACGACAGCCGGTCAGTACAACGCCATCCCGATCCAGGGGAGCGTTTATTTAAATACTGGCGACCCTATCCCCGTCGACCCGGGAACGGGGGCCGTGAGCTTCGACGGAAGTGGTTACCAGGCGGTCACCGGGGCGATCAAGGGGACTGTCCGGTATCCAGGTCCGACTTTCAAGGTCGCGATGGTTCAGAGCGGAGCTATCCGAACTTCCCTGGTTCTTCTCACCCTCGATGTGAGCCTGGGCTTCACAAATCCACCGACCCACGTCGACCTCGAGTACAGCAACGAGGGTGAGCACTTGAGATCTAACCCCGCCCAATTTGTCTGCTGGGGTGAGGAACGCCTGGGGACGGGCCCCCTGACGGGGATGACGAACGACTTTGGCAGGAAGGGGAACCTCGAGTCCGGGCCTGCCCAGCAGATCGATGTGGCAACGGGTCTTCCTATTAAGCCTGCCACCCTTCTCGGGCTCATCCAGACCCAGGAGCTATCCGTCGCTGGTTACGTCCTCCGAGAGTACTACTACCTTCTGTACAACGACAGCATCCCGGTCCCAACGGACTTCGGCTCCGTAGCGCTGCCGTAGCGCCGTAGTTGGAGTAGCTCGCCTCTTGGTCTCCCCAAGCACGGGGACTGGGCCGATGTGGCCCAGCCCCCGTGCTGTCTCCTCCAAGGAAATATGATGATCGGTCTGGGGACTCAGTCGCGCTGGTTGCTCGCGACGGTGTGGCTTGCCGCCGGCTGCGCCGGCCTCTTCCGGTCCGAGGCGCCCCTTCCCGGCTATTCACCGACCCTTCCCCACTATTCACTGGCCCTCACGCTGGGGCCGAGGATGGAGTGGCGCTTTCAGCCCCTCCTCGTCGACCTCAATGGAGATGGCCATCTCGATCTCGCCGCGACGGCCCGGCTCGTAAAGAACTCGCTCCACATCTGGCTGGGTGACGGGAAAGGCGCCTTCTCCGCGGTCGAGCCGACGTGGACCGACATCGGGTATGCCGCTCTCGCCACGGGAGATATCAACCACGACGGATTCCCGGACATCGTGGCGGCCAGCCACTTCGGGCGGATCCAGACCCTCTTGAGCGACGGTCGGGGAGGGTTCGTCGAAAAGATTCTGCAGGGGAAGGACGGGTATGTGGCAGCCCAGCTCGCGGATATCAACGGGGACGGCCATCTGGACCTGATTCTCCTCGGGTACCGGAAGGCAGCTATTGAGGTGTACCTCGGTGACGGCAGCGGGAACTGGACGCTCCAGACGACGTTTCCCGAGCCGCGCCCAGGGCGGACCATGCCGGGTCGGGCCCTGGTTGTCGGGGATCTCAATCACGACGGTCACGTGGACCTGGTCGCGGCGTTCCAGCGCTGGGGAGTCTACATCTACTACGGCGATGGGCGGGGTGGTTTTACCGGGGGCCCCGTGGACTTTCCCTCCGCAGACCGGGAGTTTCAATCCCTCGCGCTGGCCGATGTCAACAAGGATGGCCATCCCGATATCATCATCAACGGAACCTCTTCCGGCCGGGATCAGCCCAACGGCCCCGATGTCTACCTCGGGGACGGCCGTGGCGGGTGGAAGGCCTCGTCCGACGGGTTGAAGGTTCTGAAATTTCCCGCCGCAGGAATCGCCGTGGGGGATCTCGATGGAGACGGAAACCTCGATATCGTGGCCGGGGGGAATATCACCGGCCCGGTTCCGTCCGGGTACGGCCTCTTCTGGTTCAGGGGCGATGGGAAAGGCGGCTGGCGTCTGATTCAGGAGAGCGGGCTGCCGACCCGCGGGCTACCGATCATCTCCAGTGTCACACTCGCTGACCTGGATCGCGATGGGTTCCTCGAGATCATCGCCCTCAGTGGTAGCCCAGGTGGGAAGGTCACGATCTGGAAGCAGCGAAAGGATCCGGGAAGGCTCTTGTCCGAGCGGGCGCTTCGCGGGCCAGGGGTGGACGAGCGAAAGTCGGAATGCCGATTCCGCTCGCGCTGCTCGGGTGGGTCGCTGTGACCCGAGCCTATGAACACTGAGCGTGCTTGAACCGCGAATTCGTCGACAAGGAGGAACGCCGATCATCCTGACCGAAGCTCGGGAGTTGATCGAGCGCCACGTGCAGATGCCCCAATCCGAGATTGGCATCTCGATCATCGTTCCCGTCCATAACAATCCCCGGGATTTGCATCTCTGTCTGGGCGCCCTTCGGGCGGCGATCACGCCGGATTCCGAGATCATCGTCGTCGATGAC
>Ga0137415_10005500_pt1 | contig 12552 bp, 11 predicted proteins | sample CZODoug3_1_1_16f_FD_183082 | JGI IMG/M metagenome (GOLD analysis project Ga0137415, IMG submission 183082) | Vadose zone soil fungal communities from Angelo Coast Range Reserve, California, USA - CZODoug3_1_1_16fungal (Hybrid Assembly) | ecosystem: Environmental > Terrestrial > Soil > Vadose...
GTTTCGTAGGGGCCATCTTCAATGATCAGGGTCGCCAACGTAGTGCACTGCCTCTCGGCGAGCTGTTCCCGCTTAGCCTCGCGCTTGGCGTCGTTCGGATCGACCCCCTTGACCACCTCGCCAGCGGCGATGGTGGCAGCCTTCCGGGCCGCCCGCTCGTTGAACCTTGGCCAGGCCCCGAGGGTCTTGCGCTGAGTGCCTTTCATCCCCGGCTTGGTGAACAGGTAGACCCAGCTCCGGCCGCCGGTCGCGCGCATGCGCAGCGCGAGACCGGGCAGCTTGTCGTCGTGGAGATAATGCTGCGCCTTGCCCGTTGGCATTGTCGTGTTGCGGATCACCGCGTCGGTCAGCGTCAGATAGTTGGTCGGCTCTCCCATGGTCTCTGCCCTTTCCATTCTGTACCCGCGCGAGGATGATCTGACTTGCAAAAAGCCAGCTCTCAGGCCTTCCCTCGACTTTGTGCCCCAAGGGAAAATTCGCGGAGGGCACAACAGGGGCACACAAAATGTGCCGTGGCCCGCTATGGTCGACAATGGCCGCATGTGCCAAAATACCTGCACCGCAGGCACTTCTGTAACTTTACTATGGTTTGGTTTGGTTGGCCAGGGTCTACGAATTGTGGTTCACACGGGAGAGGTCCAAGGTTCGATCCCTTGTGCGTCCACCATGTCTCGTCTGCCGCCTCATTCACAAATCTCTGCCGGCCGGCTGCCGCGAGGCCATTGCCGGATTGCGTGCCGATGATTTAACCTTGGATTTTTCGGGGCCGATATTTCAGGGGGAAATTTGATGCGTAAACATACCGATTACCTGCTCAGGCTGCGGCCATGGTCGGTCTCCACATTCCTCGCGGCCTTGCTGGCGGTCGCGCTTGCGACCACCCTGCAGGAAGTTTGGCGACATTCGGCGCAAACCTGTATTTCGCCGGCTTCTTTCCCGCGATCCTGATTGCGAGCCTGTTGGGCGGCGCGCCCGCCGGCATCTTCGCGGCCGTTGTCACGATTCCGATCGTCTGGTGGGCGTTCATGCCGCCCTATTTTGGATTCAATCCCCTGACCCACGATGATTACGACAGCCTGTCGACCTTCCTGCTGTCCAGTTCGCTGATGATCGCTTTTTCGCAGCTTTACCGCGAAGGTCTTGCCATCCTGCGGAAGTGAATATCCCCCGGCGCAGATATCGTGCAGGACCTGCCCTTCGAATAAACTTGCCTTTTCAACTATTCATCTTTCAAATGTTGTCTCCGTCCCCGACGAACGAGACAACATGTACGACACCATCATTATCGGAGCAGGCTCGGCCGGCTGCGTGCTGGCGAACCGGCTGAGCGCGGACCCGGCGCGGCAAATATTGCTGCTGGAGGCCGGTGGGCCCGCGCCGCTGGCCTCTCAAATCCCGTCCGACTGGACCACCATGTTCAACACCCAGGCCGACTGGGGCTACCACACCGAGCCGCAGGCCGGCTGCCGCGGCCGCCGCATCTTCTGGCCGCGGGGCCGGATGCTCGGCGGCTCCGGTTCGCTCAATGCCATGATCTATATGCGCGGCCTTCCTTCCGACTATGATGGCTGGCAGGCCACGGGGTGTCCGGGGTGGGCGTGGACCGACGTGCGGCCATATTTTCTGATGTCGGAAGACAATGCCCGTCTCGGCCATGACCCGCACCACGGCGCGGGCGGTCCGCTTCCGGTGGATGATTGTCCCAATATCGACGAGGGCGAGCGGTTGTGGCTGGAAGCAGCTCACGCGGCCGGCTACCCGCTCAACGACGATTTCAACGGCGCCTCGCAAGAGGGCGTCGGTCTGTTTCAGCTCACGGCGAGAGGCGGCGAACGCTTCGGCACGGCCAAGGCCTATCTCGCGCCGGCGAGCGGACGATCGAACCTCACCGTCAAGACCGGCGTGTTGACCACCCGCCTCCTGATCGAGAAAGGCCGGGCGGTCGGCGTCAAATATCTCGAAAATGGACGACGCGGCGCTGCCTTTGCCGGAAGCGAAGTGATGCTGTCCGCGGGCGCCATCGCCTCGCCGCAGTTGTTGATGCTGTCCGGCATCGGCGCCGCGGACGAGCTGCGCGCCGTGGGCGTCGAGCCGGTTCATGACTTGCCCGGCGTCGGCAAGGATCTGCAGGACCACATCACGATCGTCAATTGCTTCGCCGCGACGCGGCCGATCGGACTGGGAGCCATGACGGATGAGGATTTTGCCCGTTCGCTCGGCGAATGGCAGGCGCACCGGACCGGTCCGAGGACGTCGAACTGGGCCTCGGCCGGGGGCCATGTTCGTTCCCGGCCGGATGTCGAGCCCGACCTCCAGCTCTACGGCGTCGCGAGCCCGCATCGCGATTACGGCCGCTTCCTTTATCCCGGGTCCGGATTTTCCCTGTTTGCGGTGCTGCAGCGGCCCGAAAGCCGCGGCCAAATCCGTCTGCGCTCAGCCGACCCGGTCGAACATCCCGCCATCGACCCGCGCTATTTCACCAGCGATCGCACCGGGCGCGATCTCGCGACGCTGGTCGAAGGGGTCAAGATCAACCGCGCGATCGCTGCGACCGAACCGCTGGCGAGCAAGATTTCTCGCGAACTCTCGCCGAGCGCCGAATGCCGGACCGACGACGACATCATCCGCCACATCCGCGGCCACTGCATGACGCTCTATCATCCGTCGAGCACCTGCCGCATGGGCCGCGATGCGATGGCGGTGGTCGATCCCGCCTCGCTTGGGGTTCATGGCCTGGACGGGCTGATGGTGGCGGACGCCTCGGTGTTTCCAAAGATGATTTCGGCCAATCTCAATGCCACGGTGATCATGGTCGCCGAACGCGCCGCGATGGCGGTGCTGCATCGGAAGGTTCGAGCGGTGGCCTGAGTTTTGGCAGTGACGCGCAGGCTGGGTCTGCTCGCGACGGGTAGCGAGCGGTTATTGCAGCGCAGCGGTAGCGCGCTCAGATCCCGAATATCCAGACCGCCACGATGGCGCCGAGCGTCGCCAAGCCGCTGATGGTCCAGCCGGCCGCATAGATGGCTTCGTCGTGACCGGTGCCGAGCATGGCATCGGTGATTTCCGTTGCAGATCGCCAGTGCATGGCGCGCCTCCTCAAGGCTGCCCGTCACGACAACGCGGGTAACGGTCGCGGGTTCCACAAAGACGTGGATGGCCGGGACGAAGCCCGGCCATCACGGAAAAAGTGAATCAGCCTCGATCACCTAGCGTCAATATTGGCGACCCGGCCGCCCAACTCGTCCACCAGCACCCGGGTGTTCTCGCTGTAGTCGATTGGAACGGCGACGATGTGGACGCCGCCCGCCGCGAAGGCTGCCTCCAGTGTCGGCACCAGGTCGGCTGCGGCCGCAATCCGGTGGCCGCGGCCGCCATAGGATTGCGCGTAGGCGACGAAATCCGGATTGCCGAAGGTCATGCCGAAATCCGTGAAGCCGTCGACCGCCTGCTTCCAGCGGATCATGCCATAGGCCGAATCCTCGACGATCAGCACAACCAGATCAAGCTTCAGCCGCACCGCGGTCTCGAGTTCCTGGCTGTTCATCATGAAGCCGCCATCCCCGCACAGCGCCATCACCCGGCGGTGCGGGTTGAGAAGCTTTGCCGAGATGGCCGACGGCAGCCCTGCCCCCATGGTGGCGAGCGCGTTGTCGAGCAGCAGCGTATTGGCGACGTGGGTGCGGTAATTCCGCGCGAACCAGATCTTGTACATGCCGTTGTCGAGACAGACGATGCCATCCTCGGGCATGACGGCGCGCACATCGTGCACCAGGCGCTGCGGAATAACGGGAAACCGGTCGGCCTCGGCGCGCGCGTTGATATGCGCCAGGATCTCCTTGCGCAGTGCCGGCATGCCCGGATCGGGGGAAAGCCGGCCTTCCAGCCGGTCGGCTAGCGCCGTGACGCTGGCGCCGATGTCGCCGATCAGTTCGGCGTCCGGATAAAACACTTCTTCCACGTTGGCGGAGACGTAGCCAACGTGGATCACTTTGGGGCCGCCGGCGGCGTTGCCCATCAGGAACGGGGGTTTCTCCACGGTGTCATGCCCGATGGCGATGATCAGGTCCGCCCGGTCGATCGCGTCATGAACATAATCGCGTTCCGAAAGCGCGGCCGTGCCGAGGTACAGATTCGAACCACCGGTCACGGCCCCCTTGCCCATCTGGGTGTTGAAGAACGGGATGCGGGTCCGGCGTACGAAATCGGAGAGCGCATCGACGAGGCGCGGCCGGTTGCCCGCGGCGCCAATCATGATCAGCGGACGCCTGGCCTCCAGGATCATCGCTGTGGTTCGATCCAGCGATGCGGCTGGCGCCACCGGCCGATCGACCGGGTGCGGGTGGATAAGCGCGGCGTCGGCCGGCTCGGCCGCGATGTCCTCGGGCAGTTCGAGATGCACGGGACCTGGCCGTTCCTCGACGGCAACACGGAAGGCATCGCGCACGATGGCCGGTATCGAGGCGGCCGACACGATTTGCCGCGTCATCTTGGTGAGCGGACGCATGGCGCCGACAATATCCACGATCTGAAAGCGCGCCTGCCGCGCGCTCTTGATCGCCTTCTGGCCGGTGATCATCAGCATCGGCATGGCGCCGAGATGGGCATAGGCCGCGCCCGTGGTGAAGTTCAGCGCACCGGGTCCGAGCGTCGAAAGGCAAACGCCGGGATGACCGGTCAGGCGCCCGTGGGTCGCCGCCATGAAGGCGGCGGCCTGCTCGTGCCGCGTCAGCACCAGCTCTATCTTCGAATGGCGAAGCGATTCCAGAACGTCGAGATTTTCCTCGCCCGGGAGCGCGAAGATGCGATCGACGCCTTCGTTTTCCAGTGCAGCAACCAGTAGGTCGGAGCCCTTGGTCATCGTTCCGCTCCCTGTGTGTCTTGCCAGCGATGCGCGCGGGGCGCGCATGAACCGATCATGCGACGGGGGCCGCGCGACTGCAATCGCCCCGGATGGGGCACCCTGGCGTTTCCGGCGCCCTCTGTCATCAGAGGGAAGCTTCGTACACAGCTCGGGCGGATCGTGCTGCGAGAATGCGGACGCATATTTGGAATTGGAACGCCGTCATTGCGAGCGAAGCGAAGCAATCCATGCCGCGGCAAAGGAAGAATGGATTGCTTCGCTTCGCTCGCAATGACGGTTTTGGCTGTTTGAAATTATATAATCAGAAACTTGAATGCGTGACCGCCTGCGAACGCGGATCACGCACCGCTCACGGACAACTGATCTCGGCGACGGAACCGAACGCGTGCGATTCCGTTGAGGCGCGCCGGAAAAACTTGGAAAACCACCTTGGAAAACCACTTGGAGACCTATCCGATGCGCAGACTGATCCTCGCCGCCACCGCCCTCGCCTTTGTTTCGTCGACAGCGTTTGCACAAACCCCCGACAAGGCCGGAGGCACCGCCGCCCCCGCGGCACAAAGCGGCGATACAACGAGCAAGGATGCGACGAAAGAAAAGATGGCGTCGAAAAAGAAGGCGAAGAAGCCGGCCAAGAAATCAAGCGACGACGCCACCAAGCAATAAAGAGCTTGAGAAAATAACGGCAAAGGCCGCCTTGCGGCGGCCTTTTTCAATCGATCATGTTAGCCCGATTCTCATGAGCATCCCGGCATCCGAATTATCCGGTACCCCGCAAACCAACCTCCTTGAGCTGCCGGGAGAGGAAGCCGGACAACGCCGGGTCGATCATGCCGCCGACATAGACTTCCGACATGGCGACGTTCTGCTTTGCCAGCGTCAGAAGCACGCCGATCCGGTAGGCGAACCAGATATGCGGATCGGTCAGCGCCTGCAGCTTGTGCTGATCGTGTTCGACCGGCTGATGGTTGCTTGCCTTCCTCACTTCGACCGCGAGCAGATTGTTCGGAATTTCGCGCTGGTGCACGACGATGTCGGGATAGATGGATTTTCCGAGATGATCGTCGGTCGAGACGATCGTGCCGTGGGGCAGCCGCAGCGTGCGCTCACCAAGCCGGTCGTAGTTGCAATCGACCTGCCAGCCCGAAAACTGCTTTTCGATGTACACCGCCAACCGGTGGGTCAGCGTGCGCTCACCGAGATCGTTTTCAAGCAGATAAATCTCGTGCGCAAAAAATTCCCGAAGCGCAGTGACGACCTTGTTCAGCTCGGTCTGCATGCGGCCTCCAACTATCGAGCCGCCCACCGGCGGCTCGATGATTACGCTTGCCTCACATCCGGACTTCGATCAGCCGCGGCCCCGGCTCGGCGATCGCGTCGGCCAGCGCCGTGTTGAAATCGTCGACATTGTCGACCGCGCGGCCGGGCACGCCCATGCCCTTGGCGAGCGACACGAAGTCGAGGGTCGGCCGGTCGATCTTCAGCATGTCCTGCGCGCGCTTGCCCGGTTCGCCGGCGCCGACGCCGTCGAATTCGCCGCGCAGGATCTGATAGATCCGATTGGCGAACACGATGGTGACGACGTTGAGGCCTTCGCGCGCCTGGGTCCACAGCGATTGCAGCGTGTACATCGCACTGCCGTCACCGACCATGCAGATCACCTTGCGGTCCGGACAGGCGACCGCGGCCCCGGTCGCCACCGGCGTCGAGAAGCCGATCGAGCCGCCCATGTTCTGCAGCCAGTCATGCGGGGCTGCGGCCGACGTCGGCGGGAAGAAGCCGCGGCCGGTGGTGATGGATTCATCGACCACGATGGCATTTTCCGGGATCGCCATCGCGATCGCCTGGGCGATCGAGGCGTGGGTCAGCGCGCCCGTGGGTTTTGCGATCTCGACCAGCTTCTGCGGCTTCGCATCGTGCGGCTTGGCGCCCAGCGCACCGGCCAATGCCTCCAGAGCTGCGACCGAATTTTCGGCGCCCGAGGTCAGGCGATGCACCTCGCAACCTTCCGGCTTCAGTATGCTCGGCTTGTTCGGATAGGCGAAAAACGCCACCGGGTCGTTGGCCTCGACCAGCACGATGTTCTTGAAGTCTTTCAGGATCGGCAGCGCCTGCTCGATCACATAGGGAATGCGGTCGATTGCGAACCGCCCCTTGCCGCGCGCCATCCGCGGATTATAGGTCTGCCCCATCACCTTGCAGCCGGTCTTGCCGGCGATTTGGGCCGCCAGCGTCAGCCCCTGTTCGGTCAGCGCGCTGCCGGTCATCAGCAGCAGCGTCTCTCCGCCGCCGCCCCGCAACACCTTTGCGGCGTTGTCGACGGCCTGTGCGGAATAATTCGCGCGCTGGCTTTCCGCCGGCACCTGGGCGATGCCATCAGCCTCGTTCCAGGCGGTGTCGGCGGGAAGGATCAAGGTCGCGATCTGCGGCGGCGCACTCTTGGCCGCGGCAATCGCGGCGGCGCCGTCGGCGGAAACCGACTTCGCGTCCGGCGAAGTCCGCACCCAGGCCGACATCGGCCGCGCCAGACCCTCGATGTCGGAGGTCAAGGGCGCATTGTATCCGATGTGATAGACCGCGTGCTGGCCGACGATGTTGACGATGCCGGAATTCGCCTTCTTGGCGTTGTGCAGGTTGGCCAAACCGTTGGCCAGTCCCGGTCCGAGATGCAGCAGCGTCGAGGCCGGCGTGCCCTTCATGCGGAAATAGCCGTCGGCGGCCCCCGTCACCACACCCTCGAACAGGCCGAGCACGCAGCGCATGCCCTCGACCCGATCCAGCGCGGCGACGAAATGCATCTCCGAGGTGCCTGGATTGGCGAAGCAGACGTCGACGCCGCCCGCGACCAATGTCCGCACCAGACTTTCCGCACCGTTCATGCTCTCGCTCCCGTTCGCGATTTTTCTTCCACTCCGGCCAAGATCAATCATTGTTCACGCGTTTCGTCAAAGGTTTAGCGGAACATTGCAGCCATCGGCTGCGGTGTGTTGCCTTTTTTAACCGGACCACTTGATAATGCCGTCCCTCACGGGCTCGTTGCTTGCGAAATCGCGGCAATTATGGCCTGTCTCGACGCGTATTTGATTTTTCGCGAGGACGAAAATGACCCGGGCTGTTGCTTTGCTGTTTGCGGCGCTGACCCTGCTGGCGGGCGCCGGCCACGCAAGCGCCCAAGGTTTTTTCGGCGTCGACTCGCGCGACGTCATGGGCGGCGGGCCGAACTTCTTCGGTGGCGGCGGGGGCGCAAGCCCGATCCCGCGCTCAACGGTGAACTTTCCAGCCAACTATGCGCCTGGCACCATCGTCATCAGCACCGCCGAGCGGCGGCTCTATCTCGTGCTCGGCAACGGCCAGGCGCTGCGCTACGGCATCGGCGTCGGCCGCGACGGTTTCCGCTGGAGCGGAACCCACCGCATCACCGCGAAGAAGGAATGGCCGAGCTGGACACCGCCTTCGCAGATGCTGGCGCGGCGCCCCGATCTGCCTCGCCATATGAACGGCGGCATCGAGAACCCGCTCGGCGCGCGGGCGATGTATCTGGGCTCCACGCTCTATCGGATCCACGGTTCGAACGAGCCGGAGACGATCGGACAGGCGGTATCAAGCGGCTGCTTCCGCATGACCAATGACGACGTGACCGATCTCTACGGCCGCGTCTTCGTCGGCACCACCGTCGTCGTCAAGAACTAGATTCGGCTCAATTCGAGGGAACTCGACGCTGGTATACGCAAAGGCGCTTGATCAAGCCTTGCGTACACGCGAGCGTTACGGCAGCGTCGCGGCAATGCGCTGGTATCGCCGCCCCCTGGTTTTGCACCTTCTCGCGGTCGCCTTGACCGCCATCGTGCTCGACGTCCCTACGCCGCCGGCCAGCGCGGCTGAAATTCCCGCCATCGCGTCGCGGCAGCGCAGCGAGAAAAAGGTCTTCACCGACACCGAGATCACCGAAGGCTTTATGAAAACCGCGTTCGGCGCCGAATATCATCTCGCCGGAAGAGTCGACCGCATCCGGAAATACGACGCTCCGGTGCGTGTTTTCGCCGACGGCAACCGCGTTGATCGCAAGGCCCAGCTCGCAAAAGTCGTGGCCGACATCGGGGCAAAGGTACAGCATCTCGACATCGCGACGACCGAGAACAGCGAAGACGCCAATGTACGGGTCAAGCTGGTGCGCGACCGCGACCTCTATCGCACCATCACGACATTCTATGGCAGCGAGCGGGCCCGCGAGATCCGCACTTCGCTCGATCCGCAATGCCTGTCAGGATTTCGCAAGAACGAGAAATACGAGATCGAGCATTCCGACGTGATCCTCACCGTCGACAATGGCGACTTCGTCTTCCTCGACTGCGCCTATGAGGAACTGTTGCAGTCGCTCGGGCCGATCAACGATACCTCGAGCGTGCCCTGGACCATGTTCAACGACAACGTTTCGATGGGCTTTTTCGACGTCTACGACCAGTACATCCTGAATGTGCTCTATGATCCCAGGATCAAGGCCGGCATGACGGTGCAGGAGGTCAAGGCGGTGCTGCCCGACGTGCTGACGGACGTGCGCGCCTGGGTGAGAAAGGTCAATGATCTCACAGAATGATACCCCGTTCCGGGCTGCCGGCATTGACGGCCATGCCGCACGGCAGCAAGGCCGGACGATCACGGTTTTTTCGGATCGCAGATCGATTTCAGCGACCGCCATTCCGCCGGCGTCAGCAGTGGCGGCCCGGTCACGGGGCGATCCTCCCGGCTCATCCGCGCCAGCCGGTCCTCGGTCAGCGGGTGGCCGGACAGAATGGACAAGCTCTTGTCCCCTTCTTTGCCGGTGACGCGAAGCATCAACTCGCCCATTGCTTTTGGCGACCGGCCGAGCTTGTGCATGATGTCGATCGAGAACGTATCGGCATTTTGTTCGGCTTCGCGGGAATAGGACGCGGTCACCAGCGAGCGCGAAGCAAAGATCACGGCACCGGAGCCCGTGACGTCGCCAAACAGCAATCCGATCAGAAACGACGTACCGCCGTTGTAGATCAGATTGCGCGTACTATCGCGATGCCTGAGATGACCGAGCTCATGGGCAAGGACGCCCGCGATCTCATCCGGATTTTCGGCCTTGGCCAGCAATCCATTGAACACATAAACCTTGCCACCTGGCAGCGCGAAAGCATTGGGGGCCGGGGTCGCCAGCACGGCGGTTTGCACCGACGTATCCAGTCCCGCGGGCGCCCTGACGGCATTCACCAGCTTGGCAAAGGCGGCTTGCCCGGGCGCATTGTTGCAGATTCGGGCGCCGAACAAGGTCTTGACCTGCCCCTCCGCGACGTCGCCGAGCCGCCGTTCGAAGGCCTCGGGCATCAGCGGTGTCAGACGATCGGCGGCGAACGGAACACCAAACATGACCACGGCGACGATCGAAATTGCTGCCGCGAGCGACCAGCCTACAATCGTCGCGACGCCGCGCCGGCCCGAAATATTCTGATCCAGTTGGGTGCAGCGGGCGACGAGTTCCGCTGCAATAGCGGCATCACGAATCTCCAGTCGCGCCAGCGCGGGCGCCGTCAGGCATGTCAGGCGCAAGGTACCGGAGGGACTGTCGGCACGGCGCAGGTCTGCATAAGCCCATGTGATCGTGGTTTCCGGTGGTTCGTGGAGTTCAAGCCGATCGCCGAAAGCCGGTGTCACCAAATGTCGGCGGCTCGACATTCCATCGAAATAAATCGTCGAACCGGTCGGTCCCGCCGGTGCCGAAGCATGTCCCTCTCCGCTATCGATTGAAGCCGCACTCATGCGCTAAAATCCGACGATATCCAATCCATCGGCAAAACCCTCACCAAGCGCACTTGCCAAATCTCCCCTCGCGGAAATATTCGCAACCGCCTCGATGTGGTGGACCGTCGCCGACCCGAGGACCCTCGCCCACACATCACGCTGGAGGTAAACCCGCAGCACCACGTTCAACGCGAGCACGAATGCCAAATAGCCCACCCCCGCCAGCACAATCATTGGAACGCTTCCCTGCAAATTGGCCGGAGCGAATAACTTTGCAATCGGCGTCTGGCTGATGCTCGCGACCACGCCTGCGCAAGCGAACACATATGCCGAGAACAGGACAATAAGCAGCAAGAACCAGCCGATCACTTTCCAGTAGAGGCCGACCAGCGCCCCGCGCAGCAAAGCCGATTCAAGCCTTACGGCGCCAAACCGGATGCCCGAAAGCCACCAGCGCCACTCCACGGCTTTGAACAAGCCGTAAATGAATGGCGCCAACACTGGAATCAAGAACCCTACGACGCCAGCAACCAGAGTTGCAGTTTTGGCAAACGGCATCAGGGCGGGAACGGATCTGGTCAGCGGCAATACAACTGCCACCACACTGAGCGGAACGGCCATCAAAAGCCACAGCCACCAGCCGCGCTTGAAGAATTCCCAGCCGCGTCCTACAAAACTGCCCTGCAGATCACCGTAATGGCAATGCCGCATCTTGTAGCGCTCGAGTGCTGCTTCGCGCCACGGCAATATCAATCCAACGGTTAGCAGCATCAATATGCCCCATAGCGCCGCCCGCGCCGCATAAGCCCAACCCGAGCCACTCATCCAGAACCGCACCCCGCGCCACACCGTGCGCGTCAGGCGATAGCGCCGGGCGCGATAGATCGCGAACTGGCCGAACAGGTAAAAGAACAGGAACAAGGGCAAACTGGCGAAGGCCTTGAAGCGCTCGGCCTCGAGACCGACGATAAAGTAAGCCAGATAGATCGGGACCAGGATCGCAAGCGCGAACAGGAATCCGATCAGCAATTCGCGGGCGCGGCCGGTGTATTCCGCCGCGTCACCATCGATCAGGGTATTCGACCACAAATGCCGGCGAATATCGGTGGCGAGCCAAAAACGATAAAACCCGGCTGTGATCAATTCGAGCCCGGCGCCACGCGTCGCCAGCCGGCGGAATTCACCGCGCTCGCCGGAAAATGAAACCGGCAGCGGCGCCGGGGCTGGCAAAGGCGGCGGGGACGGCGGCCCCAACGGGGTCCAACTCATCTGGTTCACCGATCAACTCCAAGGTTCGAAAGCAAACCAGGATAAACTACGGATGTGCCGCCTGGAATGTGACCTGGGTCGCTCATGCCGATTTATCGAACAGTTCCCGGCCGATCAGCATGCGGCGGATTTCGCTGGTGCCGGCGCCGATCTCGTACAGCTTGGCGTCGCGCAGCAGGCGTCCGGTCGGATAGTCGTTGATGTAGCCATTGCCGCCGAGCAACTGGATGGCGTCAAGCGCGCATTGCGTCGCCTTTTCCGCCGCGTAGAGAATGGCGCCCGCCGCATCCTCGCGCGTGGTCTCGCCGCGGTCGCAGGCCTTTGCGACCGCATAGACGTAAGCGCGCGACGCATTCATCGTGGTGTACATGTCGGCGAGCTTGCCCTGCACGAGCTGGAAGGTGCCGATCGGCTGGCCGAACTGCTTGCGCTCGTGGACATAGGGCATCACCACGTCCATGCAGGCCTGCATGATGCCGATCGGACCCGCAGCCAGCACCGCGCGCTCGTAGTCGAGGCCGGACATCAGCACGTTGACGCCGCTGCCGACCTCGCTGAGCACATTCTCCTCCGGCACCTCGCAATCCTCGAAGACAAGTTCGCAGGTGTCGGAGCCGCGCATGCCGAGCTTGTCGAGCTTTTGCGCGGTGGAAAACCGC
>Ga0137415_10005501_pt1 | contig 12552 bp, 16 predicted proteins | sample CZODoug3_1_1_16f_FD_183082 | JGI IMG/M metagenome (GOLD analysis project Ga0137415, IMG submission 183082) | Vadose zone soil fungal communities from Angelo Coast Range Reserve, California, USA - CZODoug3_1_1_16fungal (Hybrid Assembly) | ecosystem: Environmental > Terrestrial > Soil > Vadose...
TGAAGCCATTCGAGATGATAGTGCCGGAGCAGTTCCCGCCCGAAGTGTTGTTCGCGACAATGCTGTTCTGGAGAGTCGCCGTCCCATTGATGCCGCCGCCGAAGCTGCCTAGGCTGCCATGAGCGCTGTTCCCGCTGATGGTGCTGTTGTTGATCTCCAGCTTGCCGCCGTTGGAGATGCCACCGCCGAATGCGTTGCCGCGGTTGAAATCCGCGGTATTCCCGCTTACAGTGCTGTTGCTAATCGTCAGCGTCCCGCGGTTATCAATGCCGCCACTTTCATTGGCGCTATTCTTGCTGATGGTACTTTTGCTGATGGTCATCGTCCCATTGTTGTTGAAGATGCCGCCACCGTCGCCGACGCAAAATCCTCTACCTTGACAACTTGGAGACGCGCTATTCCCGCTGACAGTGCTGTTGTTCAACGACAGCGTGCCGGTGTCGTTAAATATGCCGCCCCCGTTCGTGTGGCAGACGCTTGTTGTGCAGACGAAACTAGCGCGATTCCCTCTGAGAGTGCTCTTGGCGATCATCAGCGCGCCCTTGTTATAGATGCCGCCACCCCACTGACCCGCAAGATTGCCAGTAACTGCGCTGTTGTTAAGCGTCAGTGTTCCGGAGTTGTTGATACCCCCGCCATCAACCGCTTTGCCATTGCGGATGGTCATCCTTGAAAGGCTGACATGCGCAGTACTGGAAATTGTCACGACCCCGCCAGATCCTCCGCCATCAATTATCGTCGTGTTGGCGCCGGCACCGATCACATTCAAGCTGAAGCCGATGGCGAGGTGCTCTGTGTAGGTCGCGGCAGCAACCATAATCGTGTCACCCGAAGCAGAGAGCGAGATGGCGTGGCCGACAGTCTTGCAGGGGGTCGTCGGTGACGTGCAGTTGTTGCTGTCACTCCCGCTCACCCCACTCACGTACCACCTCGTGGCTGATGCGATTGGGGACAGACCAATAAGTAAACTCATCCGCAGTAGGATGTTATGGTTGAATGTCATGGCGCGCCTCCGTGTCGAAAATTGCCGACTCTGCGCGAAGCCTGATGCTGAAGGAAGGAAAACGCCGATTAGAACGCCCCGGTTAAAGGAAGATAGAACTGGGGCAAATGAAGCAAGCCCCAAGCTATCGAGGGATTCTCTTCCTAGCAGGCTTTTCTTGTCAAGCTGAAGGAGTTCGACAGCTGAAGGAGTTCGACTGTTGTAAACAGGCCATTACACTCAAAACCCAATCAGTGCGGAAAGATTTCTCGCTAGTTACGGTTTTCATCGGTCCCTGCGAATCGCTTCGTATCGCACATCCGCTCAAAACGTTTTCCACTCCAAATCCAGAAATACTTATCACCCCACCAGTCGCCCAAGACCTTGTTTCGTTTGTTGGTCTGGTTAAAGTTTCGATAAACGCGAGCGCCAACTCCAAAGCTGCGGGCAGCGGACTTTGCCCTGATGAAAGTTCTGAAATCCCAGCACGGTTCGCCCGGGCGATGCTCAGGAGGATAAACCGTGTAGTCGATGCGAATCCGTCTGATTGCCATTTTTGTTTGCCATCCCTCGCCACTCGCCCTACGAGAATAGCTGGTTTGATGCAGTCTTTGGGATGGCGCTTTTACGTGGCACCTTTGTCAGATGATGAGAACAGGCGATTTGACTCATTGACCGTTGTGAGTGCAATGGCGATGTTTCAACAGTAACTTTGCCGGGGTGCGGGCAACGAAACCCAAGGGAGTAGAATCCGAGTGAATCAGGACGCGAGGAGGAGCCATCATGAGGCTTACACCATGGGCTTTGTTTGTCGCCATTTTTGCTCTCGGCGGCTTTTCTGCCCGCGCGGAATGCGTCAATGATCACCGTTCCAACAAGAATGCCGGAATCCTCATCACCGACTTCACCATCACCGGCACGCAGACAATCAGTGCAACCGACCTCGCCCGCATTACCAGCGATATGATTGGCTCCTGCTTCGACGAGGACTCGGAAGAGATGGAGGAGCGGGTTCGGGCCTCATTTCAGGACCGTGGATATTTCAAGGTCGAGGTGAAGAGCCTCCGCTTCAAACCCCGCGATCCGTTGGGTGTTCCCAAGCCAGTAACGCTGGAAGGCGAGGTTTCCGAGGGCGCTCGTTACAAACTCGCAGAGATCACGTTCGTTGAAAATCACGCTTTCTCTTTGGAAAAACTGCGACAACAATTCCCGCTAAAAAGAGGTGATCTGTTTGAGAGAGGCAAAGTCGCCAGTGGGCTGCAGAGCCTCCGTAAGCTTTACGGCACTCACGGTTTCCTCGATTGGACAGCTGTCCCCGAGACAAAGTTCGGCTCAAACGCAACAGCAAATCTAAATATCTCGATCCAGGAGGGACGCCAGTACCATATGGGAAAACTCGACACTGTGGCCGATAAGGAAGTCGCCGCAAAGCTGCGGGTGGAGTGGAAGCTGGCGGAAGGCGACGTGTACGACCACACTTATATCGATCGATTTCTCGAAACCAATCGGGACTCGTTCCCGCTGGGTTTCAGCAGAGCTAGCGTCCAAACAATTCAGAATTGCCCCGATGCCTTGGTCGAAGTACGCCTGATTGTCGATCCCGCCGAGGACACGGCGCAAGCAGAACCGAAGAACGTCCTATGCGAAGACCACCACGATGTCTCGAAGTAGCGGCGGTGGTCAACTGACGAAATCAGCGATAACGCTCAAAACCCGGGCATGGAGGTCGATGAGTATTAAGGCGATGTTTCAACAGTGATGCCACTCACCCCGGTGCTGGCAGTTAAAATCCCTAGAGCCGCTGTGCGCCTCAAGAAATTAAGCTGAACATTCTGTGCCTTGCGGCGTTCTTGAATATCCAGAGTCCGTGGACACAAATTCATGGGGAAGGCCATCCAGAATGGACGAAGGCAAACAGAAATGCGACCGATTGCCATCTTTGCAGCATCTGTATTACTTCTGTGCCGCCTGGTTGCAGCAAGTACCGAACAGTACCGGACCTATGTAGTTCCAACCTCCAGCGAGACCATGCAGGGACCATGTGAGTACGAATTGACGTTGCGTGATGCCAGCAAGCCCGTGAAGGGTGTTTTCGTCATCGTTGAGCGCGGGTGGCAAGTGGGGAATCTATATTTTGACCCTGAGGTCGTCACTTTTGCCGAACGCAATGACTTGGCATTGGTGTTGGCACGGCATTGCCGCGCCAAGACCGAGGATGATATGGACATCATTCCAGAGCACGGGGTCGGCCGGGCGCTCTTGCAGAGCCTCAATCAATTTGCGCAACAGTCACACCATCCAGAACTAGCCGGGAGCAAGATCATCCTCTTCAGCTTTTCCGGTGGTGGCTCGATGGTGGCGCGGATGGTCGCTTACGCTCCTGAGCGCATGCTTGCCGCAATCGAATATGCGCCCGGTCACTACGAACCGATTGGTATCGACACTGTGAAGTTGCCAGAGGCGGCGCTCTCCGTACCTCAATTCATCATCGCGAACGGAGCCGACGACAGATGTGGAACGCAACGTCCCTATGCGTATTTTGAGCACTATCACGACCGCGCACCAATGACCTTCATGATCCAGAACAGAGTGCCGCATTGTTGTGTGATTAACGTCACATCTATTGTGCTGCTCTGGCTTGACGATGTAGTTAACCAACGGCAACCTAGCAAAGACAAAACACCGGCAGCCATTGACTGGAAGAACTCGTGGGAGGGGTTCATCAAAACTGAGGACAGCATCGTCAGGTCGTGGAAGACACAACCAGTTTGGAATGTCGCGGAGGCATGGATAAAACGCAAGGGCGAATCCGCACCGCCCGGTGCCCAAGATGCGGGATGGCTGCCGTCAGAACGCTTTGCGGACGCTTGGCTTGCCTTTGAAAAGAAGCGGGAACATCCTATAACTCCGTTGGAATAATCCGATATTCCGCTCATCGTTCACGCAAACAGTTGACGTAATCAGGGCTTAGCGCTCAGAACCCGTCGATCAGCGTTAAGGCGATGTTTCGACAGTTGTCTCGTATCAACGACCGAGACTCATCAGCCACGGCCGCGGAATGGCCAAGGTCATTAGCAGCAGACCGAGTATGGCCATGTTTTTTAGGAAGTTGACCATCTCCCCCTGCTTTGCTTGTTGGTCTTGAACCGTCCAGAAATTGTGCATGCCGAACGAGACACCCAGAAGGAAAATCACCAACAGTGCCGCTCCGATGGTCGGGTGATACCCAAGGAGCAGGCTCAGTCCACCCAAGAAAAGAAGTACGCCCGAACCGCCCACTGCCAGCGCGGGAGCGGGTATGCCTTTGCTCTTGGCATATCCGGTCATCATGTTGAGTTGCGCGAAGTGGTTGAACCCGTTCATGAGGAAAAAGCCGCCAGCGATGATCCGCCCGACGAGGAACGCAATGTTATGGATGCTCGACATAAACCCCTCCTCATATTCATCACATGCGGAAGTCTACAGCAGTTTCGTTAGTGGCGTAGTCACGCTGGGTCAATGAGTGCTAGCGATTTTTCGCCAATTGACACAGTCCGGGTTGCCCAAAAACGTTCGTCATTCGTGGTGTCGTGGGGCAGCAGAGTCCAGATCAGGGTAGCTTGTCGAAAAAGAGATAAAGGGCGGAAATCCGGCCGTCTCGCGCGATGATGAAATCAGTCCCGGCGTAAGCTGGCGGCTCACCAGGGCGGCCCGATACCCATTTGACCCGCCCGCCATTGCCCAATTCCTCGGGCTCGGCAATTGGCTGATATTGAAAGTCAGGGTGTGTAACCCTGATCGCGCCCGCGATGCGATCGATCTCGTCGCGGCCACGGTAGATACCTTTGTTGGGATCGTAGAACACACCATCTTCGTGCCACATCTCGTCGATGGCCGCGCGCCGACGCGCGGGGTCGTTTTCACCGAAGACGTCGTGAAGATTGCGAGTCAGTAAGGTCGATATGCTGTAGGACATGGCTTGCCTCCTCTCGGTATCGAGTTGCGGCTTGCATATGTAAACGCCTTACGAGTGTAATCGGATTTTTCAACAGCAATTCGCTAGTTTCGATTCGCAAAGGCCTTCAAAGCTGCGGCCACTTGCGTGACGCGTGTACCCTGATGCTTCGCGACCACAAGCTCGTCCGCAGTCGGCTTGGCGCTGTGCTGTCCGGAAGTCGACGACGAACCGTATGGCGTCCCATGTCCCTGAACAATCTTTTCGTGAGTGTAGCCGTTCGGCACGATGATGAATCCTAGGTGCGCCATCGGGATGAACAGCGACACCACCGTCGTCTCGTTTCCACCGTGCGGCCCCGCCGTGGAAGTGAAGGCGCCAGCCGCTTTTCCGTTCAGCTTCCCTTGAAACCACAGACCACCAAGGCTGTCGATGAATGCCTTCAACTCCGCCGACGTGTTCCCAAAACGCGTCGGGGTGCCAAATATGATCCCATCGGCCCACTCTACGTCGGCAGGCGTTGGAGCTCCGTACTCGGCGAGCATCCGCTTGCTCCGTTCTTCCCAGCCAGGAACTTTGGCCATTACATCCGGCGAAACCAGATCGAGTACGCGGCGAAGCCGGACTTCGGCTCCGGCTTCACGGGCTCCTTCACTGACGGCTTTAGCAAGCGCTTCTACGGAGCCGTCACGAGAGTAAAACGCAACGAGAATGTTTGCTTTAGTCTCCGGCATTGACAGCTCCTTGATGTGAGCACAAACGCCCCTGAAACGGTGCGCCGGTTCGGATGCGGAGCTAAGTATACTAGCTCACCGTCGAGAGTTGTTACGTACAGGAGCAAGGAGACCCAAGAGAGAGCCCGTGGGGGTCGATGTCAATTGACGAAATCAGGCGGTTATAGTGCGCCGGGATAGTGCAGTGAAGCTAATTGATGGTCTAGCAGGTGAAAGTCCTGCCAGTGCAGATTACCCAGTTGGCACTGTAGTGATATCCGGCGACGGGGCGGGTGACCAAACCGTCGGAAGCCCGGATGTAAACGTCCTCGATGGCTGGACGCAAGTCTGGTCAGCTCCGACAGGAGGGCAAGCAAAACAACAGGTCGTAGCGTAAGCGAACCGTAGTCAAGCCTCGAAAACGCACACCTCACCAGAATCGGAGTGTGAGGACGAAGGGAATGCCGAAACTTTTATCCCAAGTTGAAGGCCAGAGTTTTCGGTGAAGTACTGGGTCAGAGCAGCCGAAGAGTTCCCCGTGGTCTCAGAGGACGACATGTTGTGAAAGAGCATCAAGGAAAGCTCAGAACCAGTCGTGGGTTGCCTAGGCCTATGCGAATAGGCACAGCGATGGCATCTCGTATAAGCCGCCAGGCGGCGAAGTCGGGATGTGCCCGCGAGTGGGGCGGATGGGGCCGACTAAGTGATGATGGACCGGGACAGCATAACCCGGACCGGAGCGAGGGCCCCTGGGGTAGAGCGGTTGGGTCCGCTCGCACGGAGGTGCCTTACCCGCGCATCGTCCCTGACACAGAGCAGGGAGTATACGGTGAAAGCAGTGGGCACGAAGGACGATGGCAAACCATGTTTTTGGGAAGGCCTTGTCTGATATTCCGGCCTTGAAGCCGTACCGGGGAAAACTCGCCGTACGGAATTTTAGGGGAGGCGATGGAAACGTCGGCATCATTCGAAGCCCGGTCCGCGCCATTGCCTTACCCGACAACCGGCATGAAGCAGAGGATGAAAGTTCCTTACGAGAAAGGAGTAGCGATCCGCTCGGCCTCGAGTCTTGCGCGGCTACCGCGAGGGACACAGCGAAGCGTAGACAGAGGATAGGCGGGGTGGGTATTCAGCTCCGTAAACTGGCAATCCGGGCGCCGACGCCCTTGTAATGCGCGGAAGGCAACATGAACCGGCGCGATAGCGCGAGCTCCTGTTCAGTCCGGCGTAGTCGAAGACCCCAGGCACGCCTAGAAACTTCATGCACGAGAACCGGGAGACCTCGGAGACACCTGCTGCCCAACCAGGCGACAGGACGGTGGGCGAAGGCAATAGCCGCACGGCCCGCATGTACGTCCTCGAGGAGTCACACGACGGTATAGTACCGATGAATCATTCGAACAAAGACAAAAGATCGTTGGCGGAGAATGAGGAGGGAAGGCCGTCGATCAAGGAGAACGCAGGTCAACCTCACACGTACTCGACACAGAGCGGGAAGGGCGTGTCCCAGGGATTGGCAGGCGTGCGGAAAGCAGCACGGGAAAACAAGGAGATGAAGTTCACCGCTCTGCTCCACCATCTGACCGTCGATCTGTTGCGGGAAAGCTTTTACTCACTAAAGAGGAAAGCCGCACCCGGAGTGGACGGGGTCACCTGGCAGGAGTATGAGACCGGACTTGAAGATCGGTTGGCTGATCTCCATGGCCGGGTTCATCGCGGAGCGTATCGAGCGATGCCCTCGAGAAGAGTGTACATAGAGAAAGAAGATGGGCGGCAACGCCCACTCGCGGTCCCGGTTATCGAGGACAAACTGGTCCAACATGCCGTGGTCACCATCCTCAACCAGATCTACGAGGAAGACTTTCTCGGCTTCTGTGTGCTGCAGAGGTACACGGATAAGGAGGTCATGATGACCTAATCAATTCGTGGACGAGCTGTGCAATCGATGAAGGTGTGCCCTTCGAGATCGACTTTCAGGAGCAGGTCTCAAAGCACCTCCAAGCTGCTGTGGTCAAGAGCCGTGGTAGTGAGCGTTGGAGGAAAAGCGCGAGGAAAACTCGCGCAGGTGAGCATCCGGGAGACGAACGAAAGTGAACCCTTGAGGACGCGTCGTTAAGAAATCAAGTGCCGTCAAAACCAGAGGCGAGAAACTTTTCTGGGATAAACCTGCTGGATGCCTGATGACTGAGCAGGTGGTGGCCGGCGTGGAGAGGGCGTGAAGCGGATGCAGGCGATTGCACGGAACTGCAGGAACCAGTCGCTCCGATGTGAAGGGAGAAAGCCCAAGCGGCCAAAACCGCGAGGCGAGAGTACCGAGGCGGAGCACTGGGACGGGCCGACTCGTATGAGCGAAGAAGGCCCTGTAATGGGGCTGGAGCAAAGGGGTCGGGTCAGGCGGTCGCATTTAGCGAAACAACTGGTAACAGGATGACCTCGATGCATGCGACAAACAAACCGTTCAACATCGATAAACGCTGGGTGTACGAAGCGTATAAAGCAGTCAAATCCAATCGAGGGGCGGCTGGAGTGGACGAGCAGACGATCGAGCAGTTCGATGCCGACTTGTCAGGAAACCTGTACAAGATCTGGAACCGAATGAGCTCGGGAACCTACTTTCCACCGCCGGTGCGCGCCGTCGCCATTCCCAAAAAGAGTCCCATCCGTTGTTTCGTGAAGGACGTGTTTTTCCATATACCCGGATTTCAGCCACTTTTGGAGAATGGCTCGATCCATGGGGACGTGAGCCAGAAGCCAATCATGCGAAATTCGGTCGAAACAGGACTTGATATCGCCCTCTAAAATCCACTGCGGATTTGGTTTGGACAGTGTCTTGAAACACTGTTCTATCGCATCGGCGCAGGACCGCTGCTGGCGAAACCCATAGGAGTTGTTGTCAGCAGTGGTTTCCACCACGGGATCGAGTGCAAGCAAATGCAATGCCTGTTGGGCTCGGTCTTTCATAGTGGGGATTCCAAGCGGGCGCATCGTTCTGCCGTCCGATTTCGGGATGTAAACACGTCGAAGAGGCTGAGGTTGATAGCCCCTACGCTTGAGTTCATGTACTGCCTTTGTCTTCTTTTCTGGAGTGTCCCAAATTTCTTGGTCCACGCCTGGGGTTTTCTTACCATTGTTTTCCGTCACTCGTCGAACGGCGAGAACCTTGCCGCTATACGAGTGGGTCAGCAGATGTTGTAAGGCTCGTACCTTGCCCCATCTACTTGCCTTCGTCGCCTGCACGATACGGACTTGGAGTCGGCGAACATTGCGGTTGATGGCTTGCCAGTCAAGGCTGTACCATTCTGCCGCCTCGCGTGAGACCGCACCAACAGTTTGCGCTGTTGTCATCTGCTTTGCCTCATGTGCCGATTTGCCCAGTTCTCTCGTGTGAAGCACCTGAAGGAAGTCAGCTCACTTTCGCGTCCGGTGATGTTGTCCATGGGACTGACGCAACCGGTATCCGCTCCATTACAGAACGGCATTCGCTTCCTCCTTCCTCTCATGTCCGCATCGCCGTCGGCCCATCTTGCGATGTGCTTTCCCTTGTGGGGAGCGATACGGATTTATCCTGTTCCGTTGGAATGACGCGATAGGTTAGGTCCGCTCTGTACGCCGGCAGTGTGATGTGACCATGACGGAGAAACCCGTACGTTCCCTACCCACTGCGAGAAGAACCGCGCAGCATCTTAGGTTCTCTAAGAGTGACGACGCTTACGAGCATTCGAGTATTCTGACCTTGCTATCAAGCCTAGGCCCTCTCCACTTTGTGCTAGTAGATACACCGTCGCCTCGCGGTTCCGATGCTACCCTTGCGGGTATGGGTACATTGTCCGAGGGCTTCGAACGGTTTGTTGCCGCCCCGCTCCAACCTCGTAGGCTACATGCGATGGCACGCACGGTCTGATAGTGCTTTCATTTCTTCCTTCAGACAATCATTCCGACAGCTTTCAGTTCGCAAACGGGCAACTCTTACCTAATCTTGTAAAGGAAGGTTGCCGACGATCCGACCAGAGCTGACCGGACGTTTCCCAGAAATCCGTTTGGGCCTGCTCCCCTCACAGTTGGGACTCGAACGCGCTGACCGTGCCCTTTTCAAAGGGATTGCACTTTGCGGGCGCTCTCGGCGCGCGCCAGGAACTCCGCCATGGCCTGGTCCTTGGCAGCGTGGCACGCCCACCCTTCCGCAGTGGCGTTCCAGCGATAATCTCGAACCGTCATATCGATGCCGTGGTCAATGAGAAACTGCGCTGCTTCATAGTTCCCGCGGATGGCGCATTCGTGCAAGATGCTAGCTGGCTCATGCGTGCTCCAGTTGGTATTGATGTTGGCTCCACGCTCCAACAGGAAAGATGCAATCTCAAAATGCCGGTTCATGCACGCCCAGGCCAGCGCTACGTCCAGTATGTGTTGCGCGTTGGCGGGGGTCCAATGCAGGTTTCGCAAAACGGAAGAGTCGTTGGCAGGGTAATGCTGACCGAGACTCCCCAACCTCGGACGGCCGGCCTCATCAAACCAACCCCTGACTCGCGCGAAGTCCCCTACTCCGGCCGCGTGGCAGAGATCATCGGGCAGCGGCCAAATCGGGGTCAACATAGGAATGAGATGCGCCTTCCCATATTCCAGAGCGAACACCAGCGCGGACGAAGGAGGTCGCCTCATCGCTAACGCGGGAGCGAACTCCAGCAGCCGTATGATAAGGGGCCCGCGATCTTTCAATACCGCTCGCTCTAATAGTTCCACCTGCAGCGCCACATTGGATTCGCCGAGCAGATCGGGTTCCCGCTCTAACCACCGGCTGAACTCTTCGAGGTCATTTTCATCGATCGCTGCTAGCAGTTCGTTCATAACGACCGTCTGCCAGGGACTTCCATACTCTTGCGGATGTTGGGCCAAGTAGTCGATGAACCCGCTTCTTCCACGCCATTTCTCCACTCGTCGCGCGAGCGCGGGGTCGAGCTCGATGCAACGGTTGAGAAGGAGAGCGGCGACTGCCCGCTGCTGAAAACGGCAGGCACAGAGGAACGCCTGCGTGACGGCGGCGGCATCGCCACCGGGGCGGGTCCGTGCTGACTCAAGACAATCGCGTACGCCGTCGTCGTCACCCAGTGCGGCGAGAACATCGAGCCTGCGCGGCAGAACACCCTTGCGCGAAAGGAGCTGCAACACTCCCTTGGCGCGGGCGCGAATTGCGTCTTCCCATATCGCCGGGTTCGCGATGGCCCCAGCGTTTAAGAGAAACTCGGCGCATTCGAGGCGTGTGAACATCTGCTCCCGGTAAGGATCGCCGCTGTCACCAAACGAGCCGGTGGCAAACCGAAGTAACGATTCTCCGGAATCGCCACGCCACGATAGAAGCGCTGGATACTCCCGAACCAGTTGCGTCAATCGCTCAACGCTGTTGTCGTGGATGGCGCGCTCCGCCTCAGCGGCAGCCCACTCCAGGCCTTCGCCTTCCTGGCGGAGCACCGCCGCGCGAAGATCCTGCCAGCCTGCGAAGCCATATTCTCGGGCGAGCACAAGTTGGGCGTCTCGCAGCGATAGAGGAAGGATCGGAGCCGGCAGTTGGGCGTGTACACGGGCCACAGCATCGGGGTCGCTAGCGGCCACCTGGCGGACCAGTTTCTTTGCCTGCTTCCGGATGGACTCAAAGGATGAGTGAGAACGTAAGAACTTCGACAGGGTCACAGGACCTCCTTTCATATTTGCCGGTGTCCCGCTGATACCAGGCTGAAAGAAGGTAACGGCGCGCCTCAAACGAAAACAGGTGGGATGTTTCCCTTGCCGCGGGTAGGAGACGCCCTGTTAGCGCACTGGCCCAACCTTATCCGGCTCCGTCGAGCTTGTCAATCATTCCGCGTAATCCACCCGTCGAGCCACAAGTCGGCTTGTACGAAACTCTTTCATAGAAATTCTCCAGTCTCTCAGCGGGTGCGGGTGCTGAGCATTGTTGAGGGGTTAGCAATTCGAGATCAAGCGGTACGAATCGCTGCGATTACTGCGACGCAATTCATGGCTGCGTCGCAGGCTTCGCGCTGAAGATTCCCTTGAAGCTTTCGGGGTACTGAAGGAAGACCAGCACCCCACAGCACCGAGGCCACCAGAGCCGGAGGAATGCTCGCCGGCGCAAGCGTCAGGTGAAACGCAAGGATGTTGTAGAGTTCCGCCGCCAACACTGTCAGCGCAAGTGGCACGAAGTAGCCCGAAAGCAACAGCAGCCCACCGAGCAATTGAATCGCGAAGAAGAATGCGGCAAAATGCGACTCGCTGACGGAGACAAGAAACTGAATCGCGAGCGGATTCGCCGGGGGCGGCTGGTGGATAACAATGAAGAAATCCGTTCAGCCCAAAGATCAGCCCCAGCAGGTAGCGCGCAAAAATCGAAGCAATCTTCATACGTGCCCTCCCTGGGAGGTCTGCGCGTGCGTCTGCACGGCCTGAAGGTGCGGTGCGAGAAACGCGTGCCGGTCATGCCCCTGGTTCAGCACGCTGGTCCCCCCTGCGGTAAGGAAGGTCGCGTCCGTCACGCCAAGAAAACCAAATACGGACCGCAAATACGGCTCCACGAAATTGAACGAGGCCATCTGCGTCTGGGCGTCGTAGATCCCGCCCGTTGCGATGATGAAGGTCGCCTTCTTGCCGATAATCAGGCCCTTCGGCCTTCCGTTCCCGTAGGAAAAGGTCCTGCCGGCACGCGCAATCTGGTCGATCCATAGCTTGAGCACGGAGGGCACACCAAAGTTATGCATCGGCACTCCGATGACGTACTCATCGGCCTGCTCCAATTCGGCGAGCAGGGAGTCGGAGAGCGAAAGCAATTCCTTCTGCTGCGGAGTGCGGGCCTCTTCCGGCGTGTAGACGGCCCCGACCCATTCCGCATTGATCGGCGGCATTGCTGTTGCGTTGAGGTCGCGGTCTACGACCCTTCC
>Ga0137415_10005503_pt1 | contig 12550 bp, 8 predicted proteins | sample CZODoug3_1_1_16f_FD_183082 | JGI IMG/M metagenome (GOLD analysis project Ga0137415, IMG submission 183082) | Vadose zone soil fungal communities from Angelo Coast Range Reserve, California, USA - CZODoug3_1_1_16fungal (Hybrid Assembly) | ecosystem: Environmental > Terrestrial > Soil > Vadose...
CCCAAGAGCCGGTCGGAGGCCTTCCCGGACGCCGACTTCCGTTTCGTGGTGGGGGTCGCCGCCAATGTCGCCCGGGCGTTCGGGACGCTGCACCGGGCGGGCCACGTGGTGGGCGACGTCAACCACGGCAACATCCTCGTCGGCGCCGACGGCACGGTGACGCTCATCGACTGCGATTCGTTCCAGGTCCGCGACGGCGCGGAGGTGTTCAGCTGCGACGTCGGCGTGCCGCTGTTCACGGCCTCCGAGCTGCACGGGTACGGGTTCCGGGGCCTGCTCCGCACCGAGAACCACGACCGCTTCGGGCTGGCGGTCCTGCTGTTCCACCTGCTGTACCTGGGGCGTCATCCCTATGCAGGCCGGTATTCCGGGCCCGACGACATGCCGATCGAGCGCGCGATCGCCGAATTCCGCTTCGCATATGGTCCCGACCGCTCGGCAAACGGGATGGAGCGCCCGCCCGGCGCGATTGCGCTCGAGACGATGGGACACGAGGTCGGGCGTCTGTTCGAAGGTGCCTTCGGGCGCCTGGGCGCGGGGGAGGGCCGGCCCCACCCGCAGAGCTGGGTCCGCCTGCTCGCTGCCCTGTCGGCGGGGCTCCGGCCATGCTCCGCCGTGGACAGCCACCACTATCCCGCAACGGTCGACGCCTGCCCCTGGTGCGTGACCGAGGCCCAGACCGGGGCGCACCTGTTCGGGCGCAGGCCTCCCGGGGTTGGCGAGGGCGTGACGGATCTGGCGGAGATCATGGAGGCCATTGCCGCCGTTGCCGCCCCCGGGCCGGCTCCGCCTCTTCCGTCCGAGCGAGCGCAGCTCCGGCGTCGCGCTGCGCATCGCTCATCGGAAACGTCTCGAGGTACGCGGCCTCGTCGCCCTTGAACGCCTTGCGGTTTTCATCCTTCATGAGCGACATGCAGAACATGTTGAGGTAATAGCCCTGGCGCGACTGGGTCCCATTGAACAACGTCGTGCCGGGGATGTCTTCGAACGCTTCCTCGTCGTCGGACATGTCCCAGTAGAGCCGCATGGGATTGTCCACGAGCAGCTTGCGCTGCAATTCGGGTGTGGTGGCAATGTGCGGAATGAAGTCCACCAACGAGCCGTCGTCCGGCATGTGGTCCTTGAGGTTGGGATGTGGCCAGTCGGTGCCCCACAACACGCGGTCGGGGAAGGTGTCCACCAATCTTTTTGCAAACGGAATGACGTCACGATAGGCGTTCTGCTCGCCGCCCCGTGCGGGCGGGCCGCTGATGGACAATCGCTCCGGGCAGCTCACCTTGGACCAGATGTTGTCGTGCTCGCGCATCATCTTCACGAACAGCTCGAACTGGGAGCCGTCTACGGGCTTGCTCACGTCGGGCCGACCCATGTGGTCCACCACCACGGTCGTGGGCAGCGCGGTGAAAAAGTCATAGAGCTCGGGCAAGTCCTGCGCCTCGAAGTACACCACCACGTGCCATCCCAACGGGGCGATGCGATGGGCAATCTCCAGCAGCACCTCGCGTGGCGTGAAGTCGGCCAGGCGTTTGACGAAATTGAAACGCGTGCCGCGCACACCCGCTGCGTGCAAGTCTCTCAACTCGGCGTCACTCACGTTGCGGTTCACCGTGGCCACGCCGCGCGCCCTGTTTTTCGCTGCCCTCAAAGCATCGACCAGCGCACGGTTGTCGCTGCCATGGCAGGTCGCCTGCACGATCACGTTCTTGTCGAGGCCGAGAAAGTCGCGCAGCGCGAACAGCTTCTCCTTGGGCGCGTCGCAGGGCGTGTACTTGCGCTCGGGCGCATAGGGAAACTGTGCGCCCGGGCCAAATACGTGACAGTGCGCGTCAACGGCGCCTGGCGGTAACGCGAATCGCGGCCTGGACGGGTTGGTGTTCCAGTCGAGCCAGCCGGGGGTTTTGGCGAATGGATCCGTCGCTTGCGGGACAGAGACGGTGTCGACCATGCATGAGAATATGGGTCAGCGGTCTCCAGTGAGTGCTGAGTTTCTGGCCGATGTGCGTTCTCATTAATCTATCGGCCTGGTATAGCACGCTGCGAAGAACCCGCTTTTGCCCGAGGATTCGAGAAAAGTGCGCTCCAACCCGGGGACAGAAATGCTCGGCGTGCATCGCGATGCCGACGCGGCGAGGGCCTGGGACATCAAGCTCGGGCATCTGCAGGCGTTCACGCAAGTGGCGGTCGCTGGCAGCGTGACGCGCGCCGCGAAAGCCCTGTTTCGCGTGGCTTCGGCGGTCACGCGCTCGATCAGCGAACTCGAACACAGCTTGGGTGCACCGCTCTTCGAGCGCAAGGCGCGCGGCATGCTGCTCAATGTCTATGGCGAAGCGGTACGGCGCCGCGCCGCACGGATCGACGAGGAGATTGCCGAAGCGTGCAGCGACATGGCCGAGGCCGGGAGTCGCATCGACGCCCAGACGCTGTCCGGCGCGATGTTCAACGGGCGGAGGCTCGCGGCGTTTGCGAGCCTCGCCGAGCTTCACAACATGCCTGCCGTCGCACACGCCTTCGGCATCACGCAGCCCACCATCAGTGCTTCCATCAAGGCGCTGGAGGATCGCATCGGCGTGGCCTTGTTCGAGCGCTCCGCGCGGGGCGTAATGCCCACCCAGGCCGGTGCCGCGCTCGCAATCAGGTTCAGGCGCGTGCTGGCCGAGTTGCGCACCATCGGGGCAGACATCGCGGCCATCGAGGGCACGCTGACGGGTAGAGTCACCATCGGCGCGCTGCCCCTGGGCCGAACCCTGGTGCTGCCACTGGCCATCGCGTCGCTCGCGGCCCGCCATCCGATGATCCGTGTCAGCACGGTCGAGAGTCCGTACGAAGTGCTCGCGGCCTCGCTGAGCAGCGGCGACATCGATCTGATCCTCGGCTCGTTGCGACCATCGCATGCGACGAGAGGGTTCGTTCAGGAGGCCCTGTTCGACGACTGCATTTCGATCATCGTTCGCGCCGGCCATCCGCTGACGCGCAAGAAGCGAATCGGCTTCGACGACCTGCATCGCGCGAAATGGGTGCTGGTGCGATCGGGCACTCCGGCGCGCAACCTGCTTGAACTGTCGTTCCGCGAATCGGGCCAGCCGCCACCGCTACCCGCGGTGGAAACCAGCGATCTGGCCATTCTGCGCGGGCTGCTGCTCCACAGCGACATGGTAACGGCCATCTCGGCGCATCAACTGCACTTCGAGATCCAAGGGGGAGCGCTGGTCGTCCTGCCCTTCCCCTTGGACAAGACGGATCGTCAGATCGGCGTGACGTATCGTGCCGGTGCGCTTCTTTCACCGGGTGCCCTGGCGCTACTCGAGGAGATTCGCCGCGCGGTTCGCGAACACATTCCAACTCGCCGCCGCGGCTGAGATTCACGGGCGGTCTACGGCCGGCTGTATTTGTCGATCCACGACAGCACCTCGTCGTGCCAGCGTTTCGAGTTGGCCGGCTTGAGGACCCAGTGGTTCTCGTCGGGAAAGTAGAGGAACCGTGAAGCGATGCCGCGGCGCTGGAGGGCCGTAAAGGTGGCCATACCCTGCGTGTCGACCACGCGGTAATCCTTGCCGCCGTGAATGACGAGGGTCGGCGTCTTCCACTTGCCGACGTTGCGCAAGGGGCTCGCTTTCGCGTACCCCTCGGGATTCTCCCACGGCGTGCGGCGGTGCTCCCATTCTGGGAACCAGAGCTCCTCGGTCTCGAAATAGGCCATCGATTCGTCGAGGTTGCCGTCGTGACAGACCAGCGCCTTGAATCGGTCCGTCTGGCCATTGATCCAGTTGATCATATAGCCGCCATACGAGGCGCCGAGTGCGACCAGCCGACCCTTGTCCAATACGGAGTATTTGACGAGCGCCGCGTCGAGGCCCTTCATGATGTCCTCGTAGGGTGCGCCGCCCCAATCGTCGCGGATGGCATCGGTGAAGGCTTGGCCGTATCCGGTCGACCCGTGGAAGTCGACCATCACAGCCGCATATCCATGGCCCGCGTACACTTGCGGGTTCCATCGATAATGGAAGTGATTGCCAAAGGAACCCTGCGGGCCTCCGTGGATCAACATGGCCACGGGCACGGGGCCGCTGCGCTGTGATGCAGGCGGCTTCACGATCCAGGCATGGACCTTATCGCCTTTGGCACCATCGAAGGTGAACGGCTCGCGCTCGCCCCAATCGATGGCCGCAACCCGCGCGTCGTTCAAGTGCGTAATCGGTTTGGGCGTGCGGCCATCGAGTCCCGAGACCCAGATTTCGACGGGGTTCGAGAGCGTGTCGCGCGTGAATACCAGCCTGTCGCCGGCCGCACGCGGACTTCCGTACGTGCCATCGGACGCCAATGCGGTCGCGCGGCCCGTATCGGCGGCAATCGCGAAGAGCGGCTTTTGCCCCATGTCATCGGCGGTCGCGTAGAGCGTGCGTCCGTTGCGGCTCCAGGAGATCTCCGTCGGCGAGCGATCCCACGATTCGGTCAGCACGCGCGACTCGCCCGTCTTCCAATCGAGAAGGACGATGCGCCGCCGGTCCGCTTCGAACCCCGGCCGGCTCATGGCCAAGTAGGCGAGCTTCCCGCCATCGGGCGAAAAGACCGGGTTCGTATCCTCTGCCAGATTCTTGGCGGTGATGGAGACGGGCGCCGCACTTGCATCGGAAGGCACGCGCCAGAGATCGACGTTCGTCGACCACGCCTCTTCACGCCCGACGCGCTTCGAGGCAAAGACCACCGTGCGCCCGTCGGGCGATATCGCAATCTGCTCCGTGCCTCCGAAGGGGCCCGGCGGTGCGTCGTCGGTCGATCCCCGCGTGAGGTCGACCGGCGGACCGTCGGGCCGCCATACGAACAGGTGCTCGCGTTTTCCATCGTCCCAATGGTCCCAATGGCGGAACATCGGTTGGTCGAAGGCCATGACCTTGGAGGGCGACTTCGCCTTGGCCTCGTCGCGCTTGGCCGTCTCCTCGAGGGTCGCCGCGTCGGGGTAGACGCTCATGCCGATGAGCAATCGCTTCCCATCGGGGAACGGAATCGCAAAATCGACGTCCAGCGGGAGTGAGGTCACCTGCGCCGGTTCTCCGCCATCCAACGCGAGGCGGTGCACCTGCGCGGTGCCGCTGCGGGTGGAGATGAAATAAAGGCCCTTGCCTTCGGGCGCAAAGTGGGCATCGAAGTCGCGATCCGGATGGGTGGTGAGCCGGCGCACCGACGAGCCGTCCGTGGCGGCCAACCAGACATCGGTGTGCATCTTGTTCGCAGGAACGTCCGCCGTGGACACCGTGAAGGCGACGAGCTTTCCGTCCGGGGAAAGCTGCGGATCGCCGATGCGATCCATGGCGAGCATATCGTCGATGGTGAACGCATGGTGCGGTCCCACCGCCGCCGCGCGCACTTCTGGAAGCGTCGGACTGGCGACGTCGAGCGGTGGCGCTTGGGGGACGGGAGATGCACTGGCACAGGCAGCGACCAAGCCTGCCAACGCAGGCAGCGAAAAGCGGAGCGGACCCATTTTCGCTCCTCTTTACAATGAATCACCCCGCGCGAAAAGAGGGCCGTGCGCTCAATCGCCGCACTTTTTCAGACTTTCCCAACTCGGGTTCGCATCGAAGGAATTCGGCGTGTTCAAATCGACCCCGGGGACCCAGCCCCAGTTTCCGTTGTCGTCGCCGAGCGTGTGGTACCAGGTGGTGTTGCCGCCGGCGTGGAGTTCGCCGGTTCCCCAGCAGTCGAACCAGCTCGAGGTGGTTCGCAGGTGGTTCACCACCGAGCTCCCGGAGTTCGCCGCCGAGTGCATCGCAGCGCCCCCCGCGTTGGTGCAGTAGAGCCGACCGTCCGAGTGCACATTGCAGTTGGCCGGCGGCGCGGCGCAGTGCGCAAGGCCGTGGGCGCTCGGGTCGGCGTCGAACGCATCGGGCGTGCTCAAGTCGATGCCAGCAACCCAGCCCCAGGTGCCCGTGTCATCGCCGAGCGTGTGGTACCAAGTGGTGTTGCCGCCCGCGTGACGATCGCCCGTTCCCCAGCAGTCGAACCAGCTCGGCGAGGTGCGCAGATGATTGACGATGGCGCCCGAGTTCGTTGCGGTCGCGCGCATCGAGGCGCCCGATGTGTTGGGGCAATAGAGCCGGCCGTCGCCATGCACGCTGCAATCGCTGCCACCGCCTCCTCCTCCTCCTCCTCCACCGCCGCCGCCGCCGGCGTAGTGCCACTGGCCGAAGTCGGCGGCCTCCGCGTGATCGATATCGCAATCGGCGCCCGCGATGGTGACGCCGTTTTGGACCTGCCGCACCTGAGCGCGCGAGTCCCACTGTCCGCCGGACCACGCGTAGGTCTGCCATCCCCACGCGATCTTCCCGGCGTCGAACAAGCGCTTGATGACGTAATAGCCGCCATAGGCGCCCGTGCGCGCGCTACCGATGACCGAGGCGACGCCGTCGAAGTACGAATTGATGGCCGCCTGCTGCCCTGGCGTCGCGTCGAAATCGACGCTGAAGTAGATGGGACGTCCCGCGGGCATGCCATCGTTGGCGGCCTGGCGAGCGGCCTCTCGCGCGCTGTTCACGCCCGCGTTGTAGCCGCCCAATGCATCTTGGGCGTCGTATTCCCAGTTGGCAACGACGTCGACGCCTGCTGCGGTGAGCGCGTTGGCCTCACCGGCCGAGAGATTCTTCCCGGTGGTGTCCCAGCTCAAGTAGCGCGCAGCGAATGTGTAGCCCGCGTTGTGAAGCCCCTGCGGGGAAGGCCTCCCCCACGCGTAGTCGACACCCAGTTGTGTGTAATTGTGTTCGATGTCGCTGCTGTTCGCGCCGACGTTGTCTCCGCCGGCATCGCTCGCGCAGCCCGCAATGGAGAAGGCCGCCAACGAGAGAAAAGACAATCCGAAGAAAACGTGAGGGACGCGGACGGGCATGACTCGTTTCCTTTCGATAGGCGCCGCGAGCCGTGAATTCGCATCATGCGAATTGCCCCGATTCGATTGCCCGAGCGGCTTTATGAAGCCAACTGGGCTTATCATGTTGGCAAGTCGAGTCAAACGACAAAAAGCGAATACCGATCTGATTGCATGTCAGCATCAAATTCAGTGCGCGTTACAATGAAATTCGGGCAACTTTCGCGTGACATGAGCCATTCTCTGACCACCCAATTCGGGCAGGTCTTGCTCAATGCCGGAGAGGTCTCGCGCGGTCTCGCGATGGTCGCGTCGAGCCGCGAGAACGATCAGCGAAGGCCCGCGAGCCGGGTAATATTGAATGCACCACTGAGCATCCCGCCGTCGACACCGATGACCTGTCCAGTGATCCAGCCCGCGGCATCGCTGCACAAGAAGGCGACGACGGGCGCGATATCCTCCGGTTGCCCCAGTCGTTGCAGGGCGGTTCCGCGGGCGATGGCCTCGCGCATGGCCGGAGGAAATCCGGATTCGAACATGTCGGTCTGTGTGGTGCCGGGTGCTATGGTGTTGACGGTAATCCCACGTGGCCCGAGCTCGGTCGCGTGGCTGCGCGTGAGGGACTCGACGGCGGCCTTGCTCGCCGCGTAAAGCGACGAACCGCCGGAGCTCACGCGCGCGGCGATGGATGTGATGTTGACGATTCGCCCGCCCTCGGTCTTTTCGGGATGCATCCGCGCGAACTCGCTGGAGGCCGAAAGCACCGCGCGCACGTTGACGGCGAAGATGAGATCGATTTGCTCTTCGGCGATGGTCTCGAGCCCACGGTCGCCGAATATCCCCGCGTTGTTGACCAGGATATCGAGCCCTCCGAACATCTCGGCGCCCGCGCGAACGACGCGCGCGCCGGCCCCGGGTGATCCCAAGTCTTCTTTGACGACTTCCGCGGTGCCGCCGCGCTGACGAATCTCGGATTGAAGGGCGAGCGCTGCCTCGGTATTGCGGTTTCCGTGAATCACGACCCGCGCCCCGGCATCGGCGAGTGAACGCGCAATGGCCGCGCCGATGCCTCGGGATGCGCCCGTGACCAGTGCCCTGCGACCGTCGAGAGAGTTCGTCATGGTCGCCCGTGGATAGGGTCGTTCGCGGCGGAGGTCAGGGGCGGGCGGCGGTGTTCAAGACTTCGATGCGCTGCTGCATCCACGCGCGATGGCGCCGTTCGTCTTGAAGACATCGTTCGACGACGGCCCGCAGATCCTGAGGCAGGTCGTCGCGCTTGGAAGCGCGCTCGTACGCGGTGTTGGTGTCGTCTTCGTTGGTCTTCATCGCCAGGAGGATGGTGCGGTCACCCATCAGCGAGCCCAAGACGACTTTTCCTTTCGTGAGCACTTGCTTCAAATCGGGTCCCGACGGAGGTCGCATCCCCATCTGTACGATCGCATCGCCGAGCTCTCGCACGTGCTGTTCGTGGTCCCTCATGAAGGATCCGAGCTGGGCTTTGTCCGAGGGATCTTTCAGGCGTTGAATGGCCGCCTTGTACGCCTCGATGGCGTCGTAATCGAGCTCGAGAAGCTGGGCGAGCAGCGAGAGTAGGTCCTTTTGCGTTCCGACCATGGTTGCCATCGTTGTTTCCTTTCGTGGGGGCTGTGGGCGCGAGACGCACGCGAGGGGCGAGATGCATGCCACTTCGTCGCTTTCGGCGCGCGCAAAAACGGCCCAAAAAACGCAGAAAACAAGAGAGGCGTCGCGCGCTCAGCTCGAACCCGCATCGCAAAGTCGCACCAATGGGGCAGCACGTCACGCATCGGCGAGCTCGGCGCGTGACGCGATTGGCCGCGTCGCGCGAAGGAACGCGAGATGCAGCGAACGAGAGGCGCTCGAAAATCGAGCAGAGATGACGATCTGACCAAGGAGGAGACATGCCGACAGCGAAGACGAAGCAACGGGCTCGACGCGACAAGGGGCAAGGCAAAGCGCCTACCACGCAAGCCGGGGAATTCGTGCGCGAGGAAATGGACCAGGTGCGTCAGGGAAAGCACGGTGCGCGTTCGACGAAGCAGGCCATTGCCATCGGTCTCTCGAAGGCGCGTCGCACGGGGGTCGACCTGCCGCCACCCAAGCGGGGCACCACGTCCGCGACGACCCGCCGCAGCGCAGAGCGAGCGTACGCGCGCGGGCAGGAGGCACCGTCGCGCCAGACGCCTTCGCGACGGCGGTCGCGTGCGACGACGGCTGCGCTTCAACGCGAAGGCCATGGGGCCGCGTCGCGCGGGGCACTGGCGAAACAGGCTCGCTCGGCGGCAAAACGCCGGAGTCCATCGGACAGGTCCGCGGCGGCGCGCAAGGCGGCGCAAACGAAGGGACCCGCGGGGCGTTCGGCGGCCGCCAGGAAGGGGGCGCGCACGCGGGCGGCCCATCGCGCACGCGAATCGTGATAAACATCGGTGAATGAGCCACGAGCTCTATTTGATTGTTGCTCGCGGTCACGATATCGGCGCACGCCTTCTCGTCGGCGACGGCGAACGCGTGGTGGGTCGCGCGCGGGATGCGGATTTGGTCCTCTTGGATCGGCGCGTTTCGCGGCGCCATCTGCGCATTCGCGCGGAGGGTGAGGAGGCGCACGTCGCCACGTGCGACGGTGCATCGGCGTTCGTGCTCGATGGCAAGTTGCATACGGAGGCCAAGCTGCGCGTCGGCGATACGGTCATCGTCGGAGAGACCGCGTTGCTTCTCGCGCTCGAGCCTTCGATTCCGGAAGAGGAGGCTCCCGACGTCGGCGCGGCGACGGACGTGGGGGAGCTTTTGACCGGACTTGCCGTCGACGTGCGCGGTCTGGCCGGCGTGTTCACGCTCGTGGAGGCGCTCGATGCCGCCGTCGATCTCGCCGCCTTGAAAGCGGGATTGGTCGCATGGGCCAGGGTCCACGCCGAGACGACCGAAGTCGAGTTTCATTTCGGTGAAGACGTGGACCGCGCGCAGGTGCCGGCGGGCCTCGTGCGAGAAATCGTGATGCGAATCGCGCCCGAAGGGGACACGGTGGTCTCCGTACCGGCGCACACGCAGGAGCCGGGATGGATCTCTTTTCGATATGGAATTCCGGAGACGCGGGTGACTGCTTCGTTGCGGCGGCTGCTCGTCGTGGCCGGTCGAATCTGGGCTTCGCGTCTGGCGCAGCTTTCGGTCGTGCGCACGTTGGAGGAAGATCGGGAATCGCTGCGGCAGCAGGCGCTCGGAAGTTCGTATACGTTTTTGGGGACTTCGGCCTCGGCCGAGCGGCTCGTTCGCATGATCCCGCGTCTGGCGAGTTCGGATGTGACCGTGCTTTTGACGGGCGAAACGGGCGTGGGCAAGACCTTCGTCGCCCGATTGATTCACGAATCGGGGCCGCGAAAGAGCCAGCCCCTACGGGTCATCAATTGCGCGTCCATTCCGGAGAATTTGATCGAGAGCGAGCTATTCGGACACGAGCGGGGCGCGTTCACTGGGGCGGTGGCATCGCGCGCGGGGGTGCTGGAGACGGCGGGGCAGGGGACGGTGCTGCTCGACGAGATTGGGGAGCTTCCTTTATCGAGCCAAGCGAAGCTTCTGCGGGTGCTCGAGGACAGGCGGTTCGAGCGCATCGGCTCGAACCGGCCCATCGTGCTCCAAGCGCGCATCGTCGCGGCGACCAATCGGGATCTCGAGGCGATGGTGGCCGAGGGTGCCTTTCGCAGCGATTTGTTCTTTCGTATTTCCGTGGTTAGCGCCAGCGTTCCGCCCCTGCGTGAGCGCGGCGACGACTTGGTGCTTCTCGCGGGGCAGATCCTCGCGGATCACGCCCCTTTCGCGGGCCGGCGCATCGACGGTTTCAGTGATGCTGCGCTTCGCGCCATTCGCGCGTATCCGTGGCCGGGGAACGTGCGCGAATTGCGCAATGCCATCGAGCATGCCATCGTTTTGGGGGATGGTGCGCGCATCGAGCCTTCCGATTTACCTGCGGCCGTGCATCGTGTGCCCCTGCGGGAGGAGAGCGAGGATCCGTTCTTGGTGCGGCTTCCCATGAGCCTCGAGCAGCTCGAACAGCGGGCGATCGGCGCGGCGCTGCGGACGACGGGGGGCAATCGGACCAAGGCGGCGGCGCTGTTGGGGGTCAATCGGCAGACGTTGTACAACAAGTTGCGCGAGGAGCCGCCGCGGCGGTGACGTGCGGCTCGTGGTACGAGGCGTCTAATTTTTCGACACTGCATTGGGCCGCGGGTGTCGAGTTTTTCGACAACGAGAATGCGACGGGCGCTATTTTGTGCGATTTGCGGCTCGCTGGGTGGCGGCGCGGCGCTTGCTGTCTAAACTGGGCAAGGCCGCTGTTGGTCCCGTGAGACGGGAAGGGAGACATTCATGCGACGGGTGCGGGTGTTGAGTGCATTGGGAGTCGTTTCTGCAGTTGGGCTGGGGGCGTGCGGGACGAGTGAGTCTCCACCGGACGTGGGGACGCTGGGGCGAATCGCCAGCGCGTCCGAGGACGTGGGTGGCAATCCTGCCAACGGTCTCTCCGCCGAGGCCCTCTGGCCTGGTGCTCTCGCGAGTGACCAATACTTGCGAATGCAGCTCCATTTGTATCCTCTGTATGCTGATTTGTCGAATATCCCCGACCCTGGTGGCGATATTAAGCAAGCGATGCAAGATCTGAGAACGAAAAATCTAATGGCCTATATCGTTTCTTGCGCATTGACGCCGGATCAGACGGCGGGTTATCCGTCGATCGTCAATTTTCGTGGAAAGCTCGGTTTGTGCCCTGAATGGCAGACCGACGCCTCCGTGACATGTCGCGAGCGCGTTTCTTCATGCGTTCTTGCACGGACGAACGCACGTGGCTACCACGTAATCATTTCGATACGGAATCGCGGTCAGCTTACTGGACGAGTGGCTACCCAAGGCGAATACCGTGAGAGGATAAGTGCGAACTGTATCGGGGAAGATTGTGGCATTCCCGTTCCCAGCTTTCGATCCTGTCCGAGCTCGCCTCTACCTGCCGAGGGCGACGCAACACGAGACTGCGGTTGGAAGCCTCTTTATGTTGGTAAGTGCACAGCGGGGCCCGTAGTTATCAGCACGAATGATACGGACTGCCCCAATGAATCGCCGACCATTCTGCGGGTTTGTGATGGCTTGTACGGGTGCCAGAACAACGATCAACGGGATTCAAATTCGAACAGTCCACACCATTACTACGGATGGAAGAAGAACAGTCAGGTTTCCGCCTGCGCGAATGGTGCGACGCTCAAATTCGATTGTCCCGAAAGCGGGTACTTCAGTCTGATGTACGGTGCGCAGGATCCGACGAAAACGCCGGCGAGCGAGCCGCAAGGATTGATTGTGAGTGGAGCCGAGTATCCAGCCCCCGAGCAAGACGTCTTTACCTGGCCTGAAGGTGGATTTTACGGAGATATTTTTCAGACGAATTCGACAAATTCGACGTCCCAGGAAGCGCTCTACGACCAAATGCACGCTTGTTATAGCGACGTGTACTCGGATGGCGTCGCGTACGAGGCAGACCGCTATTGTGCGAGCCCGAATGCAAAGAATACTTGTTTCGGCTCTCAGCCGGGACCTTGTGCTGCGCGTTGCACGGGCAATGCCGACGCCACTTTGTTGGCCAGCTGCAATGATCCGACATCGTGGAACTCGCCACTAACGGTCTATCTCAATGATCCATGT
>Ga0137415_10005507_pt1 | contig 12544 bp, 7 predicted proteins | sample CZODoug3_1_1_16f_FD_183082 | JGI IMG/M metagenome (GOLD analysis project Ga0137415, IMG submission 183082) | Vadose zone soil fungal communities from Angelo Coast Range Reserve, California, USA - CZODoug3_1_1_16fungal (Hybrid Assembly) | ecosystem: Environmental > Terrestrial > Soil > Vadose...
CGTCTCGTCGGCGCTGGCGGTGCGCGCCCAAGCGTCGAACGCCTTGCTGCCCCCATGCCCCAGGGTCCAAAGAGGCGACTCGCTCTCGCCGTTGTCCGTTGCCGAGGTGTTGGGGACGTCGTCGAAGTTGTCGTGCAACTTGATGCTTGTCTTGCCACTCGCCGTGAAGGCCGCCGTGTTACCGAGCGTGATGTCGATGTTGGCGGTAGCCTGTTTGGTCGCGGAAGCCGCCGCCGAAATCGGGATGACGATGGTCGCCGTACCGTAAGGGTCGAGCGACGCAACGGTCCCTTGGCTTCCGATGGTGAGGTTCGCGTCGGTGGTGCTCGCGGTGACCGTGGTTCCGGTGAGGGTCGCCCAGCCGGTGTTGCGCACTTGAACGGTGATCTGCCCCGTCTCGCCGCTGTCGAGCACACCGTCGTGGTCGCACGTACTCCCCCCGTCATCGATCTTGACGCTGACCAACCCGAGTTCGCCCTGGTTGGCGAAGTTCTCGACCGCCTCGTTCAAGTTGTGTGACGACACCGGCGGAGAGATGGCACCGACCCCGAGCCCGCGCTTCGCGAAGCCCTGGGCGAGCGCGTTGAAGTCGTCTTTTTGGCCGGTGGCCCAAACGGTGGAAAGAATCGCGTCGCGTTGCTCGGTGAAAGTCGGCTCCACCGGTGTGGCCTTCATGCCCGCCACGATGTAGTTCGCGAGCCGGCGCTTGGTGTCTTGGAACGTGCGCGGCGGGGTGGCTGCCTTTCCCGCCTTCAACATGTTGGCGTACCCCTCGAAGAGGGTCTCCGCCCAGATCTCGCCGACGTTGTGCACCTCGGCCAGGTTGGCTCCTGCGGGTGCCAGCGGCGCGGTCGTCGGAAGCTTGCCTGCGCTCCGCACGTGCTGGAACGTGAACGGGTTCTTGGTCATGTCCGTCGAGTAGGGCGCCCGGCGGATGCCGAAATACGCGGCGTTGGCCAAAAGTCCGGTGGCCGCGTACTGGGCGAGCGGATAGACCTTGCCATCGACGCTGCCTGTCGCCGGATCCTGGTCCGCTTCGCGGATGGCCAACATGAGCGCGTCGAAGTCGGCCCATCCCTCGCTCATGCCGCCGCACGATCCGACCTGCGAGCCGTCCGGATCGATCAGGGAGCCGCACAGCACGAGTCGATGGTGCAAGTAGTGGCCCCATTCGTGCCCGATGACGCTGTTGTCGATGGTGCCGTCGTGGAGCGGCGTCTCCGTGCCGCGAACCAAGTGGGCGGACACCGTGCCGTTGCCGATCGCCGTCTTCAGGAGCGCTCCGTCCTCGAGGCTCAGGCCGAGCAGCCCGATGGTGACCGTGTCGTCGGGAACGCCGGGGCTCGGTGCCACGTGGCCCGGCGAGTTGTTGACCAAGAGGATGGCCACCGCACCGGCAGCCTGGGCATTTTCCGCCTTGACGGTGAAGGCGCACGTGCCGCGATCCATGACCGCGATGTTCCCGGCCAACGCGCCCGCATTGGTGGGCGCAGAGCAGCCATCCGCCGGGACGGAGACCACCGCGTTGGCCGTTCTATCGAAGGTCTGCGGGCCGAAGGAGGCCGCGCCCAAGAAGTCAGTGTCGGTGAAGGCGATGGCCGGCGTCGTGGTGAGGGTGCGGTTCGGCAGCGCGGACCAAACGAACATCTGCATGCGCGGCGACGTTCCGTCGGTCAGGGTCGCCATGTTGGCGTTGTTCGACTGTTGGAAGTTGGCACCATCTTGCCCCTCGGCGCGGAGCGGATCGCCCTCCCCGCCCACGCTGCGGCCGTAGTTCGACACCTGCGCCACACCGGACTTCTCGTCGAAGCCCGAGTCGTACCAATAGTCGTGCAGCCAGTTGGTCACGTAGAAGATCTGGGTGACGGCCGCGCGGATTTGGTCGGTGGAGGCATCCGGGTTTAGACCCGTGTTGTAGGTGCGATCGAAAGTCTTGGCGGCCGTGGTAGTGGCCTCGAAGTCTGCGGAATCGAACCCGTCGCCGATGTCGTTGCCGGCATCGTCGTTCTTGTGTTGGTCATCCCGGTCGCTGTAGGCGTGCACGTTGTTGCCGGAGGACACCGTCTTGTCCGGAGCCAACCAGGGATCGGCCACACCACTGGGATTGTGGTTGAAGCCCTCCATCGACACCAATCGCGGTTGCTGGTAATCGGGCCGCTTCTTGTCCGGCACACCGGTGGGGTGCGGCGTGTAATCGACGTAGGGGCCGTCCGTTGGAATGTTGTGGTCGATGGTGTCGGCCCACACGCGGTATTGGAACGCGTCGTTGGCGACGAGCGAGGCCTGATAGAGCGACCGGCCGTCCTTGGCGGAAATCGCAACCCCGTACGCCTGATTCTCCTTGGACTTGGGCGCCCGCGCGATGAGTTCCACGTAGTAGGCCGGCGTGAGCCCATTCGCCTCGGGATAGAAAATTCGCTTCGCCGTGGCCTCGACCACGCGCGCAACGTCGGGGGATGTCGTCACCTTGTACTGGCGCGCATCCGTGCCGCGCGCACCGGCGTCGACCACGGCGCCGGGCGACAGCGAGGCACCGAAGACCTCGGCGTAGGCGAGGGACAGAGCGGCTTCGGGCGTCTTGGCGAACTTCATCGACTTGGCCGCGTTGTCCGCGGTGCCGTCGGGGTGCAGGCTGGAGGCGATGGACACGAGGTTCTTGTCCGCATCGAGCACCACGCTGGCGCGGGCGCGAAACACCTCGACATCGTTCAACCGCTGGGCGAACTGCACGACGCTGGCGCCGTTGGCGAGCGTGTGCGTGGCTGCCACGGGGCTGGTTTTAGCGGTGTTTTCGTGCACGCCGAGCAAGCTCGATTGCCTCTCGAGATGAAGCCGTGCCGCCGTCTCCGAGCCGACCTTGATCGCCGCGCTCTGCGTGCTCGCACCGACCGAAGCCGGGATCGCGCCCAAGAGGACGCGCGCTCTTCCGTGCTCGTCGCGCGAGCTGACGTGGGCGAGCGGCGTCGATGCGATCGCGTTGCGCGCAGCCGTCTCGTCCGCACTCGCCCCGGCGGCGTGCGTCGGATTGGAATCGGCCGGCGCGGTGTCTCGCGCGCACATGGTCAAACCTGTAAGAAGGAGACCGGTGGCTGTGAGGGCCCCAATTCGGGTCAAATACGAGCGCATCGTTACTCCTTTGGACGCTGTCGGGTTGTTGCGAGACAAAAGGATGCCGTCGAGCTTTCCATCGCTCGTAACCCCCCCTTCTCCCTGTCTTGATTGGATCGCCCCAACGACGGCAAGCGTTGCGCGCCGTGTTGAGTCAACTGCAGAACCGGCGAGTCAGTACCACAGACCTCGCTGCGCGTTAATCTCCGAAGTGTCTCGATTTCGACATCGCAGTGATTTATTCCCGTGGCAAACGAGTGCGTGCGAATCTCCGGCATCTACCAGCCGGCCGGATTGCGGGCGCGGCTCCCGCGAATGAGGGATTTATCTTCTGTAATCGTATCGAGAGACGTATCCGCATTATCTCAATGGCGTTAGTGCGCGAGCGAGCTCTCGCTTATGAGACGTTTTTCTCGATTTCTGCTGGCCCGCGGTGTGACCAATGGCGTTGCGTGTCAGTGACCCGCTTCGGCTGCAGCCTTGTGTTCGGCTTCGCGGATCGGGCGATAGTCGTAGGTGGCGAAAAACTCGGTGCGGTACGCGCCCCACGCGCGTTTTTCGCACACCAGGTTGACCTCGCGCAGTTTCTCCGGTGGCACGCGCAGGGTCACGACTTGGCCGATGCCCATCATCACGTACCAGGAGACGATCTCGACGCCGGGCGGCGGGAAGTTTTGGTCGAATTCCGTCTTGGCGAGATGTTCTCGAATTTCGGCGAGGGTCTTCGACTGATCGTGGCGGAGGAAAATGGTCAACAGGATGGCCGGCTCCCCCGCTTGCGCGGTGGTCTCCGTTTGAGCCACTTGCGACGCGGGCGGCCGCATGCACGATGCGGTCGCGAGCGCCAATGCGGCGAGTGTGCCGAGCCAACGGGTGCAACGGGAATGCTGCGATGGCATTTGGGCTTTCGGTTCCATGATGGCGCTCTACCCCACGCGAACCCGAGGGTCGACAGCCAGCGGATGCTACGATGCGCGTCGAAATGACGACGAACCCGTCTGGTCCGGCATCGACGCCGCCGACTCCGGGCTTGCGAATCTTGCCGTTTCGTTCGCTGCTCGATGCGCAGGTCAAGCTGGCGGGGCTCGGATTTCCCGGTGGCCGGCTTCGACCCACTCGATGGCATTCGCGCCGCGGTCACGCGCCGTACGGGACGCGGTCGCGTCCACGACGCCGAGCAGTGCATCTCGCTCGAAGAAGCCTTGACCATGTACACGCGAACCGCGGCCGAGGTCGCGGGCTGCCTCGATCGATGTGGAACGCTCGAACCGGGAAAGCGCGCGGACATCGTGGTGCTCGATGGGCAGCTCGCAGCCGGAGAACGCCTGAAGACGGCGCGGGTGCGCGCGACGGTCATCGGCGGAGAGCTCGCGTTCGGCTCTCTGCCCCTATCTCCCTGCGGGGGAGGGCGGGGTGAGGGGTGGTTAGCCCGATAGACGCTGGGATGCCAGGAAGTCGCGGAACGACTGCGGCGCGCGTCCGGTGAGCTCCTTCACAGCATCGGTCACGATCGCAAGATCGCCTTTGGCGATGGCCGTGTCGAACGATGCGAGCACCTCGGCCATCGGTGCGGGCACGCCGTGCTCGCGCAAGCCGGCTCGGAACGCGTCCGGCGGGACGGAGACATGCTCGAGTGGCTTGCCCGAGAGCTCGCGGACGATGGCGGCGACTTCATCGCTGGTCAGCGCCGAAGGACCCGTGATCTCGAGCGTGCGGCGCCCTTCGAAGGGAGCGGCGAGGGCAGCCGCGGCCGCGCGTGCGCAGTCTTCGCTGGTCACGAACCCGATGCGTCCATTGCCGCGCGCGTCCACGAGCTTGCCCGATGCGAGGGCCCCGGGCAGTCCCAAAAGGAAGAGGTCCGCGTACAGATTGTTTCGCAAGATGGTGAACCCGAGGCGCGAGGCGGCGAGGGCCGCTTCGGTTTCCCGATGGTCGGGCGCGATGGCGATCGGCGAGCCTTGGTACGGATTGGTGAGGGACGTGTAGACCACGTGCTTCACGCCGGCGGTCTCGAACGCGCGGACGGCAGCGCGGTGTTGCGCGAGGCGACGGCCGGGTTCATCGAGCGCGTCGGTGCTGACCAAGAGAGCGCGCGCGACGCCGCGAAAAGCGCGATCGAGATCGGCGCCGTCGAAATCGGCGCGGCGAACCTCCACGCCCTTGGCCGCCAAATCCGCGAGTTGATCGGGATTGCGGGTGGTGGCGACGATGGGGCCGGCGTTCTCGGCGAGCAGCAGCTCGACCACGCGTCGGCCGAGTTTGCCCGAGGCACCGGTCACGAGAATGCGCGTCTCCGACGCGTCGGGACGGGAAGAGGGACGGGAAGAGGCAGATGATGTCATGGGGAAGTCTCCTGACGGGCGTTGGCCCCGACTCCCATGAAGTTGGTGTCGTTGCGCACATGGTACAATGACGCAAAACATGCTTTCTCTGGTGCGCCATGGGAACAATCGGAACCATCGATTTGAATCTGGTGCGCGCCTTCGTGGCCGTCCACGAGACCGGGAGCTTCTCGGCCGCGGCGGTGCGCTTGGGGAACCCGCGCTCGACGATCAGCCGCGCCGTGTCGGCGCTGGAGGGCGCGCTCGATGTGCGGCTGTTTCACCGAACCACGCGGCAGGTCTCCACCAGCGCGGCCGGCGTGACCCTTTACGAGCGCATCGCGCCGTCGCTCCGCGGGCTCGAGTCATCGCTGGCCGAGCTTCCCGAGCGCGAAGAGGTGCCATCGGGCACCCTGCGCATCACCTCGACGGTGGATCTCGGGGCCACCGTGCTCGCAGAGGCGGTGGCACGATTCACCGCGCGCTATCCGAGCACGCGCGTGGAGGTGCACCTCACCAATGGCCTGGTCGATCTGGTTCGCGAAGGGTTCGACATGGCCTTGCGCATTCACAACCGCAAGCGGCCCGATTCGTCTCTCGTGGCGCGGAGGGTAGGGACCGTCGTTCTCCAAATCTGCGCTTCTCCCGCATACCTCGCACGCCGCGGCCATCCTCGGTCGCCGAGCGATCTCGCTGCGCACGACTGGGTGACCTACCCGGGCGCGACCCATCTGTACGCGAAGCCCACTCCCCGCATCTCGGGCGACGACATGTTCTTCACCCTCGCCGCGCTCAAGGCCGGCGCGGGCATCGGCGTTATCCCTTCGTTCTTGAGCGACGCCGAGATCGCGAACGGCACCTTGGTGCGCGTGATGCCGCGTTGGGTCGCCCAGACGGGCGCCGTGTACCTCGTGCACCCTGGCCGCAAGCACCTGCCACGCAAGGTCACCGCCTTCCGCGACCTCCTCATCGAACAACTCCGCCAACGCCCCCTGTCTGCCACTACGTGACCGAACGGGGATAGCCCCAACCTCAGAAGAAATTCCCGATGGTAAACTCGAACACGTAGTTCTCTTCGTACGGCAGCTTCATGAGCGGGAAGCCCCACTCGAATCGTAGGGGCCCGAGCGGCGAGAACCAGCGGATGCCGAAACCGGTGCTGGTGCGCACGTGGAGGATGCTCGAACTTACGAAGCATGGGCTGACCACGCCCGGGAACTGCGGCGCAGGCGTGGTACGGCAGAATTGATCTTCCGTGTTCCACGCATTGCCCATGTCGTAGAAGACGACTCCGCGAATACCGACTTTGTCGATGATCGGGAATTCGAGCTCGAGGTTCGAATAAGCCTCGAGATTGCCGCCGATGTTCGCGCCGTTGACGATGGGCGGGGAGTTCACGTCGAGCGTCTGATTGAGCGGCAACCGCGTGCCGATGGTGCGCAAACGGTATCCGCGGATATCCATGATGCCACCCAAGAAGAAGCGCTGATAGATGGGCACACCCTGGGCCTGCGGGCTGGTGATGTAGCCGAACTCCGTTCGCAGCTTGAGCACGAACCCCGAGCCGGGCTGTCCGGTGGCCCCGCCGAGCAGATAGTAAAACTGCCCGGAGAAGCGATGGCGCAGGTATTCGACCTCGCTGCCCAGCGCCTGGTTCGCCCACTCCGTCGACAACTGCAGATACATGCCGGAGGTTGGAAAAAGGCGATTGTCGCGCGTGTCGTAGACCAGCGCGGGCCGCAGCGAGATGGTGCGTCCGTCGTTGAACAGATTGGCCAACGGCAGGCGCGGGAAGGTGTTGATCACGCTCGACGTGCTGCCGAAGAAGGTCGTCGTGTTCGACGTATTGACCTTGTCTTGTTCCACCGTTCCCGTGAGCGACAGCCGCAGCCAGGGCTGCACGATCGCGTACCCGTAGGTCAGCGACGCGCCGATCGAGCTCCGCGAAAAGTCGCTGTACACGTAGAGCTGGTCGAAGACCTCCGTGCTCATCGACCAATCGGAGTTGAGGAAGTACGGCTCGAAGAAGCGCACGCTGACGATCTGCCGGAGGCTCGAAACCTGCGCCTGCAAGGCCAGCATCTGCCCGTTGCCGAACAGGTTCGCCTGCTGCACCTGCGCGGTGGCGATGAAATTCTCGACGGAGCTGAATCCCGCGCCCACCTGGAAGGTGCCGGTGGCGCGCTCGCCGATTTCGAAATTGAGGATGACCCGGTCCGGCGCAGAGCCAAGCTCGGGCGTCACGTCGACCCGCTCGAAGTAGCCCAGCGCGGTGATGCGCTTTTTGGACTGTTCGACCTTGGTCTCCGAATAGAGCTGGCCCTCTTCGATCTCCATCTCGCGGCGCAGCACCTTGTCGCGCGTCTTGGTGTTGCCCTTGATCTCGATGCGCTCGATGCGGGTCAGCGGGCCGCGCTTGATCGGAATGACGATGTCGACCTCGCGTTTCACGCTATCGAGCTCGGTCTCCGGATCGGCCTCCACGCTGTAGTAGCCGGCGTCGCGATAGAGCGTGCGCACCGCTTGCAGGTCCTTCACCACCTCGGCGCGATTGAACCAATCGCCGGTGTGCGCGCGGATCAATTGCCGTAGGGCGCGCCGGCCGCCCAGAGGCTCGACCTCGTTGCCGTCGGCATCGACCTCGTAGACCTTGAGCTGGCGGATCTTGAAACGCGGGCCCTCGTGGATCACCAGGGTGATTTCGATGCCCTCGCGATCGGGGGTGAGCATGACGCGCGGCGTGCCGATCTGCACGTTCATGTAGCCCTTGTCGTAATAAAGGGCGCTCAACATGAGCACGTCGCGCTCGAACATGTCCTGCCGGTACGGACCGCCCGATCCGAAAGAGAACAGCGAGCCCTGGCCGGTCTGCATGATCTCGCGCAGCTCGTTCTCGGGCACGTTTTCGTTCCCGATGAAGGTGATGCGCCGCACGGTGACCTGCTGGTGCTCCGTGATCTTGAACTTGACGATGACTTCGTTGTCGCGCTGCGCCTCGACGGTGAAGTCCACGTCGGCCAGGAAGTATCCCTTTTCCTGATACTGATCTTTGATCTTCTGCACGCTGCGCCGCACTGCGGGCACGCTCAGAATGGTGTTCGGCTTGACCTCGATGGCCTCGTGCAGTTTGTCCGATTCGATCTCTTCGTTGCCGACGAACTCCACCGACTTGATGCTGGCGCGCTCGCGAACGAGAAAGCGCAAGGTCACGCCGCGATCGCCCCGGGTGAGGTCGACCTCCACGTCGTCGAAGAATCCTGCATCCCAGAGTGCGCGCACGTCGCCCGTGAGCGTCTCCATCTTGAAGGGCTGACCTACTTTTTCCTTCAAGTACGCGAGGGCTTCGTCTTTGGTCGTCCTGCGGTTGCCGCTCACTTCGATGGCGACAATGTTGTATCCCTCCGCTTTTTCACCCTCGGTCTCGGGGATGCGAATCGTGGGACCCGCAACCTCCGCGGTGGGCGCCGATGGCGAAGGCGGCGCGGCGCCCGTCGGAGGCGCCGAGGATCCCGCGGGCCGAGCGGAAGACGCACCCGGCACGGCAGCGGACCCGCTGGGTGCAGGCACACCCGTGCGAGGCTTGGGCTGCTGCGCCCAAGCGGCGGTCCACACGAACAACGTGGCCAGGGCCGCCGCGAAGATCGCGAGCAACCGAAAGTGAACGAGCCCCGCGAAGCGGCGCGCAGCACGAGACGCCGCATCGGCCCTGTGTGGACTCGTCCACTGACGTGGATTCATCCACTCCGGGTCGCGCCGGTGTTGGCCAGCCACGGAACGGACAGAGTTCGAGCGCATCAAGGGCTTGCGAGCACAGGTCAGAATGGGGGAAGGGAAGGACTGCGGCGACGTCGGAATGGGCGAGTCAGCGTGCCACGCTCGTAGCGCAGCAAAGCCCAGGAGGTCAACCGCGTGTCGCCCAGCCGAACACCTTTTCCTCTTTGGTCCTTTTTGCTTCTCTCGCCGGTTTCTTCCCGCGTTTACGAATAAAACGCGCGCCGTCAGCGTTGGGCCGTCGGCGTACCGAGCTTTGCTCGACGTTCCGCGAGCTGTGCGCGCACCTTTTCGTAGCTCTCGCGGAGCGAAACCGTGTTCGCATACGCGAGTGCATCATCGAGCGCCTTGCGCTCCTCCGCGGGGTCTTTCTTGGCTGCCGCGATATCCGCCTTGAGCTGATAAAGGCGCAGCTTGCGCGGCCCATAAGCCTTGCCGATGGCGCGCGAGATGGCGCCGAGCGCCTCGTCGTAGCGCTTCAAGTCGAAGTACACACGGCCGAGTCGTGCCGAGGGATTGTAGTCGTCGGAGAAGTCGCGCTCGGTCTCCAGAAACATTGGGATGGCGCGCGCCGGATCGCCGAGCTCGTTATAGGCGAGCATGCGGTGCGCATCGAAGACCGCGCGGCCGCGCGCATCGGGGGCGCGCCGTGCTTCACCCTCGAGGAATTTCGCCCATTCTCCGGCCATTTGCTTGGCGGCGTCCTTCTGATTCTCGGTCTTGAGCGCGGAGATGAGCTGATCGAACGCGCCAGACCGGTCGTCCGCGAGAATTGGCGCCATGGTTGCCGGATGGCCGTTTTCTGCGGGCGCCGACACGGGAAGGTGCACGATCGCGGTGAGATCCTTGATGAGCGAGGCCAGATATCCGCGCGCCGTCGAGCCCGGCGATTGCTCCGCCGCGCACCCCGCGCCCACCACCGCGATGTTCACGCGATACGACGACATGGGCAGCGCCTCGCCCTCGCGGGTTGCAATCTCGGCCGCGCGCTCGAACTGCTTCGTGCTCGCGAGCGCCGACACATAGGCGGACACCGCCTCGGCCCGCCGCGGCCAACTGCGCGGAGCGGTCGCGAGCACCTTCTCGAGCAAGCGCGCCGCCGCGGCGGGATCCTTGCGCATGTCGACCCGCGATGCCTCGGCGAACAGACCGTCCGCATCGCCCGCACCCTTGTTCGTCAGCGCATCGAGCGCCGTCACGAGCTCGGGTGCGGTGACCGTTCCGACCAACTTCCATGCGATCTGCTCGGTGCGCGGATCGATCACCCAGAGGGTGGGCAGGGCCTCGAGGCCGAACTTCTCGTAATAAGGCGCGTTTTTTTCCTTTTCGCTGTCGAGCGAGAGCCACACGAATTTGTCGGCCTCGGCGCGCATCTCCGGCGCGGTGAGCACATAGCTCTTCAAACTGAGGCACGAATGGCACCACGTCGCCCATCCGTCCACGAAGAGCAGCTTGTTCTTTGCCTTGGCCTCGGCGAGCGCGCGCCCGTAGTCGTCCTCGATGAAAGGAAGCGAAGCGTGCGTCGCTTTCGTGGCGCTGGTGGTGCTCGCCTCGCCTGTCACCGCGCCCGCCGCGTTCGCGGTTTGAGCGCTCTTCGGTGCAGGCGATGCGCCGTGAGCACACGAGGTGGCGAGCAAGCAAAACGCAACGCCTGTGGCGCCGAACAGACCAACAGTTCGCATGGGGAATTCTCCGTTGTCGCACTCTACGTGAGGGCGAAGCGGAGTCAATTTGGGATCAAGGCTGCATTAGGCTTTTTTACACGCACGTACCAGAGCCCTGCGCCAATGGCGAACGCGACGGCGAGAAGCTGCAAAGCGCGACCGATGGGCATGTGATCCGCGAGCGCACCCACCATCGGAGGCGACCAAAGATCGCCGAACAGGTGAATGGCGAAGACGCTCAGCGAGATGGCCGTGGCGCGCCGCTCCTCGGGCACGGACCGCAAGAGAGCCGCGTTGATGGGCGACATCGAGATGAACAGCGCCGCCTGGCAAGGGACGGTCAACGCGAAGAACACGCCCGCCGACTGCGCGCTCAACGAGATCGCGAGCAGCACGGCGCCGAGGCCGGCGCTCCACGCGCAGGTGAAGAGGTATCCCAGGGCCTGGTTGCGATTCGGATCCGGATCCCCATTGTCCTTGCGCGCCGCCCTGTCGCCGAACACTCCGCCGAGCACCGCACCGACCGCGCCCATCACCACCGTGATGCCGCCAAAGGTCAGATTCGCCGTCTTCAGCGGCAGTTGGTATGTCTGATAGAGAAACGTCGGCGCCCAAAACGCGAGCCCGCCGATGGCAAACGTATACGCCGCATAGCCGAGCACGGCGCGCCGATAGATGCGCATGGGGAGCAGCTCGCGCAGCGTGGGAAGCAAGGCGCTGCGCTTCGCCGCCATCTTTCGAGCCGGCTCGACGAGCATGAAGCAGAGAACCGCCAGCACCAAACCCGGTCCGCCGGCGACGAAGAACGCCGCGCGCCAGCCCCAATGGCTCTCCACGATGCCGCCCGTGAAAAATCCGAGTGCGGAGCCGATGGGCACCGAGGCATAGAACACGGACAGCCAGCGTCCTTTGCGGTCCAGAGGCGCGATGTCGTCGATGAGCGTGGGCGCCAGGGTTATGAAGCTGGCTTCGCCCACGCCGATCACCGCGCGCGACAGGAGCAGCGACCACTTGTCCGCGGCCAATCCCGAGCACACGGTGGCCAAGCTCCAGATGACCACGCCCACGGCCACCAGGCGCGTGCGACGCCCGCGGTCGCCGAGGATGCCGAAGATGGGACTCGTGGCAAAGAAGCCGACGAGAAAGACAGTGGCCAGCGTTCCCTCGACGAGCTTGGACATCCCGAGCTCCGCCTCGATTTTCGGCAGCACGGCCGAAAGGACGTAGCGATCGAGATAGTTCAGAAGATTGAGGGCGGTCAGAAGAACGAGGACGACGATGGGGCGCCGGATCACGGAGCGACCTTAGGTAAACGCCAAGCGCGATTCAATCGCGTCTCGAATCCGACGCCACCAAAGGCGGGTCTCCCGCGCAGACGCCGTTCGCTTGACATTTGTTCAACCCACGGGCTACCCCAATCCCCGATGCCGAAGAGAGCCGCCAAAGCTGCCGAGCGGACCCCCGCGCAAGCGGAACTGGAGTTCGCGCCGGAAGACGCCGCACCGGTGAGCCGCCCCGCGCGAAGGGCCACCGCCGAGACCATGGCCTCGCGCCAGCGGGAGATTTCCGTCAGCGAGTTTTTCACCAAGAACCGCCATCTGCTCGGCTTCGACAACCCCGCCAAGGCGCTGCTGACCACCGTCAAAGAGGCGGTCGACAACTCGCTCGATGCTTGCGAAG
>Ga0137415_10005508_pt1 | contig 12543 bp, 13 predicted proteins | sample CZODoug3_1_1_16f_FD_183082 | JGI IMG/M metagenome (GOLD analysis project Ga0137415, IMG submission 183082) | Vadose zone soil fungal communities from Angelo Coast Range Reserve, California, USA - CZODoug3_1_1_16fungal (Hybrid Assembly) | ecosystem: Environmental > Terrestrial > Soil > Vadose...
AAGTACAGTTCCTGCTTGGCCTCATCCAGCAGCAGCAGCGACCAGTTGTCCGGGCGCAGAAATTCATCGATCTTCTCCATGATCGTGCGGAGAACTTGATCCAGTTGCAGCGAGGACGTCAGCGCCTTCCCCAGCTCCTGGAAGACGGCAACTTCTCCCTTTTCCCGCTGTTCGGACGGCACCGCGGGATTGCGGCGGCGGTCGACGGTCGGAAACTGATTCACATCCTCCACTCGCGCTTCTTCCTCTCCCTTGCACCGCTTGCGGATTCTAACCCTGTCAATGCTCGCGCTCGGTCTTGACGCCACACGCTCGCCAAGAAACACAAATTCGCCCAATTCCCGCGAACATCCGCGAATCTCCGCCAGTATAGGCCCCTCCCAAAAAGCCATGCAACACGCTCGTGGTACAGGCGTGGCTATCTCGCCATCCTCGGCCCAGGTGCGTGGCTCTTGTGAATTCGGGCTCCTTGCATGGCCGGTCCCATCGCTTCGGCGGGAGTTCGAGGAGGGAGCAAAAATAAGGGGCGGCCGAAACAGCCGCCCCTTGTGCCCACGCCTTCGCGGCATGGGTTAGAACGTGAATTTGGCGGTCAATTGGGCCATGCGCATATCGGTTGCGGCGGCCGCAAAAGCGCCGTAGGGCGAAGTCGGCGGCGTCTGCGTGAATACCGTCACACCAAAAAAGGGCGCGTTGGTGTTTGGGTAAGGTATGCCGTAGTTGGCATGGTTGAACCAGTTGTAGGCATTCAGGCCCACCTGCATGTGCATCCGCTCCGTAATCGCAAAGTTTTTGCGGATGCTCATATCCCCGCCGACAAAACCCGGCCCGCGGAACGCATTGCGCCCTACGGTGCCAGTAAAGTCGGTCGCCTGCTTCAGCAAGAAAGGAGCCTTTGCATTTAGACCTTCAGAAGGCACGCCGAAGCATGCACTAACTGTGCAGGCCCCGGCATTCGGGAAGTTCCTCTGGCTGAAGAGCGGTTGCAAGAGCGCAACGGCATTGAGAGCACCGGTCAAATTGTTGCCTGCCAGGCCCCCAACGGTCCCACCGTCAACGAAGCTGAACGGAAACGAGGTGCGCCAGAACATGGTGCCGGAAAGCTGCCAGCCGCCGACAGCGTAGTTCAAGAGCCGGTTGTGGCTCTTGAAAGGCAGCTCGTAAATATAAGTACCCGACAATTGGTGCCGAGCGTCGTAGTCGGCTGCACCGTAATTCGCCCGGAGATTGTGGGGGTCAATCTGCACCCCGATGCTGGTGATCACGCTAAACGGCTCGCTAAAGATGCCCGCGTTGGACACCTCGTCGAACGCGCGCGAGTAGGTATAACTAATACGCCCGCTCAACCCGTGCCAGGCATTCTCCTGGACGGACAGGGTCAGGCCATTGTAATTGGAGATGGCGCCGCTATTGAGGAAATTTACCTTCCCGACTCGGGGATCCGGCGCAGCGGCAGGAAGCTTTCCAAAGCCAAAGCCGTTGAGGGTCTCGTTAAAGTACAGCAAATCGTAACCGCGGTTGCCGACATAGTTTGCGGATACAACCGTTCGCCCCCAGAAGTTGTGCTGAATTTCCAGATTCCATTCCACAAATTTCCCGTTTTTGAGGTTGCGGCTTACGTCATTGAGCGCCGGAACGATTTGCGTCGTCGTGGGGTTTCCATTGATGAATGTAGGGGCCTGACACTGTGGCGCTGCCGCCTTATAAGTGGTGAAGCTCCCGCCGTTGTTAAAGTTGTTTGTAAACAATGCATTACAGGTCTGTACCAGGGCCACACCGCTGCCGGGAAATGCGCTCGTGGACGGTGAATTCAGGTCCCACGCCAATGATCCGCCCGGCACCGTCCAGAGATTCACCTGCGGAAAGTTTGTATCGATCCCGCTCAGTACCGTGCCTGGATAAAGGTCGCTGAACAAGCCGATACCCGTGCGAATTACGGTGTTCTTGCCCCAGGGAGTCCAGGCAAGCCCGAGCCTCGGCTGGAACACAATCAGTTCGTTGCTGGGAATGATCGTCTTTAGACCGGTCCGGAACGACTGGTTATAGGGTATATCGGCGCCGTGCGCCAAATCATTGAACGCCGTAACCGGAAGACCCGCGCAGTTGTGCTGGCAAACGCCGCCGGAATTGCGATCCGCCCGGAGCGTCATCGTCAGCTTCAGATTTGGATTTACACGGTATTCGTCTTGAAAGTAGAGACCATAGCTGTAGTACGCCACGGGCTGGACTGGCGTCTTTGCAAAATTGAACTGCGTGCTGGCATCGACGGTATCGTTGGCAAATCCGGTGAGCGTCACGCTGACCGCCGGATATAACGCCTGCTGTTGAGCGGTGTGATCGCTCACGTCGTCGCGCCGGAAGTTCACGCCCATTTTGAAGGAGTGATTGCCGCGGGTGATCGAAAGATCGTCGACCAAGCCCCACTGCGTCACGTTGCGGCCCTGGGGAAACAGGAAACCCTGGCCAAAACCGCCAGGATTACCGGAGCCGGTGCCTAGGTTCGTGAAGGCGCCATCAGAAAAGGCCAGATTCCCAGGGAACAGGGCCAGCGCCGGCTTGGGGTTGGTGCTGCCGAAAAGGGCCGAGTACCACAGCAGGGATCCAATGAAGTTGTTCACCACCGTGGGACTAAACGAATGCGTGTAGTTCAACTGCCCTTCGTCCTGCGGCTGAATGCTGCTGTCGTTAAATACCGGATTGATGGAGTCCGTATAGGTAGGCTGGACTCCTCGATCTAATTTGAATCGGCCGAAAAGTTGGTTCTTGTCGTTAAAATTATAGTCGACACGCCCGGAGAGCAGCCATTCGTGGTTTCCGTTGGGTACCGATTGAGTGAACGTCTCCGCACAGGCGCCACCGGGTACAGCTAGCGCGGCACAGGCGGAGTTTGCGTCTGGAGTCTGCCGAACGGCATTGGCGATTCCAGGAGCGGCATTATACAGCTTAAAGGCGTTCTGATAGAACGCTTGCGTGGCCGCATTCTGCGCAACTCTACCCAGAACAAACGTTTCAAACGCCGGAGTTGGCACGGTGACGTTGTGTATGGAACCGAAAATGTACCGAATGCCTTCCGTGTTCACGAAGAAGAATGCTTTGTTCCGAATCACTGGCCCGCCGATGGACGCAGCCCATTGGTTGTTGTTCTCAAACGGACGCGGATTGCCCCCAATCTTATTCAAGGGGGCGTTCGCGTTCAGATACCGGCCTGTCCAGTCGTAGATCGCGTTGCCGTGGAAACTGGCGCCACCGGACTTCGTCGAGTAGTCAACCTGCGAGGCGGCCTGCCGCCCGTATTGGCCCGTGTAAGCGTTATTGATAACCGCAACTTCCTGGATCTCGTTGCCACCAAGGAGCAGGTTGCTCGAGCCGGAGTTGTTCACAACCAAGGAATCGGGATCATGTTGCAATATACAGCGAACGATGTGAGGCTCGCTGGGAGATCACAGGAGGTAAGCGACTATGAGATGGAGGCTCGGGTATCTGCCGTTTCTTCTTCTAGCCTTCAGTGTCCCGCTGAAGGCGCAAATCGAACCAATATCTACTCTCAAAGTTCAACCAATTCCGTTGCCTGGTGGAGACATTATTCCACCTATCGTGCTTCTTGACGGAAAGATCGTGCCATCTTATGGGTTTTACAACCAGTTCTTTCCGGGTCCTTCCAACCAGAATCCGCCGTTTGATCCAATGAATGCGGACCCCCACGGCATCACCAATTTCCACGGTGTCACCGCCAAGGGGTATACCAGCGGCTTCACGACCGACCAGAAGTTCGCCGTTGCGACTGACATCCGCGTATACCAAGGCGACTACATCGGAGGGGAAATAGCGGACCCCAACACCGCAGGCGCGACCAAATCAGCGCGTGCGCACGGCACATTTGTCGAGATATGAATCGACCTCTGGACATACGACCCCAGTTCGGGGTCTCTTATTAAACAGGTTCATGACTTCAGTCCGTGGACCCTGCCAAAACGGCCTTTTCTGGATCGTGAAGGTTCCCGATAGTGCCGTGCAAATCAGCCCTGACGGCAACACTCTGACCATTCACCTGGAGAATGTGCCGGTAGTCGATGCGTTTAGTTTCCCTCCCCCTGTTCCCACTAACATCGCTCTGGACGAAGTCAATATTTCGCCATATCAGCTGATTCGAGCCAGGACTTCCTTTGCGATCACCTATACCAAGACACTGGGCACCGCACGTCGGATTCGTCCTTCAACGGACGACCCGCTCAGCCCGCTGAATTGGGCCGGTAAGATGTGGGATGCCACCAATTCCGGATCGTTCTCCGTTGCCTACGACGACGGAACGTTTTCAGCCTCGGGTACCTTCGGTTCCTCAGGCAATTTCGGTGAGATGGGCACGGAACGCAACGGCTTCTTCGTCCATCACGAGGAACAAGACGACACCGATGACCTAGAAGCGGGAGAACAACCGTTATCGCTACCGCGTCAGCCAGCCAACATGAGCCAATCGGCAGCAGCAGCCAATACAGACAAGCCCGTGAAGTTTGCACTTCTCAAAGGACGAGTCCCAGTAAAGGTCAGTCATTAGGGTACTTCATCGGTCCTTGTCTAGCTCGATGCACCTTTCTCGGAGACCAGGGCGCCTGTCGCGACAGGCGCCCTGCACCCCTGCGGCGTGCAACATCGCAAGCGGATCTATACGTCGAGACAGCCACCGGATATGTACCTCTCGATGGTCCGCGGAAGGTTCAATAACAAAGCGCGTTCTCAAGAAGAGGACGTAAGGTGGAGACCACGTGGGCGCACAATCGGCAATAGCGGGCCGTTGCGGGAGCGAACACAAATCTCCTTCGCGAGCGCAGATTATTTTCCAGATGCTCGTTTTGTGCCAGCTCCTCCTGTTGTTGATCGACTATAAGGGCGCTGCCGGTCTTGATTGCGATTACTCTCGGTTGACGGGCCACTCGGAAACCATATTGCCGCCCTTGCGGCGGGCTCCATATAAGACTTCCGGACGGATTTTTGTGATTTAATTGTCGGCATGGAAAAGGCTGAAATGAGTCCGCGCCCGGTGGTTGGGGCGATCGTCGTGGTGAGCGGTCTCGCTGTGTCATTCCTGCTGTGGCTGCTGTATGTGCATCATGCTTCGACTGATTTCGCCGGGCGCTGGATGTTTTTGCCGGCCCTCAACGCGCTTCTCAACGGCTTGTGCGCGATGGCGCTCTGCGTGGGCTTGTATTTCATCAAACATAGCAATAAGGAGGCGCATCGCACCAGCATGCTGTTGGCCTTCGCGTTCTCTTCCGCATTTCTCATCAGCTACATCGTGAACCACACACTGCACGGCGACACGATTTTTCCTGGCCACGGCCCGGTGCGCACGCTGTACCTTTCCATTTTAGCCAGCCACGTAATCCTTTCCATGGTTGCTCTGCCGATGGTCCTCACCACATTATTTTTCTCGCTGACCGGCCGGTTCGCCATGCACCGCAGAATCGCTCGCTGGACGTTCCCCATTTGGCTCTACGTCTCGATCACCGGCGTCGTGGTTTTCGTGTTCCTCAAGGCGTATGCCTACTAGACCCGCTATTGATCCGCCCCATTTGACCCCCCGCGCTCCGCTCGGCTACAATCCCCCTGCTTTCGGAGTTCAAACTTAGCGCCTGCTCGAGAAAATGATGAATGCCCGCTATCAATCGTGTCCGCCTGCAGTCCTTGATGGAGTCCGAACAAAAGAAGTTCGTTAACGAACGTCCCAAATCCCAGGCCCTCTTCGAGCGCGCTCGCAAATCCCTGCTCGGCGGCGTGCCCATGAACTGGATGGTCAAATGGGCCGGAGCTTTCCCGCCGTTCGTCCGCGAGGCTCACGGCGCCGAGTTTTTCGACGTGGATGGACATCGCTATGTCGATCTTTGCCTCGGTGACACTGGCGCCATGACCGGCCACTCGCCTTCGGCCACGGTTGCGGCGGCACAGCAGCAACTCGCTCGCGGGATTACGCTCATGCTGCCCACCGAAGATGCCGTGTGGGTCGGTGAAGAATTGCAGAAGCGCTTCGGCCTGCCCTATTGGCAGTTCGCGCTCAGCGCCACCGATGCCAACCGCTTTTCCATCCGCCTCGCCCGGCAGATTACGGGCCGCCGCCAAATTCTGGTATTCAACTGGTGCTATCACGGCACCGTGGACGAAACCTTCATCACCTTGGAAGATGGCGTGGCCAAACCGCGCCGCGGCAACGTCGGCCCGCCCGTCGATCCTTCCGTCACCACAAAGGTTGTCGAATTCAACGACCTCGATGCGCTGGCGAAAGCGCTGCAGCCTGGCGATGTCGCCTGCGTCCTTGCCGAGCCCGCCCTCACCAACGTCGGCATCGTGCATCCCGATCCCGGCTTCCACCAACATTTACGCGAACTCACCCGCAAGCACGGAACGCTGCTGATCATCGACGAAACCCACACCATTTGCGCCGGCCCCGGCGGCTACACCCGCGTCGAAAACCTTGATCCCGATTTCCTCATCTTCGGCAAGCCCATTGGCGGCGGCGTCCCCGGCGCGACGTACGGCTTCACCCAGGCCGTTGCCGGCGCCATTGCCGCCCGCCAGAACCTTGAGGACTGCGATGTAGGCGGCATCGGCGGCACGCTTGCCGGCAACGCGCTCTCGCTTGCCGCCATGCGCGCCACTCTCGAGTATGTTTTGACTCCGCAAGCCTTTGATCGAATGATCTCTCTCGCCAAGCTCTGGACCGCTGGTGTCGAGCAGGCCATTGCCGAATTCGATGTGCCCTGGCACGTCACCCGCCTCGGGTGCCGCGCCGAATATCTTTTTTCTCCCCACCGCCCGCGCAACGGCAGCCAGGCTCAAGCGGCCATGGACTTCGAGCTCGAGCGTTTCATGCATTTGTACGCCATGAATCGCGGCATTCTGCTTACCCCCTTTCACAATATGGCCCTGATGTCGCCCGCTACAACCGAGGCGCACGTCGGCCACCACACGAATGTCTTCCGCGAAGCCCTGCACGCGCTGCTCGCCTGACGGTGGCAAAACCCTCCAGGTGTCCAAAAGGCCCGCCCGGGCCGTACTACTGATCACCGGCCGCCCGCCCGTGGCCGTATCTTGAAATTCAGTTTATATATTCTTCTGTACGAATATGCCTTGACAAGAATATATGTCTTCGGGCATATTCAGTTTCGCTATGATGGCAACACTCCGCGCCCTGGCCGAGCCCAGCCGTTTTCACATCGTCGAATTCTTGCGCCACGGGCCGCGCCCTGTCGGCGACTTGGTCCGTCGCCTGCGTCTCCGCCAGCCGCAAGTCTCCAAACATCTCCGCGTGCTCAGCGCCGCCGGACTGGTTGACGTTCGCGTGGACGCCCAGCGCCGCATTTATGCCTTGCGGCCTGAGCCGCTCCAGGAGCTTGATGTGTGGCTGGAGAGGTACCGGCGCATTTGGGAGGGCAACTTCCAGCGCCTGGACGCCCTTCTCGACGAACTGAAGACCGCCGAGGGGAAGACCAAGCAGAAAAAACGTGCACGCACAAAGCGATAAGGGAGCACATCGATGATGAACTCTGGAACGTTCAAAGTCACCACGCCCAGCGACCTCGAGATCGCGATGACGCGCGTCTTCAACGCGCCTCGGCGCCTGGTCTTCGAGGCCTTGACCAAGCCTGAACTGGTCAAGCAGTGGTTGCTCGGGCCGCCAGGCTGGACCATGCCGGTCTGCGAGATTGATTTGCGGGTGGGCGGCGCCTATCGCTACGTTTGGCGTAAAGACACCGGAAGAGAAATGGGGATGGGCGGCGTCTTCCGCGAGATCGTGCCGCATGAGCGGATCATCTGCACCGAGTTGTTCGACGAGGCCTGGTACGCCGGTGAGGCGCTGGTAACGAACGTCCTGGTTGAGCAAGGCGGCAAAACTACGCTTACAGTCACTTCGCGGTTTGAGACGCGCGAAACCCGCGACGGTGTCCTCAAGTCCGGCATGGAGAGCGGGGTCGCCGTGAGCTACGACAGACTCGAGCAATTGCTGGCATCCCAGGGAACTGCTGGCATGGAGAAAGGGGCGAGCCCATCATGAGCGATTCGAATCCTCCGCCCCGCATTGGCCGAAGCATTATCGCCGTGCTTGTGGGCATGGTCGTTGGAATTGTAATCACCCTTGCCACCGACGAGGTCCTGCACATTGTCGGTGTCTTCCCGCCATGGGGCGCGTCGATGGTTGGCTTCGACGGGGCTCTCGCGCTTGCAACTGTCTACCGCACTGTCTACGGTGTCCTAGGCAGCTATATCATTGCTCGGCTCGCGCCGGACAGGCCGATGCAGCACGCTCTGGTAGGCGGCTTCGTTGGCCTTGTCGTGAGCATTGTGGGCGCCGCCGCGACGTGGAACAAGGGGCCCGCCTTCGGGCCTCACTGGTATCCTCTCGCGCTCGTCGTGCTTGCTATGCCGCAAGCCTGGGCCGGCGGCAAACTTCGCTTGATGCAGTTGCCCGCACGCGCGGCGCAATGAAGGATCTTTGTTTCTCAATTTGCTTGTTTGGAAAGCCGGAGGCTGAAGATGGTCCTTACGAAAGACGAACTGGTCGGTTCTCTTAAGCACGAAGTACGCATATTGCTCCACTTGGCTTCGAAGGTTGACCCCGCGAAGCTCGACTATCGCCCTACGGCCAAACAGCGCAGTACTCTGGAACTGCTGCAGTACATGGCCATCATGGGTCCCACGCAGATTGCGGTAATTAAGGCCGGAGCCTTCAATCGCCCCGCCTTGAGCGCCGCCTGGGGCCCCGCGCAAGCCGCCGCGAAAGCTATGAACTTCGATCAGGCTGTCTCCGCCATCCGAAAACTATCCGACGAATACGTCCGTCTTCTGAGCGAATGGACCGAAGCCGATTTCCGCGGCGAAATCGACATGTTCGGCAGGCCATCCACACGCGGGCGGCAGTTGGTGAACCTGGTTCTAAATGGTCACGCCGCCTATCGGACGCAGCTCTTCTGCTACCTCAAGTCCTGCGGCCGCGAGGAGCTCAGCACCATGAATCTCTGGGCCGGCATGGACGCCGCGTAGTCCGGGCCGCCCGTTGGCGTCTGGAGAGGTCCGCGAAAGGGAGAAGGGAGCAGAAGCATGAGCGACACACATCATTCACGCCGGGCTCTTCGACCGAAAAAAGCGCATTCCCACGCTCGCCACTCGGCCGCGAAACGCAACCTCGCTCCGAAGAACACCGACGAATACCTCGCAGCCGTCCCGGAGCCCGCTCGCGGCATGTTGAACAAGATCCGCGCGACGATTCGGTCCGTTGCGCCGCCGGAGGCTACCGAGATCATCAGTTATGGACTTCCCGCGTTCAAATACAAAAGGGTGCTGGTGTGGTTCGCCGCGTTTTCGAACCACTGCAGTTTGTTCCCCGGTTCGTCCGTCATCGAAGCTTTCAAGAACGAACTCAAGGGCTTCTCCACGTCCAAAGGGACCATCCAGTTCCCGCTGGACAAGCCTCTTCCGGTCGCTCTTGTGAAAAAGCTGGTGAAGGCGCGCATCGCCGAGAACCAACGCAAGAAAGAGCGCTGATCGGCCTGCGCGCCAGTTTGAATGTTTCTAGCGATGGCCTCCGCCTGCATGGCCTCCGCCTGCGTGGCCGCGCCCGTCACGCATCTCGTTTCCGTGGAAGTGATTAAAGGCCTTGTCTCCATGGTCCGGATGTGGACCATGGTAGCCGTGATGTGGATCGAAACGGTTATCAACGTTGCCGTGGAAGTCGTGGGGGCCGTGGAACCAAGGGCCGGCTCCGATGAACACGCCGCCGCTGAACCACTCGGGCCCGTAGTACCCGTATGGCGCGCAGCTGTATGGGGCGTAATCGTAGTAGCCATACGGGCAAGCCGGTTCTGCTCCGATATTGACAGAGACCTGGGGCGCTGCAGAGCTCGGAATGCTCAGCAAAGCCGCAATCAGGGTAGGTAGGGCAAGAAATTTCCAATAACGCATGAGAGTTCCTCCTCACTCTGGAGAGGGGCAACCAAGATGCCAAAGTTGTGATGACTGGAAGTGCCTGAAATTTAAGGAGGGATGGGCAAACGGAGAACACACGCCGCCAATTGGCTCAGTCTGCGAGTGACCACGGGGCGACGGGGTGTCCAAAGAGGGGCACAACGGGCAACTGCGGCCAAGTCACGGCACGGGCTGTTGTGTCCGCTTGTTCTCAGACGGAAGGATTTCCTGCCCTTGCTTCGAGGCTCCTTCAACTGGTGCCGCAATGATTGCGCGAACGCGTTCGCGCAGCGCTCGCACATCTTCTTTGGTAAGTCCTTTGGTCTCTATGGTGTCGTGCAGATAAATCGTAATCCTCGCCGGCCACAGCATCCAGTGGCCCGTGCGGTGATGCTGAGAGGATCCCACCAGGCTGACCGGTACGATCGGAATACGCGGGTGGCCCGGACGATAAGTTCCGACCATTACAGTAAATGGCTTCAGTGTCGGGACAGAGAGCGTCACTTGGACCTGTTCCGGCGTCACGATTCAGCCCTAGGTGGCAAGCGAGAAGACTATGATTACTCACGGGATGCTTCGAACGATATTGCTCGTCGCGATCGGCGTTGGCTTGTTGACACCAGGAGGACAGGGCCCGACGAAAAGGGAAGAGCTCCCGACTCTCTCGGAAAGCGTCGGACCATTTCACATTGAGAATGGCACGATGGAAGAGGGCTTACGCGCCCTTCGCCAGACCAACGTGACAAGGATTCTGATCGGTCTTGAAAAAGTTACGCACCGCCAGAACGAAAAAGAGAAGGCAGTGTCCTTATCCCTTTCGGGTGGGCGGGTGGCCCGGACGATAAATCCTGATACGAATTTGGGTGGCCCATCACGCCGGGCTTTGCGTGTGGGGCTTTTGACTTTGCCTTCTTTCTTGTTCGTCTCGCATCCACAGAAACCTTTCACCCTCCCTAATAACCGTTCAACCCTCATTTTCGACCATTCCCTGGACGGGTGGCCCGGACGATGAGTCCCGATGCCAACGTGGGTGCCCCACACGTCGGCTTTTACGCGTGGGGCCTTTGTCTCTGATCTTTCTTGACCGTCTCACGACCCCCGCGCACTTTAACCTCCCCAACTACCTTTCAACCATCAATTTCGACCATTCCCTGAAAAACACTTAACAACTTGATACTCGCGTGCTATACTTTTCCCGTGTTTATCGAATCCCATCCTCGCCCGCCGGGTAGTCCTTTTAACTCCTTCAAAATCTTCCCATCCCAAGCCGCTACTTTCTCGCCAACGCTTCGCCCTCATAACTCCTTTAGATGCAACACTTATAGATACCCCCGCAAGTGTGGCAAACAAAAGACTTACGGCCTGGCTAAACTCTTTAGATGCAACAGTTACAAAAAACATGGGGGGCATCCTCAACTCTCCCACCGCTCTCCCCTATCTCCCATCTTCCGTACACTCTTCCAAGTTCCGTATCCCGCAAGCCCTTTGTTTGCCGCTCTTACGAAAACACCCGGGGTGTGGGGGGTATTCTTCCCATTCTGGAACTCATCCCCTTCCCATCCTCGCTCTTTACTTTTCATGCACTTACGTGGAACCCTTTTTGCAAGCCCTTTGCTTTCAGATTCATGCATGGAATGGGGGGGTACACACCCCCCTGCATACCATCTTTCAACAGGCAAACTCCGTTTGCCGCTGGTGGTAAAGTGAAGAACGCCATTGCACACTGCGAATACCCATACTTCGGAGAGCTGCCCATTTCCTCCATGACCAAGAACTATCTCGAAGCCGCCATCGAAATCGCCCAGGAAGCCGGCAAAATCCTCATCGAAGAATTGTCGCGCCCATTGCACATCGCTTACAAAGGCAGTGAAGTCGATCTAGTCACCCAGGCGGACAAGCGCTCCGAACGGTTCATCGTCGAACGGCTCACCAAGTACTTTCCTGACCACGCCGTTGCTGCTGAAGAAGGTACAGGGCACGAGAGCGGCTCAGCTTCGGAATTTCGCTGGCACGTTGATCCGCTGGACGGCACCACGAATTTCGCGCACGGATATCCGTGCTTCTGCGTCTCGATCGCTCTCGCCCAGCGCGATTCGCTTCTCGCCGCCGTGGTCTTCAATCCGTTTTACAACGAACTCTTCACCGCCGCGCGCGGCCAAGGCGCCACCTTCAACGGCAAAAACATCCACGTTTCCAAAAACGCCACGCTCTCGACCAGCCTGCTCTGCACCGGCTTTCCCGTGCGCAACCGCAAGGCCAGCCCCAATCTTCAATATTACGGCGACTTCACCCAGCACTCTCACGGCGTTCGCCGCGACGGTTCCGCCGCGCTGGACCTCGCCTGTGTCGCCGCCGGCCGCTTCGACGGCTTCTGGGAATTCGGCCTGCAGAAGTGGGACACCGCCGCGGGCGTCTTGCTCATCGAGGAAGCCGGCGGCAAAGTGAGCGATTTCGCCGGAAATCCGTACCAACTCGGCGGCCCCGTCATTCTCGCCACCAACGGACTGATCCACGAAGAAATGCGAGCCCTGGCGCTGGAAATCTCCCGCAGAACGCCGGAGCCTCTGCGACCGTGAAATCTCTCGCACCACT
>Ga0137415_10005510_pt1 | contig 12542 bp, 12 predicted proteins | sample CZODoug3_1_1_16f_FD_183082 | JGI IMG/M metagenome (GOLD analysis project Ga0137415, IMG submission 183082) | Vadose zone soil fungal communities from Angelo Coast Range Reserve, California, USA - CZODoug3_1_1_16fungal (Hybrid Assembly) | ecosystem: Environmental > Terrestrial > Soil > Vadose...
ACCGCTGGTGCCGCCATTGCCGAGCTGCAAGGTGCCGGCCGTGATCGTCGTGCCGCCGGTGTAGCTGCCGTTGCCGGTCAACGTCAGCGTACCCGCACCGATCTTGGTCAGCCCACCAGTGCCCGAGATATCCCCCTGCTGGGTCAACTGCGTTCCGGTCGCCGTCTCGAAGGTGCCGCCGCCTGCGTTCAGCGCGGTGGCGCGGTTCATGGTGATGTCGGCCGTGGTCCGCAGCGTGCCGCCATCGAAGGCAAGGCCACCGGCGACTGCGCCGAGATTGCTGTCACTGGAGACCTGCACCGTTCCGCCGTTGATGGCGGTGCCGCCGGTGTAGGTGTTGGTGCCGTTGAGCACCAGCGTGCCGAGATCGGTCTTGACCAGCTGCGTGCTGCCCGCGAGCACGGAGTTGATGGTCGCGATAAAGCTGGCCCCGGCAGCGCTGCCGTCGCCGACCCGAATGGTCGAGGTCGGCGCGCCAACCAAAGTGAGCGTGCCGCCGGAGATGACGTAACCGTCGCTGGCGAATTGCATACCAGACGCCGTGACCGCGCCGAGGCTGTTGTCGACGGTGACCGTGCCGGGCGTTGCCGTGAAGATCGCGAACGCGCCATTGGCATAAGGCGCGTTCACCGTGCCGGTCTGCTCGGTCCAGTTGTCGTCGTTGCCGAGGACATGCCAGGTGCCGTTGCCGCCGTTCACCACACCATTGTTCTTCGGTCCGGCAGCGCCGTCCCAGAAATTCAGATTCAGGCCCGCCGTGTTGACCAGGTTGACCTGGTTGGCGACCGAGGTCTGCACGAAGAAAGTTCCGGGCGGCGTGCCCGGCGGCAGCGTGCCGACATCCAGCGTGTTGTTGGTCAGCGTTCCGCCATAGCTGATCACGCGATAGATACCGGGGTTGAGAGAACCACCGGGCGTCAGCGCAACATTCAGCGTGCCGTCGAGGGTGAGATTGCCGTTGACCCGGGTGAGATCGTTGAAGGCGCCGCCGACCACGTTGGCCTGGCCAAAACTGTAATTGAGGCTCGACGTGGTGTTGAGGCCGAGATTGCCATTGATGGTCAGCGTGCCCGGCGTCGTTCCGACCGCGCCCGGCGCCAGCGTGCCGCCGTTCGCCACGGTGACGCTGCCGCCGATGATGCCGGTACCGCCGATCGTCGCCCCGCTGTTGACCGTGGTCAGGCCGGTCGCCGCGCTCTGGTTGCCGTTGACGATCAGCGTGCCGGCCGAAACTGTCGTCGCTCCGGTGTAACCGTTGGCGCCGGTGAGGGTGGTGGTTCCGGACCCGATCTGTTGCAATCCGCCGCTGCCGGAGATCAGGCCGCCGAATGTCGTCGCATCGGAGCGGTTGAATGCGAGCGCGCCAATGTTGATGACGTCGCCGACGATCGAACCGGTTGTGCCGCCGTTGCCGAGCTGCAGCGTGCCGGCACTGATCGTGGTCGTGCCGCCATAGCTGTTGGCGCCGGTGAGGATTGTCGTGCCCGAACCGGCCTGCGTCAGGCTGCCGGTGCCGCTGATCGCATTGGCGACCGTCAGCGTGTCGGAACGGTTGAAGACGAGGCTGGCGTTATCGCTGATCGCGCCTGTGCCAAGGGTGCCGCTCGTGGTGCCGTTGCCCACCACCAGCGTGCCGGCACTGATCGTGGTCGTGCCACTGTAGGTGTTGCCATTTCTGGCGAGGGTCAGGTTGCCCGCACCGGTCTTGATCAGCGCCCCTGCACCCGAGACGAGACCCGACAGGATGAGATTGGCATCAGTCTGGAAACTGCCATTGCCCGTCAGAGTGACAGGGCGCACGGTTTGGAAGGCCGCGGTGTTTTCCAAGGTGCCGCCGTTGAAGGTCAGGCCGCCCAACGCGGTTCCGAGATTGGCATCGCTTGATACTTGCAGCGTGCCGGCATTGAGGAAGGTGCCGCCGGCATAGGTGTTGGTTGCCGTCAGCACGAGCGTGCCGGCGCCGGTCTTGGTCGAAGCCCCGGTTCCCGAAACCACGCCCGCCTGCGTCGCAACATCCGTTCCGTCGACGATAAGGCGTGTCGCGGCATTCTGGATCAACGGGCTGCTGATAACGACGCCATTGTCGTAGCCGACGTCGCCCCCAACGGTGGTAATGGACGTCAATCCTAGCGAGGAACTACCCAAACGCAATGTTCCGCCTGAGTCGGCCCAACTGGTCGCCGTAACTGCGGTACCGGTGAGCGTCCAGGTGCCCGCCTCCGCTTTTTGAAAGGTCAGAAAATTTCGGTACTGCGCGGCGGGTCCGATCTGGGCAATATTGAAACTGCCATTGGTCGCCGCGGAGCCGGCAAGGACGAGGTTATTGCCACCGCCTCCGCCGTTGACGATGCCGGTGATTGCCGAGGTGGGTTCGAGCGTCACCGTATCATTGCCGCCACCCAGGCTGATCGCTGTACCGCCGACCACGCCCGTCGAGATGGTGCCGGCATTGCGCAGGTGAGTGACCTTCGTGCCGGTGACGTTCACCGCAATGGTTATATCACCGCGGATCGTTCCTCCCACACGGTTATTCAGGGTCAAGACACCGCCGCTGCCCGGCATATAGATGGTGCCCTCGCTTGCACCGCCGGTGTCCGAAATCCTTCCAGAATTGACAATCGTGCCCGAGACTCCTGCAGACGTGGTCGAAATGGCATTGGAGAAGGCATTGGAGTTGTTGCTCGCGATCACGCCCGTTGCGCCATTGACGATCGAGAACCCCGTGCCGTTCGCGGTTAGTAGATCAGCGAATACGTTGGCTGTAATTGCCAAGGTGCCGTTGTTGTTGACGACTTGATTGGAACCCGCCATCGATATGGCCGTGGCGCTCGCCCCCGGCACACTCGCATTGTACTGAAAGGTGCCGCCATTATTGACGTTCAGCGTGGCGCCAGCACCCGTCATGCTGATCCAGCCATTCAGGGTGCCCCCCCCGTCTGAATCGTGAGTGATTGGCCTGCAGCGGGCAATGTGCAGCCGGCGGTTTCGTTGCCCGTGACAACTACGCAGTCTGCCAGCGCGACGCGTGCCACGAGCATAAACACGAACGCCGCGATAAACCGCAGCGAACAAAGGTGACGCCGCGCCCCTGCCAAAAACCGGGCCGCAGGAAGGACGTCAGCCCAAACGGGAGCCCGGCTCAACCAAGGGAGAGCCATCATTGCGAGAGGTGACAGGGGCCGCCGAAGTTTCATTCCGGACTTTCCGTCATGGCCGTCCAGACGACCCGCGCACCGGTCGTGCTGGCATCGTCCCAGCGTGCAGGCCATCAGGCCGGCACGCTGTCCCGGTCACTCCGCCAACGAGAGCGCCCAGCAGGGCGGTCGAGGAAATCCATCTGGTCCGCATGCGCGGCTTACTCCCAACCCCAGGACTTCTTCCTCTCCACTTTTTGGATCTGTCGCTCTTGGGAACTCGCTCTGCAGCAGAGCGAGCGTTAGCGACGGCGACTGCATTCGAAGCTAACGTGCATCGCGCGCGAATCGCAAACCATAGTTGAGTTCCATATCCGAATATTTCCTCACCGTTGCCCTAGAGCCTCAGATGCAAACGTCTTTGGATAAACTTTTAGGCAGCCCGCTGCGCGGTGAACGATGACGCATGCGAGAACATCGTTGCTCATGCGCGGCATGCAGCGACACACTGCAGCGCGTCAAGCGGCCAGCGCCGGCTGATGCAACCCCAAGCGGGCGGTGCGGCGATGAGTGACCCGGAATGGCTGAAGCCGACCTAGACACCGTGATCCGGCAACTCGCGAAAGCGCAAAACAACAGCCTGATCGGAGCCGCGAAAAAGCGTCGCGACCAATATCTGGCCCGCGCCGCTAAAGCGACGGACGAGGAAGCCAAGGCGCGATTCAAGCTGATTGCGAAGAGCACCATGCTGCATGCGGCGGCCACCGCCAAACGGCTGCAGAACTCGGCCGAAAACGCCGCCGACAGCTACGCCCGGGCGATCAAGAAGGCGATGGAAGAACCGCCCGCCAAAAAGCCTGCCAAGGCCAAAGAGGCCTGAGCTCCAATCTCCAGCGCTACTCACGCCGCCCTATGGGCGCGGTAGATGCCGCGCTCGAACCCGCGATAGACGTTGAGCGCGCGGGCGTCGGCAAATGGCAGCACCTGCATCATGATCACGCCTGCGATGCCAGCTGCCGGATCGATCCAGTAATAGGTATTGTAGAGACCGGCCCATGTCAGGCTATTGGCCCTGCGGCCGTCCTGCACCGGATCGAGGTTGATCATGTGTCCGAGCCCCCATCGCAGCCGGGCGCCCGGGAAGAAATCGACGTCGTTCGACAGCGCCGGATTGGTCGTCTTCATGACCCCGGCTTCGAGATTGCCGATCTGGTTGACCGACATCAGCGCCACCGTCTGCGGCCGAAGGATGCTTGTTCCGGCGAGGCCGCCGCCGTTCAACAGCGCCTGAAGCAGGGTCAGGTAATCCGGCGCGGTCGAATAGATGCCGCCGCCGCCTGAAAACACCTTAGGCGGCGTTCGCTTCTCGAGCGGCTGCGGCAGCAAAATTCCGTCTACGTTGCGGAAATGCAGGCTGGCCTGACGCGCGCGTTGCGGCTCGGTGATCACAAAGCCGGTGTCCTTCATGCCGAGCGGACCACAGATATGATCGCGGAAATAACGATCCAGTGTTTTTCCGCTGGCGATCTCCACCAGCCGGCCGACGCGGTCGAGACTGCCGCCATAGGCCCATCTGCCGCCCGGATCGAACATCAGCGGCATCCGCGGCAGCGCCGGATTGCCGCTGATGACCTTGAGATAGCGGACCACGCTCGGGTCCCAAAGCAGATAGCTCAACCCGGATGTGTGCGACAACAGGTTACGCAAGGTGATGGGCTTTCGCGCCGGGCGCAATTGCGGCGCGCCCTTGTCATCGAAGCCAGTGAGGACCTGCGGCGATGCGAGCGTCGGATCGATGCGTTCGGCGGGCTCGTCCAAGCCAAGTTTGCCACGTTCGACAAGCTGCAGGGCCGCAACGGATGTCAGCAGCTTGACCATCGACGCGACGCGAAAGACGGTATCGACGGACATTTTTGTCGACGCGTCCATGCCGCGCACGCCGAATGCGCCCTGATAGATCACGGACTGGGCTGTTGCCGCCATGGCGACAATGCCGGGCACCTGCGCCGCCTCGACACTTTTTTGCAGGGCCGCGTCGATTTCATTGCTGCGCGACATCGCGCGGAGCGGCGGAAAAAATACCCCTGGCAACGCGCCCGCGGCTGCAAATGCTGCCGTTCGCAACAATGCATCGCGCCGGCTGAACCGCGCGGTCATCAACGTTCGCTCAAGGTTTCAGCGGGCTATGCACAGCCTAAACTATATGTCAGGGACATCTCGGTCACAACAAGCAACGGGACGCGGCCGGCCGGGGATCGCGACCGGACAGGAAGCACCACCATGCCAAGCTATGTTGCCCTGTTGCGCGCGGTGAATGTCGGCGGCACCGGCAAGCTGCCGATGTCCGACCTCAAGGCGATGTGCGTCGCCGAGGGGTTTGCCAAGGTGCAGACCTATATCGCCAGCGGCAATGTGGTGTTCGAAAGCAGGCACTCCGCGGCCAAGGTCAAGGCGGCGCTCGAAAGGCGGCTGCAAGCCTATGCCGGCAAGCCGGTCGGCGTCGCCATCCGCACCGCGGAAGAGATGGCCGCGGTGCTCAAGGCCAATCCATTTCCGAAAGCACAGCCGAACTGGACGGTTGCGATCTTCCTCGACGATGCGCCGCCCGCCGATGCCCTGGACGACGTCAGGGGACAGCAGGACGAAGAGGTGCGCCTCGGCAAACGCGAGATCTATGTCGCCTATGGCGCCGGCATGGGCCGCTCGAAATTGAGGATCGCGGCCGCCGCGAAGGGGACGGCGCGCAACATCAACACCGTCGCAAAACTCGCGGAGCTGGCCGCCGGCGGCTAGGCGCTTCCGGTTAAATTTGTGAGACCGCTGAGTCCGCTACCGTCCAATTTCGGTTGTGCTTCAGAAGAAGCCTGGACTCAGATCGAGGCCATAGGTTGCGATCAGCATGAAGACGAACAATCCAGCAAATGCGAACAACAACAATTGCCAGAGAACATTGATTCGACGCGAATTGGCAGGAAAAGCACGTGCAATCGTTCTAGCTAGTAGAGCAGTCACTTGCGACCTCCGAAGCCCCATGAATTGAGTCGCGCCGGACGCAGCAAGGTTCAACGGAGTCCGAAATTGGCCGGGCACGCCGACGCGGCGCTCTGGCCGCACGGCCCATCGACGCTCCGATGTCAAAGGCTCGGAACATCCTCCGGTGCGATGGATTGCAGGCCGCCGAAGCGGCGCTCGCGCCGATGAAACGCGCCAAGGGCTTGCGCGAGGTCTTCCGCCTCGAATTCAGGCCACATCCGTTCGGTGAAATGCAGCTCGGCGTAGGCGCCTTCCCAGAGCAGGAAATCCGACAGCCGCTTTTCACCGCTGGTGCGGATGATGAGATCGACGTCGCGAAGGTTGCGCTCGCCGGTGATGAGTTCGGCAAAAATCTCGCGGGTAAGATGGCCGACGCCGACAACGCGCGCCGCGGCATTGAGGATCGCATCGCGCGCCGAATAATCGATCGCGATGCGCAGGTGCAAGGTGTCGCCATTCACGGTGGCGGCTTCTGCACGGGTGATGGCGGCGGCGATGCCTTCGGGAATGCGATCGCGGCGGCCGATCACGGTGAGGCGGACGCCGTTGCGGACCAGGCTTTCGATCTCGTTGGCGAGATAGAATTTGAGCAGCGCCATCAGCGCTGACACCTCGGCCTTGGGCCGCCGCCAATTGTCGCTGGAAAAAGCATAGAGCGTCAGCGTGCCGACGCCCTGTTCCGGCGCGGCCTCCACGACGCGGCGGATCGCCTCGACGCCGGCTTCGTGGCCGCGCAGCCGCGACAGGCCGCGGCGGGTCGCCCAGCGTCCGTTGCCGTCCATGATGATGCCGACGTGAAGCCGCGGCCCGCGTCTGGGTTGGGATGCGAGACTGCTTTGCATTACAAAGTCTCCGGTTAAAAAAGGGGATGGCGATCAGGCGGGCAGGATGCCGAGCCGGGTGAGCGCGGGGGCTTCCTTGCCCGCGGCCCTGGCCGCGTCGCGCACCAGCCGTTCGAGCACGGCGAGATAATCGAGGAAGCGGCGGCGGCCGGTCTTGGTCAGGCGGCAGGTGGTGTGCGGCCGGTTGCCTTCGTAACCCTTGGTGACTTCGACCAGGCCCGCTTCCTGCAGCACCTGCAGATGGCGGCTGAGGTTGCCGTCGGTGAGGCCGCAGAGCTGCTTGAGATCGGCGAACCCCAGCCCTTTGGGATGCGCCATCAGCGAGGTCAACAGCCCAAGCCGCGCCTTCTCGTGGATCACGCGATCGAGCCCGTCATAGGAGAAGGGCGCGTTATTGGCTTCAGTCTTCGACATCGTTTTCTCCAGATGCAAAATACAACAGCGCCGCCATCAGCAGCTGGCCGACCGCGAATGGCAGGCCCATGGTCCAGGACGACAGCAAATGGCTTTGGCTCGCCAGCAGCAAGACCGTGAAGCCCGCCAGAAAATACCAGGCGCCGGCGAGCGCGATGCTACGCGGCAGCGAGCGGACCGAAGCAAACACGCCAAGGCTCACCAGCACCTGCCAGAGGCCCGGAAGCATCCACAGCGTTTCGGGGGCGAACTTCCACAGCATGATCGCGAGCAGGACGCCGGCAACGCCCGCCGGGAGAAACTGCTCGACCGCCTGCTGGATCATGGCGTCGGCCAGACCCAAATGATGCCGGCGCGATCGTGCCTGCATCTCGATCCAGATCAAGGCCGCGGATAAAAGCGCAGCGGCGGCCCAGCCGGTAAAAAATGCAATCGGGTGACTGGTCGGATCGTCCAGCCACAGGAATTGCAGGATCGCGGTGACAAGCGCGATGCCGCCGGTGGCGGCAGCGGTTGCCGGACCATAGCCGCGAAATGCGGTGCCCGCCGCAATCTGGCTGCGAATCGCAAGAATATCGGCCAACGCCTTGTCGAGGTCGCGCATCGGTCACCGCTACTTTGTATCACAAAGTATACCGGATCGCAAAGTAAATGCAAGCCGGATGGCGGCGTTATCTTTTGGGATCTTTTGGGCTTCTCCAACGGATATGCGCATCGCGCCGCGAACGCCCTCGCGCTACGCCACGCTATCCTGGGCATCAACGAAAGCGGAATCGCCGGCCTTCCGTTCGATCGCACCATCCGTGCGAGCGCGGTCGCGACCAGCTGAAGCGGCGCAACTTGGTTAGTTCGCGATGGCGATCTGGTTCGTTGTTTCCAGCGGCGGAACTTGATGGTTCGCCATCGCTCTCAAGCGCGCGCCATCACGCCTGCAAGTCGCGTTGGAATTGCCTCGCGACGGCAGCGATAACGCTGTGGATGCTTCCGGCTTCCTGACGTATCTCGCGGTACAATAACTGATTCGCGGCACGAGCATTGCATCGGAAATCGCGGCTGGAAAACTTGGGGGGTGCGAGAATGAAGCGCATGGTCCTTGGTCTGGCGTTCGGTTGTGTATGTGGCATGGCAGGTGCGCGCGACCTCGGACAATGGGAAGCGCAAGACCCCACGGTCCGTGAATGGTATCAAGCGTTGATGCAGCCGGATAATCCGAGCGTGTCGTGCTGCGGCGAGGCCGACGCTTACTGGGCAGATGAGATTCACGTCAGAGGCGGAAAGACCTACGCGACGATAACGGACGATCGACCGGACGAACCGCGTCGCCGCCCGCATGTCGACATCGGAACGGAAATCGAAATCCCGGATCACAAACTGAAATGGGACAAATCGAATCCGACCGGGCACGGCATCCTGTTCCTGAGCCGCGGCGGCTACGTCTATTGCTACGTGCAGCCGGGCGGGGTGTAACGCCGCCGCGCATGGCGCGGGCAGTAGCTTGCGTCCTCGCCGTCACCCCTACACCCTCACCAGGCTGGCAAATCCGCCATAGATCATCCGCTTGGCGTCGAACGGCAGCGATGTCGGATCCATCATGGATTTCAGCCGCGCATCGGCCATCACTTTGGCATTGATCTTGTCGCGTTGGGCGCGCGATTTGTAGGTGATCCAGGAGAACACGACGGTCTCGCCGGGCTTCAGCTTGACGCTGCGCGGGAACGAGGTGAGCTTGCCGACCTTGACGTCCTCGGCGACCCATTCGCGGTAATCCAGCGCGCCATATTCGCGCCAGACCTTGCCCGCCTTCTTCGCCATGCGGGCGTAGGCGGCGAGGTTCTTGTTCGGCACGGCAACGATGAAGCCATCGACGTAAGGCATGGGCGTTTCCTCTGTTGTTTATTGTCATTGCGAGCGCGAGCGACGCACTCTCAGTCGTCATTCCGAGGCGATGCGAAGCATCGAACTTGGAGTGACGACTTGGCGCGCATTACGCTGGCAATGAGGTTTACGTATGACAGCAGGATGCCTGAACCGGCGCCGGTTGGTATTGGTCGCGTAGCCGCACCCCGTCCATCGGATCGGGCATGGGCGGCTCCTCCGTGGACGTTCAGGCGACGAATTTTTCGAGCTTGTCGAGCGCCCCCAGCCATCCCCGCTCATGGCCGCCGCGGGCGGCCTCGTCAAACAACTGCGCATGATGGACCGTGAGCAGCGTGCCGTCGCCGTCCGGCTTCAGCGTTACCGTCACCAGCGACTCGCGCTCCGGCGTCGAATGCCAGGCCCAGCTGAATACCAGGCGCTCGTTCGGCACCACCTCGCGATAGATGCCGCCGACTTCGTAATACTCGCTCTCGGTATCGAAGTTGATCCGGTAATGGCCGCCGACCCGGGCGTCGATCGAAGCCCGCAACGTCTCCGGCTTGAGGTCGGCGCGCCCGAACCAGCGGACTATTTTTTCCGGGTCGGTCCACGCGGCGTAGACCTTTTCCGGTCGCGCATTGAGACGACGCTTGAAGGTGAGGCTCGGCCGTGCGGCGAGATCTGCGTCACGGGCGGCGTTTGATTTGTCGGCCATTGGTCTTCCTCCACAAAAGCGGCAAGGCGGTCGAGATTGTCGGACCAGAAGCGGGCGTAGCGGTTCAGCCAGTCCATCGCCTGCTCCATCGGCTTGGCGGTCAGCCGGCACGCTACCCTGCGTCCGGTCTTCTCGCGCGCGACCAGGCCGGCATCCATCAGCACGTCGAGATGCTTCATGACCGCGGGCAGCGACATCGCAAACGGCTGCGCCAGTTCGCTCACGGATATGCTCTCCTCCTCGCCGAGCCGCGCCAGCAGCGCGCGCCGGGTCGGATCCGCGAGTGCGGCGAAGGTGCGGTCCAGCGTTTCGTCTCGATACTTAACCATATGGTTTAGTATAAGGACAAACAAAAGGGAGTCAAGCCGCCGGTTTCGAAAATCAGTCGTTGTAATAATTCCGGTAGTGGCGCCCGCGCCGCGGCGGCTGCTGGCCGTACGCGACGCGCGGGTTGATGTTGCAATAGAGGTTGCGGCCGGATGCGCTCGCCATGCACTGGGCGTAGGTCTGATACGAGCAGTCGCCGGGAATGCCGACGCCCCTGCCTTGGGCGCACCATGGATAGTCGTAAGCGGCGGCCGGAGTGGAGCCTGCGACCGTACCGCCGCCGACCGCGATGAAAGCCAGCAATGCCAACATCACCTTGCGCATGATCCATCTCCTCCGCTTACATTAAAGCCGCTGCGCCGCCTTGAACAGCAAACCGCGATATCTCTACTAGGTTCCAAAATGCGGCTTTATTCCACCTTGAGGCCGGCGAATTCGACCACCTTCTTCCACTTCTCGGTCTCGGCCTTGATCTGATCGCCAAAGACCTCCGGCGTCTGGATCAGCGGATCGCCGCCGAGTTCGACCAGCCGCTTCTTCATCTCGGGCTCCGCCAGCACCGCATTGATCTCGCCGTTGAGCTTGGTGATGATCTCCTTTGGCGTGTTCTTTGGCGCGCCCATGCCAAACAGCGCGCTCGCCTCATAGCCGGGAACCGTGTCGGCGATGGCCTGCACATCGGGCAGCTGCGCTGACCGCTCGGCGGTCGTCACGCCCAACGCGCGCAACGCGCCGGAGCGGATGTGCTGGATGATCGAGGGCATGTTGTCGAAGATCACCTGCACCTGGCCGCCGAGCATGTCGGTGATCGCAGGGGCGGCGCCACGATAGGGCACGTGCTGCATCTTGGTGCCGGTCATCGCCATGAACATCTCGCCGGACAGATGCACCGAGGTGCCATTGCCCGAGGACGCCATGTTCACCTTGCCGGGGTTCGCCTTCACATAAGCGATGAACTCGGCGACGTTCTTTGCCGGAACGTCCTTGTTGACCGTCATCACGTTCGGCACCCGGTTGAAGGAGGCGATTGGCGCCACGTCACGAACGAAATTGAACTTCAGGTTCGTATAGAGTGTGGCGTTGATGTAGTTCGCCGGGTTGACCAGCAGCACGGTATAGCCATCGGGTTCGGCGTTGATCGCGGCCTCGGTGCCGATGTTGTTGCCGGCGCCGGGCTTGTTCTCGATCACGAACTGCTGACCGAGCTTTTCCGACAGCCGCTGGCCGATCAGGCGCGCCAGGATATCGGTGGCGCCGCCCGGCGGATAACCGACCAGGAACCGGACCGGCCGGGACGGATAATCCGCGGCCCAAGCGCGGCCGACCGCAAATGTCGAGACCCCGGTGCCGATCAGACCAAGCGCGGTACGGCGTGAAATCATGAAAGTTTCTCCCGATACGACAGGGTTTGGTGCCCGGTCCGTTGCTATTGAAGTGCAAGCGGCCCGCGTTGTAACAAACAACCAATGACGCGGCCAGTGCGACAGATGCGCCTTAGACCGCGACGAAAGGATAAGCATGTCAGTCAAGGTAGCCGCGCTCGACCATCTCGTGATCAATGTCTCCGACGTGGCGCGTTCCACGGCCTGGTACAGCAAGATCCTCGGCATGGAGGTCAGGGTGTTCGACCCTGGCCAGGGCAAGACACCGCGGACCTCGCTGGTGTTCGGCGACCAGAAGATCAATGTGCGGCCGCGCAACGCGGACAACGTCGAGTGGTTTACCGCCGACCACGTGGCCGCCGGCAGTGACGATCTCTGCTTTCTGACCTCGAGCACCCCGGAGCAGGTGGTCGCGCACCTCAACGCGAACGGGGTTAGGATCGAGGAAGGCCCGGTCGCCAAGCAAGGCGCCCGCGGTACGCTGCGCTCGGTCTATTGCCGGGATCCGGACGGGAGTTTGATCGAGATTTCGTCGTATGAGGGGGATGCGGGGTAGCCCCTCCCCGTCATTGCGAGCGAAGCGAAGCAATCCATAGACCGTACCGCAGGCAAGATGGATTGCTTCGCGGAGCCTGTCATCGGACGCGCATTCGCGCGACCCGTTGGCTCGCAAAGACGCGGACAAAGCCTCCCCCCAATTGCCGATTTGATCGCGGCGCGATCCAATGGCAGAACTACTCCCAAGCAAAACCAAAGCGGCCCAAGCTGCAACGGGAGGAATAATGACCAGTTCACAGCCCGCACCAGGTATCGTGGGACCGTTCGCGGGGCTCGACGT
>Ga0137415_10005511_pt1 | contig 12540 bp, 6 predicted proteins | sample CZODoug3_1_1_16f_FD_183082 | JGI IMG/M metagenome (GOLD analysis project Ga0137415, IMG submission 183082) | Vadose zone soil fungal communities from Angelo Coast Range Reserve, California, USA - CZODoug3_1_1_16fungal (Hybrid Assembly) | ecosystem: Environmental > Terrestrial > Soil > Vadose...
GGGTTGCCTGCCCGCCTTCTACATCGATGAAAAATATGTGAAGCGGCTTAGATTCCGAGGCCCGCGCGGCTGCGGAAAATAGCACACAGGCAAGTGTGTGCAGCAAAAAAGTGCGGAGAAGAGAACGCATTTTGACTCGCTCCTAACTTAGGTTAACGTTTACGACCGTTCCGTTGGCAAGCTGAAAAATCGCCGGTCAGTCCGCGACAATCTTCTCTTGTTTGCGCGCTGTCGCTTGGGAGTTCCGCGCGATCCCCGTGGATTCACGAACTACCAGTTCCGGATCGATCAGGATCTCGCACCCGGTCAACTGCCCTTTCTTTGAATCGGGAACTAGATTCTCGAAAATAATTTGACCGATCTGCTCGCGGGGAATATGCGCCGTCGTAAGCGCCGGAGAACAGAATTCCGCCAGCTTAATGTTGTCGAAACCCGTTACGGAGATGTCTTCCGGGACCCGGACGCCTTGATCACGAAGTTCCCGCAGGACTCCGACCGCCATGAAATCGTTTACGCAAATGATCGAAGTTGGATGGAAGTGTGAGGAAAGCAGTTCGCGAGCCGCCTGACGTCCTCCTTCCAGGCCGTCCGCCCCGGCAACGATAAGGGTCTCCGCGCTGGGCGAACAGTTCGCCACGGATTCCAGAAAGGTCTTCCTCCGTTCGCTGATCGGCCCTAGGGCAGAGTGATGCCCAGCGAAAGCCATTCGCGCGTGGCCCAGGGAATAGAGATACTCCACGATTCTCTTCATTCCTTTCCGGTAGTCTACGCGGACGTTGGTGATGTTTTTCTTGGGTGTTCCAACATCGTAGAACACGATAGGAATTCTGGTATCGGTCAGAACTTGCATGAGATACGCATCCATCTCGGAGACGATCGCGGCAAGGCCGGCAACCCGCCAGCCGATCATCAGGCGCGCGCTGGATAAGAGCTGCTCGGAGCGATAGTCCGTGTTCGCGACCACCACTTCATAACCGCGGGAGTGCGCCGCCGATTCAAGAGCCCGGAAGATGTCGAAAAAAAAGGGATTTTCCATGTTGGAGATAAGAATTCCCAGGGTACGGCTCTTGCCTCGAGCGAGGGACCGCGCGTGCAGGTTCGGATGATACTTCAAGTCTTCCGCCGCTTTTAGGACGCGAGCGCGGGTCGAGTTTTTGACCACATTCAAGTCATTGAGCACCCGGGACACGGTAGCCGTGGAGACGCCGGCTCTCTTCGCAACGGCATTCAAGTTCATGAGCTCGGCACGCATTGTATGCATTGTCATCCAAGGAAGCCTATCGCTGTGCATTCTAATGCACTGCAAACGCTTGCTCAAGCTGAGGTTGGAACTGTACTCATACATCGCCCCGATATTGCCCAGGCTGGGGTGTTCAATTCTCCTTGACAAGGGCCCAAGCGCGGAAATATCGTCCGAATGCAAGCGTTTACAGTCGAGTGTGCACGCATGATTTGTCTTTGGCCGGCCAGCGGCCGATGATAGCAGTGCGCATTTGCGCTCCGGAAATTGGTGGAGATCGCTGGTGCCGATCCTCAGGGTCATTCATACCTCCGGGTACTTTTCACGGAAAGAAGGTTTATGAGCGAAGCAGCGAAACGACAAATGACAGTCGGGATGATCGTGGGGAATCGCGGATTTTTCCCGGATCACCTGGCACGTTCTGGCCACCAGGAAATGCGTGCGACGCTCGAGTCGGCGGGAGTGAAGGTGGTCGCGCTGACGGAAGCGGAGTCAAAGTTTGGCGCGGTCGAATCGCGCCAGGAAGCACGGCGCTGCGCTGACTTGTTCAAGCATCACCGGGAAGCGATCGACGGAATCGTCGTCACATTGCCCAACTTTGGTGATGAACGAGCCATCGCCGATGCGCTCCGTATGGCGGCGCTCTCGGTGCCCGTCCTGGTCCAAGCCACGCCCGACACGCCCAGTCGAATGTCGATCCGCGACCGCCGGGACAGTTTTTGTGGCAAGATGTCGGCCTGCAACAATCTCGCGCAATATGGCATCCCCTATTCGTTGACGACACTCCACACCGAACTGCCGCAGTCGGACGTCTTCCGGCGTGACCTGGAATGGTTCCTCAGCGTTTGTCGCGTTGTGAAGGGATTGCGACGGTTGCGCATCGGCGCCATCGGCGCCCGACCCGCGGCTTTCAATACCGTGCGCTACAGTGAAAAGATTCTTGAAGCCAACGGCATCTCCGTCGAGACCATCGATCTTTCTGAAATTCTTGGGCGTATCGCGCGCATGAAGGACGACGACGCCGTCGCGCAGAAGAAGCTCCAATCCATCCGGCGGTACGTTTCTACGCAGAGCATTCCGGACGCCGCCCTTCTCAAGATGGCCAAGCTGGGCGCCGTAATCGACGGCTGGATGCAGGATACCGAAGTGGTCATCAGCGCCATTCAGTGTTGGACTTCTCTCGAAGAATATTTCGGAGTCGTGCCCTGTACGGTGATGAGCATGATGAGCAACGAGGGCATGTCCAGCGCCTGCGAAGTCGATATCGCCGGGGTAGTGGGCATGCATGCGCTGCAACTCGCTTCCGAAACTCCCAGCGCGCTGCTCGATTGGAATAACAACTACGCGGATGATCCCGACAAGGCCGTCTGTTTTCACTGCAGCAATCTTCCCAAGCATTTCTTCAAGGATGTCCGCATGGATTTCCAGGAGATCATCGCCGGGACAGTCGGCAAGGAAAATACCTTTGGCACGTGCGTGGGAAGAGTCAAGGCCGGTCCGATGAGTTTTGCCCGTGTCTCCACGGATGATCGCGAAGGAAAGATTCGCGGGTATGTCGGCGAAGGAACCTTCACCGACGATTCGCTTGAAACCTTTGGCGGCGCCGGCGTCGTGCACATTCCTGGCTTGCAGAAGCTTCTCCGGTATATCTGTGAACGCGGGTTCGAACATCACGTGGCTGCAAACTTCTCATCGGTCGCGTCCGCCGTTCACGAAGCCGCTAGCCGCTACCTCGGTTGGGACATGTACTGGCACAAGCAATGATCGCGATCGTCGCTAGCGTTGATTTCGATACGCCCCGCGTCCCGACTCGCTTTTTGACAAATGGCAAGAGGGCATAGCCATCAAGCTAAGCCGACGACACGGATGACTCGTACTTCCTGCGCATAGGAGGATCACCATGGGTCTAAAGCTATCGCGTCGGCAATTTGTCGGAAGCACCGCGGCACTCTCGCTCTCCGCAGTCATTCCTAGAAGCCTGCTCGCCGCCTCTTCAGCAACTCAGCGGTTTGTCTTACGCACTGACGCTGCAATTGGCGTCGTCCGCCCGGAGTTTCACAGCCATTTTGCCGAGCATCTCGGTTCCTGTGTCTACGGAGGTTTGTGGGTCGGCAAGAAATCACCCATCCCCAACATCGAAGGCTATCGCAAGCAAGCCATCGAGTATCTCCGGGAACTCGGCGTTCCTGTCCTGCGCTGGCCAGGCGGATGTTATGCCGACGATTATCATTGGCGCGACGGCATCGGTCCGGCCGAACAACGGCCCAAGCGCGTGAATATCCATTGGGGAGGCTACGTCGAAGACGGAAGTTTCGGCACGCATGAATTCATTGGGCTGTGCCGCTTAATCGGTTCCGATCCCTATCTGGCCGGCAACGTCGGAAGTGGTTCTCCGCGTGAGCTGCGGGATTGGATCGAATACTGCAACATGCCCTCGGGAAGCACCCTTGCTGAAGAGCGCATCAAGAACGGCGTTGCCGAGCCTTTCCGTGTGCGCTACTGGGGTGTCGGCAACGAAAACTGGGGATGCGGCGGCTGGATGCGTCCTGAAGTTTATGCCAATTTGTACCGGCAATTTTCCGTGTACCTTCGCGAGTACGGCGGCACCAAGCCATTTCTCGTGGCCAGCGGTCCCAACGGAAACGATCGCAAGTGGACGCGCGGTTTCATGGATACGCTCGAAGGCGGCGTTCCCGGCGGTCTTTCGATGCATTACTACGAAAACGGCCCTGACCGGGCCACGGAATTCAGCGCCGACCACGTGGACCAGCAACTCTCGATTTTTAAGCGTGTGGAAGAAGCAGTCATGGAGCAACGAGCGCTCCTTGACAGTTATCGTGACGGCAACAAGGTCGGCTTGATCCTGGACGAATGGGGCGTGTGGGACAAAATTCCGCCAGAAGACGAGAAGCGCTACGGGAAACTTTGGATGCAGAGCACCATGCGCAGCGCCGTCGCCGCGGGCCTTGGCCTGAACATTTTCAACCGCCAGGCGGACAAGCTGTTCATGTGCAACATCGCGCAGATCGTAAACGTGCTGCAATCCCTGCTGCTCACCGACGGTCCTGACGGCAAATCCTGCATTCGAACCACGACGTATTATGCCTTTGCCCTCTTCAAGCCGCACCGTTCGAAAACAGCCGTGCGCGTGGAGACCCAAGATGCGTCTCCGCTTGCCCTCTCCACCTCCGCCTCAAAAGCACAGAACGAACTGGTCATCACTTTTGTGAACCCGCGCCACGATACCGACTTAGAGATCGATTGCACCATCCAGGGCACTACCGCACGGGAAGCGAAAGCTCAAATTCTCCACGATCCCGATTGGAACGCGTGCAATACTTTTGAGAATCCCAACCGCGTCGCCCCCCAGCCGTACCCGGTCGCCGTGGAAGGGTCCAAGCTCAGGCTGGATCTGCCGCGTCTATCGATAGCTACCGTCACTCTTAAAACGGCCTAGAAGCTATTGCTGCCGTCGACTGCCGACAAGCTAGACGCAGCGGCGCGTCAGAAGCTGAGTCGCAGCGACATCTGAATCTGCCGCGGGCTGCCGATGGTCTTGTTCACGTTTCCCAAGCCAAAAGGACAGTTGAAGAAGCCGCTGGCCTGTTTTGAGGTTCCGCAGCCAGAGGGTAAGGGGGTCGTCCCCACAACGGGGAAGCCGTTGTAGAACTGGTTCTGACTGACGTCGTCGATAGGAATGTCGAAGCTAGGCGTGTTGGTTACGTTGAAAATGTCAAAACTGAACTTCACATTGACACGTTCGGTGAGTTTGGTCAATTTCACGACGGAAACGTCCATGCGCTTTTGCCAGGACTGCCGGAAAATATTGCGCTGACCGGACGTGAAATTGGTTTCGAACGTGTCACCGGGCGGAATCGCGCCATTCAAGTCGCCAGGGTTGAGCAGCGGAATCGTGAAGCATTCCGCCCTCAACGCCGGGCCATTCACACCGTTGGAACCGGTGAGAGCGTTTTTCACGTTGCAGCCCGGCGCCAGGGGGACGATGGGGTTTGTGATGCCGTCCGAGACGCCATAGAAAACGCTGCCTACCGCACCAGAGTAATCAATGATGCTGTAGGGCTGGCCGCTTTGATAAACGGCTATCCCCTCGATGGCCCAGCCGTCGGCAAACTTGCCCTCGGTCGAGGATTCGGCGAAAAACTTTGGCAACTGATAGAGATAGGTGAAGTTGAAGACGTGCGTTCGGTCAAAGTCCGACGACCCATACGCTTCGCGCAGATTGAGCGGATTATTGCCGTTGAAGAACAGACCCATGGCGCTCTGTTCATCCAGCGCGTGAGAATAAGTATAGGAAAAGCCTACCTGAAAGCCGTGACTGAGACGTTTTTCGACGTGGGTCTGGAGCGCATTGTATGCAGAGACGCCTGCCGCTTTGTAGCTCTCCGACTCCGCCGAATAGCCCACATACGGAACACGCAGGTCAATGTTGCCGCCTTCCGCCGTGTTCAGCATCTGTGTCCCGTCGGGGAGTGAGATGGGTGAGCAGGATCCCGGTATAAAAGGATCGCAGGTGGAGGGGCCCAATACTTGGTACCCGTAAGAGTACTTTTGGCCGTGAATTGGATGGCTCGGCGAGGCGACTTGTGCCTGATTGAAAGGCACCGGAATAACCAGGTGGCGGCCCAGGTTGCCGACGTAGCCAACTTCGATGGCCAGATCGTTTCGCGGCTGCCACTGAATATCCAGCGTGTTGTTAATCGTGTACGGAAGCTTGTTCTTTCGATCATAGACCCCGAAGGAAAAGAGCGGCTGGCCGTTCAGGATGGCATTGCGATTGGGCAAGTAAAGGGCGATGTCGGCGGGGTTTCCCGTGGGCGGTGCTTGGAGATTTCCACCCCAGGGGTAGGAAAGCGAACCCCCGGTCCCGGTGCTCGGGGCGCTTGGCGTGCCAGGGGCGGCGTTTGCAGGGTCGCAAGTTGGGATGTAGCCTTGATAGAAGGTTCCGATCGTGGTGCAGACCTGGGAGTTCACCCAAGGCGGAGCTTGATTGACGCCATAAGGGCCCCCCGCAATTACGCCCGAGGCAAAGCCCGGGGAAAGGTAAGTGAAGAGCTCGCCGCGATCGTAGTACAGCCCGCTGCCGGCGCGGACCACTACCTTGCCATGAAACATAGCGGGGCTCCAGGCAACGCCCAAACGAGGAGCCAACCCCCACTGTCGCCCGGTAAGCGTCGTGTTGCTGACGCCCTTGGTCGGAAACTGGCTGTTATTACCAGCGATGATGAACCCGGTCGAGGTTATGTTGCCTGTGGTTTCGTCGTAGGAATATCGCGAAGCGTCGAAGTTGTACATGCGCCCGTATTTTTCGGTCAAGCCGCCGTTCCAATCCCAGCGCAGACCTGCAATCACACTCAAATTAGGTCGAAGCTGGTATTTGTCCTGAACATAAAGTCCCGACTGGCCGGCGCGGTAGTAACGGTTGGCGTCGCCCTGAAGGTACGCGGTGGTAACGAACCCGTCAACTGTGTAGGGGCTGACTAATCCTTGTAGGAATTGCGAGAAATCTGCAACGCCAATGATGCCGCTGCCAGTTCTGTTATCACGCGCGTTGAGCTGCGTGTAGGCGTAGCTGCCTCCAAAAGTCATCGTGTGCTTTCCTTTAGTCCAGATGGCGTTGGCCGAAGGCATGAAGCGGTTTTGGAAGACGCCGGTAAATGCGCCCTGCGCAGCCCCGCCTTCGCCAATGGTAAGGGCGGCGTTGGAGACAGGGGCAGGGTGTGCGCAACTGGGGTTCGAATTTGGGCAGCCGGTATCGTAGGGAGAAAAATTGCCGAAATCGTCAACGATGGTGATCCCAGGAAATATACTCGAACCAAAGGTTTGTATGCCCAATTGTGAGGGTGAAAACGGCTGGGTGATGCTGCTGTAGACTTTCTCTCGAATAAAGCCAAACGTTTCGGCGACACTCAGATTTGGCCGCAGCACCTGCGTATTGCCAATCGAAATCACCTGGCTTCCTGCGTCCAAGTGTTGGCTAAAACCAGCAACGCCGGAGTAGGCGTAGGGGGCAACCGTTGGATCGTGCTGGTAGTAATACTTCAGCGATACCGTATCCTTGCCTGTCGCGTTCCAGTCCAGATCGGCGACCGCTTGATCAGCTTTGAAATACGCCGTGCCTGGAACGATGGCATTTTCCGGGTAATTTACGGTGGGCGTGTTGCCGTTATCGGAGGGGATCAGCAACTGCCCGTTCGGCAGTTTGTACTGTAGCAGAGCAACCGCGACGGGGCTGAGATCTCCATTGCCCGTCAGAGAAGTGCCAAAATCCGCATTGGAAACTGCCGCTAAGGCCGCTGCTGAACGGTCGCTACTTAGCCCATGAGGAACAGTCACGCGAGACAGACCGATTTCCTGGTCGGAAGTATAGAGATGCTGGTAACTGAGAAAACCAAAAATCTTGTCTTTCTTGATCGCTCCCCCGAGCGTGCTACCCGCGCTGTAGCGGTGCAGTTCCGGCAACTTTTGACCGGCAGGAATGTTGGGGTCGGCGTTAAAAAAGAATGGGACGGCGTTCAAGGCATCGGTTCCACGATGTGCGTAGGCGCTCCCATGAAGATTATTGGTACCAGAAGCGGTGCTCATGTCAATGTGCGCCCCACTCGTGGATCCCTGTTGCGCGTCATACATCGAAGTATTCACGCGAAGTTCCTGAATGGATTCCGGAGCAGGGGTAGGCAGGGCCTGGCCGATCGCCAAGTAGGGAGATGCTGTACTCTGGATAACGGCCGCGCTGGTGCTGGCGGCGCCACTAACACCTGTGTTGTTCACGATACGTGCCGAGGCAACTTGGCTAGTGCTTTTGCCATTGAAGAGGTTGCTCGCGTCCACACCGTTCAGCAGGAAAGAATTGCTTGTATCTCGTTGGCCGTTGGCCCAAATGGGCTGGTTGCCCAGTCCTGCGTTTGCCCCGGTCCCGCTGGATAATTCGGCGTTGACGCCTGGGGAGAGAATTGCCAGTCCCGTGAAACTCCCCGTCGGGAGTGGAACCTCCTGAATCTGATCTTTTTCCAGGATGTAACCATTGGTGGTATCCACCGCATTCATCAACGGGCTAGCCTCCACCGTTACGGTTGTGCCCACCTGTCCAACCTTCAGCATCGCGTTGACCGTCGCCGTGCGGTCGGCCTGCACCACAATGGACGGAATTTTCTGCGTCTCAAATCCGTCATGGGTGAAAGTTAACGTGTAGCTGCCGATGGGTAAGTTCACAAAATCGTAGATGCCGCCAGAATTGGTCGTCTGCGTTCGGCTGAGCGTGGTCTGGTCACTCACGATGCTCACCGTCGTGTTTGGCAGGATACCGCCGGAAGCGTCGGTAACCGTCCCGGTGATTCCGCCGAGGGTTTGCTGCGCTTGCACAGGGAAGGAGAGGACGAACTGCATGCAACAGAGGAATGAAGCGAAGAAGGAGACGGAGAACGTAGTTTTCTTGTTTATGATCATTCGAAACGGCCTCCCAAAATTGTCGAGATACACCTGGCCGATAAAATCCTCCCAGGACTCTCTCGGAACCTCAGCTTATGGAAGCGACGTTCACGGCCTCGCCAAGCCCTACGGAAAGAATTCAAAATGTTGGGAACAAACTATTCCAATTCCGCTATGAGTGGTAATGAAATTTTTGATTTAGGCTGATTTGTTTTCCACTTCCTGTGGAAAACGCGTGCGGCCTTCAGACGGCGCTCCGGATGTTTATAGTGGCGGGAATCGTGCTGCTTGTCGTCCCGTCGCCTGCGAAGCAGCCGCTTTAACTCTTGGCTGCCCGCGCTTCCTTGCCGTGCCTCTGCAGTGCAAACCAGAGCAACCCCGCGCACAAGTAAGCGAGATAAATGTAAGGCAGCTTGCCGTACGGTCCTTCAGGAACAGGATAAAGATTGCCGATAAGTGCCAGCAGCATGGCCGTGAAAGCTAGCCATGGGATGATCTGCACTCCGGGACGATACGCGCCGTGTCCACGCAAGTGGCGCGGAAGCGCAATGCAAACAAGCGCATAAGCCACAATGAAGCCGTAAGTGGCCAGCGAACCCATCCAGCCGTACACGTCCAGCCCGCTCGCGCCACGAGCCGCCAAAACAGCCACGGGAGCAACGGCCGCGATGCCCGTCACGACGATAGCCCGTCCCGGCGTTTCATGGTGTGCGTGCGTCGTGCGCAGCGAGCCGTGCGTTAGGCCGTTGTGCGCCATAAGCAGCAGCACGCGCGCCGCCGCAGTGATGCACGCCAGCGTCCCGGCAAGCATGCTCACCAGCACGCCGATATCGATGAGCAACCCCAGAGATGGCACACCGCCCACTCCCGCGAGCACGCGCATCGGTGCTTGGCTGGCGCCCAGGTCTTGCCCAACCGTCCGCAAGCCCAGCACTTCGGTGTAAGCGCAAACGATAAAAATCGCGGCGGCGAGCAGCGCGCTCTGGATCACCGCGCGCGGAATGGTTCTCAGCGGGTTGCGCGCTTCCGAGCCCAGCGTGGTCGCGCTTTCGAATCCCACGAAGCTGAAGAGCGCCAGCACCAATCCCAGGCGCAGCCCGGCGCCGGTCATGCCCCGCAATCGAAGCTGCGTCCAATCCAAATGCAGGCCGTGCCGCACCAGAACGAGTGCGACCACCGTCATGATCAACGTAACGGAAACGGCTTCGATCCGCAGCATCAGCCGCGCCGAGATTTTGACGTCGCGCCACGCAATTCCGATCGATATCCCGGTGACCAACAGCGCCAGGAAAGCAGCGGAAGTGACGTGGCCGGTGGCGTCGTGCAGCAACAAGTTGCCGTAGTGATAGAAGCCTCCAATCACGCTCGACCCCGTGGCGATGTACGCGAGCAGCAGGCTCCACGCAGCGATAGCCGCGAGCCACGGCGGAAGGATCATTGATGCGTAGGTATAAAGCGAACCGGGCGAAGCCGAGTAGCGCGCGAACCGGCTGATGCACCACGCCACCAAAAGAATGGCCGCCGTCGCCAGAACGTAGGCGAGCCAGGTGCCATTGCCGGCCAGAGCGCAAACCAGTGGAATGGTAGCTGCCGGTGTTGTTGTCGGCGCGATGGTGGAGACCGACTGCGCCAGCGTCTCCATCGGCGAAAGGACCTCCCGCCGCAATCCGTAGTCGGCAGACTGCGAACTCGCTTGCGCGTTCGTCTCCATCAAGTCCATCAAGGACCGTTCCTTTTCCTGCTCAATTCGAACGAGAATAAAGGCGGTTACGATACAGGTCTCACGGATTTGGTGCAAGGTGAACCTGCGGGCAAGACGGGCTTCAGTCTTCCTCGCGCCTGCCAATAAACAGTAGAAGGGCGGCTGCAGTCGAAGAACTAGCCTTCATAGTCCAGTTTCAAATGTCCGAAAACGCCGCTCAAGTTCCCACTGCTGCCCGGCTTTTTCGTTGGATCCCAGAAAATCAGCGCAACGCGAAGAAAACTTGTCTGCGCCCGGCGAATCCTGCGAGCAAGCGGAAACAACCCGACTGAAGGCGTCCGGTGCGCTCCACAAACTCGCGCCCGGCAAAAAGCTGTGCTCCATGCTGGTGCGCACCATGCGCTTGAGATCAGCATAGTGGAGATCGTAAGTCTGGACCGCGCGGACGTATTCATGCGTCAAGTCAATCCGCGAAACTCCCTCATCGTCCGATGACAGCGCCACGGGCACGCCAAACATCCGATAAAGCAAAAAGGGGTGATCCTTGCCGCTCACGCCCAGGATCACGTCATTGCTCGTCAGGTTGATTTCCACCATCACGTGATTCGCCGCCATCTCTTTTAATAGCGCATGAGGATTGTTCTCGTACATGATGTCGGCGCCGTGACCGATGCGCTCCGCCTGAGCCTGCTCAACCGCCAGTCGAACGTGGCAACAGAGGCCTTCGTAAGGAACAAAGCCCGGCGCAATCTCGCCCGCGTGCAAACTCAAGTGAACCTTCGGATAGAACGCGTGAAGGAAGCCGACCATGCGCATGTGCAACGCATAATCCGTCATCGCCGTGTAGCCGTCCTCCGGCATCACCAGGTTGATGCCCACAAATCGCGGGTCAGCCAAAACCGTCTCGAAGCACAGCAGCGTTTGCGCAAACACCTGCTCCTTGGGGAAGCCGCGCAAAACCTGGCAGAGAAGGCGAACCTGGACACGGCATGCGGCAGCCGCATCCGCTTGCCCACAGCGTTCGCGCTTCATGCGCAGTGCCTCCGCCTGGTCTATGCTCGTCTTGGCAAGCGCCGCGTCGTCGCGCAATCCGCGGCTCAACAATTCATCGCGCAATTGACTGAAATCGTCGCGCCAGCCGATTTCCTTGGCGATCGCCGCGGTGTGGATGAAGTCCGGCGTGTGCATCAGCTCGAGGTACTGTTCATTCTGAACCGCAGCGCGAGTCGTCACTTCATCGATCCACTCCCCGAGATGCCGGTGATCCGTCCCTCCGAATTTCGCAAACGCATCAAAAAAGTGATCGTGCCCCGTCACTCCCGGTGAAGGCACGAAACCGCGCATCGAGAAAGCATCTACCAGCGCGTCAAACAGATGCTGGTCCTTGTAAGCAGCAGCCGCCGGAACCTTGCCCTCGCCGCACGCAGGTTGCTCCGCTCCGCTGTCTGACGATGGCTGCGGCTTCGCGAAAGCGAGCTTCGCTATGTCGACGCACAAATGATCTTCGGCTGCCGCGCGAATCCACGATTCCGCGTAAACCGCTCCGCTCAAATGATTGTGCAGATCGCCGCCCTTAGGCATGCCAAGAAGGAAGTGGCGAAGCTGCAGCGGATTCTGCCGCGCGGCTTGGAGTTGAAGCTCGGCGCGCTGCTCGGGACTTTTTTGCACCGCCGCAACTTGCGGAGCCTTGTCTTGGCCCAAAGCAGGCCCTACGAAGAGCAGCAAAAAAGCTGGCACTCCGCACGATGCCCGGAAGGAGAGGCTTCGCGAGAGATTTGCTTTCGAGTTCTTCATAATGGTTTTCTCCCGTAAATCGCGCCACCATCAGATTCCCCGCGCAATAATCAGTTTCTTGTGCCTGCGACTTGTCATGTGGATTCTCATTCGCCCGCAGCACAGCATATCAGGCGAATCAAGCGGAACAAGAGCGTGGGATCCGCAGTGTGTATCGGCCAGCCGCCGAATCGGGCACTGCTTCCGCGCTTCCGCCGCGCGTCAAGCCATTTGAGAATGTAACCCTAGCTATCCATGTCGCGCCATTTGATATGTAACCCGAGAATGTTTGTTGCTGTTGTGGCTGTGGGAAAGTGGGAATCCCGAAGGGATTTCCAAGCTCGCGAAGCGAGCGTCTTTTCCACAGCCTTTTCGCCGG
>Ga0137415_10005513_pt1 | contig 12538 bp, 9 predicted proteins | sample CZODoug3_1_1_16f_FD_183082 | JGI IMG/M metagenome (GOLD analysis project Ga0137415, IMG submission 183082) | Vadose zone soil fungal communities from Angelo Coast Range Reserve, California, USA - CZODoug3_1_1_16fungal (Hybrid Assembly) | ecosystem: Environmental > Terrestrial > Soil > Vadose...
TTGAGTGGTCGCGCGAGGAGACGGAGCTGCTCGCCTTGCGTACGATGCTGGTGCTGGGTTCGCGCGCCGCAGGCATCGAGGCGCCGATCGATCTGGCGTGGATCGCCCCTCGCGATGTCGAGGGTTTCGCCAACTCGGTCCGATCGGGCCGCGTCATGGGCTTCCAGGGCAAGCTCTGCATTCATCCGGATCAGATTCAGGCCGTCAACGCGGCGTTCAGCCCGACCGAGGCGCAGGTCGCCAAAGCCTGTCGGGTGATCGAGGTGTTTCGTGACGCCGAAGTCAGGGGCGTGGCGGCCGTTATCCTCGATGGCGAGATGATCGACTACGCTTTAGTGGCGCAGGCCGAGCAGGTTCTTGCGCGCGCGAAGCGCGTTGCCGGGCAAGCGTGATGCCATCCGAACAGAGTAACGCCAACAGCGAGCTGCAGGTTGACGCGGACGGAACCGTCCAGGTACCTGCTCACGCGCTGCCTCTCTCCGCCGCGCTCAGCGATCGCTCCCGCGCGAGCTTGGCGGCCGCCCTCAGCTTCACGCCGCGGATGGGGATGCCACGGGCCGAGGACTTCACCACCGAAGCAGATTTCAAGGTGGTGGTGGACGGCTTCCGCGCCAATGTCGACATGGTCTTTGGCCGCCCGATGTCGGAGCAGCTGCTCGACGCTTTCCCAGTCAACATCTCAGCAGGACGGATGGGCGGCGTTCCGGTCGAGGAATTCATTCCGCTGGGCAGGCCGGACAGCGCAGGCGTGCTCATCAACCTGCATGGCGGTGCATTCTACGCGGGCGCGACCTATGTCAGCCGCATCGAATCCATTCCGATGGCCAACCTCGGCAAATTTCGCGTCGTCTCGCTCGATTATCGCCAGGGCTATGAGCACAAGTTTCCTGCGGCGAGCGAGGATACCTGCGCAGTCTATGAGGAGTTGCTCGAGAGCTTCGCTCCGACGCAGATCGGCATCTACGGCGGCTCCGCCGGAGGGGTGCTGACCGCGCAGGCGACCGCATGGATCCTGCAGCATGGGCTTCCGGCGCCGGGCGCGATCGGCATCTTCGGGGCCGGCACTGGCGGCCAAGGCGACAGCGACTATTTCGGCGCGATCGGCACGGGGTTGCGGCCACCTATGCGGTTTCTGGACAACCTGGCCGGTGCATCGGTGGGCTATTTTTCCAACGCCAGCGACGCGGACCCGCTGGTCAATCCGTGCATCGCGCCCGTATCGTTTCGCGCCCAATTCCCGCCGACACTGATGGTCACGGCGACGCGCGCCTTCGACATGAGCCCCGCGATCGCGACGCACCGCGCGCTGGTGCAGGCGGGAGTGGATGCATCGCTGCATGTCTTCGATGGCCTCGGCCACTGTTTCTACTATGACGCGACCGCACCCGAGGGCGCGGACGCCTACCAGACCATGATTCGCTTCTTCAGGAAGCATCTTCGCGTCGGTTAGGACAAACCAAACAACGAGCAAACCTGGACTTGCTGACTATGCCTTGGGCGCGGTCCGCTCGCGGCGCATGGTCATTGAATAGCTGAAGCGATCTGCGGGATACAGGTTGAAAGAGATCAATGCCACCGCGCCGTTTCCCAGCCTATAAGTACGGCGGATTTCCACGGCCGCGGATCCCGGCTCCACGCGCAGGGTTGGCACGAGCTCTTCTGGCACGATCTGGGCCGCGATGCGCTGTTCCACTTCGGACACACGCTCGCCGTACTGATCCTCAACCCAGCGGTAAATGGGGCCTGGCCGTCGTCCCAGCAACCGCGCGACGCCAGCGTACGCTGCAGCCACGAATACCTCCGTGCGGGCCAGAGGCTCCGCCTTCTTTGGTATATAGCGCAGGCCTTCGATTCGCAGCCAGCGCTGTTTTTCCGCGCAATCCAGGCGCCGGGCGAGCGTTGCATCGACTGCAATCAGCTCGCTCGAATCAGCGCGGTATTGCGCTTCGCTTGCGTAGGCCACCAAATCGTCGATCGAAGCAATTTCGTGCACGTAGCGTTCCGCTGCTCCTGGGCGACGCACCGTGGTTCCGGCACCTTGGCGCGACGATACCAGGCCATCGTCGCGCAACTGGCGCAGGGCCTCGCGCAGCGTGTGCCTGCTGACCGCAAACTCCTCGGTCAGTTCGTTCTCGACCGGCAACTGGGTGCCCACCGCGTAGACACCGGACAGAATCCGCTCCTTCAGAATCTGCGACACCTTGCGATGCAGCGGTATCCGGGCGGCTGTGCTGCTGGTTTTCCTGAGCTCGATGATCTTTTTGACGGCAGTTCTGCGCTGCTTTTTTTTCCGCGGCATGGTTGCAGGTCCTTGCAGGGCGGCCATGGTGCTCCCGATAATAAGTACGGATAACTTAGTTTGACCTTGCGCGGATGTCAACGCATGCATTTCTCGGGGTTTGACGGCCCCGTAGCCGCATTGACCAAGGCCGGTCCGCCGTCCTGGTAATTGTTGTCCGCATAATATTCTGCACCCGCCGTCCTGGCGGAGCTCGCTTCGAGAAGCGCGCTACCGCAATGATGCAGCCAGGCGTTTTGCGGACCAGGCCTGCGCGGTGCGCGAGCGTGTTGGCTTTCCGAGCTGTTCGCAGATGAACTCGCCGGCCTGCGCCAGCCGATCCAGATCAACCCCGGTGTCGATGCCGAGGCCCTGTAGCAGATACACCAGGTCCTCGGTGGCCAGGTTGCCGGAGGCGCCGGCCGCGTAAGGGCAGCCGCCGAGGCCGGCCACCGAGCTGTCGAATACGCTGACGCCTCTCTGCAAAGCCGCGTAGACGTTGGCAAGCGCCTGCCCGTAGGTGTCATGGAAGTGGCAGGCCAGGGCCGGGACCGGGACCCGCCGCGCCACCGCGTCGATCATCGCGAGCGTCGCTCCGGGCGTGCCGACGCCGATCGTGTCACCGAGCGACACCTCATCGCAGCCCATCGCAAACAGGTTCCCGGCCAACTCCGCCACGTCGCCCGGCGAGACTTCGCCCTGATACGGACAACCAAGAGCGCAGGAGACGTACGCGCGCACCGAAATACCGTGCTCCGCGGCCGCGGCCATGAGCTTCTCGAAGCGCTTCAGACTCTCAGCGATCGAACAGTTGGTATTCTTATGCGAGAACGCCTCCGAGGCCGCCGCAAACACGGCTACCCGACGGATCCCCGCGGCCCGCGCCGCTTCGTAACCGCGCAGGTTGGGTGTAAGCGCCGAATACACCACCCCCGGACGCGGCTCCAGGCCGCGGGCCACGGCCGCATGATCGGCCATTTGCGGAACCCATTCGGGGGAAACAAAGGCCGTGGCCTCGATATGGCTCAGCCCGGCGTCGGCCAGTCGGCGGATCAGCTCGAGTTTGATCGGTGTGGCGACCGGGGCCGGTTCGTTCTGAAGGCCGTCACGCGCGCCAACCTCCACGATCCTGACCCGGGCGGGAAGGCCTGATATCGAACTCATGGTTGCCTCAGTGCCTTTCAGTGTTCGCGAACCTACAGCCGCTTCGCCACTTCCGCGTACATCACCTCGCTCGCGCCGCCCCCGATCGACAACACACGGGCATCGCGATACATGCGCTCAATCGGGCTGTCCGCCATAAAACCCATGCCACCGTGCAGTTGCACGCAGTCGTACATCACTTCGTTGGCGATATCGGCGGCATAGGCTTTGAGCATGGACACTTCCTTGATGCATTCGGCGCCCTGGCTGTCCAGCCAGGCGACGTAGTGCACGTAATTGCGCGCCAGGCTGACTTTGGTCTGCGCGCGCGCCAGCTGATCGCGGACCACGGCGTTGTCGAACAGTGTGCCGCCGAAGGCATGGCGCTGCCTGACGTGCTCTAAGGTGATGTCCAGGGCTTTTTGCGCCTCGCCCGCCGCCATCGCCGCCAGCGTGATGCGCTCGTGCTGGAAGTTTCTCATGACCGCGTAAAAGCCCTTGTTTTCCTCGCCCAGCAACTGACTGCCCGGAATGCGGACGTTGTCGAAGAACAGCTCGGCGGTGTCCGAGCTTCTCCAGCCGTGCTTCTTCAGCGAGCGGCCGACTGAGAAACCCGCAGTGCCTTTTTCGACGATGAACATCGAAATGCCGCGCGAACCCTTGGCCTGCGGATCGGTCTTGGCCGCGACGAAGAACAGGTCGCCATGCACGCCGTTGGTGATGAACAGCTTGCTGCCGTTGATTACCCAATCGCCGCCGTCACGCACCGCGCGGGCGCGGATGCCGGCGACGTCGGAGCCGGCGGTGGCTTCGGTCACGCACACGCCGGTGATGAGCTTGCCGCTGATGACGTCCGGCAGGTACTTGCGCTTCTGTTCCTCGTTGCCGGCCAGCGCCAGGTGCGGTGACGCCATGTTGGTATGCACGAGGATGGTGATGGTGATGCCGGCAAAGGTCGATCGAGCGAGTTCTTCGGCGAGCACCACGGCAGCACGCACGTCCCTGCCGCTGCCGCCGAATTCTTCTTCATGCGTTATCCCCAGGAATCCCAGCTCCCCCATTTTTTGCAACAGCTCGCGCGGCGTATAGCCCTGCGCCTCGCAACTGTCGCCGCGGGGCACGATTTCGTTTTCGACGAAGCGGCGCACCTGCTCGCGCAGCATGTCGTGTTCTTCAGAAAAATAGGGATTCAGCATGAGGATCTCAGTTGGGCGCAATTGGTTCGGAACGCGGATGGGGTTCGATTGCCACCAACAGGCTGCCGCCGCTGACGGTGTCGCCCGCGGCGCACAGCACTTGTTTGATGGTGCCGGCAATCGGGCAGGGCAGGTTCTGGATCAGCTTCATCGCTTCCATTACCACCGCGGTGGTTCCGGCTTCGACGTGATCGCCGGCCTGCACCAGCACATCGGTGACCAGGCCCGGCATCAGCGCGAGAATCGTGTTGGATGCATTGCTCCGGGCCGCGCTGCGGCCGAGCTGGCTTTCCTCCAGCGACAGGAATCGGTAGCTGCGGCTGAGCCGAGGTGTGCACAATGCGACGGCCATGCCGTCGATGGCGATGTCCAGCGAACAGTGAGTGCCATCGACGTCGAGCTGCCACTGCTGACCTTGCCGGGATTGCGGCGGGTACAAGGCTATGCAATGAGAAGCGTCGCCGATGTTGATTCGGTAACGGCCGTCCCCGCCGGCAATCCGAACCTCGATCAATTTGCCGCTCGACTCCAGCCAGAGGCGGGTAGAGGCTGTGACACCAGCGGCGGCAGTCAGGCGCCAGCCGCCCAGGTTCTGCCACGGGCTTGCGGCCACGATGAAGCCGCCTTCGCGCCGCAGGGTTTCGGCCAGGCTTGCTGCCGCGATCGCGGTGTGCATCTCTTCGCCCCAGGGCTGCCAGCCCTCGGGAAACTGCTCTTCGATATAGCGTGTACTGAGTTCCTGATGAAAGGCCGGGCGGGTGATCAGGCTGGCGAGGAACGCCTGATTGGTCTTCACGCCGCCGATGGCGAAACCATTGAGTCCTTGCAGTAGACGCTGAGTGGCCAGGCCGCGCGTTTCACCGTGCGCGATCAGCTTGGCAAGCAGGGAATCGTAGAAAGGAGTTATGTGCGAACCCAGCGCAATACCGCTGTCGACGCGTAACCCTTCAGCCAGCGGTTCCCGGTAAAGCTGGCAGACCCCGATTTCCGGCAGGTAATTGTTGGCGGGGTCCTCGGCGTTGATCCGGGCTTCGATGGCGTGCCCGCGGGTCGCGAGATCTTCCTGGCGGAAAGCGAGGCGTTCACCCTGGGCTACCCGCAGTTGCCACTCCACCAGGTCAATGCCGGTGACCAGCTCGGTCGTCGGATGCTCCACCTGCAGTCGCGTGTTCATTTCCAGGAAGTACGCTTCCCGACTGTCGGCGTCGACGATGAATTCGACGGTGCCAGCCCCGCGGTAACTCAGGCGCCGCGCCAGTCGCAGCGCCCACTCAAACAGCTTTTCGCGCAGGGCCTGATCGAGGTGGCTGGCCGGCGCCTCCTCGATCACTTTCTGATAGTTGCGCTGGATGGAGCATTCGCGGTCGAACAGGTGGACGACATTCCCTGTGCTGTCTCCCAGGACCTGGACTTCGATATGACGCGAGCGCGCCAGATACTTCTCCAGCAGGACCCGGTCATCGCCGAATGCGTTCAGGGCTTCGCGTCCAGCCAGCCGCAGAGCCTCCCCGAAAGCGCTCGCCTCATGGACCACGCGCATGCCCTTGCCACCCCCGCCGGCGCTGGCTTTGATCAGCAGGGGAAATCCGCTGCCGCGGCGAGCCTGGGCCAACAGGTGCTCCTCGTCCTGCTGCCCGCCTCGATAGCCCGGAATGGTTGGAATAGACAGCTCCTCGGCGAGCGCTTTCGCCTCGACCTTGGACCCCATCGCGACAATGCTCTCGAGTGACGGGCCGACGAAGATCAGCCCATGGGTTTCGCACAGACGGATCAGTGCAGTGCTCTCCGACAGGAAGCCGTAGCCGGGGTGAACGGCATCGGCTTTGATCTTCAGGGCGGCAGCCACGATCGCTTGCGCATTGAGGTAGCTTTCGCTCGCGGCGGAGCCGCCGATAGGGCAGGCAAGATCGGCCTGTTTCACGTGCAGCGCGTGACGGTCGGCAGTGGAGAATACGGCGACCGATTCGATTCCCAGGCGCTTGCAGCAGCGGATGATGCGGCACGCGATTTCGCCGCGGTTGGCGATCAACAATCGTTTGATGACTCGCATCAACTGCTCCAGTCCGGCGTCTGTTTTGCGAAAAAGCAGCGAATTCCTTCCTGCCCTTCCGGCGTTTCCCAGGTATCGGCCAGCAGCCTCGCCGTATAGGCCTGGCTGGCATCGAGATCGTGGCTGGCGACGTGGAAGATCAACTTCTTGGTGGCGGCGATGGCGCCGGGCGCACATTGCAACAGGTAGCCGATCTCTTTCTCGACGGCAGCATCCAGCTGCGCAGCGGGCACCACCTCGTCGACCAGCCCGAGCGCCTGGGCTTTCTGTGCCGTCATTGGCAGCGCGTTCAGGAAGCAGCGGCGAGCGTTGGCCGTGCCGATGCGGGCGACTACGAACGGCGCAATGTTGGCTGGCGTGAGACCCAGGCGGATTTCCGTGAGCGCGAAGCGCGCGCTGTCGGCGGCGATGGCAATATCACAGACTGAGATCATGCCGGTGCCGCCGCCATAGGCCGCGCCGTTGATGCGGCCGATCAGCGGCTTGGACAGCTCGTTCAAGGCGCGCAGCATAGCGGCCAGTTGCGCGCTGCCGGCAATGCGCTGCGAGCGTGTGGCGGTTGCCATGGCCTGCATCCATTTCAAATCGCCGCCGGCGCAGAACGACTCACCGGCTCCGGTCAGCACGACCGCGCGGACGTTTGAGTCGCTGTCCAGCGAGCGCGCCGCTGCCGTGACTTCGGCGATCAGCTCGTCGTTCATGGCGTTGTGTTTGTTCGGCCGGCTCAGGCACAGGGTGGCGATGCCGCGGCCGTCGATGTGGATCGCGATGTTGGAATAGCTCATGCAAGAACCTCTTTACATGCGATAGACATAAGACCGCCCCTCATGCGGGGGCAGGGCGGCCGCTACCGCAAGGCACAGGCCGAGCACGTCGCGCGTCTGGTCGGGTTCGATGATGCCGTCGTCCCACAGCCGCGAGGTTGCGTAGTAGGCATTGCTCTGCCGCGCGTACATCTCACGCGTTTCGCGCTCGAGCTGGGCCAGGGATTCGGGCGTGGCTTGCCGGCTGGCGCTCGATCTGGCCAACTCCAACAGCACGTTGGTGCCGATGTCCGGACTCATCGTCGCCACCTGCGCGTTGGGCCAGGCGAACAGCATGTTGGGGCGAAAGCCGCGGCCGCACATGCCGTAATTGCCGGCTCCGTAGGAGCCGCCGACGATGACCGTGAAGCGCGGTACCCGCGCGCAGGCCATGGCATACACCAGCTTGGCGCTGTGCTTGGAAATGCCTTCGCGCTCGGCGGTCCTGCCCACCATGAAGCCGGGCACGTTCTGCAGAAACAGCAGGGGAATCCTGCGCTGTTCGCACAGCTCGATGAAATGCGCGCCCTTGAGCGAGGCATCCGAGAACAGCGGACCGTTATTGCCGAGCACACCGACCGGGTAGCCATGAAGATGCGCCGTCCCGCACACCAGGCTGGTGCCCCACTGCGGTTTGAACTCCTGGAATTCGCTGCCGTCCACGAGCCGGGCGATCAGCTCGCGGCAGTCGTAGGGCTGGGCGAAGTCCTTGCTGACGATGCCCTTGATCTCGTCAGCGGCGTAAAGCGGTGGCCGCACCGGTTGCGTTCTTTGATAGACACGCCTTTGCCGGTTCAGTTTGGCGGCGATCGAGCGTAGCAGGGCGATAGCCTCCTGTTCGCTGTCGGCTATGTGGTCCGTTACGCCGGAGATCGTGGCGTGCATCTGCGCGCCGCCCAGCTCCTCGGCAGTGACCTCTTCGTTGATAGCCACCTTGACGATAGAGGGGCCGCCCAGGTGGATGGTGGCGTTGCCGCGCACCATGATGACTTCGTCAGACAGCGCGGGAATATAGGCGGCTCCTGCCGTACTAACCCCGAACACTGCTGCCAGTTGCGGCAGCCCCCGGGCCGACATGTTGCACTGGCGGAAGAAGATATTGCCGAAGTGATCGCGGTCGGGAAAAACCCGGTCCTGCTCCGGTAGGTAGGCGCCGCCGCAGTCCACCAGGTAGATGCACGGCAGAGCGTGCAGCTCCGCGACTTCCTGGGCGCGAATGTGTTTCTTTACGGTCTCCGGATAATAAGCGCCGCCCTTGACGGTGGCGTCGTTGGCAACGATGACGCAGTGAGTGCCGTGGACGATGCCGATACCGGTCACGACGCCGGCGCCGTGAACACCGCCGCCGTACTGTCCGTAGGCCGCGAGCGTTGAGAACTCGAGGAACGGCGTACACGGATCCACCAGCAAGTCGATGCGCTCGCGTGGCAGCAGCTTGCCGCGCCGGCGATGACGTTCGATCAGATGATCTCGTCCGCCCGACACCGCTTCGACGATGCGGCCGCGCAGCTGCTGTGCCAACTCGCTATGGTGTTGATAGTTGGCGTGATAGCTGTCGGTGTTCCTGTTGACCTTGGAGACGATGTTGTTGTTCATATGCGTATGCGCCTCCCGCTACTTGTTGCGTCCGGTGCCTTCCCAGAACGGCGTGCGGATCTGACTGCGGCTGATCTTGCCGACCGGAGTCCGGGGCAGTGATTCGGTGCCGATCTGCACGCGGATCGGCTTCTTGTATGCGCCGAGCTCGCTGGCGCACAGCGCGATGAGCGCCTGTTCGGTGACGGCCTGGGGATCGGTGACCTTGCATATGGCGTAGGGCACTTCTCCGAAGCGCTCGTGGGGCACGCCGAACACCACGACCTCCAGGACGGCGGGATGCTTCGCCAGCACGTTCTCCAGCTCGACCGGCCAGATGTTGAAGCCGCCGGACAGAATCATGTCGTCCTTACGGTCGCGCATGTAGACGTAACCGTTCTCGTCGAGATAGCCGATGTCGCTGGTCAGGATCCAGCCGTCGCGCAGCGTTGCACGCGTAGCCTCCTCATCGTTCCAGTAGCCGTTCATCTGGCCGGCGACCTTGAATGCGATCTCGCCCTCCTGGCCGTACGGCAGCACTTCGTGCGTCTGCGGGTCGCGAATCTCCAACTCGCAGAACGGATGAACCTTGCCGAGCGAGCGCAGCGGCTGAGAGCCCGGCACCTCGACGACCCAGTCGCTGGCCATGGTGATGGTGCCGGGTACACCTTCGGTCTGACCGTAGAGCTGACACAGGCTGTTGCCCCACACCGCATGCGCACGCCGCACTGTGGTTTCGGTAGTTGGTGCGGCGCCGATGAGCAGCACTTTGAGCGCGGACCAGTCCCGTTTTTCCACGTCCCTGACCTGCAGAACGTCCTGCACCATGGTCGGCGCCATGAAGACATAGGCGACCCGTTCGCTGACCATCATGTCCAACACCCGGTCGGGCTGAAATTTCTGCACCACCAGATTGACGCCGCCCATCAGCCAGACCGGCACGAACTGATAGCCGGAGGCGTGCGAGATGGGCGCGATATGCATGCAGACATCGCCCACGTTCATTGGCGGCATCGGGAAGAACCAGTTGCGGCCGATGTCCAGCCAGCCCTGGTGCGTGAACAGCACGCCCTTGGGCTTGCCGGTGGTGCCGCCGGTGTGCCGGATCACGTAGCCGTCTTCGCCGCGAACCGGCACGTTCGGATCGGTTGCTGGAAAGCTTGCGAGCCGCTCTTCATAGTCGGACGGCTTGCGGACCAGAACATGCTCGAGGGAGGCGATCTCCCGCTCCAGGCCCGCCATCTGGTCGGCATAGTGTTCGGCGACGACCACCGCCTTGCAGCCGGTGTGATCCAACATGAACTGATGGCTGGCGCGGGCGTTGCGCGCGTACAGCGGGACGCGAATCACATTGGCGATGGCGGCGCCGAGAAGGAAGTCCACCGCTTCCAGGGTGTTGTCTTCCAGCGAGCCGACGCGGTCGCCGGGCGCAAGCCCCAGCGAGCGCAGCCAGTTAGCCATGCGCACGCCGCGCTCCCACGCTTGCCGGTAGGTCAGGCGCGCGTCGCCGGCAATGATGGCGATTCTGTCGCGGTGAAACGTGGCCGATCGCCGCATCATGTCTCTGATGTTCATGTGCGCCTACCCTAAACACGAGCCCGGCGTCGGGCTTCACCTGTTTGGACTACATGCATTAGCGAGGTGGCGCAGGCTACCCATCGTTAGTTCGAACGAAAGGGTGGCTGGACGGTGGTGGTCGAACGTAGTCCTTTCGGACGATGTCACCGAGCATTACGGGTCGCATCATGCCGGGGATTCCCGGCGCAGGGCGCCACAGAGGTCGCGCGCACGCTTTCGCATCACTGCGACGGTGAAATGCGAAATGTGCGTCGGGTGCACTATCAGGCGGGGGTGGTTGCGGCATAAAGGTCGCTGCGACACACTAGAGACTGAAGGGGGCGGCGCAAAGGCTGCCTCCGGCGAGGGGGAAGAACGATGTCTTTAGCGGTGCTACGGCCTCATGCTGCCGTGAACGCTGTTCCCGCGCCGCCGCCGGTAACAGTTGGCGAGTTGAACGAGCTGTTGGGCCTGATCTATCGCGGTCCGCTCGAAGCGACGCCGTGGTGTAGCCTGACCGAGGCGCTGCGTCAGCGATTTGGCGCAAGTTACGTATTCCTCATCCTGCGGCCGCCCTCGCTGCAGGAGCGCGGTATCCAGATCGTGGCGACGACGGAGGCTATCCCCACGGACAGCGGTTATTACGACTGGGGCTACACACTCGACCCCTTTTTGAACCTGCCGCCGGGCCGCGTCGTGACGGTCGATGAGATGATCGGCGCCAAGGAGTGGGTGGAAGGGGCGTTCTACCGCCAGTTCACGCCGCCTGGCGACACGCTGCGCTACATCCTGGGAGCGGACATTCATACAGAGGAGGGCGTCGAGTGCCGGCTGCGCGTATGCCGCCCGGCGACGACGCGCGACTTCGATGAAGCGGAGAAGTCGCTATGCCAGATGCTGCTGCCGCATCTGGCATGCTCAGTTCGCTACCACGCGCGGTTGGACCAGGTTGAGTTGGAACGTAGCCTGTTGGCAACCACGATCGAAGGCCTGCTGGTGGGAACCCTGATCTTCGACGATCACGGGGCGCTCATGAAAATGAACGCCGCGGCCGCGGCAATACTCGCCGAGAAGGATGGGCTCGAACTGGTCCGCGGCTCGCTGCAGGCGCCGTTCTTTCCCGAGGAAAACCGCGAGCTGCAGCGACTGATTCACGAGACGACGTCAAAACCAACGGATGTCGGACCTTCCGTGCTCACGGCGGTTTCGATCACGCGTCCGTCCGGACGCCGCAAGCTCGGTGTCATGGTCCGGCCGATCCCGATCCGCGAGTGGTCGGAGAGCCAGCGTCGGCGGCCGACCGTAGCGGTGTTCATCCGCGACCCGGATTGTCATACGAAAGCTTCGTGCGAGCTGCTGCATCGGCTGTTCCGGCTGACGCCGGCCGAGTCGGCCCTGGCGATGTACATGACCAACGGCCTGAGCCTGGAAGAAGCCTCTGGCGAGTTGCTGATCCGCAAGAACACGGCGCGCGCGCATCTGCGCTCGATATTCTCCAAGGTCGGCGTGACCAGCCAGACCGCGCTCGTGCGCGTGCTGCTCAACACCCTCATTTGCCTGGACTGAGACACGGATCACCCGCGATAGTCTTTTTCGGACGATGAGCTGCGGCGAGCGCCGGTGGAACCATTCTCCCGTGTTTCAAGTCCGGGCCTTGGCCGCCGCCCGTTGCATGAACAATTGTGCAAGCCAGGCAAGCCCGGCGAAGTAGACAACGCCCAATGCCAGTGCCGCGAACAAGCCAGGAAATTCGGCCTGCGCCTGGATCGCGGGGATCGTGCCGACCGTGAGGTACGCCCAGCACGTCGTGTTGATCGCGACTGTCAGCCACCCCATGATCGCGCAGTACACCATCACCGCGATCACTCCCAGCAGCAGCGCCAGTCCCGCCGCCAGCCCCAGCGTAGCCGGCAGTTCGTGCGCAATGTACGCAACG
>Ga0137415_10005514_pt1 | contig 12537 bp, 11 predicted proteins | sample CZODoug3_1_1_16f_FD_183082 | JGI IMG/M metagenome (GOLD analysis project Ga0137415, IMG submission 183082) | Vadose zone soil fungal communities from Angelo Coast Range Reserve, California, USA - CZODoug3_1_1_16fungal (Hybrid Assembly) | ecosystem: Environmental > Terrestrial > Soil > Vadose...
GAGCTAGCGGTAGGCACACCCGTACGCTAGCGTATACATCACGACCATACCTCGGCGTATGGAGGAGAAAATGTCGCCCGTCGGGTGAAGGCGCTCTTCGTGATCCGCGAGGGGGCCGTGCGGCTGCTGCACGATGCCGTAACCCGCTCGATGATGAATCGGGCGGTACGCAAGTTGGCGCAAGTTGACCACGGTCGATTCGCTGCCATGATTCCGGCATGAGCGACTCCGAGGAAGCGGCGCGGGAAGCGTCGCCGCTGAAACGTCGCGTGATCCTCAGCGCGGTGGGCATCGTCCTGCTCGTCCTCGGGTACTTCTTCGCCGCGGCGTTCTTGCCTCGGTGGTGGTCGCACCGGGTGGGCTCGCAGTCGGACGGCAAGTTCCGCGGCGGCGTCTGGTGGGGCCTCTTCTACGGGATCCTCTTCACCGTGCTGCCCCTCGTCGTCGCCCGCCAGGCGCTGCGCAAGCGTTTCGACTGGAAGTGGAAGGTCGGCATCGTCCTCGGCGCGCTGATCCTGGCCGCCCCCAACCTGATGACGCTCGGCATCGTGCTCGGTAACGGCAAGGGCGCGCACGCCGGCCAGCGCACCCTCGATGACCAGGCCCCCGGATTCCGCGGCGCAACCCTGATCGGCGTGCTCATCGCCATCGTCATCGTCGGCGGACTGCAGTACCTCGTCACGTCCCGCAGCAACCGCGGTCGCGACCTACAGAAACTGCGCAGCGAGGGACATCGACGCGACGAACCGGGGTCGCACACGCCTTAGGATTCGCAAGTGACCGCTGAGCACGCGCGGCTCGCGGAGTCGCCTACGGGATCGGGACCGTGGCGACTCTGGGGGCCTTATCTGGCCGGACGGCAGTGGGGCACCGTCCGCGAGGACTACTCCCCCGGCGGTGACGCCTGGACGTACCTGCCCTTCGAGCACGCCCACGCCCGGGCGTACCGGTGGGGCGAGGACGGTCTCGGCGGCATCTGCGACCGGTACGGCTTCCTCAACTTCTCGATCGCCCTGTGGAACGGCCGCGATCCGATCCTCAAGGAGCGCCTGTACGGGCTGACCAACGAGCAGGGCAACCACGGCGAGGACGCCAAGGAGTACTGGTGGGCGCTCGACGGAACACCGACGCACTCCTGGATGCAGTGGCTCTACCGCTATCCGCAGGCCGAGTACCCCTACCAGCAGTTGCGCGACGAGAACGCCCGGCGGGGCAAGACTGATCGCGAGTTCGAGCTGGCCGACACCGGCGTCCTGGCCGACGACCGGTTCTTCGACGTGGCGATCAGCTACGCCAAGGCCGGCCCGGACGACCTGTGCATCACCATCGACGTGACGAACCACGGGCCGGATCCGGCTGCCCTGCACGTGCTGCCGCAGGTGTGGTTCCGCAACACCTGGGTGTGGGGCCGCGACCCCCGCCGGCCGACCCTGCGCCGCCTCGATGCCGCGCGCCTCGCGGCGGGCGGCATCCACGCGGTCGAGTGCGAGCACGAGTGGCTCGGCCGCTACGTCGTTGCGACGGACGGGACGCCCGAGGTGCTCGTCTGCGAGAACGAGACGAACAACGCGGCGCTGTTCGGTGCCGAAAACCCGACGCGCTTCACCAAGGACGGCGTCAACAACCGGGTCGTGCACGGCGACGAGTCAGCGGTGAACCCGGACGGCGTCGGCACCAAGGCGGCGTTCTGGTACCGGTTCGACTCGATCGCGCCGGGCGAGACAGTGACCATACGCCTGCGTATGTCGACGGCCGAGGCGGACGAGGACACCTTCGCCGAGGGCTTCGACGCTGTCGTCACCGACCGCCGGGCCGAGGCCGACGAGTTCTACGCGAGCGTGCTGCCGGCCCGCCTCGACGACGCCGAGCGGCACATCGCCCGGCGGGCGTTCGCCGGGCTGCTGTGGACCAAGCAGCTCTACCGCTACAACGTCGAGGAGTGGCTGGACGGCGATCCGACCGAGCCCACCCCGCCACCGCAACGGCGCGACAAGGGGGCACGCAACACCTCGTGGCGGCAGCTCGCCCTCGCCGACGTCATCTCGATGCCGGACGAATGGGAGTTCCCGTGGTTCGCCTCCTGGGATCTCGCGTTCCACTGCGTCGCTCTGGCCCACGTCGACCCGGCGTTCGCCAAGGAGCAGCTGCTGCTGATGTGCCGGGAGTGGGCCATGCACCCCAACGGGCAGCTGCCGGCGCAGGAGTGGGGCTTCGGCGACGTCAATCCGCCGGTGCATGCCTGGGCCGCCTGGCACGTGTACCTGATCGACGGGCAGAGCGACCGCGACTTCCTGATTCGGATCTGCACCAAGCTGCTGCTGAACTTCGCCTGGTGGGTGAACCGCAAAGACGCCGACGACTCCGACCTGTTCGAAGGCGGCTTCCTCGGCATGGACAACGTCGGGCTGTTCGATCGGTCGGCGCCGCTGCCGCCGGGGTATCGGCTCGAGCAGTCCGACGCCACGAGCTGGATGGCGTTCTACTGCCTGCAGATGCTGAAGATCAGCCTCGAGCTCGCGCGCACCGTGCCGGCCTGGGACGAGGTGGCGACCAAATTCCTCGAGCACTTCCTCGGGATCGCCCAGGCGATGGGCCGGTTCGGCTCGCAGAACCTCGGATTGTGGGACGACGAGGACGGCTTCTTCTACGACGTGCTGGTGCACCCGGACGGGTCCTACGAGCGACTGCGGGTGCGCTCGATGGTCGGCCTGTTGCCGCTGCTGGCCGTGGCGTCCGCGCCGCCGTGGGTGGCCGACGAGCTGCCCGACTTCACCAGCCGGCTGCGCTGGCTCGCCGAGCACCGTCCCGAGCTGCTGCACGGATTTCTGGAGCGCTCGGGCCCGGACGGCAACCACCTGCTGATGTCGCTGCTGGACGCCGAGCGGCTGACCCGGGTGCTGGCGCCCATGTTCGACGAGGCCGAGTTCCTCAGCCCGCACGGCATCCGGTCGCTGTCGGCGGCGTACCGCGAGCCCTACACGGCCTATGTCGACGGGCAGCCGATGACGATCAACTACGAGCCGGCCGAGTCGCAGACCGAGCTGTTCGGGGGCAACTCGAACTGGCGTGGTCCGGTGTGGTTCCCGGTCAACGTGCTGCTTGCCGACGCGCTGCGCACCTACGGCGAGTACTTCGGCGGCGAGTACCGTGCGCGGGCCGAGCTGATCGATCAGCGGCTGGTCGCCCTGTTCCGGCCCGGACCCGACGGGCGGCGGCCCTCGGACGGCCCGCACGTGAACGGTCCACTGTGGACGGTGCATCCGACGTTCAGTGAGTACTTCAACGGCGACACCGGCGAAGGCCTCGGGGCGTCCCATCAGACCGGCTGGACCGCGCTCGTCGCGCACATCCTGAGCCGCCGCGAGCAAGTTACGGTTCGGTAGCCCCGTTATATGGAGCTACCGAACCAGAATTTGGCGGAGCGGGCGCGGCGGCTGATCGCGCCGGGTGAGCGTCGGATGCTGGGCATCGCCGGGGCGCCCGCGGCGGGCAAGTCCACGCTGGCGGCGGCGATCGTCGAGGCGCTCGCCCCCGACGCGGTGCTGGTGCCGATGGACGGCTTCCACCTCGCGGCCGCCGAGCTGCGCCGGCTCGGCCGCATCGAGCGCAAGGGCGCCCCGGACACGTTCGACGCTGCCGGGTACGTCGCGCTGCTGCGCCGGCTACGTGATCGCGCTGACGACGTCGTCTACGCGCCGGAGTTCCGCCGCGAGATCGAGGAGCCGATCGCCGGGGTCATCGCGGTACCGCGCGACATCCCGCTGGTCGTGACCGAGGGCAACTACCTGCTGCGTTGGACGGCAGTGCGCGAGTTGCTGGACGAGGTGTGGTTCGTCGAGCTCGACGAGAGCCTCCGGGTGGAGCGGCTGATCGCCCGGCACATGGCCTATGGGCGCGGCCGCAGCGAAGCCGAGGGACGCGCGCACGGCAGCGACCAGCGCAACGCCGAGTTGATCAGTGCAACCCAGGACCGGGCTGATCTCGTCGTATCAGGCCGGCTTGCGGCCGACGACGGTGAAGCAGACGATCCCTGAGCAGAGCCAGCCGGCGCGTTCCCCGTCCTCGAGCTCGGCCCAGAACCGGGCTACCTCCTCGTCGGTCGTCTCACCCGCGTCGACCATCTGCGCCAACCGCGCGGCGAACACCATCCGCATGAAGACGACGCTGTTCTGGATGACGCTGGGTATGCAGCGCACATCCTCGAGCCCCGCCTCGACGAAGTAGCGGTGCAGGCGTCGCCCGACCCATCCGCTGGCCAGATCGTCGGTGAGACTGAGCGCGAGGCGGGTGGCCAGTTCCTTGTCGGAGCTGTTCACGAAGATCGTTCCGCCGTCGATGTCCGACACCACGACCAGCCCGCCGGGCCGGGTGACGCGGACCAGCTCGCCGATGCCGGCCACCGGATCGGGCAGGTGGATGAAGATCCGCTCGGCGCGACACCGGTCGAAGGACGCGTCGGGGAAGTCGAGGGCCTGCGCATCGCCCTGGACGAACTCCACCGGCAGGTCGGCGCCGGCCGCGCGCTTGCGGGCCTCGGCGATCATGTCAGCGCTGAGGTCGACGCCGACGACCTTTCCCCGCGGCGCGACCATCGCGGCGATCTGGCACGCATCGGCTCCGGTGCCCGTGCCGACGTCCAGGACGGTGAGGCCGTCCTGCGGCTCGAGCAGGCTGGCGATCACCTGCTTGACGTAGTTCTCGTCGTCGATCGAGGTGCGCGCATCGAGAAATCGAACGTAGTGCTCGGGTCGGTTCACGATCGTGTCGAACGCGCCCGGCCGGTCCGCTGGCTGCATGTGCCTCAGATTAGGTTCGAGTTCGCCGCCCGTCGCCGGTCGTGATTCGACTCTGCCTCTTCGGGCGTCAGATCAGCCCTGACGGCACCACGCGAAGCGCGAACGGGGAGACGACATCCGCACCCTTGTCACCGTCGGCTCGCGCCACCTCGACGTAGGCGCCATCGACGAGGTCGTACGCGACGAACGACGGGGCGTCCGGATCGACGATCCAATACGACGGCACGCCCACGTCCTCGTACTTCGACCGCTTGAGCACCATGTCCTTGCGCCGGGTGGACGGTGAGAGGACCTCGACGGCCAGCGCCAGGTTCGCGTTGATCCGCTTCGGACCGATCCGGTCCTTCGCGACGACGAGCAGATCCGGTTGCAGGGACGTGCGGTCGTCCGGCTGCCAGTCCAGCGGCGCGATGAACACCTCGAGCTCAGGTGGGCAGTCAGCCGTCAACAACAAGAAGAGCCGCCCGACCGCCCGCTGATGCATGGGAATTGGCGCCGGGCTCACGAGCAGCAACCCGTCGAGCAGCTCGTACTGCAGGCCGTCATCGGGCAACGACTCGAGATCGTCCACGGTCCAGTCGTAGGACTGGCGCGGCATCACCGTCATAACGGCAATGATGCCCCCGCGGCTGCCCTTTCGGGCGGGAGGGGCGTCAGTTCGCGCGGCTCTGTCCGGGTCCGAGTAGCCGACTTAGGCATTCTGTGTTGAGGGCCCGAACGCGCGGGTTTAGCGTTCCGACAGTCTTACTACACAGATCCGGGGGAAGACATGGCCAACATGTGGCTTCGACGTGCCATCACCGTGGCCGGCGCGGGAGCTCTGATCGTCTCGCTGTGCGCCGCGCCCGCGGGGGCGACTCCGACCAAGCCGGGTTCGTCCAAACCGGTGGTCGTCGTGTCCGGCTTGAACAATCCACGCCAGCTGTCGCTCATCGACGGGGTCGAGCTGCTGATCGCCGAGGCCGGCACCGGCGGCACGGTTGAGTTCCAGGGCCCCGAGGGGCCGACCTTCGTCGGGACCACCGGCTCGGTGAGCGTGCAGTGGTTCCCGCAGTTCGTCCACAACCAGTCGCCGCACCGCATTGCCACCGGCCTCATATCGGGGGCGGCCAAGGACGGCTCGAACGCCACCGGCTCGGACGGCGTCTCGTCGCGGCACCTGGGTGATCCGATCTACACGCAGGTGACCTTCGTGCCACCGGACACGGTGTCCCCGCAAGTGGCTCAGGCTCAGAACGGCAAGCTGGTGCGGCTCAAGCACGGCCAGCCGAAGCCGGTCGCGGACATCACCGGCTTCGAAGCGGCGAACGACCCGGACGGGCACGGCGTCGACTCCAACCCGTACGCCGTGCTCGCGCGCCAGCGTGACCTGCTGGTGGCCGACGCGGCCGGAAACGACGTGCTCTCGGTCGACAAGCACGGGCGCATCAGCGTCTTCCACGTGTTCCCGAACGTGACGACCGGGGCCTGCGCAGCCGTGGCCGATCCGCCGGGGTTCCCCGGCTGCAACTTCGTCCCGACGTCGCTGGCCACCGATCGCTGGGGCAACGTGTACGTCGGTGGCCTGTCGTCGTTGACGCCGGGCGAGGCGCAGGTCGTCAAGCTCGACCACACCGGCCAGCACGTGCTGCAGACCTGGGGCGGGTTCACCTCGGTCACCGGCCTGGCGGTCGGGTCCGACGGATCGCTCTACGTCAGCCAGCTGTTCGCGCCGGCATCGGCCCCGGGCCTGCCCGGCGTCCTGACCAAGATCGGTCGTAACGGTCAGCGGACCAACGTGGACGTCCCGTTCCCGGCCGGTCTCGCGACCGACGCGTTCGGCAACGTCTACGTGTCCGCGTTCTCGGTCGCGCCCGGAACGGGAATGGGCGTGCCGGGCATCGACTCGTCCGGGCAGATCTGGCGCCTGCGTATCTGAGCCGTCTCTGCCTCGATCGCGCAACCTGTGGCGCCGTGGGAACGCCACAGTTTGCGCGATCGGTGTGTCCGGCATAGTTAGAGGCCGCACACCGGGCTGAGGGGGAGGACGTGGCCAGCGATCTGCAGGCGCCGACGGAGCCGACGAGAGCCGAGGTAATGCCGGCCGAACCGGCGCCGCGGAACTGGAATCTCGACGAGTTGCTGGCGAACCGACGCTGGATACGCCGCAACCGGCCGTTCCCGCACGTCTACGCGCGCGACGTCTTCACGGCGGACTACTACCGGAGCGTGCACGAGGAGTTCGAGCGGATCGAGCGCGAGCATCCCGAAGTGTTCCACCGCAACATGAAGGGCTACGACGCGTCCGGAGCGAGTATCGGCCGGTTTCGCGACGGTCCGCTCGGCGTGTTCGCATCGCGGGAGTGGAACGACCTGATCGGCCGCGTGGCCGGCGTACGGACGACCGGTGACGTCAACGCCGGAGTACATCACCACGACCCCGGCAGCGCGAGCGGCTGGCCGCACAACGATCTGAACCCGTCCTTCTTCGCCGGCCCGCCGCCCCAACCGGACGAGATCCGGCTGGAGAACAGTGGCGGCGTGATCGTCATTACCGGTGAGCATCCGCCCGGCGTGAAGGTTCGCGAGGTCATCCGTGGGGTGTCGGTGCTGTTCTACCTGGGCAATCCCGACTGGGAGCCCGGGGACGGCGGCGAGACGGGCCTGTTCGCCGACGTTGCCACGGCTGGACGGGGCCCGGCGGTGGCGGTGCCCCCGATCAACAACTCGATGGTGTTCTTCGAGTGCACGCCGCGGAGCTGGCACGGGTACATCAGCAACCGCAGCAAGCCGCGCAACGCCGTGGTCATGTGGCTGCATCGCCCGAAGGACGAGGTCGTGCAGCGATGGGGGAACGAGAACATTGAGTACTGGTGAGCGCCGGGTCTGCCTGCTGACCGGGGCCGGCGGCACGCTCGGCAACGCCTTCTGCCAGGCCTACGGCGCGCAGTACGACATCGTCGCGGTGTGCCGGCGCCGCGCCCCGGCCGTGCCTTCGCAGGACGAGTGGTTCGTCGATCCGCTCGAGCCCGAGGCCGACGTGGCCGAGAACGACTCGCGCGTCTTCGTCGTCTACTCCGACCTGGAGAAGGACGGCCAGGTCGAGCGCGTCGTCGACATCGCGCTGGCGAAGTACGGTCGGGTCGACCTGCTCGTCAACAATGCGGTCTACTGGCAGTTCCACGCGCAGGGCATCGTCGACGGCGACGTCGTGCTCGATTCCCTCGCTCGGCACTTCGCCGTCAACGTCGGCATCCCACTGCGCTTCGCGACCCGGCTCGCCCAGCGGTTCTGGCTGACCCGCGACGTCGAGAACCGCGCGCACAACCGCAACATCGTGAACGTGTCGAGCGTCTCGGGCTCGCGGGTAGACTCCGGCGGCCAGGCGGCCTACGGCGCGTCCAAGGCGGCGCTGAACCACCTGACCCGGCACCTGGCGGCCGAGTTCCGTGCGTTCGGGGTGCGCGCGAACGCCCTGGCGCCGAACAGCTTCCCCTCGATCGTCAGCACCGACTCCGTGGCCAAGGCGATCGCCCGGCTGGACAGCGACACCGTGTCCGGCAAGGTGCTCGTCATCGACGCGGACAGACCCGCGGCGTGAGGCGCTAGAGCGAGCCGCGCTGCGCTATCCACTCGGTCGGCTGGCCGGTTACGGCGGCGATGCGGTCGTAGTCCTCGTCGTAATGCCACACAGTTGCCCCGGCCGCCTCGGCGGCCGCCGCAATCAGCAGGTCAGCGATCGTGACGCTGCGGTGGTGCAGGCCACCCTGGTGGGCGAGCTTGCGCTGCACCTCGAGTGCCCGCCGGAATGTCCCCTCGTTCGAGGGGATGGGCGGAAACGACGCGAGCTCGGCAGCCGTGGCGTCGTAGTCCGAGGCGGACCGCGCGGAGTAGAGGATCTCCAGCCGCACCTGGTCGCACATGCCGATTTCGCGGGCAAATACACCCGCGCGCCAGCGATCGATAACGCCCGGTGCTCTCGAGTGGTGGTATGCGCTGGTGTCTATGCACCGTAAAGTCACGGCAACTATGGCCTAGGGCGCGTTTGGGCCAGCATCTCCGGCCCACGGTCGATGCCCTCGCCGGTGCGCAATCGTTCGAGGAACCGCATTTGCAGGTGCATGCGGATGGCCTCGTCGAACGCGGCCTCGACCGTGTCCTTGAGTCCATGCGTGCCGAGAGCCTCCTGCGCCCGGCGCAGGAGGTCGTCGTCGATCTCGATCGTGGTACGTCTCACCATGCCTCCAGAATACATATTCTGGAGGCATGCAGATATAGCTCAGGCGTCTAGGCGCAGCTTCAGGGAGGCCAGCTCGTCGCGCATGGACGTCGGCAGCTGCGGCCCGATCTTCTCGAACCACTCCTCGATGGCCGGGATCTCCTTGCGCCACTCGTCGATGTCGACGGTCGTCACGGCGTCCAGCGTGTCGGTGCCCAGGTCCAGGTCGGAGACGTCGAGCGACTCGGCGGTGGGCACGCGCCCGATCGGGGTGTCGACGGCGGCGGCCCGTCCCTCGATGCGCTCGATCGCCCACTTCAGGACGCGGATGTTCTCGCCGAAGCCCGGCCACAGGAACTTGCGGTCGGCATCGCGGCGGAACCAGTTGACGTAGAAGACCTTCGGCAGCTTGACGGCGTCCGCGCCCTTGCCGACCCCGATCCAGTGCGCGAAGTAGTCACCGGCGTTGTAGCCGATGAACGGCAGCATGGCCATCGGGTCGCGGCGTACGACGCCGACCGCGCCGGTGGCCGCCGCCGTGGTTTCCGATGACAGCGTCGCGCCCATGAACACGCCGTGCTGCCAGTCGCGGGCCTCGGTGATCAATGGGACGGTGTCGGCCCGGCGGCCCCCGAAGAAGATCGCGTCGAGGGGAACGCCGCGCGGGTTGTCCCACTCCGAGGCGCGGGTGTCACACTGTTCGATCGGCGTGCAGTACCGCGAGTTCGGGTGGGCGGCCAGCTCGTCGGAGGCCGGCGTCCAGGACTGCTTCTTCCAGGACGTGAGGTGCGCGGGCGGTTCGCCCATGCCCTCCCACCAGATGTCGCCATCGTCGGTCAGGGCCACGTTGGTGAAGATCGAATTGCCCTTGGCGATGGTGCGCATCGCGTTCGGGTTGGTGTGGTAGTCGGTGCCGGGCGCGACACCGAAGAAGCCGTTCTCGGGGTTGACCGCGTACATGCGGCCGTCCTCGCCGATGCGCAGCCAGGCGATGTCGTCACCGATCGTCTCGACCTTCCAGCCTGGCAACGTCGGCTCCAGCATGGCGAGGTTCGTCTTGCCGCACGCACTCGGGAACGCCGCGGCGATGTAGTACGCCTTGTTCTGCGGCGAGGTCAGCTTGGCGATCAGCATGTGCTCGGCCAGCCAGCCCTCGTCGCGCGCCTTGACCGACGCGATGCGCAGCGAGTAGCACTTCTTGCCCAGCAGGGCGTTGCCGCCGTAGCCCGAGCCGTAGGACCAGATCAGCCGCTCCTCGGGGAACTGCACGATGTACTTGGTCTCGTTACACGGCCACGGCACGTCGTCCTGACCGGGCTCCAAGGGGGCGCCGACGCTGTGCAGGCCCGGCACGAACGGGGCGTCGTCACCGAACTTGGCCAGGGCGCGGGTGCCGCAGCGGGTCATGATGTGCATGGACGCCACGACGTAGGGCGAGTCGGTGATCTCGACGCCGAGCAACGGTTCGTCGGCGCTCAGCGGGCCCATACAGTAGGGCAGGACGTACATCGTCCGGCCGCGCATCGAGCCGCGGAACCGCTCGGTGAGGATGGCCTTCATGTCGTCGGGGTCCATCCAGTTGTTGGTGGCCCCGGCGTCGCGCTGATCGCGGCTGCAGATGAACGTGCGGTCCTCGACCCGAGCGACGTCGGTCGGGTCGGACGCCGCCCAGAACGAGTTCGGCTTCTTGGCCAGCCGGGTGAACGTTCCGGCCGCGACGAGCTGATCGGTGATCACGGCTCGGCGAGGTCCGAGGCTCGAGCCGTCCCACGATGCGAGCACCAGGTATGAAACCTGCTTCTGGTAAGTGCAGATCATCGCGACCTGGCCACCGTCTGGTGAGATCGACGGCTGGGCGCAGTCCTCGTCGGTGGAGGTGAGCGGCTGACCCTCAGCGCCGTCCGTGGTCAAGGTCAGCCCGGCCGCGGGACGGGCAGGCCGCATGGCGAGCCAGAGCTGGCCGGTCAGGTTGGCGTTGTCATCGCGGCTGTACTTGGTGTACATGATCCCACCGGTGCGCAGGGGGATCGGTTCGACATCCCCGCCCGTGTAGTCGATGGAGTTGGTCCACAGCTTGCCCTGGCGGATCGAGTTACCCGGCGGCACCGCCCAGATCGAGAGCGGCACGTCATATCCAATCTTTGGCTCGTCGTAGCTCATCCAGAATGTGCCCTGGTCTGGGCTCAAGCGTGGATAGAACGACCAATGCCGAGCGCCGGTGTCGGGCCCCGACGCGTTATTGCTGGTCCATTGTTCAACGGGCTGGCCGAAGCGGCTGAGGACGAACACATCCGAGTGGTCGTACAGGCGGTGGACGGCCAGCAGATAGCTGTTATTTGGGAATATGGAAGGCTGGGTCCAGCCATCCTGGGCCGTGAGTTGGTGAAACCGCCCGAAGCTGAGGCTGTAGATCGCCCCGGACTGGGAAAGGTAAAGGGTGCCCGGCAAGGTGAATGCATTCGGGCGCGGCGACGCGGCGGTCGGCTTCTGGGCCACGACCGCCACTTTCGACTGGCGCCCCGCCAGGTATGTGTAGGTGCCGAAGCTGGCGACCAGCATCAGCACAATCAGCCCGACGCCCAGCAGGAACCTGGAGATCATCCGTACGGGAAGTACTGATGGACGAAGTAACCGATCGCGCCCCAGTTGGGCGTGAGGCTGCCGCCGGGGCCGCCCCCGTGCCACAAGGGTGGGAGCATCACCACGGACGTGATCGCGTCCGGGTTATCGAATGTGGCGGCGAGCGGGATCAACTGTGCGACGCGATCGAGGCCGATGCTCGTCTTGATCTCTCCGCCGAGGGCGGCGGCGATGGAGGGGACGTCCGTCGATGACACTTGCTTGGCTTTCTTACGGATGGCGAGCAGCACCTGCTGCTGTCGCTTTGACCGACCGATGTCACTCTGCAGGTCGTTGTGGCGCGAGCGCACGTACTGCATGGCATGGATCCCATCGAGGTGCTGCGGACCGGCGAGGACGGCCACACGCTGGTAGTCGTAGGGAAAGGTGCTCAAGATATCCTGCGGGTAGTAGTCGTCGAGGACGGGGTTGCTCGTCACCACGTCTATGCCCCCGATCGCGTCGATCAGCTTGACGAGCCCCAGCAACCCGATCCATATGTACTCGTCGACGTGGACGCCGAAATCACGCTCGACCGTCGCGATCGCGCCGCCGGCCTGACCGTAGGAGTAAGCGCCGTCGATCTTGCCAGATCCCCCAGTCCAGAACGGCACGTACAGATCGCGAGGGATCGAGAGCATGATCACCTGCTTCGATTCCGGGAGGACCCTAACCAGGATCATCGACTGCGTAAGGACGTGGTCGGCCGAAAACTTGGAATCGTCGTCGGATCCGAGCAGCAACACGGTGAATGCTCCCGGTTGGTAGATGGGGATGGGCGACGGTGACGACGGGGTGGTGCTGATCGGCGAGGGCGACGGCGAAGCGATGGTGATGACCTGGCCGGTCGCGTCCCAGGCCAGCTTGGCCGCGGGAAGAAAGTACGCGAGGCTACCCGCCATCGCCGACAGACCGATGGCGAAG
>Ga0137415_10005515_pt1 | contig 12535 bp, 9 predicted proteins | sample CZODoug3_1_1_16f_FD_183082 | JGI IMG/M metagenome (GOLD analysis project Ga0137415, IMG submission 183082) | Vadose zone soil fungal communities from Angelo Coast Range Reserve, California, USA - CZODoug3_1_1_16fungal (Hybrid Assembly) | ecosystem: Environmental > Terrestrial > Soil > Vadose...
GCCATTCATTCATCATCCGCTCCCGGCTCCCGTATCCAGAACGCGCAGCCCATCGCGTACAGTTTCAACGGGGCGTGATCCAAGCGGGACAACTGTTGTACGGCAGCTGCTTAGTCTCGTAATCCTGACCTCGAAAGCGGTAGCCACACACATGCTGTTCGGTAAGGTCTTCTGATGCCTCATAAATCAGGAACGCCTTAGCGTTATCCAAGTTCCCTGTCGACTGAGCGTAGGTCGGCGTTACCGAAAACATGATGCCAAGTGAGGCGACTAAGCATATCGATGCGACAAGGGCGACGCCCCCGGCCATATCACGCTCTTCCATTGTGTCGTTAAACGACAGTTGCTCCATACTCATTTCCAAGAAGTCCTTAAAGGACGGAAGGGCTTTTCAAATTGAGCTTTGTTTGCAGGATTCTCCAGTACGGTCTTGTCAAGTAGCGCGACGGTTCGGTTATTTTACGTGGAAAGGTAGCTGCCGGTCGTCCATAACATCGCTCCGAATACTCGTCTAGTCGACTCTTGGAAAAGATGGCTCACGCGTTTTCTTTAACGGTGCCGACGGGAACGCCCAGGCGCATATCTGGATCGTGAATGCGGACGGATCCGGACTTACGCAGGTAACCAATGCGCCCATGGTATGGGATCACAGCGTTTCGTGTTCGCGGTAACGCGATCGCAGCTTAATCGCCGGAAATCGGCAAGGTCGCCTAACGATGTACGGTCGCGATTCCCTCTTCGTCAGACGGGCAAGGGTCGCGATTGCGCTCGCGACTCTGATCGTCGCTGCGTGCGGCGGTTCTGCTTCGAGCGCACCAACGGGGCCTCGGCCGGCGATCTCCTCTTTCACCGCGAGCCCGTCGTGGGTGACGGCTGGGCAGAGCGCCACACTCTCGTGGTCGGTCAGCGGCGTCACTAGCCTGAGTGTGGACGGGCTCGGAGCGGTAACTGGCTCGAGCGCTCAGGTCACGCCTGCCGCTGATACGACCTACGTACTCACCGCGAGCAACGAGTTCGGCTCGACGCAGGCGCAGACGACGCTTGCGGTGTTCCGGCCGCCGACGACCTGGTTCGCGCCAATGCCGCAGATCCCGAATGCGAACTACGGCGCGGCCGACTACCTGGACCTTTTCAGCGCGAGCGCGCCATGGGGCAACGCCGCCGCGCGTGTGACGGTCTTCAAGATCTACGCTGCGGAGGTGGATTTCATTTTTGACGATGCGTCCCTGCGCAACATGTTCGCGGACCTGAAGCGCCGTCACATCGCGCTTGCGATGGAGTGGGGCCCGCTGGAGCCCGTTGGAAGCTGTGGTGTGGGCATTGAGGGCTTCAACGGAAGCATCGGATTGCGTCTCGCGCAGAAGATCCGCGACCTCGGTGGCTCGCTGCAGTACGTCGCCTTCGACGAGCCGTTCGAGTTCGGCTCCGTCTACGCGGGGCCGAACGCCTGCCGATGGTCAGCGCAGCAGGTTGCGCACGACGCCGCGCAGCACCTAGCCCAGATCCGGTCGGTTTTCCCGGACGTCGTCGTCGGCGACATCGAGGTCGTGCCAGACGCCGCGGCGATAGATACCTGGCTCGGCGCCTACCAGCAGTGGTTCGATGCCTGGCAGGCCGAGACCGGGAGGCCGTTCGCCTTCTTCCACTTCGATGTCGACTGGGCCAGCGATTGGAAGTTCGGCGCGCGTGCGGGATGGGAAGGGTGCGACCTGGTCGGAGCGCAGCCTGCCGAGTTCTTATTGACCGATTTCACGCTCGACGCGGGCGCCGCGGGCCGGCTGAGCGCGGACTTTGCGAACGGCCTGACCGGCTGGGGCATCTGGGGCAACGCCGCGCTCGCGCAGCTCCAGGGCGCGAGCCTGCATGCGCTGGTTGCGTCGGGTCAGACGCTGGGACTCAATTCGGTGTCGCTGGCGTCCCCGGCTGCCCCCGCGGCGTACACGTTCACCGTGCATGCCACGATCCCGTCCGGTGGGCCTGGCGGGGGCTGTGTGATCGCGGTCTTCCAGGACGCGAGCTACGTCGAGCTCAACCGCGCGGTGATACCGATCCTGCCGCTGCCGGTCAGCCTCGGCCCCGCGCAGACGGATGCGAACGGCGTTTACTCGGTCCCGATCGCGCCCCTGCCGGCCGGCTCCACGCTGTCGGCACAGTACGCAGGATCCGATACGCTTTGGCCCGCGGCGGCGGCGATCGTGCTCGGCCCGCAGCCCGTCCCTGTCATCGGGACGGCCTCGCTGCCGGACGGCTCGGTGGGCGGCGCCTATGCCCAAACCCTGACCGCGTCCGGAGGAGTCCCGCCGTACCTGTGGGTCGCGGGCATCCTTCCGCCCGGGCTGTCGCTGCGGCAAGACGGTACGCTGCGCGGGACGCCGACCGCAGCCGGGAGTTATACGGTGTCGCTGTCGGTGGTCGATCACGCAGCGTCGCCGCAGGCCGCCGATGCATCGCTGCAGCTCTTGATCCACTGAGAGTTCAACGTGGCGCACCGATAGTCACCGATCTTGAAGTAGTGCTAGGAAGCGCGCGAAGCGCTGGCGAAGCGGTACAGCGTAGGAAGGCCTTGTCGTGGATCAGAACACCTGCGTCTGGTCGGCAAGTCCTGCTGGCGCCATCTTCTTGGAAGTCCTTCAATACTTCGGCGGCGATTAGCACCGACCGGTGGCATCGGTTGTTGCGCAAGAGCCTCAACGTCGTCGGCGTTTCTGCTGTGCGGATTCGACGAACGCAAGAGACACCATGTCCTGAAGCGGCGCGGCTTTAATAACTATTAATGACACCTAAAGGACTTGAGCAAGTCCCAAGGCTATGGTGCCCTCGCTTTCCATGCAGAAGCAGAAGCAATGTCAAGGTTCGAGCGTGAGAGTGTCGAATTGTGTAGTGCGAGGCCACTTTGAGACCTACGAATTCCCTGGCGCCGTCGACCGCCCTGCGTGGCATCAACAACCGTGGCGGCGGCACCGGCACAGGAGCCGTAATAACGCAAGGAGAAGCCATGCGAACGTTCGGTCTCATCAAGCACGTGTGCGCATCAGCCCTCATCACTCTGAGTTCACGGGCCCGCAACCATTAACGTCTCGGGGGCCTGCCACGAAAATGTCGTAATCCAGAGCATGGATCGACTCACCGTGAATGCAATGGCGCTTCGATCACCGACGCATCCGGCGGAAACTTGGACGTTGTTCAAATTGTGGCGCATTAAGTCAGTCGCACAAAGGGAGGCACGAAGATGCTCAAGCTCATTCATCGATACACGTGGACACCATCCGAGCAGCGCTTGACCGGGACGGCGACGATTTCCACGATCTTGCATCGGCTGCAACGCGCCGCCTGGCTTGTCGCGCTGATGTTCTGCGCGTTTCAGATCCGCGCGGACGCAGGCGATAGCAACGGCCACGGTGAGATCCTGTGGGACTCCTATGGAATCCCCCACGTCTACGCCAGCGATGTGCCAGGCGTGATCCGCGGCTTCGGCTACGCTCAGATGGAAGCGCACGCCGAGACCTTGCTGAGCAACCTCGCGAGGGCGCGCGGGCGCGCGGCCGAATATTTCGGTCCCGGGCCTAACAATGCCTACGTCAGCAGCGATATACAGGTCCGCACCTTTGACATTCCGGAGCGCGCCAGGCGGTGGCTTGCGCAGGGCGGCGAGCTCCAGCAGCGCTACCTCGAAGCGGCGGCCGCCGGAATGAATGAGTACGCCGCGCGCCACGGCGACACGATCGCGCCGGTGTTCCTTCAGCTATTGCCGATCCTGCCCGAGGACCTTCTGGCGGACTTTCAGCTGACCATCACGTTCACGTTTCAGTCCTCGCAGTCCGGGGTGGAGAAGCTGCTCGCCGCGTGGCAGAGCGGACAGATTGCCGCTGTGTCGACGGCCGGTGCGACCGTCGTGCTGGAAGGGCAGTTCGCGCAGGCCGCACAGAACGGCTCCAACGGCTGGGCGATTGCGCCGCGGTTGTCGGCCGATGGGCATGCGGTTCTGATCGGCAATCCGCATCTGCCGTGGGGCAACAACCAGCCAATCCAGGGACTCGGCCTGTATCAATGGTTCGAGGCCAACCTGGTGGTCGGCGATCCATGGCGTCCGAGACTCAACGCCGAAGGGGTTGCGTTCCTGGGAGCGGCGTTCCTTGGCATCGGCTACACCGACGATGTCGGCTGGACACACACGAACAATACGATCAAGAACGCCGACCTGTATGAGCTGACCCTGACGGGACCTGACAGCTATTTGTGGGAGGGGCGGTCGCGCGCGTTCGCTCATCGCGCCGACAGCATCCGGATCCGGCAGGCCGACGGCAGCACCGTGAGCCAGGTTCTGGACATCATCAGCTCCGTGCATGGTCCGGTCATCACACCACCTCGCGGCAACAAGGTGCTGGCGCTGCGGGTCGCGGGCCTGGACGCGCCTTCTCCCGTGTCGCAGTACTGGGGAATGATTCGGGCGCACAACCTGGAGCAATTCATCGACGCCAACTCGGCGCTGCAGATGCCGTTCTTCAACGTGATCTATGCGGACCGCAACGGACGCATCATGTACCTGTTCGGGGGCCGCCAGCCGGTGCGCTCCGGCGGAAACTTCTACGACTGGGCCGGCATCCTGCCGGGTGACCGGGAGAGCGCGCTGTGGACTCGCACGCTCGAATGGGATGAGCTGCCGAAGACCATCGATCCGCCCGGCGGCTTCGTGCAGAACGGCAACGATGCACCCTGGACGTCGACGTTCCCGCCCGCCATCGCCTATTCCGACTTTCCGGCCTGGATCGCGCCACTCGAGATGGATCTGCGACCGCAGCATTCCGCCGGCTTCCTGCTGTCGAAGGCGAGCTTTGCGGCCGACGAGCTGCTGGCCGGCAAAATGTCGACCCGGATGGAGCTCGCCGATCGGCTGGCCCCCGATCTGATCAGCGCGGCGAATGTGTCCGGCGATCCGGCCGCGGTCGCCGCTGCCGGCGTGCTGGCGGCCTGGGATCACAATGCCGATGCGGACAGCCGCGGCGCCTTGTTGTTCGAGGCCTGGTACGACGCCTACTCAGCGAACCCGGCCGTGCCGAAGGACACGACCCTGCGCCTGCGCTTCACCTACCCGGCGTTCCGGATCGGCTACGACCCTGCCGACCCGCTGCACACGCCGCAGGGCCTGGGCGAGACTGCGATAGCCGTTCAAACGCTCGTCGGCGCCGCTGTTCGCCTGCAGTCCGTGTACGGCGCGATCGACGTCGCTTGGGGCGACGTCCACCGCACCGTCCTGGCGACGCGCGATGCGACCTTGCAAACGGTGATCCCAGTATCGAACGACCCGCTGAGCGGCGCCGACGATGTGTTCGGCCCCGTGCGCACCGTGCGGCCATTTCCGGCCCCCGATGGCCGCAGTATCTGGCATTACGGCGGTGACGGTTATGTGCAGCTGGTCGAGTTCACGCCGCACGGCGCACGAGCGCAAGCCCTGCTGAACTACGGCAACTTTTCTCGCCCAGGGTCCGCGCACATCACCGACCAGCTGCCGCTGTTCGATGCCAAGCGGTTGCGGCCCGTCCTGCGCACGCGTAACGACGTCGAGGCCGCGGCCGTGTCGCGCGAGTCTTTCTGACGGACACCAGCGCTGCGCCGAATCGCCGGAGGAATTGACTCCAACAAATGCGGGCAGCCCGGTGAGCATTCGAAAGCGCTCACCCAGCCGCTCGCGCACGCCCTGCACCCCAGGCAGCCGCGACCAATGCCTCCAGGTCGTCGTCGCGACCCACGACCGGAGAGAGGTGCCGGGACAGGTTTCCTGCTGCAATCGGCTGGGGCGGCAGCGAAAGCGGAGCCGACCACGCGACCGCATCTTCGGCCGCAGCAGTGATCTCAGCGACAAACCGGTAGCCTCGTCTCGGGATCGTCGCGATCGCCGCCGACCCAAGCAGCTTGCGCAGCGTCCAGATCTGGACTTGCAGGTTGTTCTCCTCGACCACCAGTCCTGGCCAGACGAGGTCGAACAACTCGTTCTTGCTCACCAAGCGATCGCGGCGCTCGACCAGTGCCAGCAGCAGGTCAAAGGCGCGTCCGCCGATGGCTACAGGCCGGCCATCGATCAGCACCGTGCGCTTTGCCGGCTGGATTGTGCAATGGTCGAACGCGATTTCTCCGGCGTCTTGATGGTGTCGCGCGTTCAGCCTCACCGCGTACTCCTTGCGACCGAGGGTCAGGCGCTCGTTGCTCCGCATGCTCCGTGCCATCGCAAATGACGAAGCCAAGTCATTGATTCTGTGGAGTTTTGGATGACTGAGGGCGACGCAGGAGATCATGCATATCGCAATTCATGAACCTAAGACGTACAGTCCTTGAACACCAACGGTGCAGAAGGATGAGTATGGCCGGCACACGCTTGGGGGACTCGGACCGTGCCTTCTTCACAGCGCTCGAACGCGTCATATACGGAAACCCGTTCAGCGACGAGCGCTCGGCGCTGATCCAGACGCTCGTGGCAGGCACGACCGGCAACGAGCTAGCGCTCGATCGCGAGGCCCTGGCGCGGATGGTCGAGCCGCGACTGCGCGCGTTTTCCAACGTAGCCGAATGGCAGCGCCTGAACGCGGCGGACCGTGACCTGGTGCGAACGGCGTTTCTGTATGTCTGCTACCACCGTCACGTTCCGCCGCTTGACGACCTGATCTCGCACGAGGTCGCTCGCCGCGAAGCGTCAACGGCGCAACGCATCGCCGCCAGCGTGATCAGCGAACTGGCGGATTGCGGAATCGATGAAGACTCGGCTACGCGGTATTTCGCGTTCTTCTACCAACTGCGTCGGGCGTTCTACTTCATCGTGCAGTCGCTGGCGGGCGAATCCGAGTCGATGCGCCGACTGCGCCGCGCACTTTGGGACAATGTCTTCACGCACGACATGCATGCCTATCGTGACAGCTTGTGGAACCGGATGGAGGATTTCTCGACGTTGTTGCTCGGCGAGACCGGCACTGGCAAAGGCGAGGCCGCGGCGGCGATCGGACGCTCCGAATTCATTCCCTATTTGCGACAGAAGGGCCGCTTCGCCGCCAACTTCACCGACAGCTTCATCGCGATCAACCTGTCGCAGTTTCCGGAGTCTCTGCTCGAGTCCGAACTGTTCGGCCACAAGAAGGGCTCGTTCACCGGAGCGATTGAAGACCACGCCGGCGTGTTCGAGCGATGCAGCGCGCACGGGGCGCTGTTTCTCGATGAGATCGGCGAGGTGTCGGTGCCGGTCCAGATCAAGCTGCTGCGGGTGCTGCAGGATCGGACTTTCACGCCGGTGGGCAGCCATGAGGCGAGGCGCTTTGCCGGGCGGGTGATCGCCGCGACCAATCGACCCCTGGCGGAACTGCGAGCCGAGGGCCGCTTCCGCGACGACTTCTACTACCGACTGTGCTCCGATGTGATCCAGGTGCCGACGCTGCGCGAGCGAATTGCCGAATCGCCGCGAGAGCTCGAGGATCTGGTGCGCCTGCTGGTGACGCGCATTGCTGGTGAGCAGCATGCCCAGCTGGTGACGCTCGCACTGGAGGTCATCGACCGCGACCTGCCGCGCGACTACCCGTGGCCGGGCAATGTGCGCGAGTTGGAGCAGGCCGTTCGCCGCATCCTGCTCACGGGCCGCTATCCGGGCGACCTCACCGGCGTGGCGGCGAGCCGGGAGCAGCAGTTCGCCGCCATGGTGCACTCGGGACAGTTGAATGCCAAGGACCTGCTCGGCCGCTATTGCGCAATGCTTTATCGCCAACTCGGCACTTACGCCGAAGTCGCGACCCGCACCGGACTTGATCGCAGGACGGCACGCAAGTACGTCGTCGAATACCGCGCACCGGGGCGCGGTACTACCGAAGTCGAGTAGGGCCATCGGACTCGCGACATCGCGAGCACCGCTTCGCGCGCAGGCGCGCGACGTCACGGTTCAGGTTGATGCTTGCGTCACCGGGGCGCTCAGGAACTGTCCGAACCAAGTACATGGATTGTCCCTAGCGCGCTGTCCGTTTGAAGGTCGCATCGACAAACCCTTCGCCGAATCAACCACTTGCCTTGATTCGTCGGCATGGCACGGACGGTGCACATACGGACGTGCAGGTCGGGTGGGTCAACGTCGTCGAGCGTGATTTTCACTTCGGGAGCGCACCCGCTGTTGCATTGCGTCGCGGGAGGCGAAAGATGAACAGATTGCATGGAACCCTGAGTGCTCTGCTTTGCGCGCTGACACTGATGGGGTGTGGCGTAGGGATGGGTACCTGGGACTGGACAGTCCCGGGTAGTAACCTCGGCGGTACGGTGACGGGTCTTACCGGGACCGGACTCACGCTGCAGACCAATGGCATGCCGCAGGTCCCGGTTGACCGGTTGGACAATGGGTTCCACCCTGCCTTGGGGGGGTGGTTTGCGAGTGGAACCGCCTACGACATCACGGTCCTGTCGCAGCCCATCAGTCCGTCCCAGACCTGTCTCGTAACGAATGGCGTCGGAACGGCCAGCAGCGCGGATATCACGAATATCGTGGTGAAGTGCACAACCAACCCCAGCCGCTTCGTTTATGTTGCAAATGGCGGTTCGAACAGCATCTCGGCTTATTCCATCGATGCCTCGAGCGGGGTACTGACGCCAATCAGTGGCTCACCATATCCTGTGGGGAAGGCGCCCTCTTCGATCGCCGTCGATCCCCTTGGCCACTTTGCGTACGTTTCGAACCAAGCGGATGGAGACGTTTCCGGATTCGCCATTGATCGGGTCAGCGGCGTACTGACAGCTGTCAGCGGATCACCGTTTCCGAGCGGGCTGGGCCCATCCTCGGTGGCCGTCGACCCGTCCAGCACGTTCGTATACGTTGCGAATGCCAACTCGAACAACGTCTCAGCCTATGCGGTGGATCGCAACGACGGAGTGCTGACGGCTGTGGTCGGCTCCCCATTTGCAGCAGGCACCGGTCCGTCATCGGTGATTGTGGATCCCACGGGTAGAGTCGTTTATGTGAGCAATGCCAACTCCGACCAACTCTCGGTGTACACGATCGATCCCACCGGCGGGCTGGTGAATGCGCCCGGCTCACCTTATCGGACTGGAAGCACTCCTGTCTCGGTGACCGTTGGCTATGGCCTATACGCGCAGCAGTCTGTCTATGTCGCCAACGGCGGCTCCAACAGCGTATCGGCCTATACCGTCAGCCAGGCGAATGGAGGTCTGACGCTCCTGGTAGGTTCGCCTTTCGCGGCCGGCAGCGATCCACGCTCGGTGGCCGTCGATCCGTCTAGCACGTTCGTGTTTGTCGCGAACTCCCACTCGAACGACATTTCGATCTATGCGATGAATCGCAGCACGGGCGCGCTGACGCAAGTACCTGGGTCCCCATTTGCCGCGGGCAGCGATCCGTCGTCGGTGATGGTGGATCCCACGGGCAGGTTCGTCTATGAGGCAAACGCCGGCTCAGGTGATATCTCCGTCTTCAGCGTTGACGCCATAAGTGGTGCGTTGACGGCCGTGCCCGGTTCACCTTTCACGGCAGGCAGCCTCCCCGATGCCATCGCGGTCAGTCAGTGACCTGCGGTCGCCGTGGCGCGAGGCCGCGCTGGCGTTCGTCATGTTTGCGTTGTTGGCGGGGATCGTGGTTTATGGCCCGATCGCCCAGGACCCCGCGTACCACGAGTTCGCCGATACACGTTGGTTTTTGGGCGTGCCCAACTTTCTGAACGTCGCGTCCAACGTACCGTTCCTGTTCATCGGAATCCTTGGCGTTGCGCGTTGCGTGGGGCGTTTGCGCCCACCGCGCGCTGCCTCGTGGGCAGCGTTCTTCATCGGGGCCGCCCTCGTATGTTTCGGCTCGGCCTACTATCACTGGGCGCCCAGCGACGCGACCTTGCTGTGGGATCGCCTGCCCATGACGCTGGCTTTCATGGGGATGCTCGTTGCGGTGGTGGCAGAACACATCGGCGAGGGACTCGAGCATGTCACGCTCGCTCCGGCGCTGGCAGTCGGGCTGTTCAGTGCGCTTTGGTGGCATTGGACCGGGGACCTGCGGTTCTATGTCTGGGTGCAGTTCGCTCCGCTGCTGTGCATACTGTTGGTGCTGGCCATGTTTCCTGCAAGGTACACGCATCGGTGGCTCCTGCTCAGCGGCCTTGGCCTGTACGCGCTTGCCAAGCTGACCGAGATCGCAGACCAAGACATCTTCGCGCTTACAGCCCATGCTGTGAGCGGTCATACCCTGAAACACCTGCTGGCGGCAAGCGGGCTCATGGTTGTGCTCAGCATGCTTTCGCGGCGCACACCACTTGCCCGAGCCCATCCGACTCAATGGCGGCTGCCGACTTCCACCCCGGGCGAGGAGCCTGACGCCGCTTCGCGGCTCACGCGCAAGTCAATTCTGCCAATCATCGTTGGCAACGTATTCGAGTGGTTCGACTTCACCATCTACGGCTTTTTCGCCACAACGATTGCGCGGCAGTTCTTTCCTCCAGGCAATGACCAGGCAGCGGTGCTCGCGGCCGCCGCCACGTTCGGCGTCGCTTTCGTGATGCGCCCTGTGGGCGCAGCGGTTTTCGGCCTTATCGGCGACCGCTACGGCCGCAAGATGTCCCTGACGCTGACTTTTGCGCTAATGGCGCTCGGCACTGCGATGATCGGTTTGGCGCCCGTCTTTGCGAGGGCGGGCGTGCTTGCCACCGTGGTGCTCGTGGTGGGTCGGTTGCTGCAGGGTTTCTCAGCGTCGGGAGAGGTGGGCTCAGCGCTGACGCTGCTGATCGAGTCGTCAGCGGCCAGCCGACGTGGCGTGGCCACCGGCTGGCTCAACGTAGGCGTCTACTCTGCGCTGGTCTTCGGTTCCCTGTCCGGGTTGGCCGTGACCACGTTGTTGCCCCCAGCGGACGCCCAGGCCTGGGGGTGGCGCGTGCCGTTTCTGTTCGGCCTGCTGATCGCGCCGATCGGTTTGTATATGCGCCACCACATGGACGAGTCACAGGAGTTTCTCGCGGCGCGTCGCCACTCGCCTGCAGCAGGAGCCGTTGCTGCGCCAGCGCACAGCGCGCGCCAGACGCTGCGCGGCATCGCGACAATAACCGGCTTGGCGGGATTCAGCTCACCGGTGGTGTATTTGATCCTGATTTTCATGCCGGCCTACGCGGTGCGCGAGCTCGGTCTGCCTCAGAGGACGCCGATGCTTTCCACGCTCATCGCCAGTGTGCTTCTGGTGCTGCTGCTCGTGCCAATGGGGCGGCTATGCGACCGCGTCGGCAGCAAGCCACTGATGCTCTTGGCATGCACGATCGGCTCCGCACTGATCGTTCCGCTGACGGCGCACCTGACGCGCGCGCCATCGCTCGCCTCTCTGTTGCTGCTGCAGTGCTCGCTGTGCGTCTGCCTCGCAATGTATGTCACCAGCGCCGGGCCGATGGTCGTAAGCCTGTTCCCGGTGCCGCGGCGCGCGCTAGGGATCGGGCTCGGCTACAACATCGGCATCATAATTTTCGGTGCGTTCGCTCCGTTCATCACGGCTTGGCTGATCCAGGTCAGCGGCGAGAAGATGATGACTGCTTGGTACGCACTCGGCGGCGGTCTGATCAGCGTACTCGTCGTGTCGACCCTGAGCGATCCCGAGCGCGGCGCCGAGTAGGCCGGCTGCATACGACGCCGCAGGAAATCACGCGACTGACGAGAGAGTCCACGCAAGTGAAGGGTGGTCGCCGCAAATGCCGGGATGACTCCTTCGCTTAGCTGGAACGACTCCCTGGAGTATCGTGACGCGGGCCGAAGTGTTACCATTCATAGATCGGTAATACCGCGGGGCGAGCCATGGCGACCACGATCACGAGCAAAGGACAGGTGACCATCCCCAAGCACATTCGTGATGCATTGGGGCTGCGGCCCGGCAGCGCCGTGGACTTCGCGGTCGACGATGCGGGACAGGTGGTGCTCGTTCCTGCGAAGAGGGGTGCATCGCGATCCGCGAAGGATCGGTTCGAATCCGCAAGAGGCAGCGCCACGGTCAAGTGGCGGACCGAGGACCTGATGCGCCTGCTGCGCGATGACGGATGATCCTGATTGACACCAACGTCCTCATCGACGTTCTGGAAGATGACCCGCAGTGGGCCGAATGGTCCGTCGCGCAGCTGCGCGCGCATTCCAAGATCCATGAGTTGGGCATCAATGCGATCGTCTACGCGGAGCTTTCCTTGGCATTCGAGCGCCTGGAGGAGCTCGATGACGCCGTCATGCGCCTCGGTTTGAGGCTGCTCGAGATTCCTCGGCCGGCCTTGTTTCTCGCGGGAAGGGCGTTTCTTACTTATCGCAAGGCCGGCGGCCCCAGGTCGAATGTTCTGGCCGACTTCTTGATTGGTGCGCACGCCGCTGTCGCGGGGGTAGCGATACTGACGCGCGACGCACGACGCTACACGACCTACTTTCCAGCCGTAAAGCTGCTGCTCCCGGTCACGCCATGATTCGTGGCCGCATGCATCAAACCGGGGGCGAACCGTGACTGTCGCCGTCAAATTCTCCGAGTTGATGGACGCATTCGAGTTCGTCAGCGTCGCCGGCCCCT
>Ga0137415_10005516_pt1 | contig 12533 bp, 12 predicted proteins | sample CZODoug3_1_1_16f_FD_183082 | JGI IMG/M metagenome (GOLD analysis project Ga0137415, IMG submission 183082) | Vadose zone soil fungal communities from Angelo Coast Range Reserve, California, USA - CZODoug3_1_1_16fungal (Hybrid Assembly) | ecosystem: Environmental > Terrestrial > Soil > Vadose...
TCAAATGCAATCGTGATTGTCTGGCCACAACCCTGAGTAGTCTGGGTAGTGCCGCGCTCGATTAACCACTCGAAATGCACCGCCAACACCAGTTCACCCGAGCGTAGCCATTTTACCGGGCGACTAGTGACCTCAACATCTTTGACATATCCAGCTGGATGATCCTCGCACGGGTGAAAGTCGTAAGGGTCAGCGTAAGCGATCGACACTTCTTCAAACTCCGAGTCTTTTCGAAAGTAGACTGTGGTACTGCCGCCGCGACGATCCGGCTCGAAATAAGCGACTCTTTGTGAATCTTTTGACCATACCAGATGCGCTTCCTCGGTGAAATTCTGGTAAATCTCCAGTCCCACGACGTCGTCTTCGCTTTTCAGATTGATGATGGCAGCTCTCCGGCCTACGTCCTCTTCTGTGATTCGAAGCGCAAATTTCCCGTCTGGCGATTTGTCTCTGATGATGTCTTTCACTTCAAGCGATGGCACAAGGCAAGTACCAATCAGAATGACCGCGAATGCTGATGTCTTTCTCACAGCGATCGTCGCTATCAGGCGCCGCAAGAGACAGAAAGTAAAGCCTCAACGTTTTTCGGCTCGCACCGGTAAATCGTTGTCTCTTCTCCTTCGTAGTAATGCGAATGGATGACGACTTCCATTTTGCCGTCGCCATCGACGTCGAGGGTGGCGATTACTTTGTACGCGTTTGGCGCGTCGAAGCGTCCCTCTTCTTGTGCCGCCTTCGGATAAGCCTTGGGATAAAATTCTCCTACAATCAATTGCGTTTCCACTTTTCCAGCGACCACGCGCCGCAACAACACCATCGAATAACTTGCGGCTGGCGATCGCATTGGCACGCTGTCGTCTTTCCTGAAATAATTTGTCGCGCTGATTAAAACTTCTTCTTCGCCGTCACCGTCCAGATCAACACGGAGAATGTTGTCGATCTTCACCTCCGGTTGCTCGATTCCTTTTGTTTTCAAAAAATCGCGCACTGCATCCAGATAAACTTTTTGCGTTGGATCGGTCACTTGTGGTTTTCGCGGTAGCGCATTCCACGGAGCGGCGATCGCGATCACGCCCTTTTCCGTTTCCGGCGACAGTGAAACCGCCAAAGTCTTTTCACATGGGGCCCCCTCCGGTTTTGGTTTGCCGGCTTTGGCATCGCCGAGTGCTTGCCTTAATCCGTACACTCGATAGGTGGTCTCATCGCCGATCAATTTCGCTGTTTCGTCCGCTTTGATCCATTTTCCATCAGAGATTGCACCGAAAAGATATCCGCTTTGCACCTCCACGATTGGATGCAGGTCGGCTGCTAACGAAGCTCCTGTGCAGATCAGCAAAACAGCAAGACCAGCGAAAATTCTTTCAAGTGTCGGCTTCAAGATTTATGGATCTTCGGCCATTGCCGATCATTTAAGCGAGTCCTCCCGGTTTGGGAACGTGAAATCGGCACCTTTTGAGGATATTGCGGGTTGATTTTCCGTCGAATGGCTCCTGATCGCGCTTAAGAACGCTTCGCCAAAATCCTTTAGTTTCTGTTCGCCTACTCCCGGAATGCGGCGGAACTCGATTGAATTCGTCGGATATTTTCTCGCCATTTCGCGCAGCGACACATCGGAGAAGATGATGTAAGCGGGCACGCTGCGTTCATCTGCCAGCTGGCGACGCAATGCACGCAAGCGCCCAAACAATACTTCGTCGCATTCGATCGCGCCTGGCTTGATTCGGGCGCTTTTCTCGGCGATTTCGATTTGCTTGGTCAAAACGATCGATGTCCGCTTTCGCAATGCCTCCAGACCGGCGGGCGTAAGCGACAACGTTGCAAACTTGCCCGGTGCGCATTCGACCAGCCCCAGCCGCAATAGTTCGCGACCGATCGCCTGCCATTGAGCTCGTTTTAATTCGCCGCCGACGCCGTAAGTGGACAGCTCATTGTGACCTCGTTGCCTGATTGCTTCCGTGTCTGCGCCGCGAATCACATCGACAACGTGACCCAATCCAAATCCGAATCCGTGCCTGGCGTGGATCCGATAGACGCAGGACAGAAATTTTTGCGCGTGCACGGTCCCGTCGAATGTCTCACGCGGCTGCAAACAGTTGTCGCAACTCTCGCACGAAACCTTTAGCGGTGTCTCGCCGTCGACGTCGTCAAGCTTAGCTGGATACGTTTCGCCGAAATAATCGAGAAGCGTCGCACGGCGGCATTCGCGCGTCTCGGCGTAATGGACCATCTGCTGAAGCTGTGCCCGGGCGATACGCGCCTCCTTCTCGGTTTTTTCGTCGATGAAATGCCGTTGCTTGGCAACATCGCCCGGGCTGAAGAGCAATACGCATTCGCTGGGTAGTCCGTCGCGTCCGGCCCGCCCGGTCTCCTGATAATAGCTCTCCAGATTTTTCGGCAGATCGTAATGCACAACAAAACGCACGTTTGGTTTATTGATGCCCATTCCGAACGCGATCGTGGCAGTGATGACGCGCAGGTCGTCGCGCAGAAATGCATCCTGATGTCTTGTGCGTTCCACATTCGTTAGCCCCGCGTGATACGGCTTCGCGCTTACGCTGTCCTCGTTCAAATTCCGCGCGAGCGATTCAGTGCTCTTGCGGCTTGCACAATAAATGATGCCGCTGTCGTTAGGCCGGCTGCGAATGAACGCCAGAAGTTGTTCGTAGGCTGCCGTCTTCGGAACCACGCGATACGTTAGATTCGGGCGATCAAAGCTGGCCACGTAAGCGCGCGGATCGCGCAGGTTTAATTCTTTGATGATATCGCTGCGCACGCGTTCCGTCGCGGTGGCGGTAAGCGCCATGACCGGCACATCGGGCAAATGTTTTCGTAGTTTCTTAAGCTCGCGATATTCCGGCCTGAAATCGTGGCCCCATTCGCTGATGCAATGCGCTTCGTCGATGGCGAATTGCGCAATGTCCCAGTTAAGCGCGCGCTCGAGGAACGTGTCCAACATCAACCGTTCCGGCGCGACGTAGAGCATTCGATACTCGCCCCGATGCAAACCGCGCCAGCGCGCCTTTGCCTCTTCCCGATTTAGCGTTGAGTTCAAAAACGTTGCGGGGATACCACTGGTCTGTAGCGCATCAACTTGATCTTTCATCAGCGCAATGAGCGGCGACACCACGATCGTTAGCCCATCGCGCATCAATGCTGACAACTGAAAACAAAGCGACTTCCCTCCGCCCGTCGGCATCAGTACAAACACGTCCCGTCCGGCGAGTGCATCTTCGATGATTTCCCGCTGCAACGGCCGGAATTGGTCGTAGCCGAAATGTTTCTTCAGTGCACCGAGCAATTCCACGACTCCTTATTAAAAGAATTCGCGTATTGTGCACAGCGAATTTGCCCAACAAGGAGTGACGGCTTGCAAGCCGTCAACATCCGCCAATCTTGCGATCTGTCAGGCTCCGCATGCCACCGAGAGCACGGGCTCGATTTTGTTCGGTTCGCAGCGGTAGATCATGGTCTCGCTGCCTTCGTAGTAAAACGAGCGGACGATCACTTCGAGTTTTCCGTCGCCATTCAGATCAAGGACTGCAGCGATGTTGTATACATTCGGCGCAACAGACTCATCCGGTTTCGCGTAAACTTCACCGGCTACAAGTTTTGTTTGAACACTCCCGTCGACTACGCGCCGCAAGATCACAAGGGAATAACTTCCACGCTGCGGAGCGTGAATTGGCGCCTCGGGTGATGAGGCGCTCCAATATTTGCTGACGACCATGGAAGCGAAGTCGCCTGGACAATAATCGGCGCAGTAGCGACGCGAAATTTTAACAGTGGCCTAGCAATGTATCCGCAAACACTCGACTGTGGAAACTAAATATACTGGATTAGTTTCCACATTGTGATAATACTGCCCGTAGATGTGAAACGGGCGCGAAAATCATCTCAAAGCCGAAAGCACGATGCTAACCGACAGCGTATTGTCGATGCTGCCCGGGGGCATTTCTTCAGCCACGGCTTCCGCAGTGTGACCATGGATGATCTTGCGCTGGAGTTGGGGGTCAGCAAGAAAACGCTTTACGCTTATTTTCCGGGGAAGTTCGATCTACTCGAGGCTGTGCTGGCCGATAAATTCTCGAGTGTCGAAGCGGCGCTGAAAGAAGCGACGCGCGCGCACCCAGACGATTTCCCGGCGACGTTGCATGAGTTGCTGGCCGGAACGCAACGCGAATTGGACGAGATCAAACCGCCTTTCGTTCGCGACATGCGGCAGAAGGCGCCGCAGGTGTTCAAAGTTGTCGAGCGTCGTCGCGCCGCGTTGATCCAACGCTATTTCGGAGAGTTTTTCATCGAGGGTCAGCGCGCAGGAATGGTGCGCAAGGATGTTCCGGCCAATCTCATTATCGAGATTTTGCTGGCGATGGTTCAAGCGATCATGAATCCGCCAAAGATGGAAGAGCTCGGGATGATGCCGAAAGAAGGCTTCACCGGAATTCTCAAGATTGTTCTCGAAGGAGCGCTTACACCAAAAGGACGGAAAATGTAAATATGTTGTTCGTTAGGCAGGATCGACAATCGGTGTACGCGGCGGGAGCTTTGGCGCTTCTGCTCTTGTCCGCCGGTTGCAGCGATCCGAAAAAGGACCGGTTCCAGGGTTATGTGGAGGGCGAGTTTGTTTATGTCGCATCGCCGCTTGCTGGGCAGTTGGAAACGTTATCCGTGCAGCGCGGTCAACAGGTGACAACGGGCCAGCCACTGTTCGCACTGGATGAGATCACTGAGAAAGCGGCGCGCGAGCAAATCGAGGCGGCGCTCGTGCTTTCTGAAAGGGAGCTCGCCCGACAGGAAAAACTTTTTCGCACGGGTGTGGCCGCGACTCAAGATCTGGACCGAGCCCGTTCCGCTCGAGATCAGGATAAACGGCGACTTGATCAAACAAACTGGAGTTTTGATCAGAAAAAACAGGCTGCGCCGCAATCGGGTCTGGTGTACGACACACTGTTTCGCCAAGGCGAATGGGTTGCGGCAGGCAAACCAGTCGTCGTCCTTCTGCCCCCGCAAAACATTAAGGTGCGCGCGTTCATTCCTGAAACGCGCGTCGGCTCGATCCACTACGGCAACATCGCTCGAGTGAAGGTGGACGGCGTGAAAGATTCTTTCGTTGGGAAAGTGAGCTACATCTCGCCGCGCGCGGAATACACGCCACCGGTCATCTACAGCCGAGAAACGCGAGCGAAGCTGGTGTTCATGGTCGAACTAATTTTCGATGCGCAAGCAGCGGCCAATCTTCATCCAGGTCAGCCGGTGGATGTCGAATTTGAGCCAAAATGAAAAACGGAGAACATGTCGTCGAGGTGCGCGGGATGACCAAGCGGTTCGGCGAGATTACCGCGGTGGATCATGTCAATCTTACCGTGCGCGCTGGCGAAATTTTCGGATTCCTCGGACCTAACGGGAGCGGCAAGACAACGTTTTTGCGAATGCTCTGTGGCTTGCTTCGCGCCGACGAAGGAAGCGGGCAGGTCCTCGGGCACGACGTGATCGCCGAGAGTGAAGCGATCAAGCGCGAAGTCGGTTACATGACGCAGCGATTCAGTTTTTGGGAGGATTTAAGCATTGAGGAGAATCTCGATTTCGTCGCGCGCATGTATGGCGTGAAGAAGCGGCGTCAAACAGTGCGCCAGAGCGTCGAAGAACTCGGGCTGGCGGAACGCAAGAAGCAACTGGCCGGTCAGCTTTCCGGCGGATGGAAACAACGGCTCGCGCTCGCTGCCTGTCTCATTCATCGTCCGAAACTGTTGCTGCTGGACGAGCCGACGGCCGGGGTCGATCCAAAAGCGCGGCGCGATTTCTGGGAAGAAATTCATCAACTCGCAGCGCAAGGGCTGACGTTTCTGATCACCACGCATTACATGGACGAGGCCGAGCGCTGTCAGCGGCTCGCTTACATTTCCAAGGGGAAACTGCTCGCGGACGGCACGGTCGATGAAGTGGTTTCGCGTGTTGGCCTAACGACTTGGGAAGTACAGGGACCTGATCTCGCTCATTTAGCCGAAGAGTTGCGCAAAACTCCCGGCGTGCAGCAGGCGGTGGCGTTCGGCAATTCGCTGCATGTGAGCAGCACCGATGCCGCCGAGCTTGAACGTGCCATCGCGCCGTTTCGCCGTGAGCCGTACGAATGGCATCAGATTGAGTCCGGTTTGGAAGACGCGTTCATCAGTTTAATGGAGCACTCAGCATGAAAGGACATCCGAAATTTTCGTTTCAACGCCTGCGCGGGATCATCTCAAAGGAATTCATGCAGATGCGCCGCGACCGTCTCACCTTCGCGATGATGCTCGGCATTCCGCTGATTCAACTCACATTGTTCGGTTACGCGATCAATTCCGATCCGCGGCATCTGCCCGCGGCGGTGCTTCTCGCGGACCAGGGTGCGCAGGGACGGACGCTGCTCTACGCGATGAAAAACAGCACTTATTTCGATTTCGTGCGCGAGGTAAAAACCGAGGAGGAGGGTCACGACCTGCTCGCCCGCGGTCAAGTGCAGTTTGTCATCAACATTCCGCAAAATTTCAGCCGCGATCTTTTGCGCGGCGATCGGCCGGCGCTGTTAGTCGAGGCAGACGCAACCGATCCGGCTGCAACTGGAATCGCGCTCGGCTCGTTAGGCCCGATTTTGGATACGGCGTTCCAAAATGATTGGAAGGGAATGCTGGGGCCGCTCGCCGCGACGAACGGTCCGGTCGATCTGCGCGTTCACGCGCTTTACAACCCTGAAGTTGTTACCCAATACAACATCGTGCCTGGTCTCATGGGCGTGATCCTAACGATGACGATGGTGATGATCACCGGTCTGGCCATCACTCGCGAACGTGAACGCGGGACGATGGAAAATCTTCTCTCGATGCCGACGCGTCCGAGCGAAGTGCTCATCGGCAAAATCGTCCCCTATATTTTAGTCGGCTACATCCAGGTCTCGGTCATTCTGATCGCGGCGCACTTTCTCTTTCAGGTGCCCATGCAGGGAAGCATCCTGCTTCTCTTGGGGGTCGCCTTCGTCTTCATTGTCGCGAACCTCGCCATGGGCATAACGTTTTCCACGATCGCGAAAAACCAACTGCAAGCAGTGCAGATGGCGTTCTTTGTTTTTCTCCCGTCGATCTTGCTCTCCGGTTTCATGTTTCCCTTTCGCGGCATGCCACACTGGGCCCAAATCGTCGGCGAAGTTTTTCCGCTGACGCATTTTCTGCGCATCGTCCGGGGAATTCTGTTGAAGGGCAACAGCGTCATCGATGTCAGCCTTCAGCTTTGGCAGATCGCGCTCTTCGCTCTCATTGTTCTGACGATCGGAATTAAACGCTACCGGCAAACTTTGGATTAGAAACACAAACGCAAAGGGAAGGAAACTAATTATGAAACTTTTCGTCATCGGAGCAACCGGTCGAACCGGCCGCGAGATTGTTGAGCAAGCTCTGGCAAGGGGGCATCGCGTAACAGCGTTTGTTCGGTCGCCCGAAAGCATCAACCTGCAAGATGAGCGACTCACCGTCATCGAAGGAAGCGCGCTCGAGGAAGACCAACTCGCTAACACAATGCAAAATCATGACGCGGTCATTTCGACCCTTGGACCGCGAAAGGTTTTCAAACCGGGTTCGCTTCTTCACGACAGCGCACTTGCGACCACGCGTGCAATGCAACGCGCCGGAATCAAACGGCTCGTTGTTCTCTCGGCGGCGGCACATTTTCCAGGTATCCCCAATCGAATTGCCAGTTTGATCATGCGAAATCACATGCGCGATTCGCTGGCCATGGAAGAAGTCATGCAACGCAACGGTCTTGACTGGACAATCGCGCGGCCTCCGCGTCTCACTCAGGAAGATTACTCGACCTATCGAAGTCGGGAAGGCGCCGCTCCCAAGATGGGTTTCACTGTTTCTCGCAAAGCGGTCGCGGCATTCATGCTCGATGTGATCGAGCAAAAGAAACATTTTCAAAAAATCGTGGGCATCGCGAAGTAATTTGTGAAGCTCTCATCGCGCCGAAACAAACGCGCCTTATCGGAACATCGTCATCATGCCCACACTACTTCTCACGCCCTACTCGGACCACCACGCCATGATGCGCGATGCCGGCCGGAAAGGAATGCCAATCGATGTCCGTCCGCAGATGCTTTACAACCCGGCCATGCGCGCGCCGAATTTTTTTGTGCCGGGCGTGATCGGTGTTGTGTTGCAAATTGGGACGACAGTTGCTGCTGCCATGGCCCTGGTGCGCGAACGCGAACGCGGCACCCTTGAGCAATTACTCGTGAGTCCATTGAGCCGCGCGGGTCTGATGCTTGGGAAGCTGGTTCCATATTTGTGCATCGGCATGACCATGGCAGCAGTTCTGTTCACGATTATGCGGTTTGTGTTTTTTGTGCCTATTGAAGGCAATGTCTTGGCGATGATGTTTTCAACGCTGGTGTATGTATTTGCGTTGCTGAGCCTGGGTTTGCTCGTGGGCACGATGGCCGAAAATCAAATGCAGGCGCTCCAAATGTCGATGGTGTTCCTGTTGCCGAGCGTTTTCTTTTCCGGTTTCATTTTTCCCAGGGAAACGATGCCGTGGATTTTCTATGCGCTCGGTGCGCTGTTTCCGACGACGTATTTCATCGCGCTCATGCGCGCGATCATTTTGCGCGGCGCAAATTTCTTCGAGTACTGGCCGAATCTTCTCGTTCTCATCCTAATGTCGAACTTGCTTTTCATTCTCTGCGCGTTGCGCTTCCGTAGGAAGATCGCGTAACCGCGGATCTGGGGAGCGCACGCGTCTCGCGTGCTGGCGAGCGCGTCCTCGGGATCGCGAACTTTCCTATCGGCCACGCACGGATCCTGAGCCGCAGTTCAAGAAAAGACTGTTGCGGCGGGACACCGCAACCAACACGCGACACGCGTGCGCTACCCAGAGTCCACCCGAACAGCTATTCTTGTCTCGCGAGGAAGGCATCACCGCATGTTCAGACGAATTCTTTTCAGCGCAATGCGCATTGGCATCGCCGTCGTCGCAATTTTGACGTTACTCTGGTGGTTTGGAGTGAGAATGCCCGGCAAAAATATTTCGAAGACTGCGCCGCTGTCGCCGAATGAAATTGCGTTGCGCGAAGAGCTACGCGCCGATGTGCAAAAGCTCGCCGGCGACATTGGTGAGCGCAATATGTGGCATTACGCGAAGCTCAATGCCGCTGCCGATTTTATCGAAGACTCCTTTTCACGGGCCGGTTTTCATCCGCGCCGGGACACTTACGAAATCCGTGGACAACCCTGCCACAACATCGACGTCGAGATCCCAGCCCAACAAGGAGCGGCGGTCTCTAGTCCGCCGCCAATTATCGTGATCGGTGCGCACTACGATTCGGTGTTTGGCTCACCCGGCGCAAACGATAACGGCACCGGCGTGGCTGCAACCCTTGCCTTGGCGCGACGTTTTGTCGGTAGAACGCCACAACACACGATGCGCTTCGTCGCATTTGTGAATGAGGAACCGCCGTATTTTCTGTCCGGTGAGATGGGAAGTTTCATTTACGCCGGCAGATGCAGAGCACGCGGCGATAAAATCTCCGCAATGATCAGCCTCGAAACAATCGGCTACTTTTCCGATGCGCCGCATTCGCAAACCTATCCGTCGCCGGGACTTGGTCTTTTCTACCCGAAGGTTGGCAACTTCATCGGATTCGTCAGCAATGTTCGTTCGCGTGCGTTGCTTCGCCGCGTCATCGCGCTTTTCCGCGAGGAGGCAAAGATTCCATCCGAAGGCGCAGCGCTTCCCTGGTTTATTCCCGGCGTCAGCTGGTCGGATCAATGGTCATTTTGGAAGCACGGTTATCCCGGCATCATGGTCACCGACACTGCGCCATTTCGGTATCCGTATTATCACTCTGCTAACGATACGCCCGACAAACTCGATTATGATCGATTCGCGCTTGTTGTTAGCGGGATGGAGAAAGTGATCGAAGGCCTGGACAAACTGTAACCGGAGTCGGTGGCCCCGGCAGTCAAAGCGCCGCTGCCAGGCGCTCGAGCACGTAACCGATCAGTCCGCTTGCTGGCAAAGTGAAAACCCACGCCCAGATGATTCGCTCGACTACAGTCCATCGCATTCCGCTGAAACGTTTCACTGCGCCTACGCCCATGATCGACGTCGTGATGACATGCGTCGTTGAGAGCGGAATGCCATAGTAGGTGGCGGCTTGAATAATCACTGCAGCGGTTGTCTCGGCGGCGAAGCCATTCACTGGTTGCAATTTCACCATGCGATGACCGAGGGTGCGAATGATGCGCCACCCGCCCGCGGCTGTTCCGACGGCCATCGTTAGAGCGCAGAGAGCAACGACCCAGACGGGCAGGATGAAGGTCGGAGTCCGGAGAAAAGCCAGGAAACCGGGCAAGTGATCGAAGCTTCCCGTTTTGGTGCCGGTGAAAAGTGCAAGGGCAATGATACCCATGGTCTTTTGCGCGTCATTTGAGCCATGGCTGTGCGCCATCCACGCTGCGCTGAAGATTTGCAGCTTCCCAAACAGCGTGTTCACAAAGTGCGGCGTGAAGCGATGAAGCGCCGCGAAAAGCAAAAACATCAGTAGCCCGCCAAAAATAAATCCAGCCAACGGCGAGGTAATCATGGGCACAACGACTTTTGGCCACATACCTGCGTTCCATTTTATGACCGACCAGTCGCCATGCGCCGTAGCAAGCGCTGCTCCGCACAGTCCGCCGATGAGCGAATGGCTCGAGCTTGAAGGTAATCCGGCCCACCAGGTTGCGATGTTCCAGGCGAAAGCGGCGATCAGCGCGCAAAGCACCGTAGACATTGTGACCACGTTTGTATCCACAAGACCTTTGCCGATTGTTGATGCCACGGCGCCGCCGAGGAGCGCGCCTGTGAGATTAAAAAACGCTGCCATCGCGATGGCCTGGCGCGGCGTGAGAACTTTGGTCGAGACCACCGTCGCGATCGCGTTGGCGGCGTCGTGAAAGCCGTTGCTGTATTCGAAGATGATCGCTGCGACTACGACGGTGAGAAACGTAAACATAGCCGCAGTGGGCAGCGGGCTACGAATACTTCAGCGCCACTTCAAGGACGATGTTTCCTGCATCCCGGCAACGGTCGATGACCTTTTCGATCAATGCGAACAGATCGCGCAGAAAAATCACCTGCTTCGCTTCGTAATCGCCCTGGTAAAGATCGCGCAACAGATCGAGCTCGAGTTTGTCGGCCTCGCCCTCAATCGACTGGAGCTTTGCATTCATCTCGCGCGCGGTCGCCGCGTCCGTGCCCTTGCGTAATTGTTTTACCATCGCCATAACTGTTTCCGCCGCTTGATCGAGTAGTTCCACCTGTTGGCGGAAATCGCGGCCGTGCAGGTCCTCCGGGCAGATCAAAACGCGCTCTCCAATTTTTTCTACTGTCTTGGGGATCTTGTACAACGCGCCGGCCAACGCCTGAATGTCTTCGCGTTCCAAAGGTGTGATGAACGTTTTGCAAAGCTGCTCGGTGAGTTCCTGAGTGATTTCCTTGTCTTTGCGCCGACTGAGAATGAATTGTTCCAGGCTCTGTGGCGATTCGTGTTGCTCGAGGCGTTCCAGCAACGCGATCAAATGATGCACGCTCGCGTCTGCCTCTTCGGCGCTCTTCTCCAATAAATCGTAGAACTTTTCGTCGCGCCCGAAGATTTTCTGGATCGACAACATAGGTCGTTCCTTTTGTAGCCGATGGCGTTGACCTCGGCAATCCCAGAGCTTGCCGCGCGAGCCAACTGCGGTCAGTGCCGCGGCTACAGTTCGCCAGCGTAAATGGCCCTACAGCAGCGTGCCGCGAAGAATAAACAGCGCGACGTTGAAATAAATTACCAGCCCCGTTACATCGACCAGCGTGGCAACAAATGGCGCTGATGACGCCGCCGGATCGAGTCCGCACCGGCGCAGCAAAAAGGGAAGCATCGCGCCACTCAGAGTTCCCCACAGCACGACTCCGACAAGCGCAGCTCCAACAGTGAGCGCAACCAGCCAGTGATATTTTCCATAATCAAAAATGCGCAAGTATTGCCACAACGTGATTCGGAAAAAACCGATGGTTCCAAGGATTAATCCGAGCGAAAGTCCGGACAGCAATTCCTTGCGGACGACACGAAACCAATCGCGCAGACGCAATTCGCCGAGAGCCATCGCGCGGATAACCAGCGTCGTCGCCTGCGATCCGGAATTACCGCCACTAGAGATGATCAAGGGCAAAAACATCGCTAGAATGGCCGCCTTCTCGATCTCGCTGTTATAACCCTGCATCGCGGTTGCCGTCAGCATTTCGCCGAGAAACAGAACGATCAGCCAGGTTGCGCGTTTCTTTACCATCCGCAGAAACGGAATGGTTGTGTACGGCTCGTCCAACGCTTCCATACCGCCGAGTTTCTGGATGTCTTCCGTCGCCTCTTCCTCGGCTACGTCGAGCATGTCATCGCTTGTTACGATCCCAACCAGCACACCATTTGAATCGACTACCGGTAACGCGGCGCGATCGTACTTCCGGAAAACATTCAGCGCGTCCTGCCGCGA
>Ga0137415_10005517_pt1 | contig 12532 bp, 6 predicted proteins | sample CZODoug3_1_1_16f_FD_183082 | JGI IMG/M metagenome (GOLD analysis project Ga0137415, IMG submission 183082) | Vadose zone soil fungal communities from Angelo Coast Range Reserve, California, USA - CZODoug3_1_1_16fungal (Hybrid Assembly) | ecosystem: Environmental > Terrestrial > Soil > Vadose...
ATTTGGTGCAGCGATACTAACTGTTCGGCATTTGGATAATTCAGCGGTTTCAGCAGCACGCTGTTCACCACGCTGAAGACCGCCGTGTTCGCGCCGATTCCTATCGCGATCGTCAGCAACGCCACCGCGGTAAACATCGGGTTGTGGCGGAGCGCGCGCAAGCCATAGCGGACGTCCGCGAAAAGTTCTTCAACCGAGGGCCAGCGCCAGACGTTTCGGCTATCCTCTTCGGTCAGCGTCACATTTCCAAACGCCCGGCGAGCAGCAGCGCCAGCTTCTTTTCTCGACATCCCGCCCCCCACCAAGTCTTCGACCTTCTCATCGAGGTGCTCCCGAATCTCTTCGGAAAGATCTTCGTAGAGCCTCCGCCGCGAGAACAATTGTTTCAGCCAACTCATGATTCACTCCGCGCTAAACCCGCGTGATCCGTTCGAACGAGCGATAACAACCGCTCATTCGTACCTCAGCGCTATCGTAGGATCGACTTTCGTCGCGTGTCGGGCGGGAAGGTAACTCGCGATCAGGGCCACGCCTGTCAGCAACGCCGATACCGCGCCAAGTACGGCGGGCTCTATCGGGCGCACTCCGTAGAGCATGCTGCTCAGTAGGCGGGCGAAACCTATCGAACCTGCGATCCCGACCACAATCCCGAGTAACACCCATTTCACGCTCCCGCGCAAAACCAAGCTCAGGACATCACCGCTGCGAGCCCCCAGTGCCATACGGATGCCCAACTCACGCGTGCGCTGCGTCACGGAATAGCTGACCACTCCTATGATTCCTACAGCGGCTAGCACCAGCGCGAGCAAAGAGAATGCGGTGAGTAGCAGCATTGGAAAGCGTCTGGACCCAGTTGAGTCCCGCACAATGTCTTCCATGGTCTCAACTTGGGAAACGGGGCGGTCAGGCAAAACCTCCGCTAAGGCCTTCTTGATAGGCGCTGTGAAGGTGATCGGTGCGGTGGCGGTGCGGACGACAATATTCATCACCGGCCACGCGGCTTGTGTGTAGGGCCGGAAAAGCTGGCGGCGCACACGCTCATCTAATCCCCGAATAGGCACGTCTCCAACAACTCCCACAACGGTGAGACGCAGGCCATTCGGGCCTCCGAGCCTGATCGCTCTGCCCACCGGATCTTCCTTCGGCCAGCAGAACCGCGCCATACTTTCATTAACGACGATCACTCCGGGAGCATTGAGCACATCCTGATGGGTGAACTCACGCCCCTTCACGAGCGGGATCCCTATCGTTCGGAAGTAGTTCGGGCAAGTGACGCTATAGTCCGCGCCCGGCACGTGCCCGGGTTCGGCAGGCGGCTGACCCTCAACTTGGAAGCCTTGACCTGCGCTTCCTTCAAAGGGGAGTTGAGCAACGGCGCCTACGGACACCACGCCAGGAATCACGCCGACATGTTCATCGACGTCCTGGCAGAAGCGCGGCAGTCCGGGCGGCCCGGTATAGATGTCCTCCTGAGGCAGCGACATCTGCATGGTCAGGACATTTCTCGGGTTAAAGCCGGGATCGACGCCCAGCAGCCGGGCAAAGCTTTCAATCATCAGTCCAGCGCCGCACATCAGGACCAGCGCCAGCGCTACTTCCGAAGCTACCAGCACGTTGCGCAAGCGCGTGCGTCCGTCCGAAGTCCATCCGCGGCCACCTTCCTTTAGAGGGTCATTGACATGGCCACGCAATACGCTAAGCGCGGGCGCGACGCCGAACAAAACGCCAGTCACGCACGAGACGAGCAAGGCAAACCCAAACACGCGGCCATCGATACTGATGGAGTTGACCACTCGCAGCGGAAGATGCATGTTGTCTAGCCGGAAGCTATGAAAAAGCAGTTGGTTACTCCACGTTGCGAGAGGCAGTGCGGCGGCCCCACCCAACACAGCCAGCAACAAACTCTCCGTTAACAATTGCCGCGCGATGCGGGAGCTTGGTGCGCCGAGCGCGCGACGCGTGGCGAATTCTTTCTGGCGTGCCGTCCCACGGCTCAGCAATACGTTGGCGACATTAACGCAAGCGATAAGCAGCAAGAACCCCACCGCTGCCTGCAGCGCTAGCATCGCTGGCCGCAGACTCTCCATTCCAAAATCACCCATCGGGATCAAGGTTGCGCTGATGCCTGCGTTCTCTTTCGGGTACTGTTGCGTCAACCGGCTCGCGATCCCTTCCACTTCGGTCTGAGCCTGGGCCACAGTTACGTCCGGCTTGAGGCGGCCAAACGCGACAAAGCTATTCCCGTTTTGGCCGCGTTCGTAGTCCGTCTTGGTGTACCCCAGCGGCACCCAAAGCTGGCGTTCACCGCTCCAGAATTGCCACTGAAATTCGGCCGGCATCACGCCGACCACCGTGAAATCCTCGCCGTCCATCTTGATCGCCCTCCCCACGATCTGTGCATTGCCATCGTAGCGGCGCGTCCAAAGGTTGTAACTCAGGATCACTTCGCGATCCTTCCCCAGGGTTTCTTCCTCAGCGAGGAAAGTACGGCCCAGGAACGGCTTCACCCCAAGCACGGAAAAAAAATCGGCCGAGACCCGCACTCCGGAAACCTGCTCCGCCTCATGCTTCGTTCCTGTCGCAGAAAGGTTGTACCCCCGGCCGCCAGAGTCAAAGATGGCCAGCCCGTCAAATGACCGGCTCTGCCGTCGATAATCCCAAAAATTAGGGGCGGAGATGATGCTCCAATTACGCGGACCTCCAACGGTCTCCCATAGCAGCACAAGACGATTTGCGTCGGGAAATGGCAGTTCCCTAAGCAGTGTGGCGTTGATCACGCTAAAGATGGTGGTGTTGGCGCCAATGCCCAGCGCCAAGGTCAAGATAACGACAGCGGTGAAGCCCGGAGATTTGCGCAACATGCGCAGCCCGTACCGGACATCTACGACAAACTCTTCGATAAATTGCCAGCGCCATACGGCGCGGCTGTCCTCCTCAGCAAGACTCAAATTCCCAAATTCTCTGCGTGCAGCGGCGGCAGCCTCTTTTCTAGGCATCCCACCGGCCACCAACTCTTCGGTCTTTTCCTCAATGTGCTCCCGGATCTCTTCCGAAAGATCCCTGTAGATCCGACGCCGCGAAAATAGTTGCTTGAGCCATTTCATGATTCACCCGGTCCTAAAACACGGATAACTCCTTCGACCATTTCTTATGAGCCGTCATTCGTACCTCAACGCGACCATGGGATCGACGCGCATCGCGCGTCGCGCGGGTATGAAGGTGGCCGCCGTAGCCATTCCAAACAGCAGAGACGAGACAACAGTCAATGTAAAGAAATCTGCAGGACCAACTCCGAACAGCTGGCTTGCAATTAAAGGTCGAACCGCCAAAGAGCCAAGCAACCCGAGCAGGACACCCAGCAACGCCATCCGTAAACCCTGGGTGAGCATCAGCTTCAATACATCCGTCCGCTGCGCACCCAGAGCAAGACGAAGGCCGATCTCGGGAGCACGCTCTGTCACAAGGTAAGCGATCACTCCATATAGACCAATTAGCGCAAGCACAAACGTCAGCAGAGCAAAGAGCGTTAGCAAAGTTGCGGCGAATCGGCGTCGTTCGAGAGATGCCGCGACTAAGCGATTCACTGCGTGCACATCGTAAACTGGTACGTCTCCATTGATTGCTCGCACCTGTTCGCGCACACCGCCGGCGATCAGCGTAAGGTCGGAGGCAGTGCGGACGGCCAGAGTCGTTCCGCCGTACCCTGGAATGTAGATTGTTCCCTCGGACTCCGCTGCTAGGTCTCGGTCGTGAACGCTGCCCACGACGCCAACAATCGTGGCCCACTGGTTGTCATTACCGATTTCCGCTCCAATCGGGTCACTAGTGGGCCAGAAACGCCTCGCGACCGCTTCATCAATGATTCTGACAGCACCTTTAGCTAGCCAGTGCCCATACCGCAAGTCCGTAGGGGTGAAGAAACGACCTTTGACCAACGGTATTTTCATAGTCTCAAAATAACCGGTGGTCACGTACGTCACACTTGCGTGTGCCGCGGGTTCGTTTGCCTGCGTCTGCCGGCTGCGAATTTCGAACGTTCCATTGTAACCATCGGAAGCGAACGGAATCCCCGTCGCGATCGACGCGTGGACGACACCCGGGACTGCCGAGATGCGATCAAGCAGGATATTTGAAAAAATGGGGAGCTGCGTCAGATTGCTGTAAATAGCGCTTGGCAGAGAGACCCTCATCGTCAGCAAGTTGGCTGGATCAAAGCCAGGCTGAATGTCGAGTATCTTTGCGAAACTCCGTAGCAACAGACCGGAGCCTACAAGGAGCACGAGCGCGAGCGCAACTTCGGACGTCACAAGAACAGAGCGTAACCTTCGTCCAACTCGACTGCTGCCGGTGCCTCGTCCACCTTCTTTCAGCGTCTTTGCCAGGTCCGTGCGCGCCGACAGAGCTGAAGGGGCGAGCCCGAATACTATTGCTGCAATAAAAGACACCGCGAGCGTGAAAAAGAGAACATCCGAGTCAAGGCGAATTGCGTCGACATGCGGGAGGTCCGCTGGGGCCATCCGGATCAGCCCTGCGAGGGACGCGTATGCTAGCAAGAGGCCGAAAGCTCCTCCGAGGAAAGATAGCAATAGGCTTTCCGTGAGAAGTTGAGTCACGAGACGTGCGCGCCCTGCGCCAATTGCGGCGCGAACAGCGATCTCGCGGAACCGGCTCGCGTTTCTTGCCAACAGAAGGCTTGCGACGTTGGAGCACGCTACTAGGAGCACTAACCCGACTGCTGCCAATAGAGTATAGAGTGGCCCACGGACATCGCCGACCTGCTCGTCAACGATCGGTCGGACCTCAATGCCGAATTTGAATCCTTCCTTGTTGAAGCGGACAGCAACTATCCCCATAGCCGCTCGTGCCTGCTGGAGGCTCACGTTTTTTCGTAAGCGAGCCACCATCGTATAGTCCACGTACCACCGATGCTCCTCGGTAAGTGATTCGGCAGAGAATTTGGCAGGAACCCAAGCCTCGACTTGTGGATACAGGGTTTCAAGCGTTTCTGGCAGTACTCCGACAATCTCGTAGCTATCACCATCGAGTTTGAGCCTCGCCCCGATAGCCCCACGATCACGGCTGAATAACCGGCGCCACAATTCGTGGCTCAAAAGAGCAACATGAGCGCTCCCCCGCGCCTCGTCATTAATTGTGAATGCGCGGCCGAGAATGGGCCCTATGCCCAGCGTGGGGAACAACCCTGCAGTAGCCTCCATCACCTGGAGCCTCAATGCCTGCTCTCGTCCAGTCAGATTCAGGTTTATTGGTTTTAAAGCCCCTGACGATACGAATAGATCCGTTTTCTGGCTGAACTCAAGAAACTGCAACGGAGATATTTTCGTGCGGGGCATGTTCCAGCTAGGAAATTGATCGTGCAGTACGACGACACGCTGACGGTCTGGGATCGGCAGCGGGCGGAACAGGACTGCGTTCACAACGCTGAAGATGGCGGTATTCGCGCCAATACCCAGCGCAAGGGTGAGAACGACAGCGGCTGTGAAACCAGGACTCTTGCGGAGCATCCGTAAGCCGTAGCGCACATCCATCAAAAAATTCTCAATGGACGGCCACGTCCACACCGTTTGGCTGTCTTCCTCGACCAAACTCACATTCCCGAACTCACGCCGGGCCGCGTGCGTTGCTTCCTTCCTCGACATACCGCCCGCGACCAATTCCTCGATCTTCTCTTCAAGATGCTCCCGAATCTCGTCGGAGAGATCGCCGTAAAGCCGACGTCGCCAAAACAACTGCTTCAGCAATTTCATGATTCACCTGGCGCTAAGACAGACGTGATTGTGTCTGACCATTCGTTCCCAGCTGTCATTCGTGCCGCAGTGCGACCATGGGATCAGCGCGCATTGCACGGCGCGCGGGGATGTAGCAGGCCAAAATGGTTACACCCGCCAACACGAGCGAGACGGCGACGATCGTTAGCGGATCGCTCGCACCCACTCCATAAAGGAGATGCGAAAAGCTTGACAGTAGCCGTGTGAGCATGAGTGCGGCCGCTGCCCCGATCGCGAGGCCCGCAAGAGCCAGCCGAAGGCCTTGTCCAACTACTAATCGAAAAATGCCTTGCTTGCCGGCGCCGAGCGCTACGCGAATTCCAAACTCGTGCACCCGCTGGGTCACCGAATACGAAATCACGCCATAAATTCCGATGGACGCCAGCAGCAGTGCCAGCCCTGCGAAAGTCCCGAGCAAAATCATTGGGAATCGCTGCGACGACATCGATTCCCACACGATCTGCTGCATGGTTCGGATGTTGTATACCGGCTGGTCGCTGCTCGCTCCGTAGACCGTCGCTTTGATGGTGGGCATTATTGCCGCGGCGTCGAGGGCCGTGCGAACCACTACAGTCGTCTCGGGATAGTTCAACGGCACCCACTGGTCCGGATCTTGGTAGAGCGGAAAGTACGCCAGATTCTGGATATACGCGCTGGAGTCGCCTAGCGCCCATTGCTCTACATGGCCTACGACGCCAACAATGCGGCAAGGGCCCACAGGCGAAAATCCCGCTGACAGCGTGTGATCCAGCGGGTCGCTGTCTGGAAAATATATGTGGGCGAAAATGCTGTCGATGACCATCACGCACGGCGACTTGGTAGTGTCCTCGGGAGTAAAAAAGCGGCCTTGAAGCAGAGGTATTCCCATCGTTCGGAGGTAATCCGGACCCGTAAGGAACATCGCTAGTCGCGGGGCGCCCTGAAGCGAAGCGGGCTTCTGCGAGTCAATCCAGAAGGGCATGGTCCCACCCTGACCACTTAGGGGAACAGTGTCGGTGAAATCCGCCGCCTGCACGCCAGGAATCTGACGGATACGGCCGATCAACTGCTGATAGGCAACTCGAGTGCTCGAGGGCGTCTTCGTCAGCGCATGCGAGACTCCGACCTTGAAGGTAATGAGGTGCTGTACGTCGAAGCCGGGATTGACATCCCATAAGTGGCGCATCGTTTGGAACAATAGGCCCGCGCCCACCAGTAATACGAGCGTGAGGGCCATTTGGACGATAACGAGACTGTTATGAGCGTGATGATGAGCGCTCGTCGAGCCGCGGACTCCCTCCTTCAGCGACGCTTGCGGATCAGCCTTCCAACTTCTCAGCGCGGGCGCGAGGCCAAAGAGAATCCCAACAGTAATCGAGGCGCCCAGCGTAAAGAGTAGAACGGGAGCATTCAGACCGATGTTTTCGCTGCGCGGCAAGATTCCCGGGACCGCCGCCACCACGGACCTCACTCCCCAAGTTGCAATCAGGAGCCCCAGACCGGCACCGGCCAGCGAGAGAAGTACGCTTTCCGTGAGCACCTGCCGCACTAAACGCAGGCGATTCGCCCCGAGCGCCGAGCGAATGGCGAACTCCCGCGTGCGCGCCGCCGAGCGCGCGAGCAGGAGATTGGCGACATTTGCGCATGCAATCATCAAGACAAACCCCACTGCTCCCAACAGCAGCAGAAGCGTTCTGTCGACGTTCCCTACGACAACCTGCTTAAGTGGCTCGGTGTAAATTCCCAGGTCTCGATTGGCATCGGGATAGAGTTGATCCAGGCCATTCTGAATCGTACTCATCTCCGCCTGACTTTGAGCTAGGGTCACCCCAGGCTGCAGGCGGGCTAAGGTGAAGATTCCGTCGTGGGCTGCGCGATCGTTGAGTATCAGCGGATCGCTCCGACCGAGCGGCGTATAAACATCCGCGTACTGGTGTCCGAAACTAAAACCTGAAGGGACAACTCCGACAACGGTGAAATCCACTCCATCCAAGGTTACGTACTTGCCGAGCACCTCAGGGTTAGTGTCAAACCGATTTCTCCACAAACGGTTACTGATGATAGCGACTGGGCTTCCGCCGCGCTGGTCCTCCTGAGGAAAAAATTCACGCCCCAGAGCTAACTCGACGCCCAGAGTGCGGAAGAACCCCGAGGAGATTTCTTCCCCATTGAGGTGTTCGGGAGTGCCTGGAGCTGTGAGATCAACCCCTTGCTCCATGCCCGCCGCCATTTGCTGGAATGAGCGGGCAGTGCGCTGCCAATCTAGGAAGTTAGGATATGAAACCCACACGCGTGGAAAACGCGGATTGTTCTCCCACACCATTACCAGACGATCCGGCTGGAAGTACTGCAGCGGAGACAACAAGACGCCCTCAACCACGCTGAACATCGCGGTGTTCGCGCCGATGCCGAGGGCTACTGTGAGGACGGCAACCGCAGTGAAACCTGGAGACGTTCGCAGCATGCGCACGCCATAGCGAAGGTCTGAAAGAAAACTTTCGACGGTCGGCCATTGCCAGATTGCGCGGCTGTCCTCTTCAATTAGAGTCATATTCCCAAACTCGCGGCGAGCAGCCGCTGCTGCCTCCTTTTTGGGCATCCCCTCGGCAACTAGTTCTTCGATTCTTTCGTTGATGTGTTCACGAATCTCTAGTGAAAGCTCACCGTAGAAGCGCCGCCGCGAGAACAATTGCTTGAGCCAACTCATGATTCGCCTGGCGCTAGGACCCGTGTGATTCCGTCGAGCATCTTTTCAAAGCGCGATACCTCGTGCTCCAGGTGCTTCGCGCCGGCCGCCGTCACCTTGTAAATCCGAACGCGACGGTTCGTCGAAGAGATGCCCCACTCGGCTTTCAGCAACTCCTCTTTCAGCAAACGTTGCAGCGCCGGATAAAGCGACCCCTCTTCAATCTGCAGCAAATCGTTCGACGTTCGCTTGATGTGTTGTGCCAACGCATACCCGTGCAGCGGCTGCCGCTTCAGCGTTCGCAAAATCATCATCTCCAGCGCGCCGGGGAACAAATCTCGTTGCTCGCGGGTTTTCATCGGGGTTCGGTCTTCTCACTCACTTTAAGCCTCAGTTGCACAAGGCCTAGAGCAAAATAGTATGGGCCGGAACTCGAGTCAAGCACAAAAAGCAGCTTGATCGCATCCGTCTAGCATCGATTCTTCCTAAAGTTGAAATCCGTTTAATCGCGCCTAATCCCATTCAACCTCGAAATTCGACCGTTCAATGGTTCTTACTTTACCGCGTCAAATAATCCATGCTACCGTTCGCCATGCGTTCGGTCCCCACCCTCGCCCTCTTCACCGGAAGTGTCTCAGGCGCTCCTCAATCACCTCGACGGGTGTCGTCCTCTGCGCTGCTCCGAACATGGTGCGCTCTGCGTTGCGCTTTTCTTGCAACTATATTGTTTTCAGTGGCTTACGCGCTCTTGGTTTCTCTTGCCGCTCTTTTTGGCACTCGTTCCCTTTATTTTCAATGGCTTGCGGACTCTTTTGTAAAATACCGGGGGGTGGGGTACCCCTCCTCGCTGCCTCAGCACGCCTGCATCTTCCGCAGCGCAACGTGGACGCGGGACGCACATCCAACTATCATTGCTGTAAGCTCCAGGTTCCAGGTCCATGGATGAAGCTGCCAAACTCGCGCCATTTCCTTTTGTGGGCGACGCCGATCCCGTCCCCGCCAGTCTCTTCGTGTCTTATCCTGAGCAGGCCAACACGCTGGCGCTGCTCTACGAAGTCAGCCGCGAAATCACTTCCATCCTCGATCGCGAAGAATTGCTGCGCCGGGTAGCGCAGCGCGTCAAGAAACTCGTCAACTACCACGTTTTTAGCGTCATGCTTTGGGACGAAAAGACCCAGCATCTCGAAACCGCTTTCGCGATGCGTTACGGCGATGCGATCCCCGCGCGAAACCGCGTTCCTCTCGATCAAGGGCTCACCGGCGCCGCGGCCACTGAACGCCGCAGCGTTCGCGTCGCGGACACGCTCACTGATCCGCGTTTTCTCGCTTGCGAGGTGGAGACCGGCGTTTCCGTGCGCTCGGAACTGGTCGTGCCGCTACTGATGCAGGATCGCCTGATCGGCGTGCTGGATTTGGAGAGTGCGGAGACGCATGCGTTTACGGCCGAACACGAACGCATGCTCGTCACGTTGGCGTCGTATGTGGCCATTGCGCTGGAAAATGCGCGGCTCTACGAAGAAGCGCGCCAAAGCGAGCGGCGCCTCAGCGAAGATCTTTCTACCGCCCGGGAAATTCAGCGTCAATTGCTGCCCACTGGCGCTCGCGAAGTCCCCGGCCTCGATCTCGCTGCAGGCTATTGCTCCGCGCGCGAACTGGGCGGCGACTTCTACGATTTTCTTCCCTACGGCAAAGGGCGTCTGGCCGTCTCGCTGGGCGATGTTTCGGGCAAAGGCACCGCAGCGGCGCTGTTCGGGTCGCTCGCAATCGGCACCATGCGCGAACACATCGCGGAGCATCCGTGTCCTCCGCCGGAAATGCTGGCATTGCTGAATCGGCGTCTCTACGGCGCGCACCTGGACTCGCGCTTCATCGCCATGGCGTTTGCGGTATATGACGCCGGTGAACGCCGGCTCACGCTGGCAAACGCCGGCGCGCCTTATCCTATTTTGGTGCGCGATGGCGAAGTGCAGCAAATTCGAGTTGGCGGCATCCCGCTCGGCCTTTTTCCGGATACGGAATACGATGAGGTCACCATCGAGCTTCGTTCGGGAGACACCGTTTTGTTCGCATCCGACGGCATCCTCGAGTCCGAAAACGCGGAAGAGCAGGAGTTCGGCTTCCAGCGGCTGACTGCGGTCATCAAGGAAATCTCTCCGCTGCAATCCGCCAACGAAATCTGCGAAATTATTCTCAACGCCACCGATGAATACAGCGGCGGCGGATTCACGCCGCACGATGACCGCACCCTGTTGGTGATGCGCTTGACCGATCACACCTCCAGCGATTTCTCAAAGCTCCCCATAATCTACTGACATGGCCAAACCACTCAGCGGAAGTCGTTTTGTATTGCGTGACATAGATTGTCTATGTTACAACCTAGAATGTCTATGCCAACCACCATCTTTTTTCGGAGAAACCCACATTGAATCGTGAAGAGCTTTTGCCAGGAACTCTGCACTTGCTGATTTTGAAGACGCTGGCGCGCAACCAGCAGATGCATGGATATGAGATTGCCCGCTCGATCCAACAAATCTCTCAGGACGTCTTGCAGGTGGAAGAGGGATCGCTGTATCCCGCGCTACAGCGCATGTTGATCAAGGGTTGGGTGAAAGCGGAATGGGGAGTGACTGCGGAAAATCGGCGCGCGCGCTACTACCGCTTGACGGCGGCGGGTAGAAAACAGTTGGAGGTCGAGAAAGCTCAGTTCGACCGCGTGATTCAAGCCATCGCGCGTGTAATTCAAACGGCGTGACGCAGTGATTGGATGGGCTATGAGCAAACTGAGCGAGATTTGGCGAAGAGTTGGAATGCTGGTGCGGGGAGAGGTTTTCGCGCGCGACTTGGAAGAGGAAATGCGACTGCACCGGGAGCTGAGCGAAAGGGAACTTATCGCGGATGGCGTCGATGCCAGCGAGGCGCGGTATGCGGCGAATCGGCAGTTTGGGAATGCGATGAATTTGCGAGAGCGCGGCAGCCAGGCCTGGGGATGGGAATGGATCGAACATTTCATGCAGGACGTCAATTACGGAGTGCGCGGGATGGTGCGCAGCCCCGGAACTACCTTAATCGCATTGCTGTCACTCGCTCTGGGGATTGGCGCGAATACCGCGATCTTTAGCTTGACCGATGCGGTAATGCTGAAATCACTTCCGGTGAAAGATCCGGCGGGACTGGTTCTGTTCGGCAGCGGGCTCGATGAAGGGATCAGCGACGGATTTCCAAATCCGGAGCTCTACTCTTATCCGTTTTATCGCGAGATGCAGAAGAGGAATCAGGTCTTCTCGCATGTCGCCGCATCCTTCAGCATGATCGATCGTGTGCACGGATTTATTGAAGGGCAGAGCGACGCGGACGCGATGAATATCCAACTCGTTTCGGGGGCGTACTTTCCAATGTTGGGTGTGCACGCCGCGGCAGGGCGGATGCTATCTGAGGAAGATGACCGAAAAAAGGGGGAACGCCCGGTTGCGGTGGTCAGCTACGCGTGGTGGACGCATAGCCTCGCGCGCGATCCTTCCGTGCTGAACAAAAAGCTAACGATTGGATCGACTGTCTTTTCTATTGCCGGTGTTGCGCCGCGGGAGTTTTTCGGAACAAAAGTGGGACAAGCACCAGACATCTGGGTTCCTTTGTCCATGCAGAAGGAAATACCACCGGGCTGGGACGGCTACGAGGACAGTATGTTCGAGTCGCTGCACTTGATGGCTCGGCTAAAGCCCGGTGTGACCATCACCGAGGCAAGCGCTGATAGCAATTTGCTTTTTCAGCAAATCCTGCATGGTCTTTCCGGCGTGCCGCTGAATCCGGAGAATCTGCAACAACTAGACAAGACCCGCGTGGAGTTGAACTCCATGGCGACCGGGTTTTCGCGGCTGCGCTACGAATTCTCTGAGCCGCTAAAAATCCTTATGAGCGTGGTTGGGTTGGTGCTGTTAATCGCCTGCGCCAATATTGCAAACCTTCTTCTGGCCAGATCGACCGCGCGGGCACGAGAGCTAGCCGTGAGGCAGGCGCTGGGCGCGGGGCGTTCGCGGCTGATTCGGCAACTTCTCACGGAAAGCCTGGTGTTGGCCCTTGCCGG
>Ga0137415_10005519_pt1 | contig 12530 bp, 10 predicted proteins | sample CZODoug3_1_1_16f_FD_183082 | JGI IMG/M metagenome (GOLD analysis project Ga0137415, IMG submission 183082) | Vadose zone soil fungal communities from Angelo Coast Range Reserve, California, USA - CZODoug3_1_1_16fungal (Hybrid Assembly) | ecosystem: Environmental > Terrestrial > Soil > Vadose...
GGCGCTTTCACCGCGCTCGACCATGTCGATCTCGACATCGCATCGGGCGAGCTCGTCGCGCTGCTCGGGCCCTCCGGCTCGGGCAAGACCACCATGCTGCGCATCATCGCCGGCCTCGATTGGCCCGACGAAGGCGAGGTCCGATTCGACGGCGAGGACGCGCTTTTGCGCAGCGTCGGCGAGCGCCATGTCGGCTTCGTGTTCCAGCACTACGCGCTGTTCCGGCACATGACGGTGTTCGAGAATGTGGCGTTCGGGCTGCGGGCGCGCCCGCGGCGGCTGCGCCTGCGCCAGGCGGATATTCGTGCACGGGTCGGGCGGCTCCTCGACCTGGTGCAGCTCGGGCCGCTCGGGGACCGCTATCCCGCGCAACTGTCGGGCGGGCAGCGCCAACGCGTGGCGCTTGCCCGCGCGCTCGCCATCGAGCCGCGCATTCTGCTGCTCGACGAGCCGTTCGGCGCGCTCGACGCCAAGGTCCGCAAGGAGCTGCGGCGCTGGCTGCGGCAGCTGCACGAGGAGATCCACGTCACCTCCGTGTTCGTGACCCACGACCAGGAGGAGGCGCTCGAGCTCGCCGATCGCGTGGTCGTGCTCGCCAAGGGCCGCGTCGAGCAGGTCGGAACGCCGGAGGAGGTCTACGAGCGGCCGCGCAGCGCCTTCGTGCAGCACTTCATCGGCGAGTCGCTCGCCGTTCCAGTCACCATCGCCGCCGACGGGGTGCACTTCGCCGGGCGCAAGCTCGACCTCGATCCGCAGGGGCTCGCGAACGGGGAGGCGAGCCTGTTCGTCCGGCCCTACGACGTCGCCATCGTGGCGGACGGTGCCAGCGCGCTCAACGGCGTCGTGAAGCGCGTTCACGGGTTTGGGTCGGCGTGCCGCGTGGAGATCGCGTTGCGCGAAGGCGACCGCGAGCACTTCATCGAAGTCAATGCCTCGCGCGACGAGGCGATCGCCATCGGCCAGCGGGTCGGCTTGCAGCCGCGCGCCTATCGTCTGTTTCCGACCCACGCTGGCTGACGCGCCCAGCCCGCTGCGGCACTTGAACTTTCGGACAGCCGGTCGCATTTGAACGGACAGGCCCGGCCAATCCGGCCGCGGCCGGCCAGGGGCATGATCCGATGACTGCCGACCCCAGACGCTGGATGTGGGCTGAGGCCTGCGCGATGATCGATCGGGCCGAGCAACTGCAACGCCAGTTTTTCCAGCCTGGCGCGGCGGCCGCGCCGCGGGCGAGCTGGGAGCCCCCGGTCGACGTGTTCGCGGGCGAACGGGAGCTCCTGATCGTGGTCGCGCTTCCCGGTGTCGAGGCGCAGGACATCGAGGTTTCGGCGCAGGCTGACGCGTTATTGGTCGCCGGCGTGCGGCGGTCGCCGGCAGTGGCCGGCGGCACCGCCATCCATCGTCTGGAAATCCCTTATGGACGCTTCGAGCGTCGCATCAGGCTCCCCGCCGCGCGCTGGGAGCTCAGCCGATCGACACTGACGAACGGCTGCCTTCTCCTGAGCCTGACGAAACAGGCGTGACACCATGACAGAGCAAGCACAACAACAACCGAACGCAGGGCAGGGCGGGGCGCATCCGCCGATTCCGGCCGACGCCATGATCATTCTGCCGGTGCGGCAGACGGTGCTGTTCCCCGGAATGGTGCTGCCGCTGTCGATCGGACGGCCGTCCTCGATCGCGGCCGCCCAGGAAGCCGTCCGCACCCAGCGGATGCTGGGCGTCATTTTGCAGCGCGATCCCGCGGCCGATGATCCGACGCCGGCGCAACTGCACACCATGGGCACCGCCGCGCAGGTGCTTCGCTACGTCACCGCGCCCGACGGCACCCATCATGCGATCGCCCAGGGCACGCGGCGCATTCGCGTGGTCGAGTTCCTTGCCGGTTACCCGTTCCTGGTGGCGCGGATCGAGGAAATCGGCATTGCCGAAGTCATCACGCCCGAGCTCGAAGCCCGCGCCGGTCTGGTCAGGGAACGCGCGCGTGAGGCGGTCGAGTTCCTGCCCAACGTTCCGCCCGAGCTGGTCGCGACCATCGCCAACCTGGAATCGCCGTCCGCGCTCGCCGATTTCGTCGGCGGCATCATGGATGCCAGGCCGTCGGAGAAGCAGGAGATCCTCGAGGCCACCGACCTCAAAGAGCGCCTCGACAAGGTTCTGTCGTTGTTGGCGCAGCGCATCGAGGTCTTGAAGCTGTCCAAGCAGATCGGTGAGCAGACCCAGCAGTCGCTCTCCTCCCAGCAGCGCGAGCACATTCTGCGCGAGCAGTTGCGGGCCATCCAGAAGGAGCTCGGCGAAGGCGACGAGAAATCGGTCGAGCTCGCGGAGCTGCGCGAAGCCGTCGAAAAGGCCGGAATGCCGAAGGAGGCCGAGGACCAGGCCAAGAAGGAGCTCAAGCGGCTCGAGCGCATGCCCGACGCCTCGCCCGAATTCGGGATGATCCGCTCCTATCTGGACTGGCTGATCGGCCTGCCGTGGTCGAAGCTCGACCCCGATGCGATCGACATCGCCGAGGCGCGCCGCATCCTCGACGAGGACCACTACGGCCTGCCCAAGATCAAGCGCCGAATCCTGGAATATTTGGCGGTGCGCAAGCTCAACCCCGAGGGCAGAAGCCCGATCCTGTGCTTCGTCGGGCCGCCCGGCGTCGGCAAGACCTCGCTCGGGCAGAGCATCGCCAAGGCGACCGGCCGCAAGTTCGTGCGGCTGAGCCTCGGCGGCGTGCACGACGAGGCCGAGATCAGGGGCCATCGGCGCACCTATATCGGCGCGCTCCCCGGCAACATCATCCAATCGATCCGCAAGGCCGACACGCGCAATCCGGTGATGATGCTCGACGAAGTGGACAAGCTCGGCAACAGCAGCTTCCAGGGCGACCCGTCGTCGGCGCTGCTCGAGGTGCTCGACCCCGAGCAGAACTCGACGTTCCGCGACAACTATCTCGGCGTCACCTTCGACCTCTCGAAGGTCATGTTCATCGCGACCGCCAACGTGCTCGACACCGTTCCCGGGCCGGTGCGCGACCGCATGGAGGTGATCGAGCTCCCCGGCTACACCGAGGACGAGAAGGTCGAGATCGCCAAGCGCTATCTGCTCAAGCGGCAGTTCGCGGCGAACGGGCTGCGCGCGGAGCAATGCGAGATCACCGAGGACGCCATCCGCAGCATCATCCGCGACTACACGCGCGAGGCGGGCGTGCGCAATCTCGAGCGGCTGATCGGTGCCGCCTGCCGCCACGTCGCCATGCGCATCGCCGAGGGCGACGTCGAGCACCTGCGCATCGACGCCGACGCGCTCCCTGCCATTCTCGGGCCCCGTCGTTTCGAGAACGAAGTCGCCATGCGCACAAGTGTCCCGGGCGTGGCAACAGGTCTCGCCTGGACGCCGACCGGCGGCGATATCCTGTTCATCGAGGCGACCCGGGTGCCGGGCGGCGGCCGGCTGATCCTTACCGGCCAGCTCGGCGACGTCATGAAGGAGAGCGCGCAGGCGGCACTCACCCTGGTCAAGGCGCGCGCCGGCAGCATCGGCGTCGATGCGGGCCTGTTCGAGAAGTCGGACGTGCACATCCACGTGCCGGCCGGCGCCATCCCCAAGGACGGCCCGAGTGCCGGCGTCGCGATGTATGTCGCGCTCGTCTCGCTCTTCACCGATCGCACTGCGCGCAACGACGTCGCCATGACCGGCGAGATCTCGCTGCGGGGCCTCGTGCTGCCGATCGGCGGCGTGAAGGAGAAGGTGCTCGCGGCCGCGCGGGCGGGCATCACCACGGTGATGTTGCCGGCGCGCAACCGCAAGGACCTCGAGGACGTGCCGGAGGCGGCGCGCAAGACGGTGAAATTCGTCTGGCTCGAGACGGTCGAGGACGCGGTCGCCGCCGCGCTCCATCCGCCCGGCGAAAGCGACGAGACCGAGCTGGCTCCGCAAAGCGGCCCGGACCGCAAGGCCGCGCGATCGCGGTAGCTTAAGCCAGCGCGAAAGCGCGCTGGCCCTGTCGTCCGCCCCTCGCTAGTCTCCCCCGCACGAGGATCCACATGAGCGGGACCGCCGAGCGCGTCTACGACTTCATCCGCGACGACATCGTGCGTGGGCGCTTTCCTCCCGGCGCGCATCTGCGCGAGACCGAGATCGCATCGGCGCTCGGCACCAGCCGCACGCCGGTGCGCGAGGCGCTGCTCCAGCTCGAGGCCGAGGGGCTCATCGTGCTCAGCCGCAACAGCGGCGCCAACGTGCGCTCCTATTCGCTCGACGATGCCCGGGAGATCTACTGGATGCGCGCGGTGCTCGAAGGCCGCGCGGCCGCACGCGCGGCCTCGCGCATCACCGAGGCCGCGCTCGCGAGCCTCGACGAGCTTTGCGTGGCGATGGAGCGCGGCGCCAAGCACGATCCGATCGACCTCGTGGCGTTCGGCGCCGACAATGCCCGCTTCCATCTCATCATCGCCGAAGCTTCCGGGAGTAGGGTGCTGATGGGGCAGATCCGCGAGCTCGTGCGCCTGCCGATCGCGCTGTTCCGGGGCGAGACCTGGGAGCACGAACTGCACGGCGCCGCCGGTTATCAGCAGCATCGCGACCTCGTGCGCGCGCTGGCGTCGCGCAATGCCGCCTGGGCGGAGGCGCAGATGCGCGCGCACATCCTGGCCGCGAGCCCGCGCGCCGCGCGCGGGGCGGAGGGGAAGGAATGGGCTCTCGAGCCGTTGCCGGAGCTAGCCGGCCCAGCCACGTCGGTTGCTTGCCCCTGAATCTTATTGTCGACAATATATCGGAGGTCTACCATGGCTGACATGCCCCCGCGGGGGCGTGCCGGGCGCTTTCCTCACCCCATAGTCGGAGGCCCTTCTCGATGGATACGGCAAGCCGCGTGGTCCTGCTGAAAGGCGCCCATGTCGTCGATCCCGGCCAAGGAATCGACCGGATTGTCGACATTGCGGTCGAGAACGGCAAAATCCGCGCGCTCGACAATCTGCCCGCGAACGCCGAGGTCGTCGACCTCACCGGTTGCTACCTCTCGCCCGGCTGGGTCGACATCCACGTCCATGTCTACGGCACGCTCGGCTTTGCCGATCCCGACAGTATCGGCGTCTATCAAGGGGTCACGTCCTATGTCGAAGCCGGCGGTCCCGGCATCGGCACGCTTGATGAGTTTCTTGCCCTGCTGGGCGGGCGCACGGTGACGAGCCTTTATGCCGGCCCCTATCTGCGGCCGCTCGGCATCCTCAGCGTGAACTTCATCGAAGGCGACGTGCGCACCATCAGCAACGTGCCGATCACCGACTGGCTCGATTTCAAGAAGGCCCATCCCGGCCTCTTGCGTTATCTGAAGGTCGGCGCGTTCAGCGGCTACGGTCTGGGCCCGACCAAGCTCGCCAAGGGGCTCGCCGAGATCCTCGGCCTGCCGCTCTACGCCCATATCGGCGAGCACCAGCTCCAGCCCGGCAATTCATCCGCCTACGAGATCTACAAGGTGTCGGAGGCCGGCGACATCGTCACCCACATCTATCATGGCAACGAATGCGGCATCCTCGACCGCGACGGCAAGGTTCTGCCGGTGGTGCGGCAGGCCAAGGACCGCGGCGTGCTGTTCGACGTGGGTTTCGGCGGCTACAATTTCTCCTGGCGCGTGGCCGAGAAGGCGTATGCGCAGGATTTCGTTCCCGACATCATCAGCTCCGACCTGCAGCAATTCAACGTCGCGGGACCGGCTTATTCGCTCGCCAACGTCGCCACCTGCTTGCTCAAGCTCGGCCTGTCGCTGCGGCAGGTGATCGAGCGCATCACCATCAATCCGGCGCGCGCGCTCGGGATGACCGACATCGCCGGCACCCTCAAGCCCGGCATGCCCGCCGATATCACCGTATTCCGCCTCGAGAGCGGCGCGTTCGAGCTCTCCGACACGGTGAGCCACACGCGTACGTTCGACCGCCGCCTCGTTCCGACCATCACGTTCAAGAACGGGCAGCGCATCGACTGCGATCTCGATCGCTGTCAGGACGAGCGCAACTGGCTCCTCCAGGTCGCCGAGGATCATGAGCCCGAGGGCGTCGCGCGGCTCACGGCGGAACAGCAAGGCTTTCTCGACGCGCTCGCGGTGAAGCTCGCGGCCATTTCCTGGGATGTGACGTCGGTGGAAAGCTTCGACTATGCGAAGGCGCTGGAACTGCAAGATGCCTTCCACCAGGTGCGCGCGGCGCAGCACATTCCGCTGCGCCCAGCGCTCACCGCGGTATTCGACTCGTTCCTCGACAGCCCGTTCTCGATCCAGATCGGGCTCTTCCTGATGCGGCTCGATCGCACTTTCGCGCTCGAACGCCTGCGGCGGGTGTCGGGCGCCCGGCGGCTGGTGGCGTAGGGAAGGTGGCCGTGTCGGAGCAACAGGCGGCAATTCAATCGCAAACGCCCGAGCCGGGCGGCGAGATCGAATGGCAGGCAGTCCCGGAAGTCGATCCCGGCACGTCCGAATTTCCCGTGCGCGCGCGTTACGGCACCGACGTGATCCTGATCTTTCGCGTCGCCGGTGGTTACCGCGGCGTCGAGCGCGCCTGCCCGCACCAGAAGCGCTTGCTGAACGATGCGATCCTGCACGGCGGCGACAAGCTGATCCGCTGCCGCTGGCACAGCTACGTGTTTCGCTTGAGCGACGGCAAGGCCGTCAACTGCCCCGGCTACAAGCTGCGCGTGTTCGACGTGAAAGAGGAGAACGGCGCGCTGTTCGTGCGGCCGGCTTCGTAGCCCGCATGGAGCGAAGCGGAATGCGGGGTGCGCCATCCACGCGGTAGGAATCCCGGATTTCGCTTCGCTCCATCCGGGCTACCGCATAGGCTTGGGATCTCCGTTTTCGCGGGGATGACGGTGGCCTGTGCCCGGCTCTCCCCCCGCGTGCGCGGCCTATTCCGCCGCCACCCGTTCGACCGCCGACCACGCCAGGAATTTCTCCGCTTCGAGGGCGGCCATGCAGCCTTGCCCTGCGGCGGTCACCGCCTGGCGATACACGTCGTCGGTCACATCGCCGGCAGCAAACACTCCGCCAACCGAGGTCGCGGTGGAGCAGGGTGCGGTCTTGATGTAGCCGGAGCTTTTGATGTCGAGTTGACCGGTAAACAATTCGGATGCCGGACGATGGCCGATCGCGATGAACACGCCGTCAACGGCACGCTCCGTCATCGTCCCGGTATTGACGTCCTTGAGGCGCGCTCGGGTGACTTTCAACGGATCCTCGAGACCAATGACGTCGTCAAGAGCGGTATTCCACAGGACATCGATCTTCGGATTTTTGAACAGGCGATCCTGCAGGATCTTTTCGGCGCGGAAACGCTCGCGTCGATGGACGATTGTAACTTTCGACGCGAAGTTGGTGAGAAACAGGGCCTCCTCCACCGCGGTGTTGCCGCCGCCGACGACGATCACCTGCTTGCCGCGATAGAAGAAGCCGTCGCACGTGGCGCAGGCGGAGACGCCGTACCCTTTGAACTTCTGCTCCGACGGCAAATTCAACCAGCGTGCCTGCGCGCCGGTTGCGATGATCAAGCTCTCCGCCAGGTAAACGTTCATCGAGTCGCATTCGAGCCGAAATGGGCGGCAGGACAAGTCGGCCCTGATCACGTGATCGGAGACGATACGCGTGCCGACATGCTCGGCCTGCTTTTGCATCTGCTCCATGAGCCAAGGGCCCTGGATGACGTCGGCATAGCCCGGATAATTCTCAACATCGGTGGTGATGGTGAGTTGGCCGCCGGCCTGGAGGCCCTGGATGAGGATCGGCTCCAGCATCGCGCGCGCAGCGTAGATGGCGGCGGCGTATCCGGCCGGGCCCGACCCTACGATGACGACCTTGGCATGCGTGGTATTCGGCATCAGCGTTTCTTCTCGACGTATGACCTGCGTGCAAACCGAAAGGCGCACGTCATGCCGACCGGCGGGGCTCGAGTATGATATGGCCGACAGCGGTGTTCGATGCCGGCACCGTGTAGAAGCGGTAGGTCTCCTCCACGTCGTCATCGAGCGCGCCGCGCATGATGAGCCACATGACCATCTCGATGCCCTCGGCGCCCGCTTCGCGCATGTAATCGACGTGCGGGATCCCGGTGAGGGCAATCGGATCCTTGGTGAGATTGTCCAGGAAATTCCGATCCCACTCGCTGTTGATCAGGCCGGCGCGCGGCCCGCTGATCTGGTGCGACAGTCCGCCGGTGCCGAAGATCACCACCCGCAAGTCTTCGGGATAGGACTCCACCGCCTTGCGGATCGCCCGGCCGAGCAAATGGCAGCGGCGGCCGGTCGGCGGCGGAAACATGACGACATTGACCGCCAGCGGAATGACCGGACACGGCCACTTGTCCACCTTGCCGAACATCAGGCTGAGCGGCACGGTCAGACCGTGATCGACTTCCATCTTGTTGACGATGGTGAGATCGAATTCATCGAGAATGACGGATTGGGCTATGTGCGATGCGAGCTCCGCATGACCCGGCACGACCGGCACCGGCCGCGCGCCCCAGCCCTCGTCGGCCGGCGCATACTCGTCGGCGCAACCCAGCGCGAACGTCGGGATGATGTCCACCGAGAACGCCGTCGCATGATCATTGAAAACGACGATGGCGACATCGGGCTTGAGCTGCGCGATCCACTGCTTGGAGCGTTCGAACCCCGAGAATACGCGCTTCCAATACGGCTCTTCGGTCTTGCCGAGGTCCAGGGCGGCGCCGATAGCCGGAACATGCGAACAGCCGACACCCGCGATGATCTTAGCCACGGTCTTTCCACTCCGACTTGCTGCGGTTTCCTTCCGCCGATCGCCCCCCGTTGAGCATCATGTCGGCATATTCCGGCTGCGTGCTGCCGGTCATGATTGCGGCGACTTGTTGAAACGAGAGACCGTCGGTCGCACCGAGCTTGGCGGTGAAATAGATGTTGCCGCCGAGTTCCAGCATCCGATTCCACTGGCGCTTGAGGATCGCTTCCCGTTGCGCAGACGTCAGCTTGAAGCGGTCCAGATACTTCGCTTCGTCGACTTTGAATTCGTCGCGGTTCGCCTTCTTCAACAGCGACATGCAGAACATGTTGATGCCGTACCCTCGGCGCGAACGCTCGGCGTCGAACACGTAAGTGCCCGGAATATCGTCGTAGTCATGATCGATACGAGTCAATTGCGTCTCCTCCTCGAACGGAGCTCACCGCGGTCGGCGCGCCGCCGGCAGTGGCCCGCGGCGCGCCTTGCCTCGTAAATCCATCAAGAAAGTCGCACGACCACGTCTTTGTAGGTGTCCGACCCCATGTTGGGCTTGCCGCCTTCGAAAATCTCGCGTTCCGCGATCCAGTCGCGCGACTGCGCGAACGCCTCTTCGGTGTACGGCTCGAACACGATGCGCTCGCCGGGTCCCCAGCGGCGCGTATCCATGACGTCGTGATAGCGCGTCGGAAACTCGTTCTTGAAGTAGTGGGTATAGAGCTCCGGACGCAAATCGATGTCCCGTTGTGCGCGCTTGAGCGCGCGGAAGAACTTCCTGAGGTCCTCCTCGTCCGGATTTCCCGTGATCATCGAGGCAATCATGAACGTCGTGTCGATGATCTTGCGGTAGCCAAGCTGCTCGGCCAGGTAATAGGGGCCGCTGAACAGCGTCGACGCCTGCGATTTGCCCTCGAGGAGGTTGTCCAGCCGCTTGAACAGCATGCCTTCGGCGAACGACAGATTGATCTTGTCGGCGGGAAGATATTGCTCGAGCGCTTGGATGGACGAATAGTGGCTGCCCGATTGGTAGCCGACCGAGATCGGAATTCCGGCGAGGTCTTCCGGCCGTTTCACCGGCGAGTCGTGCGGCACGAAGATGCCGGCCGGCGCCACCGAATAGACGTCCGCCCACAGCTTGCCATGGCCCTTCGACGCGGCCACGTTGACAGTCCAGTGGCAGGCGCAGTTGACATCGGACGTGCGGCCCTGCTCGAACGTCTGAAAAGCACCGGACTTCGCGCCGTTCTGGTCGTGCGACTTGCCGTCGGTGGATTTGACGGTCTCCTCGAAGACGTAGTCGAGACCCTCGTCGCGGAAGTAGCCCTTCTCGTCGGCGACCCATTCCTGCAGCCGGAAGTGCGGCTGGATGATGAACTTCTGATTCGTCATGGTGACCTCCATTTCGTTTGGCGCCCGCGCATCTCCTGTCGGCGCGCCCGTTCGCCGCAGCGAACCTCCGGCCAGGAGCAATGTGGTTGTGGATTAGGTGGCAAGCGAATGCCCGATGGTGCTCGTTGGTTCGCTGTGCTCCCTGTCGCCTTCTGGTTCGACCGCGCCTGAACGGCCGCTCGTCGTCTTGTTCGTCGCCTGCAAAGGTACGCCCGCCACCGGCCAGGACGCCACGGGTACGGCGGAATGGACATTATTCGATTTCGGAATTAAGCTGGTTTCTAGCGGTGCCGCATATTGGGTGCCGCCCGCGGGAACGTTGCAACCCCTCGCGCGGTTGTCGGCGCCGGACCAGGAAATTCCGATATCGAATGATATCCATGCCATAACAGCCATTGCGGTCCGGTGAGCGCTTCTCCACGCTCTCTGGTTTCGGCGCGGGCAGCGTGTTCGTGCTCATCGCGAGGGCCATGGCGGTGGTGGTCCTGGCGATCGGCGCATGGGCCCACGCACCCGCAACCTTGCACGCGAGATGATCTCTCGCCGAATTCCGGCGGCACTCAAACCTCCCCGCACGTCAATTCAAAGGTGGACCGCAATCCATGACAGCTCAGACACATGCAACGATGCCCGCCGCTTTCGGCGCATCCTCGAATTCCACATCCGTTACCGTTCGCGACGGAGTTATGCATCTCCTGCGAAGCTTTGGCATGACGACGGTGTTTGGCAATCCGGGCTCGACGGAACTGCCGCTCTATCGCAATTGGCCTGCGGACTTCAGGTACGTCCTCGGGCTTCAGGAATCGGTCGTGGTGGCGATGGCCGACGGCTACGCCCAAGCGACACGCAATGCAGCGTTTGTGAACTTGCACTCGGCTGCAGGCCTGGGTCATGCCCTCGGTGGCATATTCACGGCCTATCGGAATCGGACTCCGCTGGTCATCACGGCTGGCCAACAGACGCGCAGCATGCTCATGACCGATCCATTTCTGTTTGCACAGGCAGCTGCGGAATTTCCCAGGCCGTACGTGAAATGGTCGGTCGAGCCCGCACGCCCGCATGAAGTGCCGGCGGCGATAGCTCGCGCCTACTACACGGCCATGCAACCACCCTGCGGTCCAACCTTTGTGTCGATCCCAGCGGACGATTGGGATCAGGCAGGCGAAATCATAGTGCCACGGCAGGTCAGCTTCAGCATCCGTCCGGAACCCCGGTTGCTGTCGCGTGTCGCCGAGGCCTTGAACGCCAGCCAACGGCCCGCGTTCGTGGTTGGGCCGGCGGTCGATCGTAACAATGCCTGGGATCTGGTCGTGCGTTTGGCCGAGCGGGTCAAGGCGTCGGTTTGGGCCAGTCCAAAGTCAAGCAGATGCAGCTTCCCGGAAGATCACGGGCAGTTCGCAGGATTTCTTCCCGCCGAGCGAAATCTGATCGCGGCCGCGCTATCAAACCACGACGTCGTCCTCGTCTTGGGTGCACCAGCTTTCTCCTACCACGTCGAAACTGGCGGTCCGTTTCTAGCGCCGGGGACTGCTCTTTATCAGATTGTCGACGACGCCGAGCTGGCTTCATGGGCTCCGGGCGGCACTGCTGTCGTGGCCAGCCTCGATCTCGCCGTTTCTGATTTGCTCGATCATACGCTGCATATGGAACGACGGCTGCAGCCTGCGAGAGCCGCATCCACGAGAATTCAGGCATCCGAGGTGATCGGCGTGGAGTTCTTGATGCAGACGCTGGCGGAGTTGCGGCCGGACGACAGCATCGTCGTAGAGGAGGCTCCGAGCAGTCGGCCTGCAATGCAACAGCACCTGCCGATTTGCCGGAGCGACAGTTTTTACGCGACCGCGAGTGGCGGCCTCGGGTTTGGTTTGCCTGCGGCCGTCGGTGTCGCGTTGGCGCAGCCCGGTCGACACGTGATCGCGTTGGTTGGCGACGGATCGAGCATGTATGCCATCCAGGCGTTGTGGACCGCCGCTCAACACAATGTCGCTATGACCTTCGTCATCATCAGGAATGGTACATACGGCGCGCTCAGGGGACTGGCCGCACGCTTGGGCGCAAACGCGCCGGTCGGCGTCGACCTGCCGGACATTGATTTCGTCGCGCTTGCCGCCGGACACGGATGCGATGGCGTGCGCGTTGGGCGCAGCGAAGCACTTCGAGCCGCGATGCTGGGCGCGTTCCGGTCGAGGCGTCCAAGTCTCGTGGAAGTCGTGGTTGGCTAGCGCGTACTCATAAAGTCGCGGGTTTTGGTAACCGCTGGCTGATGTTCGCTGTGTGCCAAACTCGGAAGTCGCCACGACGCGACTTCTAAGTTCAAATTGGTCGAGCGGTCGATCTTACTTGTGTAATGGCGACGCCGGAGATCGCGAGCAGCCCACCGACAATCAACTTTGGGGTCATACGGTCGCCAAGGAAC